>OGFG01000928.1_pt1 | contig 32412 bp, 27 predicted proteins | sample 1570761 | NCBI WGS metagenome assembly OGFG01 (sample SAMEA2581938, study PRJEB24529) | metagenome | biome: Human gut stool | place: China | collected 2011
ACTGCATCGCCGTGGCACGGCAGAAATGCACCCTGCTGGACCACATCTCCATCCAAAACTTCCAGCGGTACGGCATCTGCGGCAAATTCAACGACGCTTCGATGACCAACAGCGACGGCCAGACGGAAGGCAACCTCTCGTATGAGCTGATGGTGCGCAACTGTCTGATCGAGACGTCGCTGATCTATCCGGATGCAGTGGGCATTTACGACACCGGCGACTCCATGTACACCGATATCGTCATCATGAACGTGAAGACGGCGCTCTCGTGCAGCGGCAGCAGCATCTTTCACAACGTTCACGCCTGGTGCTTCGATTTCAATTACAGCGACAACGACACCAAGAAGGCCCTGCTGGAGAACACGGTCTTTGCGTACATTCGCGTGAATGGCCCCCGCTTCTCGGACTGCTACTGCGACACCTACCAGAGAGGATTCAAATTCTACGACGGGCGGACCCTTGCCTATATCACGAACTTCAGATGGTATATTGCTGCTGAAACCTGGCCCACCGGCCTGACGGCCTATGTCTTCCCGGCCAACCCGACCGGGCAGGCAATGTACAAGGTCTTTGGCGCGGACATCAACGGTTCGGGCGTGACCAAGTTCAGCGATGTGGACCTGAGCAAGCAGACGAACTGCCGCTGGTACGGCATCGTGCACAACCTGAGCGACGCGCCAAGCACGCTGCAATAACGAAGGAGCATAAATCATGGCACTCTCGAACACGGCCACGCCGATCTACTACGGCCGCTTTCGGGAGGCCGTGATGCGTGGCGAGATCCCGGTCTGCCGGGAAATCTCCATGGAGATGAACCGGATCGACGACCTGATCGCAAACCCTGGCATCTGGTACGATGACAAGGCAGTGAACGGCTTTATCGCATTCTGCGAGGACGAGCTGACCCTGACCGACGGCACCGATGTGAAGATGCTGGAGAGCTTCAAGCTGTGGGCGGAGGAGATCTTCGGCTGGTATTACTTCGTGGAGCGGAGCGTCTTTGTGCCAAACGAGCATGGCGCGGGCGGGCACTACGAGACCCGGCGCATCAAGAAACGGCTGGTGACGAAGCAGTATCTCATCATCACCCGTTCGGCGGCAAAGACAATGTATCTGGAGTTTTTGCAGGCCTATTTCCTGACGGCATACACCACGACGACCCAGCAGCTGACGACCGCCCCGACCATGAAACAGGCCGAAGAGGTGCTGGCCCCGATGCGCACCGCGCTGGCGCGGGCAAAGGGCCCGGTGCTGAAGTTCATGACCGAAGGCAGTTTGCAGAACACGACAGGCTCGAAGGCCGACCGCGTCAAGATGGCCAGCACAAAGAAGGGCATCGAGAACTTCCTGACGAACAGCCTGCTGGAAGTGCGCCCGATGACCATTGAGAAATTGCAGGGACGGCGCGACACAGTGGCGACCGTGGACGAGTGGCTCTCGTGTGACATCCGGGAAGACCCCATCGGCGCCATCGAGCAGGGCGCGGCCAAGAACGAGAACTATCTCATCGTGGCGGCAAGCTCGGAAGGCACCGTGCGTAACGGCTGCGGCGATGACATCAAAATGGAGTTGATGCAGATCCTGAAAGGGGAGTACATCAACCCGCATGTGAGCATCTGGTACTACAAGCTGGACTCCCTCGACGAGGTGGGGCAGCCGGAGATGTGGCTGAAGGCAAACCCGAATCTGGGCAAGACCGTGAGCTACGAGACCTACCAGCTGGACGTAGAGCGCGCCGAGAAATCGCCCAGCGCCCGGAACGACATTCTGGCCAAGCGGTTCAACCTGCCGATGGAAGGATACACCTATTTCTTCCCTTACGAGGAGACACTGTGTCACCGCCACCGGAATTACTGGCAGATGCCCTGCGCGATGGGAGCAGACCTTTCGATGGGCGACGACTTCTGTTCGTTCACCTTCCTGTTCCCGCTGTCGAACGGATATTTCGGCGTGAAAACGCGGGACTACATCACGAGCTACACCCTGAGCCAGCTGCCGATGAGCCGCCGGAACCAATACGAGGAGTTCATGAACGAAGGGACGCTGTTCGTATTCGACGGCACGGTGCTGGACATGATGCAGGTCTACGATGATCTGGACCGGTTCATCCAGGAGAACGAGTACGACGTGCGGGCCTTTGGCTACGACCCCTATAACGCGAAGGAATTCGTGGAGCGGTGGGCGCTGGAGAACGGCAGCTTTGGCATCACCAAGGTGATCCAGGGCGCAAAGACAGAAAGCGTGCCGCTTGGGGAACTGAAGAAGCTGAGCGAACAGCGGAAACTGGTCTTTGACGAAAAACTGATGCAGTTTGCCATGGGAAATTGCATCACACTGGTGGACACGAACGGAAACCGGAAACTGTACAAGCAGCGGCAGGACCAGAAGATCGACGCCGTAGCGGCCATGATGGACGCCTATGTGGCTTGGAAACTGAACCGGGATGCGTTTGAGTGACTATTTTTGATAGCGTTTATGAGTATATTCCCAACAGTAGTCAAATGCCTCGTCGTCAGTTAAGTCACGACCGAATTTCTGGAAAAAGTCAAGCTTATCGTCATCTGTTATACATTTTCTGTATATGTGAGCGTCTTTTGAGATAGTTTCATTTTCATTTCCATCGAAAAAACGAGTAGCTTTTGGAAGTTTATATTCAACAGGAATTCCGTTTTCGATTACCCAGTTGAACGATGCTCCATACGGTGATTCCCAATAGTGCGGAATCGGGCCATCGAATATACCAGCATCCAAACGTGCTAAAAGATGCCGCTCGGTTTCTGTATAGCGAAAACGTAACTCCGGACAGGGAACGTAATGGCTTGATCCATATCCCCGTAAAGACTCATCCTGCATATACTGCCCGAATTGACGGAGAAACAATAACTTATCTGCATCGGTCACATATTCTTTTGTCACTTGGGGTTTATCATGATGCTCTGGAGATGTTTCAAATCTGACAGGAAGCCCGGAAATGACTACATAGCTTACAATGATACCTTGTTCGTTCTGAAATGGCATGATGACAGTTTCGTTTACAGACGCCAGAATACTGAGCATAGTTTTTTCACGTTTTGTCATGATATACCTTCTTTCCTGAAGAGGAGCCGCTTATTCGATTTCAGTATATCATACGACAGGAACTCTGTAAATTGCCGAAAGGAGCAATTAAATGAACGATTATTGGGAATATCTGGCACATGGCCAGGAAGGACAGGAACGGAAAGGGCATAAATACTATGCACGTATCATTACGGGCACAGATAAGCACGGGCGTATTCAGTACCGCTATTTTTATGATGCGCGGGAATATGGCGCATATAAAACCCAAAAGCAGCAGGCTGATAAGAACCGAAAAGTGTTCAGCGAGGAATCTGTTCAGAAGAAAACGAAAGGGCGGACCAACATCATCACGGGATGGGGCAACACCGGCCTGCCCAGCAAGAGCGACATGAATGCTGTAAAGAAGCAAAAGCCGACGCGGTTGAGAAACGGGGCAAGCAGTCTTCGAGACAACGTGAACGGAATCGAACGTGAGATCACCAGCTATTTCGGAAATCATTCTGCTGTAATCAGAACTTCGATTCGAACGATCTCGGTGAAGACCGTGAAAAACAAAAAGAGCAAGAAAGGCGGGAAGTCTGTTTACCAGCGTGGCAAAGACCTCGTTGCTAAATTTCTCAAGCGCGGTGCAAAGTGAGGTGAAAAGCGGGAAATGTGGAGATATGACGATGGCGCGCTTTGCCACTGGGGCATCAAAGGTATGAAGTGGGGCGTGCGGCGGTATCAGAACAAGGACGGCACCCTGACGGCCGCAGGCAAAAAGCACTATGCCGGAGATGGGAACGCCGGTTCAGAAGATGAACCGAAGGTGGAATATGCACCGAAACGCTCCGGCCGGAATGCAGAGGATTACTCCGACGAGGAGCTGCGAAGCCGCATCAACCGACTCCAGATGGAGAAGCAGTACCGTGATCTTCAGGGGCAGACGAACATCCGCGCCGACGACCCAAACAAGGAACTGAAAGCCGAGAAAGAGCGGCTCCAGCTCCAGAAGGACGTGAAGCAGCTGCGGAAGGATGTTTACGAGGGTCAGAGCTTTGTGAAGACCGTAATGACCAATGCTTCCCAGCAGTTTCTGACTAAGGCAGTTTCCGGTGCGATGAGTTACAGTGCCAAGCAGTTCATCACGAACGCGTTTGATAACCCGGAGCTGGCAAACGCCATCGTAAACGGCAGCGCCGGAAAGCAGGATCAGAAGAAAGACGACAAGAAAGACAGTTAAGGTCTGGAGGAAATCAAAATGGCATCACAAACCTTTGGCTCCAGGCTGAAGCGGGCCTGGAATGCCTTTACGAACCGGGACCCTCCCGGAAAGAGTTCCTACGGCGGAGGATACAACTACCGGCCTGACCGGGTGCGGCTGAACCGCGGGAACGACCGGACCATCCTGACTGCGATCTACACCCGCATTGCAATGGATGCGGCCAGCATCACCATCAACCATGTAAGGCTCGATGAAAACGGACGCTATGACGAGACCGTTGATTCGGGCCTTAATTCATGCCTGAATCTATCCGGCAACAAAGACCAGACGGGACGTGCTTTGCGATATGACCTGTTTCTTTCGGTGCTGGACGAAGGCGTGGTGGCGCTGGTGCCGGTGGACGTTGACACTGACCCGAAGACCGGGGACGTGACGATCGAATCCATGCGGGTGGGCAAGATCAAGGAATGGTACCCCGACGACGTGCGGCTGGAAGTGTACAACGACCGGACCGGACAACGGGAAGAACTGACCCTGCCGAAAGCGCAGGTGGCCATCATCGAGAACCCGTTCTATGCTGTGATGAACGAGCCGAACAGCACCGTTCAGCGGCTGATCCGGAAACTGAACCTGATGGACGTGGTGGATGACCAGCTGGGCAGCAGCAAGCTCGACCTCATCATCCAGCTGCCTTACATCGTCAGGAGCGAAGCCCGGAAGAAACAGGCCGAAGACCGCCGCGCCGAGATCGAACGGCAGCTGGCGGAAAGCAAATACGGCATCGCGTACACCGACGGCACGGAACACATCACGCAGTTGAACCGCAGTCTCGAAAACAACCTTCTGAAGACCGTGGAATACCTGACGAACATGGCATACAGTCAGTTGGGTATTACACCGGAGATCATGAATGGTACGGCGAACGACACTGTGATGACCAACTACGAGAACCGAACCATTGAACCGTTGGTGGCGGCTGCCGTGGATGAGCTGAAGCGGAAGTTTCTGACCGAGGAAGCGCGGGCAAACGGCGAATCCGTGCTCTATTTCCGCGACCCGTTCAAGCTGGCCCCGGTGAGCATGGTGGCCGAGATGGCGGACAAGTTCACCCGCAACGAGATCATGACGAGTAACGAGTTCCGGCAGATCATCGGCATGAAGCCCTCGAAAGACCCGAATGCGGACAGACTGCGGAATGCGAACATCTCGCAGTCCAAAGAAGACATCGCGGCTGCCGGACAGGCCGCCGTAGAGAAAAACCTCTCAGGCGCTTCGCGCCAGCTCCCCTACTAGGAAAGACTCCCCCGGCCGGGGGAGGTGGCACGACAGTGCCAGAAGGGGGTTAGCCATTGGCAGGCCGGTATTGAGAATGCTGGACGAAGGAAGCTTCGTCTGGCCGTAAAATGCAGGGCGCTGCGGTGAAGGGCAGGAAGAGTTTACGAAAGGAGATGCGTATTTTTCAAAATGGTGAAGTTTGACTATGATTGCAGCGGCTGGGCGACGAAAGCGAACACCCGCTGTTACGACGGGCTGACCATTGCGCAGGACGCGTTCAAGGAATGCGACGGTAAGGTGGTGCCCATGGTCTACAACCACGACCACAGCGACATCGGCAATGTGATCGGCAAATGCCTGCTGGAAAACCGGCCGGGCGGCGTGTATGCCTATGCGAAGTTCAACGACACGGACACCGGCAAGACCGCAAGAAAGTGCGTGGAGAGCGGCGACCTGAACGCTTTTTCCATCTTCGCAAACGGTTTGCAGAAGGTGGGTAAGACCGTGAAGCATGGTTTCATCCGGGAAGTGAGCCTCGTGCTGGCAGGATGCAACCCCGGCGCACTCATCGACGAGGTGATCAAGCACAGCGCCGATGAGGACTACGAGGGCGGAGAGGCCTTCATCTACAACGACGAAGGTCTGAGCCTGACCCACGGCATGGACCCGGATGGCAACCCGCTGGAGGAACTGGCCCACGGCGGAGACAACGCAAAACAGGAGGAAGCCAACATGGCAGATGAAAACAAAGACGGTAAGACGCTCAAACAAGTCTACAACAGCATGACCGACGAACAGAAGGAATGCTGCCACGCTCTCGTGGGACTGGCCCTGGAGGAGAATGGCGGCGAAGACGACGGTGAGGAGGATGAAACCGTGAAGCAGAACGTTTTTGACAAGGACACCCGCGCAACTGTGCTCCAGCACAGCATGGAAGAGATCAACGGCATCATCAAGGGCGCCAAGAGCCACGGTACGCTGAAGCAGGCCTTTGAGGACGCTGGCGTTGACACCGATGAACTGGCCCACAGCATCGACAACATCGACTGGCTGTTCCCGGATGACCACCTTCTCGATAACACGCCCCGCATCATCGAGAAGCCGGATGACTGGGTGAGCAAGGTGATGGGCGGTGTGCATCACATCCCCTTCAGCCGCTTCAAGAGCCAGTTTGCCGATCTGACCGAGGATGAGGCTCGTGCCAAGGGCTACATCAAGGGCAACTTCAAGAAGGAAGAGGTCTTCGGCCTGCTGCGCCGCTCCACCAGCCCCACCACCGTCTACAAGAAGCAGAAGCTGGACCGCGACGATGTGATCGACATCGTCAGCTTTGACGTGGTCTCCTGGCTGAAGAACGAGATGCGCTACAAGCTGAACCGGGAACTGGCCCTGAGCTACATTCTGGGCGACGGCCGCCCCGCAGGCAGCGAGGACAAGATCGACGAGAACTGCATCCGCCCCATCGTGAACGACGCAGACCTGTTCACCATCAAGATCCAGGTCTCCACTGCCGGTCTGACCAATATTGAGGACAAAATGAAGGCTACCATCAAGCAGATCCTGCGCAGCCGCAAGAACTACCGTGGCTCCGGCACCCCGACCTTCTTCACCACCGAGGACATCCTGACCGAGATGCTGCTGCTGGAAGACAACACCGGTCGCCTGCTGTATGCAGACGAGGCTGCTCTGGCCCGTAAGCTGCGCGTGAAGGAGATCCTGACCATCCCTGAGATGGAGGGCCGCACCGGCACCAAGGGCGGCGAGCTGATCGGCGTGATCGTGAACCTGGCCGACTACACCGTGGGTGCCGACAAGGGCGGCGCGGTTTCAATGTTCGACGACTTTGACATCGACTACAACGCCCAGAAGTACCTGATCGAGACCCGCTGCTCCGGCGCACTGGCGGTGCCCTTCAGCGCGATGGCCATCGAGTTTGCTGCGTAAAACCACAGCGAGACGGAGAGGGTTTACGCCGGGCCCTGCGACAGAGGGCAGGCAGAAAGGAATTGAGTTATGCTGAAAACCATTTACGAGACCGGTTATGACCTGCATGTGGCAAACTACGTTGCCTACCTGCACACCGACAAGAAGCTGTATGAGGATGAGGCGCACAAGACCCAGGCAAAGAAGGCCGACGTGGAGAAGGCGTTCAAGCTGGGCCGCCTGATCATCATGGGTGCGGACAAGACCTACCTGCCGGTGGCGCTGCTGGCGGCCGGTGTGGTCGTGACCGACGGCACCACCGCTGTGACCTGCACTGCCGCAGATGCCGACCCGGCCTGAAGGCCCGCCGTTCTGGACGATGCAGTGCTCGACCGAACGGTGCTGTGCTGAACGATTCAAAATGGAGTGAAATGCAATGAGCAAGTGGTTTGGAAAGATCGGATACGCCGAGACGCTGGAGACAGAACCGAGCGTATATGAAGAGACCATGAAGGAGCGGGACTACTATGGGGACCTTGTGCGGAACACCCGCCGTTTTGATCTGGGCGACCAGGTGAACGGTGAAACGACGGTGTCGAACCAGCTGAGCATCCTGGCAGACCCCTTTGCGCAGGAGCATTTCTACGCCATGCGGTATGCGACGCTCTATGGCGCAAAGTGGATCATCGACAACGTGGACGTGCAGTTCCCGCGGCTGATCCTGACACTGGGAGGGCAATACCATGGCTGATACCCTGCTGGACCGGCGCCTGGCGCTGGACAAGCTGCTGCGCGCCATTGTGAAAGAGCGGTGCGGGAGCGAGAACGTCTACTACCAGCCGAAGAACGGACTGGCGATGAACTACCCCTGCATCTGCTACGAGCGGAGCAAGATCAGAAATGTCGCTGCGGATGACAACGTTTATCTGCAGCGCTTTTTTTATACCCTGACGGTGATCGACCCGAAACCGGACAGCCCGATGGTGCTGGCGGCTTCGCGCCTGCCGAGGTGCGGGCACGACCGGCACTTCGTTTCGGACGGGCTGCATCACGACGCATTTACCATCTACTACTAAGGAGGATGAACCTATGGCAAGACTGGAATGGGATAAGACTGGTGAGCGCTTTTACCACACTGGTACCAAGCACGGCGTGCTGTACCCGATGGACAACAAGGGTGCTTACCCCAAGGGTGTGGTCTGGAACGGCCTGACTGCCGTGACCGAGAGCCCCGACGGTGCAGACCTGACCAAGCTGCACGCAGACGATATGGTGTACGCCGGTCTCCGCGCGGCGGAAGAGTTCAAGTACACCATTGAGTCCTACATGTATCCGCCGGAGTTCGAGGCCTGCGACGGCAGCGCAGAGATCGTGCCCGGCGTGACCATCGGTCAGCAGCGCCGTCTGCCCTTTGGCTTCAGCTGGGTGACCAGCATCGGCAACGACACCGTGATGGACGACGATGACGGCTACATCATCCACATCGCATGGAACTCGACTGCTTCCCCCAGCGAGAAGAGCTACGAGACCGTGAACGACAGCCCGGATGCCATCACCTTCAGCTGGGAGTGCGACACCACCCCGGTGAACGTGGCAGGCTACAAGCCCACTGCGCACATGGAGGTCAACAGCCTGAAGACCGACCCGGCCAAGCTGAAGGCCCTGGAGGACAAGCTGTACGGCACCGAGAACACCACCGCATCTCTGCCGACCCCGGACGAGGTCATCGAGCTGCTGAAGGCCGCTGCGTAACCTCTCACCGGAGTGGCATCGAACGGAAACGAAACCTCTCAGGCGCTTCGCGCCAGCTCCCCTAATAGGGGAGCCCTTGGCAGGACGGTTTTGAGACTGCTGGACGAGGAAGGCTCTGCGAAACCGGAGACGGTTGGGCTCCGCGACAGAGGCCAACATCTGCTGACCCTGGATGCGAGCCCCTCTGCCTGACGGCAAATCGGGCCAGGGCAGACGCGAAGCAAGACTGAGAGGGTCATTGAAAGGAGAAAACCATGATCTGTGAACCCATTACCTACACCGACTTTGACGGTGCGGAGCGCACCGAAAACTTCTACTTCAACCTGACCGAGGCGGAGATCACCGAATGGAGCCTCTCTGTGGAGGGCGGCTTGCAGGAGTACATTGACCGCATCGTGAAGGCGAAGAGCCAGAAGGAGCTGGTGGAACTGTTCAAGACCGTGATCGAGAAGGCCTACGGCGAGAAGAGCGCCGACGGCCGCCGGTTCATGAAGAGCCCGGAGATCTTCGCAAACTTTGCGGCGACCCAGGCATTTTCCGACTTCTACATGTCGCTGGCGACCGACACCGAAAAGGCCACCAAGTTCGTCAACGCACTTGCCCCGAACGGCAAGTTCAGCGCAAAGCCCGGTGCAAACCCGGCAGCGCAGGCCGTGCCCGTGACGCTGGCAGTGACCAGCTCTGCACAGGGCTGACCCACATTTGAAACCACAGGGAGATAAGACGAATGTTTGAGATCACAATTCCCGGCGAGGAGCTCTGGGATGCGAGGCGGGCGGAATTTACCAGCACGAAGGCAGTGACGCTGCGGCTGGAGTATTCGCTTGTCTCCCTGTCCAAATGGGAAAGCAAGTGGCATATCCCGTTTTTCGACGACAGCATGGAAAAGACACCGGAACAGATGCAGGACTTTGTGCGCTGCATGACGGTGACGCAGGGTGTGGACCCGACGGTGTACGCTCGGCTGACGGTGGAAAACCTGAATGCTATTTACCGATATATGGAAGACCCGATGACCGCGACCTGGTTTGCAGGCGAAGGGAGACCGGGCGAAAAATATCAAAATGGAACCGCAAAGCGCCGCGCAAGAAGGCGGCCACCCGGCACGGGGAAGGTGCTGACGAGCGAGGTGCTATATTCCCGGATGTTCCAGGCCGGGGTGCCCATTGAATGTGAGCGGTGGCATCTGAACCGCCTGATGACCCTGATCCGGGTCTGCCAGGAAGAGCAGGCTCCGCCCCGGAAGATGAGCCGGAAAGACGCATTGCGCCAGCGCAGAGAGCTGAACGCGGCGCGGATGAAGAAGTATGGCACGAAGTAACCTCTCAGTCTCGCTTCGCTCGCCAGCTCCCCTGATAAGGGAGCCCTTGGCAGGACGGTTTTGAGACTGCTGGACGAGGAAGGCTTTGTGAAACCGGGGACGGTTGGGCTCCACGACAGAGGGAACATACAGAATGCCAAAAATCATTGTATTTCGTCAGAAGGGGAAGTTTAAGAAGACGAGCGGATTTTTGAAGCGGGTGAGCCGGATGGACCTGGATGCGGTGCTGGACGAGTACGGCAAAAAGGGCGTGGCAGCGCTGGCTGAGGCGACCCCGAAAGACACCGGAAAGACTGCCGCGAGCTGGAATTACCGGGTGACGAAAGGGGCCGACAGCATCGTGATCACCTGGTCGAACACGAACGTCGTGGACGACGTACCGATCGCGGTCATTTTACAGTACGGGCACAGCACACGGAACGGCGGCTATGTAGAAGGCGTTGATTATATCAACCCGGCCATGAAGCCGATCTTTGAGGAGATCGCCCGCAAAGCATGGAGGGAGGTGCAGAGAGGATGAGCAGAGAAGTAGACCAGCGCGTTGTCGAAATGCGGTTTGACAACGCACAGTTTGAGAAGAACACCCGCGAGAGCATAAAGACTCTGGACCGGCTCCAGGAAAAGTTGCAGTTCAAGGACGTGGACAAGGGCTTCGAGAACATCGAAAAAGCCCAGCGGAACGTGAACTTCGACGAGATGGAAGGCGCACTGGACACCCTGAAGGTGAAGTTCAACGCGCTGGACGTGATGGCTGTGGCCGCACTGACCAACATCACGAACAAGATCGTGGACACCGGCGAACGGTTGGTGAAGAGCCTTTCGGTGGACCAGGTGGCCAGCGGATGGAATAAGTACATCGAGAAGACCTCGAACGTGCAGACCATCATGAACGCGACGGGCGAAAGCATCGACAACGTCAACGGCTACCTGAACAAGCTGATGTGGTACTCGGATGAGACGAGTTACAGCTTCAGCGAGATGACGAGTGCCCTTTCGCAGATGACTGCGGCAGGCGGCGACATCAAGAAGATGATCCCCATGATCATGGGCATTGCCAACGCCACCGCCGACGCCGGTAAAACGGGCTTTGCGTTCCAGAGCACCATCCGAAACCTGACCCAGAGTTACAGCGCCGGTCACCTGCAATTGCAGGACTGGAAGAGCCTCAACCTGATGGGTACGGCCACCAAGGCTCTGAAACAGGAACTCATCGACACGGCTGTGGAGATGAGCAAACTGAAAGAGGGCGAGGTGACCATTGGCACCTTCGAAAGCACCCTTTCGAACAAGTGGGCTGACACGAAGGTCATGGAAAAGACCTTCGAAAAGTACGCCTCCATGATGGAAGCTGCGTACGATATGGTGCAGCAGAACCCTGGCATGACCAGCTCTGAGGCGCTTGAGAAACTGAGCGGGCAATACGGCGAGCTGGCAGAGCGCGCGGCGTTGGCGGCTCAGCAGGCAACGAGCTTCGAGCAGGCCATCGACTCCACGAAGGACGCGGTCAGCTCTTCCTGGATGAAAGTCTTTGAGACTTTCTTCGGCAACAAGGAGGAAGCGACCGAGACCTGGACGGAACTGGCGAACCGGCTGTACGATATTTTCGTGCCGTCCATTGACGCGCTGAACGAACGGCTGAAAGAGGGGCTCGACACCGGCTGGAAACAGCTGAACGACAAGCTGGGCGACCAGGCGGAGACCTACGACACCGTGCTGCAAAAAGTGGCACTGGCCAGCGGGGCAGTGACCGAAGAATCCATTGAAGAAGCGGGCAGCTTTGCGAACGCATTGCGGGAAGGCGGCGTCAACGCCGAGCTGCTTCAAAATGGATTGGACGTGACCCTCGTCAGCCTGGAAAAGTACCTCGCCATGAGTGACGAGGCGCTGGATGCCCGCAATCTGGACAAGGAAGCCATCGAGCGGGACTACGAAGCGCTGAGCCGGTTGAACGAGGAGTTCCGGACCGGAGAAGCCAACCTGGCAGACTATGCCGCCGGTATGAGTGAGCTTTCGGGCCGCGAACACCTGATGCAGAGTCTGTGGAACATCATGGATGCGCTGAGTGCTCTGGTGCAGCCAATCCACGATGCGTTCCAGGAGATCTTCCCGCCGACGAGCGGCAAGCAGATCAAGAGCTTTGCGGAAGGGCTGGATTACGCCACGAGCAAGCTCATCATCGGCGAGGAGACCGCCACAAAGATCCGGGGCGCCTTTACGGGACTGTTCCGGGTCATCCGGGTCGGCACCGACACCATCGCAAAGGTCGTGAAGACGGCGGTGAAGCTGCTGGGTGGACTGGCGGACGTGCTGAAGCCGGTGAAGGACGGCATCCTTGACGTGGCGGGAGGCTTCGGAGATTTTGTGACCGAAGTGGGCGAAGCGCTGACTGGCACGAAGACCCTGGGTGAGCGGTTCGACGCCATCCGGGCCAGCCTGAAAAAGCTGCTGAGCCCGCTGGGGGACCTGAAAGACCTCGCAAAGAACTTCTCGCTGGCCGGGTTGAAAGAGCAGCTGGACGCCCTCGTGCAGAGCGGCGGGAACCTGAGTTGGATCAGCGGGCTTTCCGAGAATGCGCAGAAAGTGCTGAAACCTCTGATCGTGCTGGCGGGACAGGCGGCAGGCGGCGGACTGACCCTGCTGGGTGTCCTTGGCGCGGTGGCCGGAGGGGTGATCGCGAAACTGGGCGAGACAGCGGACTTCCTCAAAAAATGGGTGAAGGGCCAGCTGGAGGGTGCAGACAGTCTGGAGACGACCCTGACGAATCTGCCGGTGAAGATCGGTGAGGCCGTGGCGACCTTTGCGACGACCTTCAAGAAGAACGTTTCAAGCATCGAAGCGACGGCGGACACCGTGGCAGACCCGGTGAAGAAGTTCTTCGAGGCGCTGAAGGCGGGCTTCGACTCCATCAGCGGAACGGATGTTTACCGCCTGCTGAGCTTGATTGACGTGGGACTGCTGGCGTTCAGCATCGGGCAGTTCGCGAAGGCGATGAACAGCCTGAAGAAGATGCTGCAAACGCCGCTGACGGGAATGCTGGATTCCATCTCCAGCACCTTCAAGCAGTTGACGAGCGCCATCAAGACGTGGCAGAAGAACAACGCCAGCAAGACCTTGGTGAGCATGGCAAGTGCTGTGCTGATCTTGGCCGGAGCAATGTACGTGATGAGCCGGATCGACCCCGACCGGTTTTATTCCGTTGCAGCCGTCACGATGTTGAGCATTGTTTTGCTCGCCGGTGCAGCCAAGCTGCTGGAACCGACGGCAAAGAAATTCGATAAGGCATTTGACAGCCTGAAATCCAGCATGCTGAACGCAGCGACCTTGTGGGGAACGGCGGCGGCGCTGACTGGGCTGGGCATTGCGGTAGGCTTCATTACAAAAGGCTTATCGAACCTTGTAGCAGCATTGAACGAAGGGGACATTGCGGCAAATGCCGCAGCGCTGGCAATCGCGGCAGCCGCAGTGGTTGCCCTTATGTTGGCTATGGGAGAACTGAATAAGGCACTGGCGATCGGCGAAAAAGTCATCAACCACAAGATGGTGCTTTCCACGGCGGCAGAGATGATCGCGCTGGGAACCGCCATCAAGATCGTTTCCACGGCGTTGGAACCGCTGAGCCAGATCAAGTTCACAAGCCTTGCGAAAGCAGGACTGGCGGTGGTTTCGCTTGGCGGACTGCTGACTAGCATGGCGACCGTTCTGGCTGCGGTACAGAAGCTGATCGGCCCCACCGGATTTCAAAATGGAGCTGCAATCGCAGCAATGGCAAGCGGCATCTGGATCGCGGCACAGGCAGTATCCAGCATTGCAAATATCAAACTGGTCAACCTCGACGCGGCTATGACGAGCATCAAGACCCTGATGCTGATGATGACCACGATGTCGGCACTGTCCGCCAAAACAAAGTTTACTTCCGGCGCGGCTATCTTCATGATGTCGTCGTCCTTGATCGTTCTGGCCGGAGCAGTGGAGCTGTTTGCCGTAATGGGCGATGGGGCAATCGATGGACTGATCAAAGTTTCTGCCGGACTTACCGCATTGAGCATTGCATCGCAAGCCGCTGGGGCGGACGGAGCAATGGCTATCATGACAATGTCTACGGCGATGCTTGTGCTCGCGGGGGCCGTAGCGGTCTTTGCGAACCTAGGAATTGCCGGAACGGCTGGCGGGCTGATCGCATGTGTGGCAGGACTGGCGATCCTTGTCGGTGCCGTTGCACTGCTCTCCCAACTGAAGGGCGATGCGCTGAATGCGGCGTGGGTCATCAACACGCTGTCGGGCGGACTCATCAAGCTGGCGGCGGCCTGCGCCATTTTCAATGTGGTCAACTGGGACGCATTGAAGGTTGCCGCCGTGGCATTGGGCGGATTGATCGCCATCCTGTTTGGAGCCGGGTGGCTGGCAACGAAACTTCCAGTGGTCAGCGTGGGATTTACCGCACTGGCAACCGCGTTCGATAAGTTCGCATCCGCCGCCTTGAAACTGGCCGGAGCAACTGCCATTCTGGGTGTGCTCTCGATGTTTGCAGGCCCCATCTGCCAAGCCATCATCAATGCGGCACCGGACATCGAGCAGGCGCTCGTTGCCGTGATAAACATGCTGTGCAATGTGATCGTGCAGTGTGCAGAGCCGATTGTCCAAGCGTTCGATGCTCTTGTACGCGCAGTGGTTCCCGCGCTCTGGCAAGAACTGAAAGATGCGCTTGGCTTTTTGGGTGTTCCAGAGACGTGGGAAGAACTGGCAGACGCAACGTGGAATGCCATTAAGACCGCCTTTGCGCCATTCAAGGGGAATGGGCTGTTCCAGCAGAGAAACATCGTATTCAAGGCGAATCCGGATTACCAGCCACAGCGGGTCAGCATCACAGACTGGTTCAACACGAAGGATGCCAATGACGATGCTGAGAAGGCCGGTAATGAGGTTGGCGAGCATTACGTGAATGGTAATGTCACAGGCATGACCAAAAACGCGTACAAAGCTGCCGACGCTGGTGCAGATCTCGTAAGTGCCGCCGACGAGAGTGTACGGAAGGAAGCAGGGATCGAATCACCGTCCAGACTGATGGCCGAAAATGGCCGATGGATGGCGCTGGGCCTCGCCGAAGGGTTGCTGGACGAAGGCGCCGTCAACTCGGTTCTGTCCTCGGCCAATGCCTTATGCACCAGACTGGACAATTACATCAGGAATTTCTGGGGCATCCATTCGCCGAGCGACGTTTCGTATGCGTATGGTGAGTATATTGACGAAGGTGCTGCAAACGGCATTGAGAACGGCACCGGCGCTGTGACGGATGCTGTCGACAAGCAGAGCCAGGAAGTAGAGCGCCACTACAGCGACTACCGGACCAAGCTCGTTCAGGCGGCGCAGGACGGCATGACGGACGTGAGCACCACCGTGACGGGTGCACTGGACGATCTTCAGACCACAGCCGGAGAAAAAGCGCTGGGTGTCGTAACCACCATACAAACGGCCTTGAGCGGAATGGGACGCGATACTTCAAAATGGGGTGAGGGAATCGCGAACTTTACCTCAAGCCTGAACTTTAAGGACAAGGGCGGCGTCTCACCGAACGGGCTGCTGTTCGGTCTGGGCGGGCAGACCGTCCCGGATATGCTGGAAAATGGCGTGGATATCGACGCCATGTACCAGAAAACAAAGGATAAGTTCGACGAAATCACAAGGAATACCGGCACGAAGCCCAAGGGCGGCACCACGAAGACGACCAAGACCGAGGCGGACAAACTGGTGGACGAGTACACCAAGAAGCTGAAAGCGAACAAGGCCAAGATGGACGCCGCCGACAAGGAATACGCACTGTGGGAGCTGGCCGAAGGCGACACGTCGAGCGTGGAAGCCCTGGTGGAAAAGAAGACCGACAGCCTGACGCAGGCCATCGCTGATCAGACCGACAGGGTGGCCATCGCAAAGGAACAGTACGACAAGATCCTTGCGGAGAAGAGCTCCACCGACACCCAGAAGAGCGATGCGTATGCGACCTACCTCGACGAGGAGAAGACGCTGGCAGAGCTGAAGGGGAAGAAGCAGGCGACGCTGTTCCAGGTGATCAAAGACCGGTATGACGACGAAGCCAGCACCGCGACGGACGAGTACGAACTGTGGGCGAGCCTGTACGAAGACACGGCCACGGTGGAGGAAAAGTCGAACAAGAAGATCGAGAACCTGAACAAGAAGATCGGCATCCAGGCGAAGGTCGTGACGGCCGCCGAAGAGGAGTACACCAAGCTGAAAGCCGAGTTCGGCGAAGAGAGCCTGAAGACCCAGGAAGCCTACCGGCAGTGGCTGGAAGAGCAGAAGGAACAGCAGGACCTCATCAACGAGATGAACCAGGCCCAGCTGGACGCCTTTGACGATGCGCTGGCCATGCTGGAAAAGCAGGAAAAGATTATCACGAACCGGCAGAACGTGCTGAAAAAGATCTACAACGATGGCGACCTCTCGCAGCGGGATGAAGCCTACAAGGCGGCGGTCAAGCAGTACGGTGCAGACAGCAAGGAGGCGCGCCTCGCCTCCACCCAGGGTACGATGACCGCCATTCTGGGCGTTGGTACGGCTCTGGACAGCATGGCCTATTCGGTCAAGAAGCTGACGAACAAGCAGAACAAGTACAACGAAGCCGTCAAACAGAGCGGCAAGGACAGCGAAGCGGCGCTGGATGCTCTGGCCGAGTGGCAGGGTGAACAGTACAACTTCGTGGGCTTTGCCGAAGATCTGGCCACGGCGTTCGATCTGGACGACAGCGGCAAGCGGATGACCATGCAGCTGGGCTATGCCATTGCCCGGAACTGGAAGCCGATCCAAATGGGATTCCAGGACGTCTGGCAGAAGGTACAGACCAAGTTCCCGCAGGCCGCACAGAACATGGCCAACGCCTTCGGGCTTGTGGTGCGGGAAGGTGCGACCGAAGTCATCACCGACGTGTACAGCATGATCACCGCAGCGGTGGGCGGAGACTGGGGACAGGCTCTGACGAGCGGCATCGCGGCCGTGCTGGACTTTATGGGCAGCGACTTCGGAAAGACCGTGCTGGACACCGTCGGTCCGATGCTGGCGACCGCTGGCAAGAAGCTGAGCGGCACACTGGCCACGACACTGGGCGGTGTGGTGAGCGAAGGCGGGCTTCTGACCACGATCGGCACCAAACTGGCCGGACTGGCAGCGACCATCGGCGGAGAAGGCGGCATCCTGGCCACGGTCGGTGCAAAGCTGGCGGCGCTGGCGGCATCGCTCGGCCCGCATGGTCTGCTTATAGCGGCGGTCGTTGCAGCCGGTGCAGTGGTCATCACCTTGCTGGTGAAGAACTGGGACAAGGTGAAAGCGTTCTTCGGCAGGGCGCTGGACTGGCTGCGGGACCTGTTCTCGAAGTTCGTGGAGGTCGGCAAGAACCTCGTCAAGGGACTGTGGGAAGGCATCACCGGGGCAGCGAAAGCTGTGGGTGACGGCATTCGAAACCTGTGCACAGGCCTTGTGAACGGGGTGAAGAGCTTCTTCGGCATCCACTCGCCCTCGACCGTGATGGCCCAGCTGGGCGAATACATGAGCCTTGGCTTTGCCAATGGCATCGCGGACAGCGGGAACGCTGTGGACCGGAGCATGAACGACGTGATGCGCTCGGCACTGCGCGCTGCGCAGATGAGCGCCGACATGATCCTGAGCTGCTTTGACGAGGACGCGGACTTCAGCCCGACCATCACGCCCGTGGTGGATCTGGAAGGGGTGCGCAACAGCGCCAACTGGATGCAGAGCGCCTTCGCAGACCCGGACGGGACCCTGAACGCCCGCTTCGAACAGCCCACCCAGCTGATGCGCAGCTTTGCCAAGCGCCGGGAAATTCAAAATGGAGAACCGACAGCGGCTGCCGCAAGCGGCAACGACGATGTCGTGGCAGCCATTGAGAGCCTGGGCAGCCGGGTGGACGCGGTGAGCGAGGCGGTGCGGAACATGAAGCTTTCCATTGATGGGAAGAAGCTCGTGGGCGGCATCATCGAGGAGACCGACACCCAGCTGGGCAAACGAAAGGAACGGAGACGCAGATGAGCGAACTGGATTTTCTGGACCCTTTCCTCAAGCTGGGGCTGCCGGACTTTTTACACCCCTTCATCGAGCGGAATACGATCGACTTTTTGCGCCCCTGCATCGGGCGGGAACTGCCGGGGTATGCCGTGGCGACTTTTTCGGTGCTGAACGGCGGCGGGCAGTACGAAACGTGCAGCACGAAAGAGCTGAACCTCGTGCCGGTGAGCCCGCTGCATGTGAACGCCTTTGAAGAGACCGACATGACCGCCGACATCGCCATCCTGCACGGAAGCCCGGAACGGCCCCCGGCAGAGCACCGCGTGTACAAGAACGCGACCGGCTCGTGGGATTTTTACTACGTGCAGGACGGGAACCTCCACGCCGGGTGGGACGACTACGGCATCAACTGCGTGGACAACGTGAGGGCACGGTGCGGCATTGCAGACCCCACCAAAACAAGCCTTGCATTCTACCCCGGATGGCAGACGCGGCCGGGGGAGTGGTCCAGCGCGTATTACCGGCTGATGCGCTACATCCAGGGGCGGCGGTGCATCCTGACGCTCTATGCGGATGCGACGGCCGTCTCACCTGCAAGCAAGACCAGTTACACGGGCCGCTGCTGGGTAAGCAGCGTAAAGCCGGAAGAGGGGCGGATGATCTTTACGATCTCGTATGATCTGGAACCGCCCGACAACTACAAATAACAACGCACAAAATTTCAAAATGGAGGGAGCAGCATGTATCATTCCATCACCATCGGCGACAAGAACACCTGGGATGACTGGAACATGATCCCGGTCACTCCCCCGGTGATCGCTCCCCCGGTCGAAAAGACCCTCTCGCTGAACGTCGAAGGACGGAGCGGGACGGTCTACCTTTCGCAGAGCGTGACGGGACGGCCCGTCTACAAGGCCCGCGAGGGAAGCTGGGAGTTCTACATCAGCACCGAAGAATGGAGAGGAAACCATTTCTCTTCCCCTGTCGGAAAACAGGCGCTGGATCATCTGACGAACGCACTGCGCACCGGGGCGGCAAAGCCCCTGGAGAACCGGGTGCGGCTGGAGGATGACCCGGCGTTCTTTTATTTTGGAAGAGTCTGGGTGAGCGGAGGCATCAAGCAGCAGAACGACCACACGGTCGTCACACTGAAATACAGCCTCTACCCCTATAAATTTTTATACAACGCGATCGACGAGGACTGGCTGTGGGACCCGTTCGGCTTCACGACCGATCTGGCGCTGCCCTACACCAGGGACATCCGCATCGCGCCCTACGACAAGACGACGGTGTATCTGCCGCCTTCGGAGAAGCCCTCGGTGGTCTATGCTGCGAGCGAAGGGGTGAAAGCAACGCTCTACAAGAGCCGAGCTGTGCCATACAGCTATGCCAGGATACTGGGTCTTGCGGTGGACAGCGTTTCGGCGAACCTCTCCGGCAAGACCATGACGCCGGTGGGCATCATCGACGACGATCTGCGGTACAACGTCTACGAACTGGCGCTGAAGAGCGAGACCGGGGACGAAACGAGCGTCCACGTGCACTATCAGCCCGCCTACCTGTGAGGAGATTTCAAAATGGGATATCAAGTTGGGATCGGCACCGTGGAGCTTGCGGAGGGGAACTTTGACGGAAATGCGTGGGTCGGATTCCGCTGGACGAGCGGGGTGATCATCTACGATTCGGTCGGCGACAGCATCGAGGACGGCATGTTTCACCCGATCGCATACGATCTTACCCTGCACGAGGAAAAGAATCAGTTCGGGGACTTCGAGTGCACCATCCCGTACAAGGTGGACACGCCGTTCGGGACCTACGTCAACCCGATCTACGACCAGATCCAGCTGAAGAAGTCCTGGGTGTACGTTCTGGAGGACGGCAAGCCGCTGTGGGTCGGCTACGTGGCCGAGATGGAAAAGCGGTTCAATCTGGACTGGTACATCCGCGCCGAAGGGCCGCTGGGCCTAATGCAGGACAGCCCGACCAAGATCGACGTGGGGACCTATGCGCTGACGAACGAGCCGGGCGCTGTCTGGCACGAAAAATACTACGGCAACTCGCTGTTCTGCATCCCGTTCGCCCTGACGGCCTGCCCGCTGGGGCTGTTCTACATCGGGACCGTGAACATGAAGAAGGGCGAGAGGCTCGACACCACCGACAAGGGCGCGATCCTCGACTCGGCCTGGAACGTGCTGGAGAGTTTGTTTCTGGAAGAGTACGACGGCTATCTGAAGACGAGCATCGAGACTTCCGGGGGCGTCTGGCGCATCCGGGTGGACTACTTGCAGGACATCGAGGAAAAAACACGGCAGACCATCTGTTACGGCGTGAATCTGCTCGACCTGACCTATTCCACCAAGCTGGAGAGCAACTTTGTGACCCGTGTGACCGCTTATGGCACGGCGACCGAGAGCCACGGCTGGTGGATCTGGAAGAAGGTCTCAACGACGGTTCTGGCCGCTGTGGCCAGCAACGCCGAAGCCGAAGAAAAATACGGCATCGTGAGCAGGCTGCTGGCGGTGGACGGCGACGTGACCCAGGCCAGCTTGCAGGAGGCTGCCGACAAGGAGCTGAAGAACTACAAGCAGGTCATCGAACCGACGCTGGACATCGAGGCATTCGACCTGGTGGACGAAGGCTCCAAGGGCGACCGGCTGGGGTTTCTGAAGAAGACGCACGTCGTCTCGGCCCCGCACGGCGTGGACGGATGGTACGTCTGCACCAAGACGAACCTGGCGCTGGATGCGCCAGACAGCAAGCGGTTTTATTTCGGGCTGCCGCCCAAGAAACTGACCGACCAGCAGAACGCCGCTGCCACGAACCAGAAGACGGTCGATAAGAAGGTGCGCGGCATCCTGAGTTGGCTGAACGAGAAGTTCAAGAAGGGGTGATTCTTTCAAAATGATGAACATCGACGAGATCATTGCAGGCATCCGGAAAGCGCTGTACGGACGCGAGGTGCGCGAGTACATCGCCTCGGCGATCCTGTGGGTGAAAGTCTGGGTGACCGAACAGGTCGAGCAGATGAAGAACTGGATCGAATGGGCCAAACACTACGCCCTGGATGCCCAGCGGAGCGCCACGGCCTCGGCCAAGAGCGCAGCGGAATCGAAGGCGAGTGCCAGCCAGAGTGCGGCCAGTGCGGCAAGCTCGAAAGCAAGCGCAGATGCCAGTGCGGCGAGCGCGGCAGAATCGAAGGCAAGCGCCGCGGCCTCGGCCAAGAGTGCCAAGAACTCAAAGCTGAGCGAGGAAAGCTCGAAGCTCTACTCGGAACGGTCGCGGGACATCGTCAACGATTTTCAAAATGACTACAAAGGCGGGTACTATAAGACCTTCAACTTGGTGGCCTACCGGAACAAGTGGGGCACCCTGCCACAGGCGCAGGGTATCTTCACCTATTACTGTGACATCCCGGTCGAAGACCTGACCGAACGGTTCACGCCGTTTGCCGCCATGACACTGGAAAGCTACGCCTCAGCCACGGCGGCCGGTGTGGCATGCAGTGTGGAGAGCCGGAAGGGCTGTCTGCGGCTGTTCTCCCGCCGCATCCCGGACGCAGACCTGGACATCATCCTGACGTTGTTCGGTGTGGGCACTCTGAATTATTTTCTGGCGGTGCCGACGGCCGACTGGACGCCGCTGCGGCCGACCATTGGCCCGAACCAGTATTACTGCGATGTGGCCGTGAAGAACTGCACCTCCGACATGATCCCGCTGGGCATGACCGACCTTGTGAACTGGGAGGAAGCGGAGAACGCAGGCATGGCAAGCGTTCTGAGCACCGGCGACGGCTATGTGCGGTTCTATGCCGTGCGCAGACCGGAGGCGAACATCCATGTGAACGTCATCCTGCTCAAGCGGGAAGAGCCCGTGAACCGCCCGGCCACCAAGACGGAGCTGGGCCTTGTGATGGTCGGTGACGGTCTGGATGTGACGAGCGCAGGCTCGGTCTCGACCCGTGAAGCAACGGACGCGGAATTCAAGACCGCGATGGACGCGGCATTTGAGGGGGTAGAAGGATGGCAGATGTGATCCATGCAACGCTCCAGCAGGTACAGAACCTGAGTACCGGCATCGGGCGGGTGCTGCGCGACCATCAGCGGCGGCTGAAGATCCTGGAGGAGCGGGGCGGACAGACGAACGTACTGGAAGCGGTGCTCGTGAACGGGACCCAGTTGATCCCGAACGCGGCCAAGGCGGTGAACATTTTGGTCCCGGCCAAGGTGAGCGACCTGACGAACGATAAAAAGTTTCAGGAGAACGTCATCGAGCAGGTGCTGGTGAACGGCGTAAAGATGCCGGTGGATGACAAGAAGCGGGTGACCGTGACCTTGCCGACTCAAACGTCGAATCTTCAAAATGACGCGGGATACCAGACGAACGCGGATGTGCTCGCGGCCATCCGGGCGAATGCCTACGTCCACCCCAGCCACACGGCATATGGGTCGGGACTGTATAAGATCGTAGTGGACAATCTGGGCCACGTGACGAGCGCGGCAAAGGCGGTGAAGAGCGATATCACGTCGCTGGGCATCCCCGGACAGGATACTGTCTACACCCATCCGAAGTACACGGCGCGCGGAACGGGGCTCTACAAGATCGCTGTGGACGCGCTCGGCCACGTTTCCGGTGTGGTGGGCGTAAGCAAAGGCGATATCACAGCACTGGGTATTCCCGGACAGGATACTGTCTACGCCCATCCCGGCTACACCGGGCACGGACTGGGGCTTTACAAGCTGGCCGTGGACGGACAGGGACATGTTTCCAGCGTGGTTGGTATCACGAAGAGCGATATCACGGCGCTGGGCATCCCCGGACAGGATACGAACAGCTGGCGCGGCATCCAGAACAACCTGAACAGCGACTCCACAAGCGACTCGCTGAGCGCCGCGATGGGGAAGGCTCTGAACACCAGCCTGAACGATGCGATCACCCGTATCGCGACCTGCGAACAGAAGATCAAAGCGATCGGCGGAGTGACGGAAGTCTTCCTGCGCTCGCTGACCTATAAGGCAGGTGCAGAATTGTGCGGAAGCACGGTGACGCTGGCGACCATGGCGGCAGATGTGGCGTTTGTACGATTCGAATCCGGAAATACGGGATCAAAGCTGCTGCGTGGATCGAGTGTGTACAAATACGCTCAAATTTATTGCCACTCATCTAATGATTGGCCATCAAACCGTATTCTAGTAACTTTTAACAGCGATGGGCGCATTACCGCAACCGACGATGAGAAACTTTATCTACTGTCTACGTATGATAAAAACTCACTATCGTACGTGGGTACTATGTACTGCTACCAGTATGCGGTGTAAGGAGGAACATTCAAAATGGCATTTGGACCGATGAGTGTCGGCAACCAGGCGACGCTGACGCTGCTGACCGACCAGACCCTGACCCAGGAGAACATGCCTGCCGACGCCAAAGCGACCGGCACCCGGATGCGCGCGGCGGAACAGGGCATTAAGAGCCTGAACGACCGCATCGTGCAGTATCTGCTGCTGACCGGCGGAACGATTACGGGGAAGCTGGATGTGAAGGGCGGCATTACCGGAAACCTGACCGGCAGCGCCACTCAGTGGAACAACCACACTCTGACCAAGAACCACGCGACCGTCTCCGGCAGCACCTGGGTCCCGGTGTTCGATGTGAACAACACGGTAAACTACGCCACGCTGGACGACCTGCTGCGGGCGACCAGCAACCGTATTGCGAATCTGGAGAGCCGGGTGAATGCCGTGGCCAAGACGACGGAAGTCTTCCTGCGCTCACTGACCTTCAAGGCAGGAAAAGAGATGGCCGGTACCACGGTGACGCTGGCGACCATGGCAGCAGATGTGGCGTTTGTGCGATTCGAATCCGGAAGCAACGGTTCAAAACTGCTGCGCGGATCGAGCGTGTACAAATACGCTCAAATTTATCGCCACTCAGATGATACCTGGGTAGGAAACCGTATTTTGGTAACTTTTAACAGTGATGGGCGTATTACTGCAACGGACGACGAGAAATTGTACTTGTTGTCCGCGTATGAATATCCATCGTACGTGGGTACGCTCTACTGCTACAATTATGTCTCGACCTGAGGAGGCGAAATTTCAAAATGGAGATCTTAGATGTTTCCCGCTGGCAGGGGAATGTGGACTGGAAGAAAGTCAAGGCCAGCGGAAAAGTGGACGGCGTGATGCTGCGGACGGTCTCGACCAACCCGGCATACGGCGGCATTTACATCGACCCGACATTTGAGAAAAATTACTGGGGCTGCGTGGAAGCCGGGCTGCCGGTAGGGGCGTACTACTACACCAAAGCCACCACGGCCCTCTATGCCGCACAGGAGCTGGCAAAGCTGCAAGTTGCACTGGAGGGCAAGGACTTTACGCTGCCCATTGCTGTGGACGTGGAAGACCCCATCCTGAGAGCCCTACGGCCGGAGGAGCTGGCGAAGCTCGTCAAAATGGAGGCGAAGCAGATCGAAGCGTGGGGACTGTATGCCATGGTGTACACCTACACGAACTTCGCCGATACCGCCCTTGCGATGCACGAGCTGACCGACTTTGACCTGTGGATCGCGGACTACCGCGGCAAGCGCCCCACCCGAAAGCACGGGATGTGGCAGTACACGAGCAAGGGGAGTGTGCCCGGCGTGAAAAACGTCGTAGACCTCAGCCATGCCTACAAGGACTACCCCGACATCCTCAAACGGGCCGGGCTGATCCGGATGAAGGAGGCGTGACACCGATGTGGCAGTTTCTCATGGAATACTGGGCCCAATGGGTCTGTACGCTGATCGGTGCAGGCATTCTGGCTGCGCTGCCGAAGATCAAGGCCCTCTGGAACGCAGTATTGGCACTGCTGCACGACCGCATCTACACCGAATGCTACCGGTTCATGGAGCTGGGGTACATCACGCAGGACGGTCTGCGAAACCTGGGATACCTATATAAGACTTACCACATGATGGGCGGGAACGGCACCGGTACGGAGCTTTACAACCGAGCCAAGGCCCTGCCCATCCACACCGTATAACGGAGGATTTCAAAATGGAACACAAAGCATCGACCGCGACCATCGTCCGGACCGTCTGCCTCGCTCTGGCTCTGGTCAACCAGCTGCTCAGCGCGGGCGGGCACAGTGTGATCCCCATCGACAACGAGACCGTGAACCAGCTCGTGACCGCTGGGGTGACCATCGTGACGGCCATCGTGAACTGGTGGTATAATAATTCGTTCACGGAAGCCGCCATCGAGGCGGACAAGACCTTTGAACGGGTCAGGGAGAAGAACCGGAGCTGACGAAATAACAAAACACCCTGCCAGACTGAGAGGCTCCGACGATCGGGTCGGGGAACGCAGTTTTGACAGGGTGTTTTCTTTTTTGAGGGAGTATGGTATACTATTTTGTGATATGGATGAATCGTGCTTTTGACACGTAATGGATGCGCAGTGTAGGAATTGCGACTCCTACAGCAGCAGTTAGACGTCATTTTTATTCCTACATTGCACAGTCAGATATTACGATATAGCGTCAATTATATAGGGTTAGAAGGTGTACTATGGAAACAAGCTACTTAAAAACACTTGAGCTTGATAAGATCATTGCCCGCGCAGCCGAGGGCTGCGTCTGCCGGGAGGCCAAAGCGCAGATGCTGGCGCTGGAGCCCCAGTGCGACCCGGACGAGGTCCGCTATTCGCTGGAACAGACAGATGCCATCAACAGCCTGCTCATCAAAAACGGTTCGCCCCGGTTCGGCGGTGTGGAGGGTGTCAGCCAGCTGGTGACCCGCGCTGTCAAGGGCGGTGTCCTCTCGATGGGAGAACTGCTGATGGTGGCGGGCGCACTCCGTAACTTCCAGAATCTGAGCAGCTGGTACGGTTCCTCGGATCACGAGGCGCTGCCGACAGACGACTTGTTTTACGCGCTGGCCCCGCAGCCCGGCCTGGAGCAGCAGATCTCCAGCGCCATTCTGGCACCGGATGCCATGGCTGACACGGCTTCCCGCACGTTGAATGAGCTGCGCAAGAAGATTCACGCCACTGAAAATAGCATCCGCGACCGTCTGGAAACTATGGTCCGCAACATGGACACCTCCAAATATCTGCAAGAGAGCGTCGTTTCCATGCGAAACGGCCGGTATGTCGTCCCGGTCAAAAGTGAATACCGCGGCGAAGTGAGCGGCATCATCCACGATGTCTCCTCCACGGGCGCAACGGTCTTTGTGGAGCCGCAGGCCGTCGTTGAGGCAAATGCCCGCATCCTGCAATACCGCGCACAGGAAGCGCAGGAGATCGAGCGCATTCTGGTTGCCTTCACGGCACAGGTCGCCGCCATTGAGCCGCAATTCCAATACAGCTATAAGGCCATGCTGGAGATCGACGTCCTGCTGGCCAAGGCACGGCTGGCGCTGGACATGAAGGCCTTTAAGCCTGCCGTGCGGACCGATTCGTCCTTCTCACTCATCCGGGCACGGCATCCGCTCATCGACCCCAAAAAGTGCGTCCCGGTGGATATCGCGCTGGGCAGAGACTACGATTCGCTTATCATCACCGGCCCGAACACCGGCGGCAAGACAGTCACCCTGAAAACGGCCGGTCTGCTGTGTGCCATGGCACAATGCGGCTTCCTTATTCCTGCCGACGAGCGCAGCGAGATCTGCGTATTTGACGAGTTCCTCGTGGACATCGGCGACGAGCAGAGCATCGAACAGAGCCTGTCCACCTTCTCCGGCCACATGAAGAAGATCACAGGCATCCTGGAACTGGCAATGCCCCGTACACTGGTCCTGCTGGACGAATTGGGAGCAGGCACAGACCCCGCCGAGGGTGCTGCGCTGGCAGTCGCCATCATCGAAGAGCTGCGCCGCCGTGGTGTGCTGCTGATGGCGACCACCCACTATGCAGAGCTGAAGGTCTTTGCTCTGGAGACGAAAGGCGTCGTCAATGCCAGCTGTGAATTTGACCTTGAGACGCTGCGCCCCACATACAAGCTGAGCGTCGGCGTTCCCGGCAAATCCAACGCTTTCCTCATCAGCGAGAAGCTCGGCATCCCAGAGCGCGTCATCGAAGCGGCACAGCAGCATCTTTCGGCAGAGGACAAGCGTCTGGATGCGGTTCTGGGCCAGCTGGACGACCTGAAACTGCAGCTCAAGGAAAGCCAGGACGAGGTGGAAGAGCTTCGCAATGAGGCTGCCCATCAGCTGGATGCCGCCCGCAAAAAGCGGGACGAACTCATCCAGCAGGGCGAAAATGAGCTGGAAGCAGCCCGCGCCAAGGCCCGTGCACTGGCACAGCAGGTGGAAAGCAAAGCATACGCTTTGACGGATGAGCTTCGTCAGCTCCAGAAGGATGAGCGGATGAGCACTCAGCAGAAAGCCCAGCGCGCGCGGGAAATCGCCAAAAAGGAATCGGAAAAGCTCTTCATCGGCACCGAGATTGTGCACAATCCGGTCAAGGAATTCGTTCCGCTGAAGGAGGTCAAGGTGGGGCAGGAGGTCTGCATCGCCGAGCTGAATCAGCTGGCAACGGTGCTGGCTCTGCCGGATAAAAACGGCGATGTCCTCGTTCGCGCCGGAATCATCAAGACCAAAGTTCCGCTCCTGGGCCTGAAGCAGCCCGAAAAGCTGGTCAAGGAACCGCAGGCCAAGACCAAGGCGCAGCAGCGGTATTCCCGCCTGACCGGTGACGCCAACCGCCCGAACGGCAGGGTAGAGCGGGTGCAGCGCAGCGCCAAAATGGAGTGCAATCTGCTGGGCCTGACGGTCGATGAGGCACTGCCGGAGGTGGATTCCTTCATCGACCGCGCCATCCTGAACGGCCAGACCGTGGTCTATCTGATCCATGGCAACGGCACCGGTGCACTGCGCACGGCCATCCACAAGCATCTGCGCGGAAACCGCATGGTCAAGAGCTTCCGCCTTGGCCGCTACGGCGAGGGGGAAAGCGGCGTGACCGTGGTCGAACTGAAGTAAAATTTCTCCGGGCATTTCCCGGAAACCTGCCCCGGAAACCATCTCGCGGGCAGGTTTTGTTTTATTCAAAGCAGGGAAGTCTATATGGCAAAACATGCAGTCCATCGCAAAAAGAAACAGAAAAATCAGGCCTTTTCATTTCGTCACGCGGTCATTCTCTGCCTCTGTTTCACCGGGATCTGTTTCGGCCTTTATTTGTGGCATGCAGCCTTTACGATCGGGCAGGGAACACCCGCTGTAGACGATGATGATTTCCGTCCTACTTTCGGCCCGCCGCCCTATCGTATTGCGATCGATGCCGGGCACGGCGGCTCGGACCCCGGTGCGCAGGGGATCGTAACGGAAAAGGAGATGACGGCAGCTACCGCCGAAGCACTGCGCGGGTGGCTGGAGGCCGACCCTAATTTTATCCCGCTCCAGACCCGCGAAAGCTATGACGCCACGGCAAAGCCAGCAGAACGCGCCGCTGCGGCCAATGCGCTCTCGCCGGACCTGCTGCTTTCCATCCACGGGAACTCTGCACCGGAAGGCTCCACGGCCTCCGGGTTCGAGTGCTATCCCAGTGTGCCGGGCCGCACCTGGCATCAGGAAAGCTATTATTTCGCGAAACGCCTGGCCAGCGCCATGCGTTCCGCCGGGGCCAGTCTGCGGGGGCGCGGGGGAGTCCGTTACATTTATTATATCGGAGAAGCAAAGCAGCTGGTCGAGACCAGCCACACCGAAGTGCGGGCAGAGCGCAGCTTTACCATCCTGGAAGATGCAAACTGTCCGGCCGTTCTGGCAGAGCAGTGCTTTGTGACCAGTGCCGCCGATGTTGCACAGTTTGGCAGTGAAGAGGGTTGCAGGCGAACCGCCCGCGCTTATTATGAAGCCATCTGTACATATTTTGAGATCACGCCGCTGCCGGAATAAACCAGACCCGGCGCAACACACATAGCCTGAACCTGCAACGGTGTGCGTCCTGAAACTGAAACGAAAAATGAGCCTCCCGGCAAAGCTGTGCGCGTGGAACACAGCAGAAGAGGGGGCCTGTTTTTCATCGACATAAGTTTCGTATAATGCACGTTATGTGAAATATAGGGGAGTGAAAAAGCCCTCTTTTCTCCAATTTTTGCCAATTAAGGCCGCTGGGCTCGATTTTGAACCCCAGCGGCCTTTTTGCGGTTGGTGTATATGAATGCAATTTGTAGTGTGTTTTTTCTGCGTTTTGATTTACGCTTTTGTCAAGAAACGATTCATCACAACGACGGTGTAATCGTTTATATGATCTCTCAAGCCGGTGTCTGTGAATTGATTTTTCAGCCAGAACGATCTGCTTTGTTCGTTTCCATCCACATAACCCAAACGAATGTATTGATAATCCCATTGCGCCAGACAGGCACACAGCTCAGTGATGATCGAGCTTCCGACGCCAGTTCCTTGCAGGACTTTTTCCATCATAAAGAATCCGATGAACCCACTTTGCGCATCCGGATAATGGTCGATGAAATCCATCACAGCCACAAGCCGCTGGTGGACGTCAAAATAGCCCAGATAATACTTATCCTGTTCTTGACCGGCCTTGCGCTGCGGCATGGCCTTCATATCGGCTTCGATCTTTTCCGGCGTCACAAACGGCGGACAATGCTCATAAAACTGCGGATTTTTCTCACAAAGCGCAAAAATGGACGGAATATCGTCACGGAGCAGCCGTCGCACCGTAAAGGTACATGAAAATTTCGTATAATCCATTTTAGCGCTCCATTTTCTCACTTGCATCCGGCTCACGCAGCGCCGAAACATCTACGCGGAAACCGTCTTTGGCAGCCCCATCAAAGGCTTCCATCGGCCCGGTTGGCGTTTCGGCTGCATCATCCGGAGCATCCTTCGTTCCTGCGTCCATTTCTGCGCCGTTCGGCGAAATTCCCCCGCGGGTCTCCCCCGCTTCTTGTTTTGTTGTATCCAAACTTGTCTTCCGGACTTCCCCCAGCGGATTCTGCTCAATGGCTGCGCGAACCTGAAATTCTTGCAGATGCGTATAGATCTGGGTCGTGCCCACACTGCTGTGGCCGAGCAGCTGCTTGAGCGTCAGAATATCCACATTGCCGGTCTGGTACATCAGCGTAGCTGCTGTATGCCGCAGCTTATGGGTCGAAAAGCCCTTCAGCCCTGCCGCCTTCATGGCACCTGTCACCAGCTGTTCCACACGGCGGTTCGAGATGCGGTCTTTCATGCGGCGGGTCACAAAAACGGCCTTTTCCTTGGGGTCCAGACCGTCCATCGTGTTCCGCTTTTTGAGATACAATTGCAGCGCTTCGATGCAGGCATCATTCAGGTAGACCATGCGCTCCTTGTGGCCTTTGCCGAACAGCCGGATCTGCCGCTGTTCCAGGTCAATGTCGCCAAGGTCCATCCCGACCAGTTCTGCCAGACGCATCCCGCAGTTCAGAAACAGCACGACCATGCAGTAATCCCGCTCAGGGAAATCGCTCTGATGCTGGGTGCTTTCCAGCAGCTGCATGGATTGCTCCGCCGTCAGGTATTTGGGCAGGACTTTATCCTGCTTGGGCGGTTTGATGGAGGCCGTCGGGTCCTGCGAAAGGCGGTTGACCTGATTGACCAGATAGTCATAAAACCCATGCAGGCTGGCCAGCCGCCGGGCGGTGGAGGACTTTTTGTTTCCGCATTCACGGTTCAGAAAATACAGATATTCGTAGACGTCCTCTTTTGTCACGCTGCCCCAGAATGCGGTGTCGAGCCCTTTGGGGTCGATCTCTTTCAGTTCCGCATCCTCTGCCACAAGGCCCCTGCGGCGCTTCATAAAGCGGCTGAAGCCGCGCAGATCGCAGTAATAGCTGAACGCTGTGTTCGCGCTTTTGCCTGCGATCACTTCCAGATAACGCACATACTCCACAATGTCCGCCGAAGCATCATCGAACGGTTTGTGCTTGCTGGGATTCTTTTCATCAAGATAGATGGACATATCGTTTCCTTATCATTTTCATTAAAGGCGGTCGTTTTTCAAAGCATGGATCGCATCCGAGATATAAGCCGCCCCTACGAGCTTCATGCCCGGATAATCCGCCGGATTCAGATGCGCGAGGCTGTGCTTCGGCACGACGGCACGTTCAAAACCGATCCGTTCCGCCTCCCGCAGACGCTGTTCCAGATTGGGCACACTGCGCACCTCGCCGCCCAGACCGACTTCACCGATGGCGATCAATTTGTCGCTGACCGGGCAGTCCAGCAGCGATGAGACCATGCTGAGGCAGACCGCCAGGTCGCAGGCGGTATCCCGCAGCGTGATGCCGCTGACGATGTTGATATACACATCCAGGTTGCCGAAGAAATACCCGGCGCGTTTTTCAAGGACCGCGATGAGAAGGTTCATGCGGTTGTAATCGTAGCCGCTGCAGGCGCGGCGCGGTGCCGGGAAATTCGTTTTCGTCGCAAGCGCCTGAATCTCGCTCAGAATGGGGCGGCTGCCCTCCATCGTGCAGGCGACGCAGTTGCCGGAAACGCCGAGCGGACGCCCTTCCAGAAGCATCTGCGAGGGGTTTTCGATCTCTTCCAGCCCTTGCCCCGTCATATCGAACATGCCCAGCTCATTCGTGGAGCCATAGCGATTCTTGGCTGCCCGCAGGATGCGGTAAGGCAGCATTTTGTCGCCCTCAAAGTATAGCACCGTATCCACGATGTGCTCCATGACCTTGGGGCCGGCAATGGCACCGTCCTTGTTGACATGGCCCACGATGAACATCGGGATCTCCTGCTTTTTGGCCACTGCCAGCAGCCGGGCCGCGCTTTCCTTCACCTGGCTGACCGTGCCGGACGAAGAGGAGATGTCCATGCAGCGCATGGTCTGGATGGAGTCGATGACCACAAGGTCCGGTTTTTCCTTTTCGA
>OGFG01000938.1_pt1 | contig 32119 bp, 25 predicted proteins | sample 1570761 | NCBI WGS metagenome assembly OGFG01 (sample SAMEA2581938, study PRJEB24529) | metagenome | biome: Human gut stool | place: China | collected 2011
TCGATGACCTGCTTCACATAGTCATAGGCCATGCGGCTGGCGCCGTGGATCTGCGGGACGCAGCGGATCGAATAGGCGTCCTGCACCTTCTCCGGGTTGTGCGCGAAGGCCAGACGGCTCCCGTCCAGAAGCCGCAGCAGATTCTGCGCCGTGCGCATCTGCCCCTGCTGGCCGCGCAGCGCGTGCACCTCGGGATCAAAGGCACTCAGGATGCCCAGCTGTGCCTCGCACGTCATGGCGGCGGCGATATCCGCCGTTTTTGCCAGCTGCACGGCGTCGTATACCACGCCGCAGGCGATGGCGGTCATGATCTGCGTGCCGTTGATGAGCGCAAGGCCCTCCTTGGCCGCAAGCTCAACGGGCGCAAGCCCGGCCAGCTCCATGGCCCGTTTTCCGGGCAGGACCGCGTTCTGATATTCCGCTTCGCCCTCGCCCAGCATGACCAGCACGATATGCGCCAGCGGCGCAAGATCGCCGCTCGCGCCGAGCGAGCCCTTTTCCGGGATCACCGGGTGCACGCCCCGGTTCAGCATGGCAAGCAGCGTTTCGAGCGTCGACAGGCGGATGCCGGAATTGCCGCGTGCAAGCGCGTTGCACCGCAGCAGCATCGCCCCGCGCACGACCTCGCGCGGCAGCGGCGCGCCCATGCCGCAGGCATGGCTGATGATCAGATTGCGCTGAAGCGCAGCTGTCTCCTGCTCGGGGACAAACGTGTCGGAAAATTTGCCGAAGCCGGTCGTCAGACCGTAGATCACGGCCTTCTGCGCAAGCTTTTCGTCCACGTAGGCCCGTGCCCGGTTGATTTTTTCCTTCGCCGGTTCGGAAATTCGCACCTGCTCGTTGTGTCTGGCCACCGCGATGACCTGCTCGATCGTCAGCTCCATGCCGTTGAGTTCAATCATGTCCTGTCCGCCTTTCACTCGATCTGCCGCACAGCGGCGGCTCTTCTATCTTACAAGTTGAACAGTTTGTTGTCAATACACCGCTTTCAAAATATATATTCTGCACAAAAGCGCAGATTTTCCAGTCTCCGACCCAATTTGTTTTTATTCTTGATAATTCCGGCAAAACCGTGTATCGTATATATGATACTTTATAAAATCAGGAGAACGGTTCCATGAAAGACGGTTTTATCAAGGCCGCTGCCGGGACGATCGACGTCGTGGTCGCGGATGTGCAGTATAATACGAAGCAGATTTTGGCGCGGATGCGTGAGGCGGACACGGCGGGCGTGAATCTGCTGACGCTGCCGGAGCTTTGCCTGACGGGCTACACGTGCGGCGATCTGTTTTTCTCCGACTGCCTGCTCGGCGCGGTCGAGCCTGCGCTGGCGCGGATCGTGGAGGCGTCGAAGGACCTCTACCCGGTCACGGCGGTCGGGCTTCCGCTTCGCTTCGGCGGAAAACTCTATAACTGCGCGGCAGTCGTCCACGCAGGACGGCTGCTCGGCGTGATGCCGAAGACGCATCTGCCGAATTACGGCGAATTCTATGAGCTGCGGCAGTTTTCCTCCGCGAAAACGCTGGAGGGAAGGACGTATACGCTCCCGCTCTGCGGCCAGAGCGTGCCGTTTGGAACGGAGCTTCTGTTCTGCTGCTCCGGGATGCAGGACTACACCTTCGGCGTGGAGCTCTGCGAGGATCTGTGGGTTCCCTGCCCGCCGTCGACGCGGCTCTGCGCGGGCGGCGCGGCCATCATTCTGAATCTCTCCGCCTCCGACGAGGTGATCGGCAAGGCAGAGTACCGCCGGTCGCTGGTCGGCGCGACGTCGGCGCGGCTGGCCTGCGGCTATGTCTACTGCAGCGCGTCGCCGACGGAATCGACGCAGGACATGGTCTTCTCGCGGCACCATCTGATCGCGGAAAACGGGACGATCCTGGCAGAAAACGAGCCGTTTGCGGACGCTTCGCTGACGGTTTCCGAGATCGACGTGCAGCGGCTCATGCATGAGCGGCACCGCACCACGAGCTATGATTCCGTCCCCGGCCTTCAGCCGGTCGTTTTCGATCAGCCGCTGCGCGAGACGGTTCTGACGCGGCGCATTGCGCCCAATCCGTTCGTCCCGCCGTATGACGAGCAGCTGCGCGCCCGCGCGGAGGCGATTCTGCGCATCCAGTCGCAGGGCCTGAAAAAGCGGGTGGAGCACACGCACGCGAAAACGGTCGTGCTCGGTATTTCCGGCGGTCTGGACAGCACGCTGGCGCTGCTGGTGTGCGTGCGCGCGTTCGATCTGGCCGGACGCAGCCGGAAGGAGATCCAGTGCGTCACCATGCCGTGCTTCGGCACGACGAAGCGGACGAAGTCCAACGCGGTCAAGCTCTGCGAGGAGCTTGGCGTCAGCGTGCAGGAGGTCAATATCACAGCCTCCGTCCGGCAGCATTTCGCGGATATCGGCCATGACGAAGCCGTGCACGACGTCACCTATGAAAACTGTCAGGCGCGGGAGCGCACGCAGGTCCTGATGGACATCGCGAACCAGTCCGGCGGACTGGTCATCGGCACGGGTGATCTTTCTGAGCTTGCGCTCGGCTGGGCGACGTATAACGGCGACCATATGTCCATGTACGCGGTCAACTGTTCGGTTCCCAAAACGCTGGTGCGGTATATCGTACAGTACGAGGCCGGGAGCAGCGCGCCCGCGCTGCGGGAGGTGCTGCTGGACATTCTTGATACGCCTGTTTCGCCGGAGCTTCTGCCCGCGGACGAAAACGGACAGATCGCGCAGAAGACAGAGGATCTCGTCGGCCCGTATGAGCTGCATGATTTCTTCCTGTACCATCTGCTGCGCTTCGGCTCACGGCCGCGCAAGCTGTTCCGGATGGCGAAATACGCGTATGGCGGCAGGTATCCGGACGACGTGATCCGGCACTGGCTGAAAACGTTCTGCCGCCGGTTCTTCCAGCAGCAGTTCAAGCGCTCGTGCATCCCGGACGGCCCGAAGGTCGGCTCCGTGACGCTCAGCCCCAGAGGCGACTGGCGTATGCCGTCGGACGCGTCGGGCAGCCTGTGGCTTGCGGAGGCGGAAGCGCTCTGATTCCCCATTTTTCACGCCCGCCCGGTTGACAAGCGGCGTCCAGCGTGCTATGATTGTCACAGATTTTCATAAGGAGAGTCTTCTCATGTTCACTTCTGTTTTCGCGTCCTATTATTACTTTACTGTCGCCGGATAGTAAGGTCAATTTGTGATGCGCAGAAGAGCTTGTGATTTGTATGCGGCACAGAATTGACTGTGCCGCATTTTTTATTGTACTGGAGGTCAAAACCATGATTGTCGTATTGAAGCACAACGTCCCGGAGGAAAAGCGGAACCAGCTCATCAACTGGCTGCGCAGCCAGAGAATCGACGTACACCCCTCGCTCGGCGAGTACCAGACCGTGCTGGGTCTGGTCGGCGACACGAGCCGGATCGATATGTCTTTGCTTGAAAGTCTGGATATCGTCGATTCCGTCAAGCGCGTTTCAGACCCCTTCAAATGCTGCAACCGCAAGTTCCACCCGGACGATACCGTGGTTTCGGTCGGGGATGCGAAATTCGGCGGCGGGCATTTCGCGATGATCGCGGGGCCGTGCTCGGTCGAATCGGAGGAGCAGATCGTATACGTTGCGAAGGCCGTCAAGGCCGCAGGCGCGCAGCTGCTGCGCGGCGGCGCGTTCAAGCCGCGCACGTCCCCGTATGACTTCCAGGGGCTGCACGGCGAGGGCATCCGCCTGCTTGAGATTGCCAAGCAGGAGACGGGGCTGCCTATCGTGACGGAGCTGATGAACATTAAGCATCTGCCGCTGTTTGAAAACGTTGACGTCATTCAGATCGGCGCGCGCAACATGCAGAATTATGATCTTCTGAAGGAGATGGGCTCGGTCAAAAAGCCGATCCTGCTCAAGCGCGGGCTTGCCAACACGCTCAAGGAGCTGCTGATGAGCGCGGAATATATCATGGCCAGCGGCAATGACAACGTCATTCTCTGCGAGCGCGGCATCCGCACGTTTGACGATTACACCAGAAATACACTCGATCTGGCGGCTGTTCCGATGCTGCATGAGCGGTGACATCTGCCGGGCATCGTCGAGCCCAGCCATTCTACAGGCATCAACCGGCTCGTGCCGCCGATGACGCTGGCTGCTGCTGCCTGCGGGGCCGACGGCGTGATTGTCGAGGTACACAATGACCCCATCCACGCCCTGTGCGACGGCGCGCAGTCTCTGACCTGTGAGCAGTTTGCAGAGGTCGCGCGGAAGGTACGCGCGGTGCGCGAGGCGGTGGCGGAATGACGGTCGGGATCGTGGGTCTGGGCCTCATCGGAGGCTCGTTTGCAAAGGCGTATCACGCTGCTGGTTGGACGGTGTACGGCTATGATGTGGACGAAAGTATGCTTGCCTTCGCGCAGCTGGCGGATGCGGTGAACGCGCCGCTTACGATGGAGAACATCGGCACGTGCGATCTGGTGCTTCTGTGCGTGCGGCCGCTTGCCGCGATCGACTATCTGCGTTCTGCCGCGCCGCATATCGGAAGCAGGCCCGTCGTGATCGACTGCTGCGGCACGAAGCGCGTGATCTGCGCGGCGGCGTTCCCGCTGGCGGAGCAGTACCGGTTTACCTATCTCGGCGGACATCCGATGGCCGGTACGCAGTATTCCGGGTTCGGCCACGCGCGTGCGAATCTGTATCACAATGCGCCGATGGTCATTGTGCCGCCGGATTTTGACAATATCGAGCTGCTTGCCCGCGCACAGGAGCTGCTGCGCCCGGCGGGCTTCGGCAGCTACTCCGTCACGACGGCGGAGAAGCACGACGAAATGATCGCGTTTACCTCGCAGATGGCGCATCTTGTCTCGAACGCGTATATCAAAAGTCCGACGGCAAGGGCGCACAAGGGTTTTTCCGCCGGAAGCTATAAGGACATGACCCGCGTGGCGTGGCTGAACGCGCCGATGTGGTCGGAGCTGTTTCTGGAAAACCGGGACAATATGCTCCATGAGCTGGACTGTCTGATGGACAGACTGATGGAATACCGCGCCGCGATCGCGGAAGACGACGCGGCTGCGCTGACGCAGCTGCTCGAGGACGGCAAAAAGCGCAAGGAGGAGGTCGACGGACGATGAAAACAGTCACGGTCTCCGCCTCAAGGCGGTACGACATTCTGATCGAGCGCGGGCTGCTGCGGCGCGCGGGCGAGCTGGTGCGCGGCGTGACGAACGCAGGCACGGTCATGCTTGTCTCGGATGATTCCGTATGGCCTTTGTATGGCGAAACGGTGCAGAAAAGCCTTGCAGACGCCGGGTTTTCCGTGTGCCGGTTTGTGTTTCCGCATGGGGAGGGTTCCAAGTGCGCGAAGACGTATCTGGCGCTTCTCGACGCGCTGTGCGAAAACCGGCTGACGCGGGCGGACGCAGTCGTCGCGCTGGGCGGCGGCGTGGCGGGCGATCTGACGGGCTTTGCGGCCTCCACCTATCTGCGTGGGATCGGGTTTATCCAGATCCCGACGACGCTGCTGGCCATGGTCGATTCCTCCGTCGGCGGCAAGACGGCCATCGATCTGCCCGCCGGAAAAAATCTGGCCGGGACGTTCTATCAGCCGTGGCTCGTGCTCTGCGACCCAGCCTGTCTGGATTCCCTGCCGGACGAAATTTTCCGCGACGGCTGCGCGGAGGTCATCAAATACGCGGTGCTTGGAAACGCGCCGTTTTTCGAGGAGCTGAACCGCACGCCGCCGCATGCGCAGCTGGAGCATATCATCGAAACGTGCGTGCGGATGAAGCGCGATATTGTTGCGCAGGATGAATTTGACCGCGGACAGCGGCAGCTTCTGAATCTCGGCCATACCTTCGGCCATGGGATCGAGGCGTGCAGCGGCTTTGCCGTCAGCCACGGCTCCGCCGTCGCCATCGGCATGGCGATGATCGTGCGGTCGGCTGCACAGCTTGGCCTCTGCACCGCCGGGACGCGGGACGCGGTGCTGGCGCTGCTGCGGCAGTACGGCCTGCCGGTCGACTGCGCATATCCGGTCGAACAGATGCTTGGAACGATTCTACACGACAAGAAAGCCTCCGGCGGCTCGATCAATCTGATCGTTCCAACGGCTGTCGGAAGCTGCGAAATACGAAAGACCCCGGCCTCCGAAATTTCCGACTGGCTGAGGGCCGGAGGTGCGAAATGACGCGGACGGTAGCTCCCGGCCCGCGCACGGGCGCGGTTCAGATTCCGGCCTCCAAATCGCAGGCGCACCGGATGCTCATCTGCGCGGCGCTCTCCAAAGCGCCGTCCCGGCTGGTTCTGGACGGCTTCAGCGCGGATATTGAGGCGACGGTGCAGTGTCTGGAAGCACTCGGCGCGCAGCTTACGCAGGAAACGGCTGGGCTGTTGATCACCCCAATCGGAGCACGCCCCGCAAATGCAAAGCTTGACGTGGGCGAAAGCGGGTCGACGCTGCGGTTTCTGCTGCCGGTGCTGGGGGCGCTCGGCATTCGGGCGGAGGTTCGGATGCATGGGCGGCTCCCGGAGCGGCCTCTGTCCCCGCTGTGGGAGGTTCTGGAGGCGCATGGGATGCAGCTGCAGCGGGACGGGGCCGTCCTGCATACGGCTGGGCAATTATGCGCGGGAGACTATTCCCTGCCCGGCAATGTTTCCTCGCAGTTTATTTCCGGGCTTTTGTTTGCGCTGCCGCTTCTGAGCGGAAACAGCACGCTGACGGTCACGGGCGCGCTCCAATCGGCACGCTACGTCGCCATGACGGAGCAGGCGCTTGCGGCGGCGGAGATTTTTACAAAAAAGGATGGCCAAATCTGGCAGATTGACGGCGGGCAGCACTATGCCGCGCCCGCCGTGCAGACGGTCGAGGGCGACTGGTCGAACGCGGCGTTTTTCCTGTGCATGGGCGCGCTGTCTGCAACAGGCGTGACCGTGGCGGGGTTGAATCCCGCGTCTTTGCAGGCGGACCGGGCCATTACGGAGCTTTTGACGCGCTTCGGCGCGGAGCTGACTGTCTCCGGACAGACTGTTACCGTGCGGCGCGGCGCGCTGCATGGGATCACGCTGGATGCCGGGCCGATCCCTGATCTGATCCCGGTCGTTTCGTGCCTTGCCGCGCTCTGCGAGGGCGAAACGCGGATCATAAATGCGGCGCGGCTGCGGCTGAAGGAATCTGACCGTCTGCAAACGACGGCGGCATTGATTTCCGCGCTCGGCGGCAGCGCGCGGGAGCTGCCGGACGGGCTGGTCATTTTGGGCCGCGCACGCCTTTCCGGCGGCACGGCGGACGCCTGCGGCGACCACCGCATCGCGATGAGCGCCGCCATGGCCGCCTGCGGCTGCGAGGGCCCGGTCACGGTACTGGGAAGCGAATGCGTCGCGAAGTCCTATCCCGCATTCTGGGAGGATTTTGCTTCTTTGAGGGAGGATGCAGTATGAGCAGCGTATACACCGGAAATCTGACCGTCTCTATCTTCGGCCAGTCCCACGCGCCTGCCATAGGCGTCACGGTCGACGGGCTGCCTGCCGGGCTGCCGGTCGATCCGGATGAATTGCAGCGGTTTTTGAGCCGCCGTGCGCCCGGGCAGAACGCGTGGTCGACGCCGCGCAGAGAGGCCGACGCGCCGGAATTTTTATGCGGGCTGAAAAACGGAAAAACCTGCGGCGCGCCGCTCACGGCCATCATCCGCAACACCAACACACGCTCCGGCGATTATGAAAACTTAAAGGATATCCCCCGCCCCGGCCACGCGGACTACACCGCGCAGGTCAAATTCGGCGGCGCGCAGGACGTAAGCGGCGGCGGGCACTTTTCCGGACGGCTGACCGCGCCGCTGTGCATTGCGGGCGGCGTCTGTATGCAGCTGCTGGAACGCGAAGGCATTTCCATCCGCGCACGCATTTTGTCCATCGGGCAGGCCACGGACAGCGCGCCGTTTGACGCACCAGTCGCGGAAAAGCCGTTCCCGGCTGTTTCCGACGATGCGGCAGCGGCCATGCAGGCGGAGATCGCGCAGGCAAAGGCGGACGGGGATTCCGTCGGCGGCGTGGTCGAATGCGTGGTAGAGGGCTTGCCCGCGGGCATTGGCGAGCCGATGTTCGGCGGGCTGGAAAATCTGATCGCGCGCGCCGTGTTCGCCATTCCGGCGGTCAAGGGCGTGGAGTTCGGCGCAGGTTTTGCCGCCGCGCGGCTGCGGGGCAGCGAACATAACGACGCGTTCCGCGTACAGGATGGGCGTATTGTGACGGAAACGAACCGCTGCGGCGGCATTCTGGGCGGGATTTCGACCGGGATGCCGGTCGTGTTCCGCGCCGCGTTCAAGCCGACGCCGTCCATTTCCCGCCAGCAGGACTCCGTCAGTCTTTCGCGGATGGAAAACACGACGCTTGTGATCCACGGGCGGCACGACCCGTGCATCGTGCCGCGGGCCGTCCCGTGCGTGGAGGCTGCGGCAGCGATCGCCGTACTGGACGCGTGGATGGGAAGAAAGAAGGAGCTTGGATATGCATTCTGAAACACTGCGCTGCGGACTGCTGGGCCGGACGCTCGGCCACAGCTATTCCCCCGCCATCCACGCACAGCTTGCGGGCTATTCCTATCTTTTATATGAAAAGGAGCCGGAGGAGCTGGAGGGCTTTCTGCGCTCCGGGGAATTTGACGGTCTGAATGTGACGATCCCTTATAAAAAAACGGTCATCCCCTACTGCGCGGAGCTGTCTGACACGGCCCGCGCCATCGGTGCGGTCAACACCATCGTCCGCAGGCCGGACGGAACGCTCTGGGGCGGCAACACGGACGCTTACGGCTTTTCCATGCTGGTACAGTCCAGCGGCGCGGAGGTGCGCGGCAAAAAGGCGCTCGTCTTCGGCAGCGGCGGCGCGTCGGCGACGGCGCAGTATGTCCTGCGGCAGATGGGCGCGCGGGAGGTCGTTGTCATCTCGCGGCACGGGGAGGACAATTACGAGAATCTCGGCCGGCACACGGACGCAGAAATCGCCGTAAACACGACGCCGGTCGGCATGTACCCGAACACCGGCGTATCGCCGGTCGATTTAAGCCGGTTCCCGAAGCTGGAAGCCGCGCTGGACGTGATTTACAATCCGGCGCGCACGGAATTTCTGCTGCAGGCGGAGCAGCTCGGCCTCAAGCGGGCAAACGGGCTTCTGATGCTTACCGCGCAGGCAAAGAAAAGCTGCGAGGCGTTCCTCGGCGCACCGATCGCAGACGAACGCATTGCCGCGATCACAAAATCGCTGGCCGCGCAGATGCAGAACGTGGTTCTCATCGGTATGCCGGGCAGCGGCAAGACGACGATCGGCACGCGGCTGGCCGCGCAGCTGGGCCGCACGTTCCTGGACGCGGACACCGTACTCGAGCAGAAGGCCGGGATGAATATCCCGGAGATTTTTCGGCTTGAGGGTGAGGATGGCTTCCGGCAGCGGGAGACGGCGGTGCTGGCGGAGCTGGGCAAGCGCTCCGGGCTGGTCATCGCTACGGGCGGCGGCTGCGTGACAAGGCCGGAAAATTACCCGCTGCTGCACCAGAACGGAACGATCTTCTGCCTGACGCGCGATTTGAGCCGCCTTCCCATCAGCGGGCGGCCCGTCTCGCAGGCGCTCGGCGCGGAGGAGCTTTACCGGCGCAGAAAGCCGCTGTATGAAAAATTTGCGGACGCTATGATCGACAACGACCGCACAGTAGAGGATGCTGTGCGGCAGATTTTGGAGGTGCTTGGATGAAGCTGCTGATATTGAACGGGCCGAATCTCAACCTGCTCGGCCTGCGGGAGCCGGATATTTACGGGCAGCAGAATTACGCCGCGCTGGTGCGGTTCTGCGAGGATACGTGCCGCGAAGCGGATATCTCCTGCAAGGTCTTCCAGTCCAACCACGAGGGCGCGCTGGTCGATGAGATTCAGGCGGCCTACGGCGTGTTTGACGGCATTGTCATCAACCCGGCGGCCTATACGCACACGAGCGTTGCGATTCTGGATGCGCTGAAGGCTGTCGCGCTTCCGGCGGTCGAGGTGCATCTGTCCGACGTGACGAAGCGCGAGAAGTTCCGGCAGATCTCCTATGCCCGCCTGGCCTGCGTGAAGACCTACATGGGCCTCGGCTTCGAGGGCTACCGGCAGGCCATTCTGTTTTTGAAAGAATATCTGAATAAAAATTCAGATTAGATCATTTATCATGCATCAGGCAGCCCGCGTGGGCTGCCTGATTTTTCGCCTTAATATGCAGGAATCCAGTTTGCTGTCTTTCATCAAAATGAATCAAATCTTTCTTGATTGTTCATATATTTCAGGTTTATACTAATTTTTGAAGGATTTCCGTTGAAAATACGAATTTATTGAAAAATATTTTTCTTGAAATGACAAATTGCATCTTGAAAAATGCACTTTGATGTATTATACTTTCACACAGCAAATCAATTCAGGAGGGAATAGATATGAAAAAGATTCTTGCATTGCTTCTCGCGGCTGTCCTCGTTCTGGGCATGGCCGCGTGTGCCGCTTCTCCCGCGGCTCCCACGCAGACGACGTCCGATACGGCTTCTGACGCATCCGATACACCTGCTTCCAACGCTGAAACGCCTGCAGCATCCTCCGGTGCCAAGCTGCGCTTCGTCACCGGCGGCGAATCCGGCACGTACTACGCCTTCGGCTCCGTCATTGCCCAGCACGCGACGAACAACGCGGGCGTTGACATTGTCGGTCTGGTCGGCAACGGCTCCCAGTCGAATATTTTTGAGCTGGAAGACGGCAACGCGGAGCTGGCCTTCTGCCAGTCCGACGTGATGGCCTATGCCTACAACGGCACCAACCTCTTTGAGAACCCCATCGACTGCTTCTCCACCGTGGCCGCCCTGTACATGGAGGATGTGCAGATCGTCACCACCGATCCCAGCATCAAGACCGTGGCCGATCTGGCAGGCAAGAACGTGTCTGTCGGCGCTGCCGGTTCCGGCGTGTATTTTAACGCCATGGATGTGCTCGGCGCATACGGCCTGACGGAGCAGGATATCAACCCGACGTACCAGTCCTTCGGCGACAGCGCGGATTCCCTGAAAAACGGCCAGATCGACGCGGCCTTCATCGTTGCGGGTGCTCCGACAACGGCAGTCACTGACCTTGCGACGACCAAGGACGTCTATCTTGTCTCGCTCGATGATGAGCACGTCGACAAGCTGCTTGCCTCTTCCCCGTACTACACCAAGGTCACCATCAGCAAGGATGTTTACGGTCTTGATTCTGACACCATCACCGTCGCCGTCAGCGCGGTCGTTCTCGCCCGCGACGATGTTTCCGAGGACGCCATCTACAAGCTGGTCGCCGATATCTTCGACAACGCCGCCAGTCTCACCGACACCCACGCCAAGTACGCGGAGGTCAGCACCGAGTTCGGCGCTTCCGTTACCTCCGTCCCCTATCATCCGGGCGCGGCCAAGTATTTCGCGGAAAAGGGCTTTGACGTTCCCACCAAGTAAGCTTAACGCGTACTTTACGCATAGCAGCAACTACGGCAGGGCTTCCCTGCCGTAGTTGTCGTACAAAAAGAAGAAGGAGAGATGCATCTTGTCCAAGAATCCTGACAAGACCACCCCCGCGACCGCAAACGCCGGTACAGAGCAGAATCTCGCCGCCGACGTTGACGAGGTCATGCGCAAATATGACCGCGAATCCAACACCCGCATCTGGTCCGGCTGGCGCGCCATTGTCATTAAGGTCTTTATGGCGTGCTTCGCCGTGTACTGCATCTGCATGACGCTGTTTTCCACGGCCATGCCGGAGATCCGGCTGCCGCTGTTCATGGGCTTTATCATCCTTGCGGGCTTTCTGAACTTCCCGGCCAGCAAGCATCACGTGCGGCCCAACTATCTGCCGTGGTACGACATTCTCCTGATGCTCGTCGGCGCGGCCTGCTTTTTCTACTTTGCACGCAACGCCATGACGATGATCCGGCTTGCCACCCGCATCCAGCCCATTCATGTGGTCATCGGCTGCATCGGCATTCTGGTGCTGGTCGAGCTCTGCCGCCGCTGCGTGGGTCTGCCGATCCTTGTGGTCGCCGGGCTTCTGGTCGTCTACGCGTTCTATAATCAGCTGAGCTATGGCGCAAGCTTTTATAAGGCCCTGCAAAACATCATCTATAAGCTGTTCTACACGACCAGCGGCGTGATCGGCACGCCGGTCAGCGTGTGCTATACCTATATCGTGCTGTTCATCATCTTCGGCGCGTTTCTGGAGCGCACCGGCATTGCGAATTTCTTTATTTCGTTCGCAAACCGGCTCGCGGGCTGGTCTTCCGGCGGCCCGGCAAAGGTCGCGGTCATTTCCTCCGCGCTGTGCGGCATGGTATCCGGCTCCTCGGTCGGCAATACGGTCACGACCGGCTCGTTCACCATCCCGATGATGAAAAAAACCGGCTACAAGCCGGAGTTCGCTGGCGCAGTCGAGGCGGCTGCTTCGACCGGCGGCCAGATCATGCCGCCGATCATGGGCGCTGCAGCGTTTTTGATGGCGGAGTACATCGGCATTCCGTATGCGCAGGTCGCAGTCAAGGCGATCCTGCCCGCGATCTTGTATTTCACCGGCATTTTCATCTCCGTGCATCTGGAGGCGAAAAAGCTCGGCCTGAACGGCATTCCGCGCGATCAGCTGCCCAAGTGGCGGCTTCTGGCTCGCGACTGCTATCTGATCCTGCCGCTGATCCTGCTGGTCTGGCTCGTGTCCTCCGGTGCGAAGACGATGTCGCACTCCGCCGCGTATTCCATTCTCGCGGCCATTGCAGTCGGCCTTGTCAACTTCTTTATGCTCCGCCTGCAGAGCGCGCAGACGCGCACGTTCCGCACCGTCGGCAAGGCCGCGCTCGGCGCAGCCGGCGATTCCGCGAACTCCGTCTTTGATTCTCTGGAAGCAGGCGCGAAGGGCGCCATTACCGTCGCGGTCGCCTGTGCGATGGCCGGTATCATCGCAGGCTGCATCACCGTCACCGGTCTTGCCTCCATTCTCATCAACGCCGTTGTGCAGCTGGCTGGCAATGCAACGTTTATCGGCCTGATTCTGACCATGATCTGCTGCATCATCCTCGGCATGGGCGTTCCCACGACCGCGAACTACTGCATCATGGCCTCCACGTGCGCGCCGATCCTCATCAAGATGGGCTATCCGCTCGTTGCAGCGCATTTCTTTGTGTTCTACTTCGGCATCGTTGCGGATATCACGCCGCCGGTCGCGCTGGCGGCTTACGCAGGCTCCGCCATCGCGAAATCGAACCCCATGAAGACCGGCATTAATGCGACCAAGCTCGCCATCGCGGCCTTTATCGTCCCGTTCATCTTCGCGTATAACCCGCAGATGCTGTTCGAGAACGTCACAAGCGTGTTTCAGGTCATTCAGATCGTTATTACGGCGCTTCTCGGCATTTTCGCTGTCGCCGCCGGTCTGGAGGGCTATATCCTCCGGACGATGCACTGGCCGCTGCGCGTGCTTGCGGTGATCGGCGGACTGACGCTGCTGATCCCTGGCACCGTCTCGGATCTGATCGGCCTTGTGATCGTCGCGGGGATCATCGCGCTGCAGGTCATACAGAACAAAAAGGCTGCGCGTGAGACTGCGTAGGCTTTGGACAAACAGGCCCATCTGCCCCTTGCAAAAGTCTACTGAATTGGATATAATACAGGCAAAGATATGGATGATTTTTGCAAACAGGAGGTCAGAATATGAACTGCAAGGTCAAACAGTGCTGCGCGGCGCTGGCTGCGCGGAAGCTTGCCGAGCATGATCCCGCTGTCGTGGAGATCACGCGCGGCGGAAAGAACAAATTGCGTCACGTGCTCCGGAAGTCAGACATGAAAAAGATCGGTCTGATCGCGGGCGGCGCGTTCGTCGCGCTCACAGCGCTGAATGTGTACGGCCATTACAAGGTGCATCAGGCCATCGCCGACCGCAAGGTCAAAAAGCAGCTTGACCCGATGCGCGAGGAACTTGACGCGCTCCGCACGGAAAACGAAGCGCTCCGTCAGGCGCTGGCCGAGATCAAGCCCCGCCAGCAGGAAGCGGCAGCAGAACCGCAGCCGCAGGCACCGGGATCTGACACATAACAAAAAGCGGCCCGCGCAGCAAAGGCGGGTAGTCATAAGACAGTTTCATTCCCGGCAGTAATGTCTGCCGGGAATGTTATTGCATATATTAAAGCCACACGATAGAATTAAACAAAGCGATAAGTCGGAATGTTCCCTGAGTATCTATATGCAAAACGACGCGATGAAGGGAAAGGGATACGGAACGCAGGCAGAACGTTTGGCGGTAAAAACTGCCTTTGACGAGCTGGGAATGGCTGCGGTAAACGCAGATACCATTAGGAAAAACACCCGGAGTCAGCATGTGCTGGAAAAGGTAGGCTTTCGCTTTGTCGGAGAAGATGAAACATTCAAATACTACCGTATTGAGCAGTAAACTCCAATTTGCCGAACTGATAAAGGGCGCACGTCTATACACCTTTCGGTGTACCGTGCGAGCATCCCTTGCCTCTCCCTTTGGGAGAGGTGGCCGAGCGCAGCGAGGACGGAGAGGGTAAACAATGACCATACCAAAAGACAACACCCAATTAGAAAATGCCCGACGGCTTCGCAGGGAAATGACACCCCACGAACGTAAGCTCTGGTATCTTTTTCTCCGCAAATATCCGGTAAAAATTTACAAACAGCGGATTATCGGCAAATTCATCGTGGACTTTTACTGCGCTTCGGCCAGACTGGTCATTGAATTGGATGGCTCTCAACATTATGAACCTCAGGGGCTTGCTTATGATGCTGAACGTTCTCAATTCCTGATATCTCTTGGGTTGGAGATTTTGCGATTCTCCAACCGGGATATTGACAGGGATTTCCGTAATGTGTGTGAACAAATCGATCTTATCATTCAAAAGAGGCTGCAAGGCCCTCTCAGTCACCTGCGGTGACAGCTCTCCCAAAGGGAGAGCCAAGGGGGCTGCACCCCGTTACATAGTATGTTTGCATGAGAAATGGAGCGCATCTGTATCGATACGCTCCATTGACTGTTTTATGAACACCCATCTAATGGCCGGGGCTTGCTTTTTATATATGCGCCGAGATCCAGTCGTACATTTCGTGGTAGGCCGCTTCGTTCAGCGGGAAGACCTTTTCGTCCTCCATCTGGCTTTTTTCGTAGCAGTATTCGCCGTGCCAGCATTCGCATTTCATGCTGCTTTCGTCAAAGTTGACCTCCTTCTGCGTCAGCATGACGATGTTTGGCGTGACGCGAAAGCGGAGCTTGCCATAGCTCCCGGTAAAGATATTGTTGTTTTCAAAGCTGTGCAGCACCGGCAGAAATAACGGTTCCATATGCGTCTGCCCTCCCTTTTTTTGTGTATCATACCACAAATTCCGCCGCGCGGCAAGATTGTTTGACTTTGCCTCTGCGATATGCTATGATTGCTGGGATTCTTTTTTACGATAAAGGAGCAAAGGCAATGCATAAACAGGCAAAGGGCAGTATTCTTCTTCTCCTGTGCGCCATGATCTGGGGCGCGGCGTTTGTTGCCCAGAGCGAGAGTATGCAGTATATCGGGCCGTTTACGATGGGCGCGGCGCGTTTTTTTCTGGCGGGGCTGGTGCTGCTGCCAGTCATTTCCGTGCTCGACCGGAAGGGCTGGTCACAGAACCGGCCGGTCACAGGGGCTGAAAAGAAAAAGCAGCTGCTGTCCGGCATGATCTGCGGCGTGCTGCTGTTCGCGGCGACAACGCTCCAGCAATTTGGTCTGCTCGATACGACGGTCGGAAAATCCGGCTTCGTGACGGCGCTTTATATCGTGTTTGTCCCCATTCTGGGCGCGCTCATGGGCAGACGCGCCGGGCTGAAGGTCTGGCTGTGCGCGCTGGCCGCTGTGTTTGGAATGTACCTGCTGTGCGTCGGCTCCGGCTTTTCGGTTTCGGGCGGCGATCTGCTGACGCTTGGCTGCGCGGTGCTGTTCGCGGTTCATATCTGTTATGTCGGCGCAGTCGTGCCGCATATGGACGGCGTGCGGCTGAGCTGCGTACAGTTTCTGGTCTGTTCTGCGCTGTCCGCGGTCGGTATGCTTCTGTCTGAAGCGCCGGACCGGGATTCCATTCTGCAGTGCTGGTGGCCCATTGTATATGCGGGTGTCTTCTCCGGAGGCGTGGCGTACACGTTCCAGATCATCGGCGAACGCGATGTGCAGCCCGCACTGGCTTCCCTGCTCATGAGTCTGGAGTCCGTCTTCGCCGCCCTGTTCGGCTGGCTGCTGCTCGGCCAGACGCTCTCCGCACGGGAGCTTTTCGGCTGCGCGGTCATGTTCACGGCGATTATCCTCTCGCAGCTGCCGGAGCGGCAGAAAACGGCTGTATAACGAACTGTCCCCTTGCCGGTTCATGAAACCGGCAAGGGGCATTTTTTAAGACGCTGCACTGCGGTTCGCTTCGAGCGCTTTCTGGAAGCTTGCGGTTTTCAGATCGTCGATGTACGCCTGATCGTTCTGCAGGGCTTCCTCGGCTGCGGCGGGCGGGAATTTGGCGCGGATGTCGTCGGAATAGCTGCCGTCGCTGGGCTCCCAGTATTCTGTCACCGCTCCGCTGGAGGTGCTGAGGGAGAATGTGATCGCTGTGGGAATATAGCTTCCGTTCTCCAGCGTCAGCGATTCGCCGTCTGTGCTGTAGATCTCCTGCAGAACGAGCAGATATACGGTGACTGTCTCTGTGCCGCGTCTGTCCTCTGCCAGAACGACATGGCTTTCCACGTGGATCTGGCCGGGCTGCACGGTGTCCGCGTAGTGGTCCAGAACCGCTTTGCCGATCAGCTCATCCAAAACCGAATTGTCAGCCTCCTCTGCGGCGGACAGTTCATCCTTCATCGCTTCCTGCTCGGCGGACAGGTTATCATCCTGTTCGGTGGGCTGGGCGGGCTCCTCCGGGGCTGTGTCCGCCGGATCGGGGGTGGCTTCGGTGTTGGAAACGGCGGGATCAGACGGCTGCTCTGTCTTGGAGGCCACCGGGTCGGTCAGGAAGCAGACCGCGAGGACGACGCAGGCGATGATGGCCAGCAAAATGATCCAGAAAGTCGGTTTTTTGTAGTTCATAACAGATTTGACACGCTCCTTTACTCCGATCTCGCCGAAGGCGAGGGGGCAGGCCGCAATTCTGCGGCGGTTGACGCTGCACGAGACGAGCGCCTGCATATAATCGGCTCTCTGCTCGCAGCCCAATTCTCTGATCACGGTTTCATCGCACGCCAGCTCGATATCCCGGCACAGCAGCACATAGCTGAGCCACATCACCGGGTTGAACCAGTGGATCGTCAGCAGCAGGAAGCCCAGCGGCTTCCACAGGTGGTCGCCCCGGCGCAGGTGCGCCTGCTCGTGGGCAATGACGTGCTGCCGGTCGCGGCTGTCCATGCGATATGGGAGATAAATTCTCGGACGGATCGTACCGAGCACGAACGGCGAATCAATCCGCTCAGACTGGTAGATGTTTCCCCGCAGGCGGACCGCCTCGCGTACCCTGTGCCGCAGCCGCAGCGTGCTGACCATGGTATACAGGAGCAGTGCGGCAGCTCCCGCGAGCCAGACCCAGGCGAGGATCGAAAGCCAGCTCTGCGCCGGGGCAGCAGAGCCGCCGGCGGCTGCGGCAGAGCTGATCTGCGCAGGCTGCGTCTGCACGGTTGTGATTGCCGGACGGATGGCTTCCGTATGCGGAAGCAGGCTCAGCGGGCTTTCGACGGAAAACGGGAAAACCAGCCGCACAGCGACGATGCCCCAAAGCAGGACGTTGAACCACTTGGGTGCTCTGCGCAGGCAGAGACGCAGAAGAAGCACTGCAAGCACAAGCCAGCTTGCGCAGACACTCATATGAAGGATGGTTAAAAAGAGTGCGCTCATTGTGTTTCTCCTCTTCGGATGCGGTCGATCATCTGCTGCACCTCGTCGAGCTCATGCGCGGACAGATCCTGCCGCTTTGTGAACGCGGCAATAAAGGTGGGCAGAGAGCCTTCAAATTTCTTTTCGACCAGCTCGTCGATCTCGCAGGCCTGCGCCTCGTCCTTGGAAACGAGCGCGGTCACAAGCCCGTTCTCATTTTTCAGGATCCCACGCTCGCCAAGACGCTTGATGATCGTGTAGGTCGTCGTGCGCTTCCAGCCGAGCTGTTCCAGACACAGCTTCGCAAGCTGCGCCGCCGTGACCGGCTCATGCTTCCATAAAATCAGGCAGAAGCGGTACTCCCCTTCGTGAATTTTCGGAATTTCCAGTTTCAACACCTCCTTGTCTACTTGTGTAGAAGCTGCCGCTATTCTACACGAGTAGACGCGTGATGTCAAGTGGTTCTTGAAAAAAATATCGAACGTGCAGGTCGTTGACCCCGGCGCGCTCGATCCATGTAAAAGGCGCTGAAGCGCAAAAGCAGTTGGCAAGAGGCTGCCTCCGGGGCGCTTCCGGGCTTGTCAAGGGGCGTGCGGACTGATATAATGTTGAAAAAGGGTGAAAGGGGCGATGGCATGGACAAGCTTGCGGTACTGCGGCAGTATTTTGGCTTTCCGGCATTCCGTGCGGGACAGCAGACGCTGATCGACGCGGTGCTTTCCGGGCGCGACGCGCTCGGCGTGATGCCGACGGGCGGCGGGAAAAGCCTCTGCTATGAGCTGCCCGCCCTGCTGCTGCCGGGGATGACGCTCGTCGTCTCGCCGCTGATCTCTCTCATGAAGGATCAGGTCATGGCGCTGCGGAACGCGGGCATCCCCGCCGGGTGCATCAACAGCTCCATGAGTCTGGACGAGCTGCGCGAGACGTACCGCGACGCGCGCTATGGCGCATATAAGCTGCTTTATGTCGCGCCCGAGCGGCTGCTGACCGACGGCTTCTGCTCCCTTGCGCAGGAGCTTGAGATCCCGCTTGTCGCCGTCGACGAGGCGCACTGCATCTCGCAGTGGGGGCAGGATTTCCGGCCCAGCTATTTAAAGATCGTGGAATTTTTGCAGCGGCTCCCGCGCCGCCCGGCTGTCGCGGCCTTTACCGCAACGGCCACGGCGCAGGTGCGCGCCGATATCATCCGTATTTTGCAGCTGCATGAGCCGGAAACGGTCGTGACCGGCTTTGACCGGCCCAATCTTCGCTTCGAAGTGCTGCGCCCGAAGGACAAGCGCACCGCGCTTTTGCAGCTGCTCTCCGAGCGGCGGGACAAGAGCGGCATTGTCTACTGCGCCACGCGCAAAACGGTCGAGCAGGTCTGCGGGCTTCTGCAGGAGGCGGGCTTTGCCGCCACGCGCTACCACGCGGGACTGGACGCTGACGAGCGAAAAGAAAATCAGGAGGCGTTCATCTGCGACCGCAGCCCCGTCATGGCCGCGACCAACGCGTTCGGCATGGGCATTGACAAGTCGAACGTCTCCTACGTCATTCATTACAATATGCCGAAAAGCGTGGAGGCGTATTATCAGGAGGCGGGACGCGCGGGGCGCGACGGCTCCCCTGCCGACTGCATCCTGCTGTATTCCTCCGGCGACGTCACGACGGCTAAATTTCTGATCTTCAATTCATCCGCAGAGAACGAGGAGCTGACTGACGAGGAGCGGCAGATGGTGCAGGCGCAGGATCTGGCCCGGCTGGAGGCCATGACAGGCTACTGCAAGACGCAGGACTGTCTGCGCGGGTATCTGCTCGACTATTTTGGCCAGCCGCATGAAAAAACCTGCGGCAACTGCGGGAACTGTCTGGCAGAATACGAGACGCGGGACCTCACGCGCGAGGCGCAGATGATCCTGTCCTGCGTTGTGCGGGCGCGGAACCGGCTCGGCTACTGCGTTGGCGCGTCGATTCTAAGCCAAACGCTGCACGGGGGCCGTTCGGCACGCGTGCGGGAGCTGGGGCTTGATTTGCTGCCGACCTACGGACTGATGTCCGCGCTGCCGGGCGCGCAGATTCGAGAATGGATCGAGCTGCTGGAGCGCGCGGGATATCTGGAGACTGATCCCGTCCACGGCGGGATCGACACGACGGAGCGGGCAGCGGCTGTGCTGTTTTCCGACGAACAGGTGCTTGCGCGCGTGCAGCGTACGACGCTCACCGGGCCGAGAACGCAGAAAAAAGCAGCTGCGTCCCGGACGGACGAGCCGCTTCTGGCCGCGCTGAAGGCGCTTCGCTTCCGCATCGCGCAGGAGCAGGGCGTCCCGGCCTATATCGTGTTTTCCAACGCAACGCTTCTGGATATGGCCGCGAAGCGGCCCGGCTCCATGCAGGAGCTGCTGGAGGTTTCCGGCGTCGGCCATGTCAAGGCCGAGCGCTACGGCGCGGCATTTTTAAACGAGATCAGGCACTATACACATACACACAGGGAGGAATCGTAATATGTATATCCGCCGTTTTGACCCCGCCGATGCGGACGCGGTCGTCCGCGTGTCGGAGCTTGCCACCCGCATCACCTCCGGCGCTGTCTATGACGCGGCCTTCGTCGAGGAAATGGTCGCCCAGCAGGATCGCGCGTACTTCCTGAGACGCGGCGAACAGATGCACTTCTACGTCGCCTGCGAGGATGACGGGACCGTGATCGGCTGCGCCGCCTTTGGGCCGTACCACAAAAACCCGGCTGAGGGCTGCTTCTATTCCGTCTTTGTGCTGCCGGAGAAGCAGAAGCGCGGCGTGGGCCGCGCGCTCATTGAGACGATCGAGCGCGATCCGCTGTTTTTGCGCGCACCGCGCGTCGTGATCCCCGCTTCCATCAACGCGCTGCATTTTTATCAGGAACTCGGTTACGCCTTCGCCCCCGGCGGCGACCGGCTGGACGAGGAACAGCTTTACTGTCTGGAAAAGTTCCCGCAGCGTTCCGTGTAAATCGCAAAGGAGGAAATGCCGTGCGTTCCGTCAAGGGCATTATCATTGGGTTTTTGCTGATCCTGCTGGGCTTTGCCGCCGCGCAGTACAGCCTGATCGCAGCCGGGATCCTGTCTGCGGGCGGGCTTGCCGCCGTCGTTGTGAGTGCGCTGCCGAAGCGGGCGGAAAAGCAGGAGCCGCAGGCGGCTCCCGCAGCTCCCGTGCCTGCCCCGGCGGAGCTTTCCGCGCCGGAGCTGCTTCCGGATATTCTGACCGACCCACCCGTGCAGCCGAAAATACCCCCGCTGCCGCAGCCGGAGGCGGAGGCGCTGTATAAAACGCTTGCGGACGCGTATACGCGCATTGACGCGCTTTCGTGCCGCGGCCCGGCATGGATGCTGGAACGGGATATCCGGCTCTGCAAGGCCTTCTGCGCCCGCTGGGACAGCGCGAAGGCAGATGCGCAGACGGCTGCGATCCTGCGGGAAAAGGCGCGCTTTGTCGAGTATTCCAACGAATTTCTTCTGCCGGGCTTCGGCAGGCACGGCAGGATCCCCAGCCGCCGCACGTCCGGCGATCTGCTGGAGGATCTGAGCGCCGCCGTTTTGAAGCAGGCCGCGCAGCAACAGGCGGCGCTTGAGACCGCGCTGCGGGGGCAGAAATGGTTCGAGGGCGTAAAAAAGCAGCTCCGGCCCATTCAGCCGGGACTGGCCGACGCGCCTGCGCCGGAAAAGAGGCCGGACTACACGCCGCCCGACACTGCGGCGCTCACGCGGAAGACCGCGCCGGAATCTCTGGAAACATTTTATGTTCTCGCGTTCAAAACAACGGGCAAAAGCCCCTCGCGCGGCGAAATTGCGCAGCTTTCGATCCTGAAATTCCGCCGCTTTGCGCCGGAATCCGCGCTGACCGCCTGCGTAAGCCCGGAAAATGGTCTGACAAAATACGCCCGCGAGGCGGGCGTGACGGAACGCATGACGCAGGACGCGCCGAGGCTGGCCCGGCTCCTGCCAGCCGTTGACGCGTCTCTCGGTGAGAACGCGCCGCTGATCCTGTTCCGCGCGGACGAGCTGGCGTTTCTGTCCGCAGCCGGAAGCGAGGCCGTCTGCATGAAGCGTCCTGTCTATGACGTGCGGACGCTGACGGGCCGCACGTCTGAGTCGCTTGCAGACGCCTTCGGCGCGGCGTTCGAATTCGTCCCCGCCATGGCCGACGCAGAGGATGAGTCCCTCGCCTGCGGCCTGCTCTTCTGCGGCCTCGCAGACCGCGTGCTGCATCTGACGGGGAAGCGATGATCTGCTTCCGGCCCTGCCAAAGCTGTGCGTCTGCCGGAATGCCATACTGTGCGAAAGTCAAGCTGATACTCGACGCGGAACGTGCCGGTGCGGCATATCCCGCTCGCTTCATCATCAGCTTCCCGCTAATTTTCTGCAAATTCTTGACTTCCCACGCGAATCTGGGTATAATCCAATCGTAATAATAGCCAATTCCGGCTTTTAGAATTCTTGAAAGGAAGACCTGTATATGATCTATACTGCAGAAGTCAAGCATATGTGCCCGGTTGCCAAGGGCGCGTATCATGGCCCGGCTCCCATTCCCGAAGAGGGCAAGTGGGTGCAGGCAAAGGAAATCAAGGATATCTCCGGCTTTACCCATGGCGTGGGCTGGTGCGCACCGCAGCAGGGCGCATGTAAGCTGAGCCTGAATATCAAGAACGGCGTCATCGAAGAGGCTCTGGTCGAGACGATCGGCTGTTCCGGCATGACCCATTCCGCCGCAATGGCTTCCGAAATTCTCATCGGCAAGACCATTCTTGAGGCCCTCAACACCGACCTCGTCTGCGATGCAATCAACACCGCTATGCGCGAACTCTTCCTCCAGATCGTCTACGGACGCACCCAGACCGCGTTCTCCGAAGGCGGACTGCCGATCGGCGCCGGACTCGAAGACCTCAAACAGCTCCGTTCCATTACCGGAACCATGTATGGAACCAGCGCCAAGGGCGTCCGTTACCTCGAAATGGCGGAAGGCTATGTCACCGGACTCGGACTCGACGAAGAGGACAAAGTCATCGGCTATGAATTCGTCAACCTCGGCAAGATGATGGAAGCCATCAACTCCGGCAAGGACGATGTTATGAACATGCCCGTCAAAGATTTCGTCAAGAAATTCCAGAAAACATACGGCCGTTTCGGTGACGCAGCCAAAGTCATCAACCCGCGCAAAGCATAAGAGGAGTCGTTACCATGCCATTGTTTGAAAGCTATGAACGCCGTATCAATCAGATCAACAAGTTTCTGAACGACAACGGAATCGCCTCCATTGAAGAAGCCGAAAAGATCTGCAAGGACAAAGGTCTCGACATCTATCAGCGCGTCAAAGACATTCAGCCGATCTGCTTTGAGAATGCCTGCTGGGCTTACCTCGTCGGCGCGGCTGTCGCCATCAAGCGCGGTCAGACCGTTGCTTCCGAAATCGCCAAGACTCTCGGCGAAGGTCTCCAGTCCTTCTGCATTCCCGGTTCCGTCGCAGATGACCGCAAAGTCGGTCTCGGTCACGGCAACCTCGCTTCCATGCTTCTTGAAGACCGCACCAAATGCTTTGCATTCTGCGCCGGTCACGAATCTTTCGCCGCTGCGGAAGGCGCAATCGGTCTTGCAAAATCCGCCAACAAAGCCCGCAAAGAACCCCTCCGCGTGATCCTCAACGGTCTCGGCAAAGATGCCGCGGAGATCATCTCCCGCATCAACGGATTCACACACGTCGAAACCAAATTCGATTACAAGACCGGTGAACTCACCGTCACCAAGGAAAGAGCCTATTCCAAAGGCGAACGCGCGGCAGTCCGCTGCTACGGCGCCGACGATGTCCGGGAAGGTGTCGCGATCATGTGGAAGGAAGATGTGGATATCGCCATCACCGGCAACTCCACCAACCCGACCCGCTTCCAGCACCCCGTTGCCGGCACCTACAAGAAGTGGTGCGTCGAAAACGGCGTGAAGTACTTCTCGGTTGCATCGGGCGGCGGCACGGGTCGTACCCTGCACCCCGACAACATGGCGGCTGGCCCTGCCTCCTACGGCATGACCGACACTATGGGCCGTATGCACTCTGACGCGCAGTTTGCTGGCTCCTCCTCCGTGCCCGCGCACGTTGAGATGATGGGTCTGATCGGCATGGGCAACAACCCGATGGTCGGCGCGACCGTCGCGGTGGCTGTCGCTGTCGAAGAAGCGCAGAAGAACGCGTAATTCTGGCATCTTGCAAGAACCTTCCGTTTCGGCGGAGGGTTCTTTTCTTTGTGGAAAAAGGCGTTTTCGGCAGGCATGTAGATGAACGAACGGTTTCCGCCATTTTTCCCTGCACTTTTGCCGTTTTTCCGCACATTCCGCCCTCCCTCGCCCTTGCGTCCCGTCCGGCAATCTGATAGAATAAAGTATTCTCTGCTCCCGAAAGGATTGATTCACCCATGTTCTTTGATACGATTGCCGCCATCAACAAGGTCGTCAACGATTTCGTCTGGGGTGTGCCGGCAATGGTCTGCATTATCGGCGTTGGGCTGCTGCTCAGCGTCCGCACGGGCTTTTTGCAAATCCGCAAATTCCCCTTCGCGCTCAAAACCACCATCGGGCGCATGTTCCACAAGAAGGAAGCCGCGGACGGCGCGATGACCCCGTTCCAAGCCGTCTGCACCGCGCTGGCGGGCACGGTCGGCACGGGCAATATCGCGGGCGTCGCGGGCGCAATTGCCATCGGCGGGCCGGGCGCGGTGTTCTGGATGTGGTGCTCAGCGCTGCTGGGCATGTGCACGAAATACGCCGAAGTCACCCTCGCCGTCCACTACCGCGAACGCAGCGCCACCGGCGAGTGGATCGGCGGACCGATGTACTACATCAAAAACGGGCTGGGCAAGCGCTGGCAGTGGCTCGCCATCCTCTACGCACTGTTCGGCACGCTGACCGTCTTCGGCACGGGCAACGCGACGCAGGTCAACACCATCACGACGGCGATTAACACGGCGTTTATGCAGTTTCACCTCGTCAGCGACGCTTTCGTGCCGACGCTCAACCTCATCATCGGCATTTTCTGCGCGATGCTGGTGGCCATGGTGCTGCTCGGCGGCATCAAACGCATCGGCAGCGTGAGCGAAAAGCTGGTGCCGTTCATGGCGCTGTTCTACGTCGTGCTGGGCATCGGCGTGGTGCTGCTGAATGTCCAGCGGCTGCCGGGCGTGCTTCAGTCCATCTTCGAGGGCGCGTTCAACCCGGCGGCGTTCACGGGCGGCATCATCGGCAGCCTGTTCGTGAGTATGCAGAAGGGCGTTTCGCGCGGCATCTTCTCCAACGAGGCGGGTCTGGGCACGGGTTCGATTGCCCACGCATGCGCCGACACGCAGAAGCCCGTCACGCAGGGCATGTTCGGCATCTTCGAGGTGTTTGCGGACACGATTATCATCTGCACGCTGACGGCGCTTGTCATCCTGTGCAGCGGCACGCCGGTGACCTACGGCGTGGCAGCGGGCGCGGAGCTGACGATTTCCGGCTTCACGACGACATACGGCAGCTGGTCGTCGATTTTCACGGCGGTAGCGCTGTGCTGCTTCGCGTTCTCGACGATTATCGGCTGGGGGCTGTACGGCTCACGCTTTGTGCAGTTTCTGTTTAGGAGCAACAAGGTCGTCCGCCCGTTCCTCGTGATTTACTCGTTCGTGTCGATTCTCGGCGCAACGCTCGATTTGGGGCTGCTCTGGGACATTGCGGACACGTTCAACGGGCTGATGAGCATCCCGAACCTGATTGCGCTGCTGCTGCTGTCGGGGATGGTCGTGAAGCTCACGAAGGAGCATTTTCCGGGGAAAGGTGCAGTTCGGAAAACAGGCGAATAATGCAAAACGGTGCTTCCCGTGTGTGATGGGAAGCACCGTTATTTTCTCTGCGCTTGCACAAAGGAAGGGAGGAGAGACTCCTTCCGGAATCTCCCCTCCCACAGTGCATCGTATTACTCAACCGTCAGGTTCGCCGTCATGCCGCCCACGGTGATCACATGCTCGCCGGCATCGAGGGTCAGCGGGATGGTCACAACGCGGAAGCTGCCAGCAGACACAGCGATCATCTTCGTCGCGGCCAGTTCGCCGTCCACCAGCACTTCGACATTGATATAGCCGTCAGCGCCGTTGTTTTCAGCGATGAAGTTGATTTCAAAGGTCTCGCCCGCCTTGGCCAGGTTGAGAACCTTTGTCGCCATTCTGGTGCCGGAAGACGTCTCTTCGCTGACTTCACGGACACCCTGCGGCGCAATCAGCGTGTTGCAGGTAATGTCAGCAGGCTGATCGTAGCGCATACCGAAGTGCGCAGGATACATCACGTCGCCGAGATTCGTGGGCAGGTCAGCAGTCGGGTTATTGCGAACCACCGCTGCCATGTACAGGCGAGTCTTGGTATCCACGCCAGTGTCAAACTGCAGCTCGCCCCAATCCAGTTCAGCATCTTCGCTCGTCCATGCCATCTCGAACACGGTCTTGCCGCTGGGGGCCTTCACACCGTAGAGCATATCCGCCAGCACGGACGGCAGCGTCTTGTGATAGAAGTTGCCCATAGAAGAACCGTGGTCAGGTGTGCAGTCATAGGTCAGGAACAGCACCGCCGCGCTGCTGTTCACCGCATAGGCATCAGGCTCGTTGGAAACGCCGCCGTCGTAGCAGAGGACAACGGGCTTTTCGGCATCCGCAGCATCCTCAAACAGCAGTTCCGTCGCGTCGTCCATCGCGGTCACATGGGCAATAATCACGTCTGCGTCTTCCATGTTGTCCACCACCGTCGCATACGCGGCAATGGCTTTCTTATCCATGGCAACCGTGTCCTTGCTTGTCCCTGCAACATACACCTTCTGCTCCGCCTTCAGCGGCAGGATGTTATCATTCTTCAGCAGAACAGTGGATTCAGTCTGGAGCTGGATTTCCATGGCGTTCATTTCTGCAGTGCGCGCACGATAAACGTCTTCAATCGTCGTCATGTCGAACGCCTGCGCCTTGTATTCGTCAGAGGCGCACAGTTCCAGCGCGTCTTCAAGGTTGCCGTAGGGATCTTCAAACAGACCCAGTTCAAACTTGTTGCGCAGCACACGCTTGGCGTGCTTATCAATCGTTTCCTGCGTCAGGTTGCCCAGTTCCAGCTGTTCCTTCACAGCGTTGGGCCACATGGGCTGCATCATGCCGGGATAACGGGCGATAACCGCGTCGTAATCCACAGGCACATCGTCTTCCACCATGAAGAAGCAGCCAACCTGATCAACGTCCGCGTTGAAGATGGTCGCATACAGTTCGCCGACAGAAGCAGTGCTCAGGTCAAGTCCTTCAGGCGTCGTGCCGGAAGCAGAAGGAACCTGCATCCACATCGGCCAGTCGGTCACGACACAGCCATCATAGCCCAGCTGCTGGCGCAGCACCGCCATGGACTCGGAGTCGTAGCAGACATTGCAGTCATTGAGGAACTTGCCGTTGTTCAGCATGATCCAGCCGGAGCCGTTGTCGATGACAGCGCTCTTCCAGCCAACCAGCCACGAATCCACCAGATTCGCGGGAGACTTCGCATTGAAGTAGTTGGAGCGGCCGCCGCGCGCCACAAAGTGCTTCGTGCAGGCATTCACGCCGTTTTCTTCATACGCCTTGGTTTCGATGCCGACCATCTTGGCGATGTAGTTCACATCGTCGCCGTACCACGAGCCGATTTCCACGCCATAGGAATGGAACGGCACATGGAAGCCGATGGCGCGCTCTTCCTTCGCGTACTGTGCAACAAGGTTGTACAGCAGTTCCGGGTCATGCGCAATGCCAACCGCGTAGTTCGGCATGTTGACCATGCCAGCCCATGTGTTGTAGCTGCGGTCGCAGGACAGCACAACGGGAATGCCCAGACGTGCCGTTTCCGCGATTTCCTGGAACGCATTGTTTTCATAAATCAGCGTTTCCGGCGTACCATTGACGTTGTGCAGGTACGTCGTCACGTTATCGCTGATGATGGAGTGATACATCGGAACGTAGCAGCTGCCATCAGCGGCGGTATATGTAGGTTCGTTGGAATAGAGCCATTCCTCCGTGTAGGGATACATGCTGGTGAACGTACCGCCCGTAGAGGCGTGCCACAGCAGACCGATTTCTTCATCCAGGGTCATCTGGTTAAGCAGATCGTCCACGCGCGCGTCCACAGGCTGCCGCCAGTCTTCGTACACGTCCAGCGTGCCGTTGCCGTTCAAATCCTTGAACTTCAGTCCATCGACCTCGATGACGTTCTTCACATGCGCTTCCAGCGCCACCTGCCCTGTCGCCTCATCCGCCGGAACGATGACTTCGTTCACGGCATAGGGTTTGGTGAAGGTATGCGGATCAACGACTTCCCCGCCTCCACCGTTGTTAAAGTACTGCTGTTCCGCAGCCGCGATTCCGCTGAGCATCATTGCCAGCGTCATCACGAAAGACAGTGCCCTTGAGAACTTTTTCATACCGTTTTCTCCTTCCCATAGTTCCCGCATTGCATTGCCAACCGACGTAAGGCAATCGCCTTATTGATTTCATTATACCGCCGCAGCCAAAAAGAAGCTATGGAAAATCCAATCCTCACTTTTGTAAATTTCAGCACAAACTTTTACTCCAGTTTCGGCATGAATATACAAAGCGCATCAAAGTGCACAAGAAGCGCCCGGCGCAGGTTTTCCCCCGCGTCGGGCGCTTTCTATTGAATTGTGGATTGGTTTCGCTTATTCCTTCTCCACCGCCATGGCGACGAGCTTCTGGCTCCGCTTCAGGAACGCCGTAATCTCGTCCGCTTCCAGCGGCTGGGCGCTCATGCGCGCCAAATCGTAAATCTGCTGGCAAAGCAGCTGCGTCGTCTCGTTCTCCGGATCGCGTGCCGCCAGTTCCTGAATCGCCTTGTTGCGGCGGTTCAGCACGAGCGTGAAGCGGTCGGGCATGTCGAAGGACTGACCATACAGGCGGCTCATTTCCTTCATGCGGCGAATCTGCTCGTCCTCCGTGACCATCGCAGGCAGCTCCGCGTCGGACAGGCTCTGCAGGTTCACGGGCAGGTCATCCTTGCCCAGCGCCTTGCGGAACATCGCCTGAATCGTCTCCTGATTCAGCTCCTTGCCCTCTTCGGAATCTTCCAGCAGGCCGGACACGTCCGCGTCCACACGCGCGAAGGTCAAGCCTTCCTCGCCGCCGGAATATTCCATGAAGGACTGGAAGTTGCCGTCGATGATGTGATCCATCACCACAACATCAATGCCGCGGTTGGTGTACAGCGCGACGCTCGCCGCCTGACGCTTCGGGTCGTTGGTGTAGTAGACCTTCTTGTCCGCCTTGTCGGCGTTGCCGGTCTTGTACTCTTCCAGCGTCAGATAGCGGCCATCGGTGGTCTTGTAGAGGATCGCCTTCTTGACCTGCTCGTAGAACTTCTGGTCACGCATCGCGCCAAACTTGACGAAGGGCGCAATGTCGTCCCAGTATTTCTGATACGTCTCGCGCTCGGTGTTGAACAGCCCGCAGAGCTTATCCGCCACCTTCTTGGTGATGTGCGCGGACAGCTTCTTGACCGTGCCGTCATTCTGCAGGAAGGAACGGCTGACGTTCAGCGGCAGGTCAGGGCAGTCGATAACGCCCTTCAAAAGCGTCAGGAATTCCGGAATGACTTCCTTCACGTTGTCCGCCACGAACACCTGACCCGCGAACAGCTTCACCTGACCTTCGTACTTGCCGAAGTCGTTGCGGAGCTTCGGGAAATACAGGATGCCCTTGAGGTTGAAGGGGTAATCGACGTTCAGATGCACCCAGAACAGCGGATCTTCCCAGCCGAACATCTTGTGATAGAAGTCGATGTACTCCTTGTCCTCGCACTCGCTCGGCTTTTTCAGCCACAGCGGCTTGGTGTCGTTAATCAGGCTCGGCTTGGGTTCATCGACGACCTTGCGCTTCTTGGGCGTGCCGTCCTCGTTGGTTTCGCCGGGGATTTCTTCCTCGCGCTCCACCGGCTTGGCGTTTGCATCCATCAGGTAAATCGGATACGCCATGTAGCCGCAGTAGCGGGTCAGCACTTCGCGGACGCGGTAGAGTTCGAGGAACTCCTTCTCTTCATCGGAGATATGGAGGATAATCGACGTGCCGTGCGTTGTGCGGTGACCTTCGCTGATGGCGAAGTCCATGCCGTCCTTGGATTCCCAATGCACCGGCTCCGCGCCCTCCTGACAGGACAGCGTTTCGATTTCGACGTTCTCAGACACCATGAACACGCTGTAAAAGCCCAGCCCGAAGTGGCCGATAATGTCGCCTTTCTTTTCGTCGCCCTCGAACTTCTTCATAAACTCGGACGCGCCAGAGAATGCGACCTGATTGATATAGCGCTTCACCTCGTCCTCGGTCATGCCGATGCCGGTGTCGCTGATGGTCAGGGTCTTGTTCTCCTTGTCCACCGTGACCATGACGGACATTTCGCTCTCGTCATCCGGATTCGTCATGCGGTACTTCGTGATGGCGTCGCAGCCGTTGCTGACCACCTCGCGCAGGAAAATGTCCTTATCGGAATACAGCCAGCGCTTAATGACCGGCATAATATTTTGGGCGTCAATCGACACAGAGCCCTTTTCCATTTCAATCGCCATACATCATTCCTCCTCGGAAAATAAACGGTAATAATTGTTGCAGTCTTTCTGACCGCTGGATGTATTGTAGCACGATTTCCATCGAAATGCAAGCGAAAATTAGCACTCAACGCAAAAGAGTGCTAACAATTTTCAGATTGTTCACTTTTTTCGCCCGCGAAACCCTCCCCCATGCGCGTGAGACGCCCCCGTTCCCCTTGCAAACCCGCGCGCAATACGGTATAATAGATGAAACAACTTTTATGCCAAAGGAGCTGACGAACCCATGTCCGCGATTCATGAGCATGTCCTGCAAAATGGCATGACGCTTTTGTGCTGGCCACAGCGCCACCTGCACAGTCTGGAATTCGGGCTGTATTTGAAGGGTGGGCCGCTGTACGAAACGGAAGAGACACAGGGCATCAGCAATCTGCTGGAACACCTGTGCTTCCGCGGGCTGGGCGGACTGAACCGCGAAGGATTGCTGCGCGAACTGAACCGCTTCGGCACGAACCTCGATGCAGCGACATATGCCGAAGGGCTGGTGTTCCGCCTGAAGTGCTTGCCGCGCTTCTTTGACGCGGCGCTGGAATACTTCCTGCGCTTTTTCGCGAATGTACCGTGGACGCCGGAGCAGATTGCCGCCGAGAAGCAAGTCGTCCTGCGCCAATTGGAGGCGGACGGCGATGGCGATCTGTTCGACCGCGCGGCGTGCGATTTCCGCAAGACCGAGAACGGCGCATTTCCCCCGCTGGGCACGCCGGAGAGCCTGATGGCGCTGACCGAAGCGGACATTCAGCTTTGGCAGGAGATGATTTTTCAGCCGCAGAACGCCTGTCTGGTCATGACGGGCAATTTCTCCGACGGCATGGAGCTCGCCGCCATCGAAGCACTGAGCGAGCTGCGCAACACGACCGCCCAGCCGCCATTCACGCAGTCGCTGCCCATCGGCTTCTGTATGCGCGACGAGCAGAGTGACTTGCTGGAAGAGGTTGAAAGCGATTTTGCGAGCGTTCAGCTGGCGTTTGACGTGGACAGCGAGCAGGTCTACCCCGTCGCGGCGGAAGTTCTCAGCACCATCACCGCCGGGAACGACGACAGTATGCTCTTTCAGGCTTTGCGCGAGGAGCAGGCGCTCGTTGCGGAAATCGAGTCGCAAATCAGCCGCGTCGGGCAATTCAGCCGCCTTGTCATCCGCTATGACGCGCGGTCGGAATGGCTGAAAGACACGCTGACAAAGGTCTTTGCCTATCTGCACCGGCTGACGATGTACGTCCGCCCCGCGCGATTGAATCAGCTGCGGACGCAGTTCACCACCAACAACGCCATGCTGACCGATGACACCGCCGCGCTGAACGACCGTCTCGGCTGGGCGTGGATGAGCGGCGACACGGCACAGGCGGATTTGGATGCTGCCGCCGCGCAGTACAACGAGCTGACCGCCGAGGAACTGCTGGATATTGTCAGCGTGGGACGCAGCCTGCCGGGGACGATGATCGGCAACGTGGCCTATCTGTTCGGGCACCGTCAGGCCGGTGTCCTGGGCGGCATTGCTGCAACCGTCGGTATGGTGACACCGCCCATGATCATCCTGTCCGCGCTGACCTATTGCTATGCCATGTTTAAGGACAATATCTGGATCGCCAAAATGCTGACGGGTGTCCGTTCGGCGGTGGTGCCCATCATCCTG
>OGFG01000957.1_pt1 | contig 31699 bp, 29 predicted proteins | sample 1570761 | NCBI WGS metagenome assembly OGFG01 (sample SAMEA2581938, study PRJEB24529) | metagenome | biome: Human gut stool | place: China | collected 2011
GATACCTTTTAGCAAAAGCCTATTATTCAGCAGAGTTTCAAAACACCCCACTGCTACGATATTCAAATGGTTCATTCATAAGGCTACAAAACACACATCCATTTTCATTCCTTAATATCCCACAAACCGCAGAAAATCAAGTTTTCTTTGAAAGCAGACAAACGGTTTCAATATTCCCCTGAACTTTGATTTTATACTGCATAGCGAAAGTATGCAATGTATGTTAAAGGGTGGGGTAACATTTTTACCCCTCACTTTTTTGCATTATCTCTATATTTTTCATCCTGCTTTTACTATGCTTCATTTTATATTTTCGATATCCACGCAAAGAATTAGTAGTCATTTTATCTTCTCCTACTTTAATGCTATTAAATACAGGTCTAGCTACATACTTTGCACCACGAATATTACCCTTTTTTATGACAATAATTGGTTCTTGCATATAATCATCTATTGTCGGCTTCTTATTAAAGTTCTTAAAAATATGTTGAATTCGCGTTCTAATCATCTATTATTCCCTCTTTCAAATAGTCATGATACAAAATACATTCATTAAGATATACATATAATATGTCAGCTATGCCTTTAAGATACTCTATCACAAATCCACGTTTTTCTATAGCAAAAAGATTTTTCTTTTTACTATCTATACATAGACATCCAATAATATCATATTGAGGAACTGCTTCTTCTTCATCCTCGCTTGGATTTCTTAAATATCTTATCGGCATAACAATTGTAGTTGTGTAAGATTTTTCCCATTTTTTATTACTGTTTTTATATTCTTCTTTTTGAGAATATTTAACCAAATCATCAACAATAAAAAAATGCACCCTCTCTTCTACGTAACCTTCATTTATATTAAAAATATATTCAAAATCTGTATTTTCATTTAAGGGAATCGGATTATAGTGTTCGCTAATCATATTATTTACATTTGACTGCCCACTTCGTGCTAATGTAATTAACTTCATTTTATTTTTATCCATCTCTCCATCTCGGATAAAATCAAATGTCTTTATGCATGCACGGACTTTGTAGCCTGTGGCTTCAGATAAATTTCTAGACAGCAAATCCATCATTTTCATTACTTTTTCTGTTATGTATTTTCTAAATGGCATAGGACGCTTATAAGTTTCATCTTCAATAACCTCCATCAGATCTCCATAACAGTCCCTTATCAAATGTAGAATCTCATGAAAACCTTTGGCATATTTATTAGCCTCTTTCATTTTATCATTTTTACCCGATTTGATTACAACAAAAATTGTAAGCAATACTGATATAATTATTATCCCTGCAGATGCATAAAACACTATTGCCATCTTTTCTTTAGTAACCACACTTATAATCAAGCCAACAATCGAAGCCATTGCTGCAATCGTATTTATAATTGCGATAAAATACTTTATAAACTCCCATACAATCAGCTTGATTTTTTGTGCCTTTTTTACTTTATATTCTTCATCTTCACTCTTTTTCGCCATTCAATCACCTTCGTCCTACATGATTTCTTCTTTAGTATATCATTTTTACATAAAATGCACTCATTCGTCAGACATACAATCTTTATCTACTCATATCTGACTCATTTATGTATTTTATTCCTGATTCCAAAACCAAATATAAATATCCTGTAATTGTATCTAATAATGGAACTATTAACCTATTCACTTCCTCATTGAATGTATCGGCATCTAATGAGTCAAGACATAAAAAACCTACAATATCCATCACACCGCTTTCGTTCGCCTTTTTAATTGGTAATACTAAAGATGAAGAATACTCTTTTCTCCAGTTTGGATTAGATGACATATACATATTGGCGCTTTTTCTGTTTTTTATTGAAAAACTAAAATATCTTCCTCCTGTTTGGAGTAATTGTAAAAAATCACTATTTTCTTTTATCTTCTGCATAGATAATTGCACCGGCATCAACTTTTCTTGCGTACTACATAACGTTTGCACACAAGCATCCACACCTTGCCCCTCTTGTATCATTTTGATTTGTACCCTGATCGTTTTATTATATATTTCCTTAAATAAAAATCTAATTTCATATATAATTTCATATGCAATTTTCTGGTAACTGCCACTACCTTTTTCTAAACTCATGAGAAACCATTTTTGGATGGTTGATAAAACTTTATTATACTGTAACAAAATCTCATCCCGCATTTTCATATTTTTAACTTTTTCCTTACGCAAAAGCCAAATACTAAATAAGCTGATTATCATAGTTACCAAAAATAAGACTATATTTATGTTTCCAAAGAAAAAATTCAAATCTATTATAAGATTTAACTTTTCTATTTTCACATCCAAAACTAACCATATAAAAGAAATTATCGTTAAAATCCCTGAAATAACTCCTATAGCTACAACTATGAAGTCTTTAATTTTTTTCCACATATAATTCTCCTTGTCAAGCCCTACCTCTATTACTTTTGCAAAAAAATATCCTTTCGCCAAAATGTGTATTTCCAATTTTCCACAACCTATCCCCTGGGGTAAACCTCCGATTATATCATCACTCTACGGAAACAGAAACACACATCTATTTTTCTTCCAAAATCGCAGAAACCTTTGATTTATTGGGCTTTTCTTGACAGAAGGCAGACCGTCTCCACATGCCCGGTATTCACAAACTGATCCACCGCACATGCCTTTTTCACATAATATCCATGCTCCTGCAAGGTCACAAGATCTCTTGCGAGGGAGGTTGGCTTGCAGCTGATATAGACGATCTCATCTACACCGTAGTTGATGATCTTAAGGAGCGCCTTTGGATTGATGCCATCTCTCGGTGGATCGAGGATGATGAGATCCGGTTTTTCCTCGATGGCGTCGATGACCTTTAGAACATCGCCTGCGATGAATTCGCAGTTATCAAGTCCGTTGCTCTTTGCATTTTCTCTTGCAGCTTCGACTGCTTCTTCTACGATCTCTACGCCGATAACCTTGGAGGCAACCGGTGATAACATCTGGGCGATCGTTCCGGTTCCGCTGTATAAGTCGAAGATCAGCTTGTCCTTGGTATCTCCGGCATATTCACGGGCTTTGCTATACAGTCGTTCCGCACTCTTTGTATTTGTCTGGAAAAATGAGAACGGCGAGATCTGGAAATGCAGTCCCAGCACCTCTTCCTCGATATAATCTCTTCCGTATAACAGCGTTACCTTCTCCGGCACAACAGCATCCGCCAGAGAATCATTTGCCGTATGGAGAATACCAACGATCATTCCGTCAAGCGGAAGTGCCAGAAGCCCTTCTACATATGCATTCAGATCCAGATTCTCTAATCCGTCCGTGCTGGTTACAAGATTTACCAGAAGTCCGCCATTTGTCTTGGACTGGCGAAGCACCAGATGACGAAGCAGTCCTACATGCTGCATTTTCTTATGATAGGATAGTCCATGCTCCCTTGCGAATTCCATCGTATAGGAAACGATCCTGTTATAATCTTCGCTTACGATCACGCAGTTGCAGACAGGAACAATGTCGTACATGCTGTTCTTCTTATGAAGCCCCAGCACCAGCGGACCATCCTTATATTCGTCGCCAAATGAATACTCCATCTTATTCCGGTAAGCAGTTGTAACAGGCGAGCCGATGATGCCCTCCCATTCATATGGATGTGCCTCCGAATCGATCACGCCGTCTAACAGCTTCTTCACCTGTCCTGCCTTTAATTTCAACTGATGCTCATAGCTCATGGTCTGGTATGCACAGCCGCCGCAAATACCAAACTGTGGGCATGGTGGTACTGCATCTTCGATCTCAGAGCGTTCCAGCACATCTAACAGACGTGCCTCTGCCTTATCCTTCCGTACCTTGGATACCATACAGGACACCTTTTGTCCGGGCAGTGCTCCCTTCACGATCACCTTTTTGCCATCCAGTTCAAAGCTTCCCTTATTTGGGAAATCATAGTCTTTTATAACACCTTCTATAATCTCTCGTTTCTTCACAGCCGACCTCTTTCTTGTCTCTAATAATCTCTACTCCTCCCGGTCGCCCCACATATCTTCAAATATGCTGCGCATCCGGCGTTTCGGTTTCAGTTCATTTTCTGCAAAAAATGGTGTTCCATGCTGGTCAAATTCCAGCAGCATGTATTTGCCATTCATGCCATCGCGCGGATATGCCAGACTGCCCGGATTTACGATATAAGCTCCGCCATATCGTTCCAAATTCTGGACATGCGTGTGTCCATACATCACAATATCGTAACCATCATATTTGACCAACTCCTGTAAGCGGTCTGTTCCATAATGGACACTGTACCGGTGTCCGTGCGTGATAAATACCTTATACCGGCCGATCATGAATTCTTCCTGCATCGGAAGATCAGAAGTCCAGTCGTTATTCCCGGCAACCATGTGGATCGGGCAGGTTACATTGTCATAAATATATTCTTCATCTCCGCAGACATCCCCCAGATGGATAAACATATCGATGTCACCCACTGTATCTAAGACATCCCGAATCGTATTGGTTCTTCCATGTGTATCACTAATTATCAGTATTCTCATTTATAACTTCCTTTATCAAACGAAGTGCGTTTCCTCTATGGCTGATCGTATTCTTTTCTTCCGGTGACAGCTCTGCTGTGGACTTGCCATACTCCGGCAGGAAGAAGATAGGATCATAGCCAAATCCATTCTCGCCGCGTTCTTCATATCCAATGATTCCTTCAATCGTGCCACGTCTGGTAATGGTCTTTCCATCCGGGAATGCAGCCGCGATCGCACATACGAATCTTGCAGTACGCTTCTCATCCGGCACACCGGCAAGCTTATCAATGATTGCTTTATTCTTAATCCGGTATGAGGTGTCTTCCCCCATAAATCTTGCAGAGTAGATTCCAGGTGCTTTATCGAGATAGTCTACCTCCAGACCGGAATCGTCCGCAAGCACCAGACAATTTGTCATCTTACGGATCGCTTCTGCCTTGATGATGGCATTTTCTTCAAATGTCTTTCCATCTTCTACGATATCAGCCTGAATTCCGGCCTCCTTCATCGACAGGATCTCATATCCGCAATCCGCAAGGATCATGCGGATCTCTTTCATCTTATTCTCATTACCCGTTGCAAAAATCAATTTCTTCATCTTGTCTTCTCCTTTTCTATTCAATCCCCCACATCCGTGAAGGCTTTCAAACAGACATTACAGTCATTCTCCTGCTCCGCACTCGACCACTTCGTGCCATACAAACTGATATAGCCCTCGCCATCCGTGATATCGAAGTTCGCCGTTTTCTCATCATTATTATATTCGATTGCGATCGGCATCGTGGAATCCTGTGTATTCACATGCACAACTACCGCAAATTTCCGGTCATCCGGAAGCGGTACTGCCTCATTTAGATTGATCGTATAATAACCCTCGTACTGCATTTCACCGGATGCCACCTTTGTCCGCTGCTGCAAATCGGATGCATCGGTAAAATCTGTCACTACATACACATCATATGTCGTTTTCGGACCTGTCGCATAGAAAGAAACCGCCTTCAATGTCTCGTTCTTTCCAGCCGTATAGACATTTGCAAAATAGGCCTCCGGCCTGTCGTCAAATCCCATCGTTCCGACCTCGCCCATCAGATCTGACTGATAGATCTTGTCGTAATTGTCACTATTTCCAAGCTTCGTATATACTACGCTGTTCATACCGATATTGGTATCATAATAAGAGATATAAAAGAATCCCTCGTCACCAAAATCCTGCCCCCAGCTATTCTTGCAGATAAATGCGCCGTCTCCCGCCGGTTCTGTATTAAAATATTCCTTCGGATAGTTGTCATCCCAGCCAACGATCACCACGTCATGATTCGGTGTCTGATCTCCATTATAATAATAGGAACTGCGGTTTCTGTTATAGTAATAAGAACTACTCGTTGCATTCTTCATATCACAGTAAATAACCGTTTCCACACCGCCATATTTGTATACGGATGATTTGATCGCCTCGTAATTCTTGTCCTTCAGGATGATGGCTTCTTCCAGATGCTTTACCGCCGACAATCCATTTACCGTCTGGTTATCACCATACGGATCATCTTCCTCAAGCACCGGTCCCTGCCATGCCGCAAGATAGGCTATACTCATATAATATTCGCCACCGTCAAATGGGCTGACATTAAAGCTGTTATTCATTGCCATATGATCAACAGAAAATACCAGATTTTCAGCCGGACGGATCGTACTTTCCAGTGCCGCAAGTGATGCAAATGCCCAGCAGGTTCCATAGATACCCTGATCTCTTACAAGAGATACACGATCATGTTCTCTCATATCATATGCTGCCGGAAGCTTTTCTTCCTCGGCAATCTTTTTTAACACCACGGCATTTGTCGCCAGATTGATATTACAACTGTAGTTTAATGCCTCGCAAATCTCATTCACCGGCACATAGATGATATCATCCTTTTTCTCTGGCTTGTCGATTGCCTGTATTGCATTTCCATTGATATTTACCACATCCGAATCACCATAGACCTTTACCAGACTGTCTCCTTTGGAAAATGTGATCGTCCCATTTTCATATGCATTCACAAGGCAATCCAGTTTATCGGTAAATGTCGCGATAGGGAGCATCAGCTGCAAATGGTCACTGAAATACGGCTGATACTCCGCTTCTGTGATCCTGCTGTCATTTATATATAATATAATGCCCTTTCCATTTGCATTCGTCACAATCTCTTTCAACATAGTTTCTGCGGCAGCACCCGCTTCTTCCGTCTTCTCAATGCTTATATCCGGATGTCTCAGAAAACCCAGATACAGAAATACCCCCAGAATAACAACCGCTGCCACGATCAAATACTTTTTCAACTCTGTCTCACTTTCTCTTTGGCGGCTTCGGTCCCATGAACTGATAGAAATATGATTTGATCATACCATTGTAGATCTTACGATTCTTATCCGCCTTTCTTCCTATATATTTCTCCGCCTCACTGTATGACGTGATCAGGAACATCGACCAGTCATCCAGTCGTCTGAAGCTTTCCCCGATCGTCTTATATAATTCAGGAAGGTCCTCCCGATCCTCGAGGCGCTCGCCATATGGCGGATTCGTGATGATAAATCCATATTTTTTCGGATGCCTGAGATCCTTTACATCTCTCTGCTGAAAATGGATATGTTCATCCACTCCTGCTGCTCTGGCATTCTCCATCGCACACTTCACCATCTCATTATCCAGATCATATCCCTGAATATTCATCTTCACATCATGGTCGATCATATCATTTGCTTCATCGATTGCATTGTACCACATCTTCTTGTCGCCGACCTTCGCCCACTCAGAAGCCAGAAAGTCTCTGTCAATTCCCGGTGCAATCCTTGCTCCGATCATAGCTGCCTCGATCGGAAATGTTCCGCTTCCACAGAATGGGTCAACCAGTACACGATCCTTATTCCATGGTGTAAGCATGATCAGTGCCGACGCCAGAGTTTCCGATATCGGTGCTTTGCCAACCAGTTTCCTATAGCCACGCTTATGAAGGGATATTCCTGATGTATCAAGTCCTATCGTAACAATATCCTTAAATATAAATACACGAACCGGATATTCTGCTCCATCTTCCGTGAACCATGATACATGGTAGGTCTGTTTCAAACGTTCTACCATAGCTTTCTTCACGATAGACTGGATATCAGATGGGCTGAACAGTGCGCTCTTATTTGATGTTGCCTTGGATACCCAGAATTTTGCATCACGGGTCAGATACCGCTCCCATGGAATACTCTTGGTTCCTTCAAATAATTCATCAAATGTTACAGCCTTAAAGCTTCCGCACTTGATCATGATACGTTCAGCTGTACGAATAAACATATTTGCTCTTGCAACCGCATCTTCTTCTCCTGCAAATGTTATTCTTCCGTCTTCTACCTGAACGATCTCATATCCAAGATCCAGGATTTCTTTTTTCAATACTGACTCCAATCCAAAATGACATGGAGCGATCAATTCGATTCTGCTCATATGCTTCCTTTCAATCACAAGTGCCAGATTCAGACATTTCTGTCCAAATCCAGCACTATTATTTTCTGTCTGTTAATTTTCTTTCTTATTTTCTGCGCTTTCTTATAATAACCACGCATGCCATTCCAAACGAAATGAGCATACCTGCAACTGCTGCCTTCATTGCAAATGCATCACCGGTTTTTACACCGGTTTTCTTCTGATCATTTTTGCCTTTATCACCGGTTGCTTCTGTCTCATCCTCATGAAGAACCTCTGTTGTCTCATCCTCGGTATCCACATCTTCCGTTTCTTCCTCATCCGTCGCATCTTCTGTCGTGGTATCTTCACTGGAAGCTGTTTCTGTTGTAGTATTCTCCGTTGTAACACTTTCTGTAGTAGCACTCTCTGTTGTAGCACTCTCTGTTGTAGATGCTTCTGTTGTATTAGAAGCTGCCAGACCGACTGTTACCTTTGCGGACGGTGATGCATAATAGTTTGCGGACTCTTTATATCTTACAAAATAATCGCCTGCTGCAAGACCATTTACAACTGTTCCTGTTACAGCCGTCCATGTAGTCTGGTCTGTAGAATATTCCATTGTCGCTGCGGCATTCGCAACAGATCCGTCTTTCTTTCCTGTTGCACTTTCATTAACTGCTGTCAGCCCTGTCGGTGCTGCCTGTGGTGCTTTCCCGATCGTATAATTCTTTACGATCTCTCCGTGATAGGTCTTGCTCTTTGCTGTTATCTTAACACTTGCTGTTCCGACATTGATATTATCTGAAAATATACAGGTATAATCCGTTCCTGCTATCAGCTTCTTGCCGTCATATGCCACCGTCACTGTTGGTTCCTTTGCTGTTCCATCATACACATACGAAGTCGGATCGATGGATACGGATACTTTCGCATCTGTCAGTCTGCGGTAACGAAGCTCTACACTTCTCGCCTTTGTGCCTGTTTCATCTAATATCGTATTATAGGAATTCGGCTGTCCATCCAATGTGTATCCGGCCGGAAGAAATTCCTCAATACCGCCCACAGCTTCATCTAATGAAAGCAACCCATAATTGCTTAGTCCGCTTGGCGAATTTGTAATCTTATAAACAGATGTCTGATCCATCTGCAGCTTTTCAAGCCACCATTCTGTAAATGTTGCACCATCATGTTGCTGTTCTATATTACTGTTTACCAGTTTAAGGCCACCCTTTGCATACCATCCAAGCTGCGTAAGATCTGCTCTCACATTTTCAAATGTTAATGTATGTTCATTCCCTGTCGCTGCATTCTTGATATAGCCACTATATTCTCCATTTTCTATCACAAGAGAACCCATAATCTCGAAATGAACAGCCTTTAATTTCTTTTTATTCAGATCAATCGTAAGATTCTTATTTCCCGCATCAATATATGCTGATGTACTCTCACAATTATATAGAAGCTTCAGTATATCACCGTTTCTGGCAGCCGCCGCTGCATCTTCCAGTTTAGAATAGGTTCCCTTTGCTGTTCCGCTTGCATCCTCTACCTCAATGCATTCTACCGGATCATTACAATCCACACAGGCTCCATCCTTCACCTGTGAATGTTCACATGCCGCCTGTGTCTCTGTCAGCCCATTTGCCCCTGCAAATGCTGCTACTGCGACAAGCCCTACCGCAACGATTGTTGCTAAAAATTTTTTTCTCATTTACCCTATATCCTTTCTTTTCTGAAATAAATACCCAGAGATATCTTATGCTATCCACCAAATTTCCCTGACCATATTATACATACTTCCCCCTGCCACCACAAGTAAATTAAATAAAAAATCCCGGACATGTACTTTTCTTAATATACTCCGTCATGTCCGGGATCTATTTATTCTGTTATTCTCATATTCAAACCACGTTTTCCTGTTTGCCATAATGGTTTGCCTCACCTCTGTCAGCGGTTTTTAGTCAATGCACCCTTATATTGTACAATTCCACCAACTGTATTGATCACTCTGTAACCTGCCTGTGTCAGTATTCTTGCCGCCAGTGCGCTGCTGCCTCCGTACTGACAATATGTGAGTAATACTTTATGTTTTGGAAGATTATAATTGCCACACTGAATCTCGGATAATGGCACATTAACAGCCATCGGTATATGCCCTCTCAGGAATTCTTCTTCTGTTCGAACATCCACGATCACCCCGCCATAACGAACTGCCTCCTGCATGATATCGCGAACGGGTATATTGTGAAATCTCATGCTTTCACCCCCTGATAAGCAAGCGATTTAACTTCTTACGAGCAAATAATTTTTGTGCTCATTATAGCTTATGCGATTTCCGTTAAAACGTTCGGCATATTCGGTCTATCTCATATTATAGTTATCTTCCTGTTCATTATATGATGAATACATCTGTCCATTATATGAATTCACACTGTATGGTGTTGTTGAATTTGGTGTCTGATCTGCTGCTGTGTCTGATCTACGATATGGATTTACTCCGGCATTTTGCGGATATGATGTGTTTCCGATATATCCGGTATTCTTTGGGTTCACTGTATTACCCGTATAATACTGATTCGACACATATGCATTATTTCCGGTATAACCCTGATTCTGCGGGTATGCGGTATTTCCCGGATAACCCTGATTCTGCGGATAGCCCATCGGATTTGCCTGTTGAGTCTGATAATAATAGCTTCTGCCTGGCCTGCGGTATTCGGTTCGATAGAATCCATAATCAGCTGTCCCAGGTCTGCCGTCAATTCTGTGATCATGATTGGAACATACCAGAATCAACACAACAGATATAATATATGCCCCTATCAGAATGACATAAATCCATCCTTCTGCAATTAAACCATAAGAAGCCGCCATGATCGCGTAATCATATGCCCCATGAATACATACCGGCACAAGATACGCCCATGCCATGTAACCGATCATTCCGCCTCTGTCACCGGCATATGCTTCTTCTCTCGCCTTTGCATATAATGCTCCCATCACAACACCGACCGTACAATGAAGGGGAATCGCTGTAAACGCCCTCATAATTCCGGTCAGTAGTCCACCCTGATACACATATAACACATTTTCCAGAATTGCAAATCCCAATGAAGAGCATACGGCATAAATCACGCCATCATAGCTATGCTGCATCTCCTTACTTTTCCATGTGATACATATCGTAACCAGATATTTACCTAATTCCTCGGCTATAGCTATAACAAAGAAACAGAAAATAAGCAGGCGAAGTCCCAAATCATCTGAATCACCCATGACAAATGCCTGACCTATAAACTCTACGATAGCTGCCGGAACAGTAGTTGCTGCACCGGTCGCCAAAAGCAGAATCATCAACTTAACCGGCGGTTTCTCTTTGCGATCCCTGTAATATATAAATCCAAGCAACAATAATGCCGGAAGTGCCGCTACGATAAAAAGCACTCGTATATTATTCATCTTATTCTCCCCATTTATCTTACTTTGTCTCTATATCATCTATAACCTCTTTGATCGACTCCAGCTTATCCGTATCATAGCCTTCTGTTGCTGCCGAACTGTCATAGACTTGTGCAAAGTCAGCATTATACTCATCTTCGCTGACATCTTCTCCGTTCCAGTCATATGTGTAAATCGGCATCCCATTCTTATCAAATCTCAGCCCGGTTCCATCCTTCGCTCCATAATGCCCCTGTGCAACCAAGGTCAACTCTCCATCAACAATACTGTAAATATAGTCATAATAGGAATCCATCAGCCCATCCGAATTACAAAGGAGATTCTTTCCTTCTATGTAAGTAAAGTACAAACGGTTCAATCCGTTTACATGAACGGAGCCATTTGAATAGTTTACAATACGGACACCGGATGCCTCCGACTTTCCTACTTCTACCAGCTCCGGTATATCATCATTGTCCAGGTAAATCAGCGTATACCCCTGCTGTCCCTCTGTATCTGACACATGTTCCAGATAATCAACATATGCAGTCTTCCAGTCATCACTTTTCTTTGATACCGAAGTTTCACCTTCTCCATCCAGCTCTGCTTCATCTGATTCTTCTTCAGATACAGTCTCGGTCTGTGTTTTATCGGAAGCAGGTCTGTCCGGTACTGCTTCTAATCTCTGTTTTCCAAATTCCGTCTTCTCTGTCGTTACTTCCTGTTCTTCTGCGGTCACATCTTCCGTGACATGCACCGCTTCTGTCGTTCCATTGTTCATAGCTCCTGCTGACTCCTTCTCAGATGAGCAGCCGGTAAGCAATGTACCCAAAAGTGCCCCGAAGAACAGTAAAAATTCAATTTTTTTCATCTATAATACAGCCTTTCCAACCGGCAGTTTTCTTCCACTATTCCAGTCTGTAAATTCTCGGTAATATATGTTTTACACTGATAAAAATTATACCATTCAAACAGCAAACACGCTATACGCTAATTCCTTTTTTCTTCTAAATCGAGATTTATTTTTTACCGGAATTTATCTGCTATTTTCAACATTTCGCCTAATAAAGAGTCACAAGTGACTCTTTCGCACCTGCGCGGAATCGCGAAGCAATTAACTACTTCTCCACAAAGTGCGATAAAAAATATAGGAGACGCAAAACTTACGTCTCCCATACCATTTATTCATATTTTTTTTGAGGAAAATATATGACAATAATTATTTTACATTGAAGGCTTTCATACCCGGATATACGGCTGAAGCACCAAGCTCTTCTTCTATTCTTAAGAGCTGGTTGTACTTAGCTACACGCTCAGATCTGGATGGTGCACCGGTCTTGATCTGGCAGGTATTTAAAGCAACTGCAAGATCTGCGATCGTTGTATCTGCTGTCTCACCTGATCTGTGAGATGAGATAGCTGTGTATCCGGCCTTGTGAGCCATCTTGATCGCTTCCAATGTCTCTGATACAGAACCGATCTGGTTTAATTTGATCAGGATACTGTTACCACAGCCAAGCTCGATACCCTTTGCAAGTCTCTCTGTATTTGTAACGAAAAGGTCGTCACCAACTAACTGTACTTTGTCGCCAAGTTCTGCTGTAAGCTTCTTCCAGCCTTCCCAGTCTTCTTCATCCAGACCATCTTCGATGGAGATGATCGGGTACTTCTCAACCAGTCTCTTCCAGTGAGCGATCAGCTCTTCTGATGTATATACTGTACCGGCCTTTGGCAGCTTGTACTCGCCAACCTTGCCTGTCTTCCACTCGGATGAAGCTGCATCCATAGCAATCTTGAAGTCCTTACCCGGTTCATATCCGGCTTTCTTTACTGCCTCGAGAATTGTCTCGATTGCTTCTTCATCAGATGCAAGTGCAGGTGCAAATCCACCTTCATCACCAACTGATGTAGCAAGTCCTCTTTCCTTTAAGATAGCCTGAAGTGCATGGAATACCTCTGCACACCATCTGAGACACTCTTTGAATGAAGGAGCACCAACCGGCATGATCATGAACTCCTGAACATCCAGACCGGATGATAATGCATGACATCCGCCATTGATAATGTTCATCATAGGAACCGGAAGTCTGTTTCCGCTTACACCGCCTAAAAAACGATATAAAGGTACATCCAGTGAAATAGCTGCTGCTCTTGCTGCTGCGATTGATACAGCAAGGATTGCATTTGCACCCAGATTCGACTTGTCCTTTGTTCCGTCTGCCTTGATCATTGCCTGATCTACAGCATATGTATCAGATGCATCCATTCCAACTAATACGTCATTAATTTTTGTGTTGATATTTTCAACAGCTTTCTGAACGCCCTTACCGCCAAAACGATCCTTATCGCCATCACGAAGCTCTAATGCTTCAAACTCACCTGTTGATGCACCACTTGGAGCTGCTCCGCGTCCAACAGTACCATCTGCAAGAATAACTTCTGCTTCTACTGTAGGATTTCCTCTTGAGTCAATAATCTCTCGTCCAATTACTTTTTCGATTTCTAAATAATTCATCATGCTTTGATCCTTCTTTCTGGTGACAGCTTCTGTCCCGGATCCGTCATTGCATCCGGGTGCATACCCTGTTTTCAGCAGTCAGGGATGCATACAGAATGGAGTCACACGATTTATTCACAAGATTTTTAGTTAGTTCCTACTAACTTTTTATAAAAATACCATGCAGAAGCCTTTTCCGTCAACAAAAAATGGTCGAATTTATTGAGAATTTCTATCACATTTTTCGCTTGATTTTTTCAGGATCAGACCGTATAATGCACCCATGAGTTAGATGTGCCTAACCGCTGTATGAACGGTTCTGAAACGACACATACTAATACTGTCGCATTTGATAATTTAATGTTACAGGAGTTTCAGATTATGTTTGAAGAATATTTGATCACACATTGTTCGCCTACATTGGCGTCCTTAAAACCTGCCAGCCTGTTTCTTTATCGTTTTTCTTCCGGAGAAGAATTATACGAAAGTGTGGCTGTCTGGGATGCACAATTTCAGAAAAAAGGGATCCGGATCACGATCCTGCGAGAAGATACCGAAACTGCTTTGATCTATGTCTACAGACCGGATGCTATGGTTCGTGAATTATCAAGACCGGAGATCATCTCTTTTCTTGTAAGCACAGGATATCAGGCAGGAACGATCGATCAAATGCTTGAACAGCTTCGTAGTCGTCTTCATGGTTCGGAAGAATTTCCGCATGAGATCGGTGTCTTCCTTGGTTATCCGTTAAATGATGTTCTCGGATTTATCAAAAACCACGGAAGTAACTGCAAAGGCATGGGCGACTGGAAGGTATACGGAGATCTGGGTGAGGCTCAGAAAACATTTGCCAAATTTAAAAAATGCCGTGAGATCTATGCAAATCTCTGGCATCAGGGGCGAACGATCTGGCAGTTGACGGTTGCCGCATAAGTATTTAGAAAATTGCATCCGCATAACAAAATAAGTATTTATGCAAACGACGTTCACATAACAAAAATGAATATAGGAGATTCCCGCAGGCATTTCCATACGGAGATCTCTAAATATAAAATACATGATTATAAGGAGGAACCTACTATGAGTAAGGTTGCAGTTGTATATTGGAGTGGCACAGGTAACACAGCATTAATGGCACAGGCTGTTGCAGAAGGTGCAAAGGCAAAAGGAGCAGAATGTGATCTTTTAACATCCGCAGAATTCACTGTAGATATGGTAGATAACTACGATGCGATTGCATTCGGATGCCCTGCTATGGGTGCCGAAGTCTTAGAAGAAAGCGAATTTGAGCCAATGTTCGCTGAATGTGAACCGGCATTAAACGGTAAGAAGATCGCCATCTTCGGTTCATATGGATGGGGAAGCGGCGAATGGATGGATACATGGGAAGCTCAGTGTCAGGCTGACGGTGCTGTATTTGCAGCAGCTCCACTGATCTGCCATGAAACACCGGATGAAGCAGGTCTTGCTGATTGTACCGCACTTGGTGAAGCACTTGTTTAATAAATAATACACATCTCTAAACGCAACCAAAACACAGGAATCTGCCATGTGGCAGCCCTTCCGCTTGTACATTATCGTACAATCCCAAAAATGCTCTGGCAAACCACACCTCTGCCAGAGCATTTGTTATATTTATTATTCTATTTTTCTCTATATCGCTCCATGCTCCCGAAGAAGTTTCTCGACATCGGTTCCTTCTACCGCCTTTAAAAGCTCCTTCATTGCGATCTTCTCTTTCAGTCCAAGCTTCATATCCGTGATCTTTCTGCCATCGCGTATTGCTACGGTCGCATTTAACAGATCCCGTACATCATAGACACTGCCCCAGACCTCCGGCACACCACGGTCGATATTCAACAGGGTATATACTGCCTCCATACCGGTACGGATCGAATACTCGGTCGTAAATATCGTATCTCTTGCTGTCTCTGCAAACTGTCCGAGGAATGCAAAATTTACTGCTCCGTCCGGTACAACATCCGGGCGGTCACCTTTCTCACGCGGCATGAAAAATGCTGTAATATACGGCATCATAACCGGCACTGTGTTTGCGCTGTGCTCAGCAAGCTCCGGTATTTTCTCCTCCGGTACTCCGATATGGTAGAGCCACTCTTCGCAAATCTCCTTACCGGTGCATTCCCGCATGGTCTTCTTTACATAATCACCCGGTTTATTCGAAAATAATCCATATACCCATACAAGCACCTGTCCCTTTGGCTGCTTACGGAACTGCGGCTGACGATTGATCGTCCATGAGAGCAGCCATTCGGAATCTCTTGCAGTCACGATACCACCTGTAACTACCTTGCCTGAGAGTGGATCCCTCTTGCAGATCTTCTTAATATACGGAAGGATCTTCTCATCCAAAGTCGTCACCGTTGCACTCATCCAGTTTGACTGCTCCGGATCGTAGCAGAATTTGTCCGGATGTCCGAAGGATGGATCCTGTGCAGCGATCTTCCTCCACATATCCCATCCGCCACCCTCACGGATCTCGGTCTTGAATTCAGCCGGTTTGTTCTGACTTCCGTATGAAGAATTCTCCACACAGCCGCCATTTGTGATAAATACCAGATCATTCTCGGTCAAATCTATCGCATCTGCTTCACCGTCACGGATAATATCAATCTTCTTTGCCAGCTTTCTTCCTGCTTCGATCTCGAATTCCACATTTATAACCTTGGTATTATAATGGAACACCACACCGAATGATTCCAGATATTTTACCATCGGAAGAATCATGGACTCATACTGGTTATATTTGGTAAAACGAAGTGCCGTGAAATCCGGCAGTCCTCCGACATGATGGATAAAACGCTTAATATAGAGCTTCATCTCAAGTGCAGAATGCCAGTTCTCAAATGCAAACATCGTCCGCCAGTACATCCAGAAATTAGAATTAAGCACTTCTTCATCAAAATACTCATCGATCCGTTTATTATATAATTCTTCATCCGGGGTAAAGAACAGCTTCATGATCTCCATTGCACCCTTATCGGACAATCCAAACTTCTTATCGGTATGTGCATCCTGCCCCCGATTCTCAGTTGCCCGACACAAAGAATAGTTTGGATCTGCCTTATTCAGCCAGTAATACTCATCCAGTACACTGACACCCTCTGTCTCGATGGACGGAATCGAACGGAACAGATCCCACATACACTCAAAATGGTTATCCATCTCACGTCCGCCACGCATAACATAGCCGATATCACTGTACTGATAACCATCACATGCCCCACCCGGAATCGGGTCTTTCTCCAGAATGTGTACATGTGAGCCTTTCATCTGTCCATCTCTTACCAGAAAACAGGCTGCCGCCAATGCACCAAGTCCCGAACCTATAATATATGCCGATTTCTGATCCACACCCGCCGGCTTCTTTGGTCTGGCAAATGCTTCATAATTTCCACTTGCGTAATACATACGAAGTACCTCCAATCTATACAGCCTGCCTGCAAACAGACCGATTATCTCAAAAACTGTCTTTATTATAAGATTCCCCGTTTTTGCCCTCAATAAACAAAAAAAGTACCGTGATAAAAATATATTCACGGTACTTGTTCTGTCTAAAATTTTATCATTTCCCCTGTTTTGATGGGATAACCGGTCTGAAAAATAAGACACATTGTTTTTTCAATGTATCTGTCAGCTCTCTGTTTTTTTGTGAAAGGCATCCGTCCGAAATGCTTCCAGTGCTCTGGTAATATTATCATGCATCACCAGTCCCATCTTATCCACGATCACATGTGGATCCTGCTTCATGCCATTCTCGATCCATTCAAGTAATACGCCGACAAAGGAGCATTTGTAAAAATCAGCAATGAACTTCTTATCTTCATCCCGCACCTGCATATTCTTCGCCTTATCTTCGATGACCTTGATCATCAGATCATACGTCAGACTGTACAGATATTTTTCTACCTGATCTCTGCTGATCGAATGATATGCATTCATCATAAATGTCTTATTCTCGCTCACCGCTTCAAAGATACGAAGGAAGCCTTCCTGCCAGGTATCATAGGTTTTATTCTCACCCAGTATCCTCGTTGCATCCTCCACACACACCCACTCTACCAGATCATAGATATCTTTAAAATGATAGTAAAATGTCATTCGGTTGATGCCGCAGTCTTCCGTGATATCCGTTATCGTTATCTTATCAAGCGGTTTCTTTGTAAGAAGCTTCTTCAGTGATGCTTCCAACGCACGTTTCGTTATCTGAGACATTTCCTTGTAACCTCCACGTCTATTGTTCATCAGAAAAAAAGTTATCCTTACTATACCACACCCACCAGAATTTTGTAAAATTAAAAATAAACTAATGGCATGAGAAAAAACAATCTACATAATTCAGGGTGTGAGAAAAGTCCTGCAGAAGGAACTGTTTCATATTGAAGCTTCTCTGTAAACTTCTGTTGACTTTCTTCGGATCGATTACTCATAATTGTTGATTTAAGACCAAACAACATTTCTGTCGTAAAACCTGCCAGACGATTCAATTCTTTGGATACCATATACATATCTGCAACCGGCTGTTCGATCACATTTTCATTCATTTTCTTTCTCTCTTTCGTTCATCATTACTTTTTATAATATAAGTTTATCAATTAGAAAAAACGCCCGCTATCATACGCAGGTAAAATCATCTGATGAATCTGTAAAGTTGTGTATAATTAATGTATAATATTGTTTTTTTTATTTGTCAGCGTCACTATTGTAAAATACTTTTACAAATATTTACCAATCTCCGATTTCCATATTTCTTCCAGTTGTTCCAGCGAGAACGCTGCATTTGCCGGACTTGTCGAAGGCAGCTCGATCATCGGAAGAGCGATATGTTCTGCCTGATATTTTTTGTATAATCTGCCGGCAGTCTTACCATTTGTAAAAACTGCCCGGATCGGCGTATGTGCTACAATGCTTTTAATATCTGCAGGAACCACATTTCGGATACTGCTGTCACTGGAACCGATGATCTCACAAGCCCGGATCACATCATAGACCGCCACATGACCGGCAAGCAGCATCCGTTTTTTCTCTTCTATCGTCAAGGGTTCCGGTACACCAAGTACAGCTGCCACTACCTTCCAAAAACGGTTTCTCGGATGTCCGTAATAGAAGCCCTGCTCTCTGGATTTCACCGATGGCAGACTGCCAAGAACCAGCACCTGTGATTCTTCATTATATACCGGAGCAAATTCATGCTCTACATACTGATATTCTGACATTTTTATTTCCTTTCAAATAAAGAATTGCCTACAAATCTTACACATTCAAACGGAATTACAAAATAATTAACTTCCACTCCGTAAAATATGCATCCCAAACAAAAAAACCAGAGACTATCGCCCCCGACAAGTCTCTGGTTATATATGTATCCCAAACCTCATTTAAATCCCCATGTTGGAATTACGGATATATTATATACTGCCTCCCCCTTGCCTGTACAGTAGTCTTGCAAAAATGACTTGTTTTCTGTTTCAAATAACCTTTGTATTTGAACGGTCATTTCCTGCATATAAATCATTTTTCACTTTATATTTTTATATGATTTCTCCATCTAAGATCTTTATTCCAAATCTCTCCATATCCACCCGTCCATCGACAACTGTAACTCCATCTGCCGTCAATCGTTCTGCCTGTACATTCTTTCCGCCAAATGCAAATGCTCCGGATAATTCACCCTTTGCATTTACCACACGAAAGCAGGGAATGTGCTCCGGATCCGGATTCTTATGAAGCGCGTTTCCCACTGCACGCGCCATCTTCTTATCCCCGGCAAGCTCCGCGATCTGACCATAGGTTGCAACCTTTCCGGCAGGAATCTTTTTCACCGCCTCATAGATTCTCTTTGATGGACTGGTTGTCACCAGATCATAACTCTCTGCGATCATCCGTTTCACATCCTGATCCGGAATACTTCCATCCAGAATGATCGTATTCCAGTGCTCCTTATTCTGATGCCAGCCCGGTATCACCGCGTCAAATGCGCTCCGCCAGAAATCCCGCCATTCCGGATCGACCTTTACATTCAGATTAATATATCCGTCTCTCTCATATGTCCACAGGAATGCCTTCTTGCTTCCTTTCACACGCACCAGTTGCCAGTTCGGATCATGAAATGGTGCCTGCTGATATGTATCAGGAAAAGACAGTCCATATGCCAGCGCTTCTTCTCTCGTTGTCATTTATCTTCCTCCGACATGCTTTACATAGTCTGCGATCAATTCCGCCGTCTTATCAACACCCAGTCGTACCGCGTCTATACACAGATCATAATTCTCTGCATAGCCCCATTCTTCTCCGGTATAATATCTGTGATAACCACGCCGTTTCTCATCTGTCTTTTCAACAAGCGCTATAGCCTTTCGCTCCGAGATCTTATGCTTTCCTGCGATATGATACGCCCGCTGCTTCTTATCTCCGCACAGAAACACCCGGACAGCATCCTTATCATCCCGGTAGGCATAATTCGAAGCACGTCCTATAATAATAAAACTCTGTCCGCCAAACATTGCTGACAATGCCCGTTTCGGTGTATCATACTGATTCTTCGGACAGAAATCATCCGCAACCGAACTGATCATCGCATTTACCGGCTGCTCACCAAAATACATTGGATACTTTTCATAAATTTTCTTTTCTTTTGCAAGCGCGATCAGCTCTGGCTTCGTATAAAAGGGAATCCCTAACAGCTCCGATAATTTTTTCCCAACTTCATCTCCGGCACATCCACATTGTCTTCCAAGTGTTACGATCATACTCTCTTACCTCCTTCTTATATATTACCTCTACTCACCTACAATGCAAGCATCTGGCTGATCAGATGATAATGCCCGTCTACCGCCGCTTTCATGGCTGCTTCATCACGTTCCAATACACTATTATAGATCTGCTTGTGATAATTAAGCAAGTTTGCCTTTTCTTTTGTATTCACACGTCGCAGCACCAGATCGATCCATTCCCGATAAACGATCATAACCGCCTCCATGATCATCGAAAATAGTTCATTCTCTGTTGCCCGGATTAGCAGTTCATGAAATTCCTTATCCACGCTAACCAGTTCGGAACCATCCGCCTGCTCCATCCTTGCCAGATTATCCTCCAGAAGCACCTGACACTCAAATGATATTCCTTTCTCGATCAGCATACTGCATACAGACTTTTCCATTGTACAACGGAACTCACAGACCTCGGATTTCGTGATACTGCCAAGTGCCAGCATCATCATAAGCATCTGACGGATCGACTCTCCGGCATTTTTTGATATATAATTTCCCGATCCCTGTACGCGTTCGATCATTCCCATGCCATGCAGGATACTGAGTGCCTCCCTGGTCGAATTTCTTCCGATTCCTAACGTCTCCGCTATCGTACGTTCGGTTGGAAGCTTGCTTCCGTTCTGCAAGGTTCCGTCCTGCATCAGGCTGTAAATATATTGAATTGCTTTTTCATATTCTGATGTAACATGTTGTTTTTCCATACTCGTCTCCCTGACTATCAATAAATTTCGTTATTTCTATATTTTGATATCTGCTACCAGCGGATACCCGCCTATGAGATTATCAACTAACTTCATTATTTCTATATCCGATCTGTAAATTCGAAATAAATCCTTGCATTTTATAAGCAGCATATATATTTACATAAAATGCGCAAATAACGACGAAAGCACAACCGTAAGAATACCGGAAACCGCAATCGCCAGACTGCTCATTGCACCTTCCACTTCACCGATCTCGATCGCCTTTGCCGTTCCGATCGCATGAGATGCAGATCCAAATGCCAGACCCTTTGATATCGGTTCGGTGATCCGGAAGATTTTGCACACTAATTCGCCAAATATATTTCCAAGAACACCCGTTACAATAATAACCGCAACCGTAATCGTTACATATCCACCCAGTTCTTCTGAAACACCCATACCGATCGCAGTCGTGATAGACTTCGGAAGCATCGTTACATAATCCTCATGTGTAAGTCCCATGATCTTTGACAATACAAACACCGTACAAAGACTTGTCACCACACCGGCAACAAGACCTGCCATAACTGCCTTACAGTTATGCTTCAGCAGTTCCCACTGTTCATAGAGCGGGATCGCCAGACATACGGTTGCAGGGGTCAACAGCCAGCTTAAATATTGGGCGCCTTCATTATAAGTATCATAATCCACCCTGCTCACAACCAGTACCAGGATGGTAACTACAATCGAGATCAGTAACGGATTAAATATTCCCAGTTTGAATTTTTTCTTTAATATTGACCCGATCAAATATGAGATCAGGCTAAGTGTAACTCCCGCAAACAGGGAGTTTTCAAAAAAATCATGCATCCTCTTGTTCCTCTTTCTTCCTATCCTTTCTGATGATCCACTGTGACAGTCTGCCTGTCATCGCCATAACCGTAATGATCGTAACGACCGTGATCACACATACCGGAATCAGCACCGGCTTCAGCGTTCCCCAGCTAACCATCAGACCAACACCGGCAGGAATGAACATCAATGGCATGATCTCAATTAAAAATTTCCCTGTCTCTTTCACTGCTTCTAACTTGATCCATCCAGTCATCAGGCATACAAATAAAATCGCCATTCCATAAATACTGGCAGGAATCGGCAAAGGTAATACATATTTGAGCAGTTCCCCGATAAATGAAATTGCAAGAATGATTAAAAACTGTCTAATATACTTCATTCAAATATCCTCTCTACATTTTTTATCCTTTTTCGTTTGAACTATACTTTTTCATATAAAAGAAATTGGTAGCACCAATTCAGTGCTACCAATCATTATACTGCCATCTTATTATTTGTCAATTTATTATTTTACCAAATCGGCATCAATATATTCCCAGCATGTTTTCTTGCGGGCTGCTCCTTTCTGCGACTGATGCTATAACTTTCCAGATGAATACTATTTATTCCTGTCAGCGGTATCTCAACTGCCAGAAGACCACCCTTTCCTGTCGTCGACGCACAATCTTTACAAACGGATACTACTCCTGCCGCTGATGTCCCAGCTGCCAAAGCTCCCGCTCCGGCCGCCGCTACGTTAAGTGAATCCACACCATGTGCCATCGGAATCATAACCGTATAATCGCAGTCAGCTATCGTATCTCCGGCCAGCCCATCGCCCTCTGTACCGAGCACAATTGCCAACTTTCCCTCACTATTTAACTGCGGAGCATCAATTCCTACACTATCTTCTCGGAGTGCCATTGCCGCCGTCTTAAAGCCCATTTCTTTCAATGTCTTCATTGCCTGCTCCGGCCAGACACCATCCTTCTTTGACAACATTGTCCACGGAATCTGGAATACTGTTCCCATACTCACACGACTTGCACGTCTGTAAAGAGGATCACTGCAGCCACCGGTCAATATCACTGCATCCATACCAAGTGCTGCGGCACAGCGGAACAATGCTCCCACATTTGTCGGATTGACCACTTCTTCCAAAATAGCGATCCGCTTCGCTCCCTGACATACCTCCTCTATAGTTGGCAATGTCCTGCGGCGCATCGTGCACCAGAGCCCCCTTGTCAAATGATAACCGGTAAGCTTCGTCAATATCTCATCCGGTGCAACATAGATTGGGACATCCTCCATCCGATCCAGAATCTCCTCAGCCTCTGCAAGCTGTCCCTTTTCTGCCAGAAAAGACACCGGTTCATATCCACCATCTAACGCCCGCTCAATCACCTTCGGACTCTCGGCAATAAACAACCCTTCCTCCGGTTCATAGATTGTTGCAAGCTGCCGTTCCGAAAGCTCCGCATAAACCGCCAGTTCCGGACGATTCAGATCCGTTACTTCTATTATTTTCATCGTAATTTCCTTCCCGATACACACGCTTGTCATCTTATTATGTCAATTACCTTTATACCAAATTGGTATCAATATACTCCCAATATGGCTTCTTGTTTACCTCACCTTCATGCTCTATATACCAATTTGCAGCCTCCTGTAACCCGGCATCCATTGACATCGTCTCCGGATATATCTTCTTCTGCCGGGTCACATCAAGACAGTATTCATAATTATAAAAGCTGAAATAATTTCTCTGCTCTACTGTTTCCGGTACCGATACGAATTCCGGTACTTTATCAAAGCAGGCATAACATTTGATAACCCAGTCTCTTATCGATATTGCATTTTCATTTCCGACATTTAAGATATGATCAGTTGGGCGCTTTGTAATTAATACTTCCATCAGCCTGCACAAATCTTCCACATGGAAAAACTGTAATTTCATCTCACCGTCTTCCGGCAAATAAAATTTTCTGTCTGCCATTGCACAGTCAAATACAAACGCCTCCCGATAGACGTTGTCCATAGAACCATATAAATATGGCGGTCTTAAAATATAAGCATCCGGGACTCTCTCCAACAGTGCATTTTCTGCTTCGATCTTATCTGTTCCATATTTTCCCCAGAATTTATTTACTGCTCTTTCAGAATCCTCAGGAAATGGCTGTACACCATACTCCGGATATACCGCACTGGAACTAATCATTATATATTGATCAAAAGAGTCCAGCGAATTATGTAAATCAATTATGTCTTGTGCATCATAAGCGGTTATGTCGGCAACAACATCAAAATGCAGATTCTTCAGCTTATCCCCTAAATTATGCCTGTCGCTTTCAATCAGCGTCACGCCCTTAACCTGCGGTTTTGAATTACGGTTCACTACATAGACATCATATCCATGCTCTACAAAATACTTTGCTGCATACTTACTGACAAATGTGGTTCCACCGGTAATCAAGATTTTCTTCATTGATATCTCCTTTTCTGCTGCACAGGGCTTGCTTATAAGCCCACCCAATTGTTTGCATCTACAAAGTAACATACCGGTAATTTCATTGTCAATATTGCTGCTAATCGATAAACAAAAAAATACCCGGGAGAGTGCAGTCGTGGGCTTTGGCATCACCTGCTTTTGTACCGGATACATATTCGGTAAAGATAGTAATAAACCACAAAAGTAACCGCCCCAGACTCACAAACTGAACGGTTACTCTTGTAATCAAAAAATATGTGGGCTAACCGTCTATCGGTAGCACCTTTTTCTGTATTCAGACTAACACGCATCTACGTGTATGTTAAAGTATTTTATCCCCTGTACCCTTAATATCCTATCCTTAAATCTTCCCTCTGAGATTTTTATGTCATTTGTAGGGTCAAAGCTCATTTTTTGCTCTAAATTAGGGTCAAAATAGGGTCAAAACCCATTTTTAAGCAGAAAAAAAGACCTCCGAGGGTGAACCCTCGAAGGTCTGAAAATCCCTTATTTATGCGGTATATCAGCGATTACTCGATGATAGTTGCAACTCTTCTTGAACCTACAGTTCTACCACCTTCACGGTCTGATTTGGCTGTGTTTAGAAGCTTATTTGTTACGGTTTTTGCCGTTTTATGACTCATTTTATGGGTATTTTACCTATTATTTTATCTTTTTCCGGGGAAAGTGTTGCAGATTCGTATCACGATAATCCGTTATTTTCCGTCCACCTAGGTAATAATATAGCACGGGCGAACCGGAATATAAATCGTATTTTTTCAAAACCGAAGTCTGTAATACACATTTTAAGTGAACAGAACACACTGCGTTTCATTTTTAATCCGACACAAATACCGTGATACTCTTCTCAGAAGTATTTCCACACACACTTTCATTCTGAGTGCACCTTCACTCAATTCATAGGACATACACAATTATTGCCAAATCCTATATCATACCAAGATTCAATATCAAATCTCATTCAACTTATTTTTCTCTGCTATCATTTTACACAAATGAATACTCTGATCAGACAAATACTCAAGTACCTCATTTCTATCGATTCCATACTCCTCAAAACATTTATAATATTCTTTCAAGTCACGCTCTGACGGAGAATAATCAACCAACAAATAATAATCTTTAATGCTAAAATTTTCAGAATAAGTTACTCTTGCATACACTTTTTCATTATACTCATGCCTCTTCATTGCACATATCCTATGCTTTCCCTCTTCCGCAATATATTCTCCATCTCTAACCGCAATATGTATCATATCTCTTTCTGGCAAATCATCTCTATATCCTTCTTTTACAATCTTCTGATATGTAGAATAACATTTGCTATTTCTACATAACTCAACAAAATATTGAACATTCTTTGTTTGTTCAACAATATCTGAATCCCTAATAATGCGATATGTGCGTGAACACTCTAAGCCTCTAAAATATGGAATAACACTACAACCGCCACATTTGCCTCCTCCAAGATTATCTGGGTATGATATAATATCCAAATCTATCTCTTCATTAACAGTCCTGCTTTTTCCCAGTGTTCCTGTCGCTCTATCGCCTAAAGTCAAAATTTTAAATCTGTCCCTTTTGTTTATAATCTCAAAAACTACGCGTATAGTTTCTTCTCCTTTTAGTACACGAAGAAATTTTTTAATACCTTTATCCTCGTGTATTGAGATTACTATTCCCGGGAAAATTTCTAAAGGAAGTCTGTCTATATTTTTACTAATATATGTGCAAATATTGTATCCTTTATATCCTTTATCTTGAAAAACTATCACTTTACTTATAAGCTCATTCATTCCAATTTCCACAGTACACCCACCTCAATTTCTTACATCCACTATGCCTTAGATGCAGATACCTTATTATCATTCCTACAATCAATCAAATATATTGATTCATCAATCATATCTTCATACCCTGCTGCCCTTACTACATTTTTAGCATATACATATTCTTCTTCAGAAAAAAAGAATATAACAACCAAACTTCCTTCTGAGCAATTAGCAGCCTCATATATTTCCACTTGGGTAAATACGTGAGCCAAACTAGAATTACTTGCTAATTTAAACTCGATTACATTCTGATTATTTTGTCCCTTTGAAACAATAAAATCTGCATACCCTCTTCCATTGTTAACTTCCGCATCTACTTTATAATTAGTTCCATACCAAACAAACTTAAAAAGTCTTTGCAAATCATTCTCTCGAGCAATTTGTTTTCCGTTTACATACAGATTTTTATATCCATCGCATTCTTCGATTATATGTTTGAAATACTTAATTCTACTTTTTGCTTCCTCCCGTGCTGTACATTTTTCCTCTATTAGGTATTGCTCTGAGTCAAAAACGGAAATCAAATTTTTAGCAGCTTTTATCAATCGCTGAAACTGTTCTTCTACTTCATCTTTCGAAATAGCATTATTCAAATCTGCATTCTTTTCCTTGTACTTTATATAATAATCATACAACTCAGGATATTCTTTAACGAGCTCCATAAAAGCTTGCTTTTCAATTTTGGCAATACTTCTTTCACTTAGCTTTTTCTTGTTCTTTTTCTGTTTTTCTTCGTACTCGCTTACCGCCTTGCTAAGATAATTATTTACATAAGCTCGCAAGGCATCATTCTCAATAGTCATTCGAATAGAATCATAACTGTCAATAAAATCTTTTCTATTAATTGCCGGCTCATCTTCTCTTAGGATGTCATATGGCGTTAATAACACGTATTCTATTTTCCCTTTTTCATTATAGATATATGGTAACGTATATTCCTTACTTACAAAACTTTCTGTTTCATAATTGAAATATGCCTTCTCAACAGGCACTCTCTTTAAGTACTTAGAATCTATGTATTCCATTGCAAACTTTTCAGTATACTCACACAAATATCCTTTAATTAGATTTACCGTTAGGTCACTAATTCTATCTTTACCACTACCTTCATATAAAAGCATAATCTTTTCAATATGCCCTGATTGAGTTAATCCATTGGTATTTATTGCAAAAGCAATATTATTATACAAAAATTCCGCATATTTTTGGCCTAATGCTAACCCCTTGTTTCCTTCTAGTGAATATCCCAACCAATTATTAGGCACTTCTTTAAAATTAAACCAAGCTCCAATCTCTTTCTTTGTGAGACCCTTCTCAGCTTTTTTATATAAGAAGTGAAAGAATTTAATAATTTCCTCATGCAATGCTTTATATTCTGGTTTATTACTATTAAAAATTAACATAGGGTCAACAAAAAGTGGCACATCACATATTAATGAAATGTCAACCGCGCCATATGTTTCAATCAGCTCGCTACCAACATTAAACTTTTCAGAAAAAAACATTCCTTCACCTCCATATGTTATAGTTAATTTAAATCAAGCGCTCTATTTTAGCTTGTATACTCTATTACTATTCCCACCAACAGCTTCAATCTCTTTCATATCACTTAACAAAGCTCTTGTTCTTGTAGGACTCAAACCAATATATTCAGCTATATCGCTTGTTTTGGATTCTCCGTTTTGTTCAAGATAACATTTGATTTTTGCAATATTTTCCAGTGTTTTCTTTGCTTGTTTTTTATCGCTTGTTTTCTTCGCTTGTTTTTTATCGCTTGTTTTCTTCGCTTGTTTTTTCACAAGAGAAAGTGACAGTACCGTCCTATCCGGATCAAATCTCTCTTCAATTACCGGTTCTTCCCAACCTTCATCTGCCCAAACATTAAAAATATTCGGCACACCGCTTCCGGCACGTTCACCGATATTGATAAGATTAAACATTTTCATAAGAGCCTTGTTTCTTGGATCGGATTCGCCACCAAGACGCATCTGTTTTTTACCCGTTCTGATATAACCGGGATTTGCCAAAATGAGCTTGTCCGGTTCTTTACGGATTACAACACCTCGTAAACCATGATAATCTGCATTAATAAGGCAGTTTGCCAAGGCTTCACGTAGTGCCTTGTGCACTGGAGTATCATCAATACGCTCACCACCAGACATTTTAAATGGCACCTTAACATCTTTGATAATCTTGTTATAAACCCGGAAATAAAAATCACACACATTTCCGGACCATTCGCCGGAACTGGACTGTAATCTGTCACTCCAACGTGTTGTAGGATCTAATTCTTCTCTGTAATCCAAAAAATACTCAGGGAAGTGGCGCACAATGTTATATTCGTCACCAAACATCAGCATACCTGCTGCCGTAGGATGCAATTTCCCGTCTTCCTCTGAAATAGCAGCCGCACCGATGCTTCTTAAATACTCATGGTCGTTCAAGCGTTCAAAAGGATGTCCTTCTTTTAGGGAACGATGGCTGTTACGATATCCATGAATGGTATCATAATTCAAATCTTCCATCGGAACCCTATCAAGCACTTCCATATCCATGGTGCGCTCGGTCTGGTCACGGAGCATGGTCTTTACCTGCAATCTGGTACAATGATAATCGCCCTCATAATTACGTCGGAAAGTACCATTCAATATGTCATTGTTGATGTACACCGGTTTCTGCTCACGCTTCGCCATGGGCACATAAATAACCATGATAACATCTTTATTGTCACCTATTTCATAAATCTGCACATCATCTTCCGTCAAAAGATTAATATTTACCTTCTTAGGATTGTTCATATTATCCCAAAATTCCTTACGAAGCTTAGATGCATTCTGGAGACCGGTAGTTTTCCAACTACCATCTTTATTTTCTTTAACACCAAGAATAATGACTCCACCATAGCAATTTGCAAAGGAGGAATAGGTGTCCCACAAAGAAACCGGCAAACCACCTTCTGCTTTTTTCACTTCTCTTCTGTTGTCTTCTCTGTATTTATCAAATTGTGAAAGGTCAAAAGTTTTTTCCAAAATGCTCATCTCACTTTCTATTTTACAAATATAGATTCTACTTATTAACTGCTAAATTCCTAATTTTTCAAATAAAACTTTGTTTCGTTTTTCGGCATCCAGAATAAGTTTATCGTATGAAATAAGTTCTATATATGCGCGCTTCTTTTCATGATATTTATACATCCCTAGCTTATCCGGTGTTTCGATAAAATCCCTATCTTCTGCCACTTTAATCATTTTGGGGGTCAGATCACATACAGCATATAGATAAAACTGAGTATTACTACCAACCTTAATGAGTCTTCCATTTTTATCCGTCACTTTATTCGTACATAGTTTATCTACATATCCTAATAGTTGTTGAATGGGATTTTCTTTTGCATCATAATCATCACGCATTGGTCTTTTCAACTCAAATATAACTATTGTTTCAAATTCTCTTCCAGTATTATTTTCGTCCGATAATGCTATTGGGTGATCTAACATCAAAATATCAGTACGCTCCTCTTTAGGATTATTATCAAATGGAATATCAGAAGAAATATATTCACAATATGCCAATCTTTCATCAATCAGCCATAAATTATGCGCTTCATACTCAATATCTTCTGAAGTTTTTCTCATCGGATAAATTAAATTATGGATATACGACTCTTTGTTAAATCTTCCATCCTCTTTCAGATGAATTCCTTTTCGTAACATCTCTAGAATAATTTTCCTATGATAGACATATTCTGCAAGTGCCGACTTATTTGCTTCACTTATCTTTTCAAATTGTTCCTTGAATTTTTGTTCATATTGTCCTAAATCATCTGCTCCCGTTGTCATTTTATCCAACATATCTTGATTTTCTTTTTTTAATTCCACATCAAATTTTCTTTTTATTCTATATAGTTCTTCATCAAGTTTCGCATCACTTAAGGTAGGTTTAATTGCATTTATAGAATCAGGCATATACTTTAACAAATGACCAAATTGTGGTGCACTGCTCGTTATATATTTTCGTATTCTTGCATCCTTTTTCTCACGAACTTCCATTAAATAATCTTTTAAATATACTTCAACCTGGTCTTTTGCCTTTGATACAATATCATCCATGGATATATCATCTTCACCCGCAGTTTCTGAAATATCAAATGAAGTTCTATTCATTTCAACATTATCATCCAAATATTTTCCTGTTAATATTCCTACATAATAAAATCCTTTATCATCATATATATTTTTATCCAAATCAACTAAAATTTTATCAAGATCTATAGGTTTTACCATTCTTTCATTAGCATATAGATAAATTTTACTTCCTCCCACAGATGCATCTTGGATTTTAGCATTTACTAAAGAAAATTTTTCAGTTCCAACAACAAAATCAATTGGATTGTCCTCTCTATTTATTCGTTTCTCAAACATATCATTAATACAATATCTTTCATCATCAATAACACTAATAATCGGGCAATTCGGAGACATAAGATATATCATGCAATGCTGCATAATTTTTGTTGCTATAACTTCTGGGCTTTTTCCAACATGCTTCCTATATACTGGTTTATAATCAATTAGTTCTACCGTTGTACAATAATCTCTTTCTTCTACTTCTTTTAATGAATCATCAATATCCAATTTATCTATTGAGAATTCAAACTCTCTTTTTACCCATGTATCATCATCTTTATAAATACTAGTAATTTTTGTATTATCAAATGCCTTTAACCACGAAAATCTACCAACTCCTTTTCCTCCTTTTTCTGCACGATATGTAGAGTCAGACTGCAAAAAAGATTTCATATTATTGTCGTCTAATCCAATGCCATTATCAGAAATACTGAAACCAATTATTTCATTAATTGTACTATTTATTCCTTCCACTGGAGCAATTTCCTGTGGTTCTCGTATTATCCTTATATCGATTTTACCCTTAAAATCCTCACGTTCCATCCTTTCTTCAATAGCATATATTGAATTCACAACCGCCTCAAACAATGGAATTAGTGGTTGTGTTTTTGGCAAATCAAAATTCTTAACTCTACCAGCCAGATCAATTGTAAATCCTGCCATAACAGCCTCCTATATCTCAATTAAAGTAATCGATATTAAAATTCTTCCTCAATCGCTACCCAATGTTCATCTGCCATACTTTCTGCAAACTCGGTATTA
>OGFG01000959.1_pt1 | contig 31684 bp, 27 predicted proteins | sample 1570761 | NCBI WGS metagenome assembly OGFG01 (sample SAMEA2581938, study PRJEB24529) | metagenome | biome: Human gut stool | place: China | collected 2011
CTATTGGTTTTGAAGCTGCTTTAGAAGAAATTGACAATATGAATGATGATGGAAATCCAGCAAAAGTTTTCAAAGCTATAGGTACAGCTTTTTCTGAAAATGTAGGCGGTGCAGCTGGTCCATTATATGCAGCAGCTTTCAACCGTGCAGCTAAAGCTTGTGATGAAAATACATCTTTTACAGTTGATTCTGTAATTAAAGTTTTAGGTGAAGCTATCGAAGCTATTAAAAAACGTGGTCGTGTAGAACCAGGTGAAAAAACAATGTTAGATGTTTTAATTCCTGTACATACAGCTTTTGTAAAAGGTAAAGAAAAAGATTTAACATTATTCCAATGTTTAGGTGAAGCATCAAGAGCTGCAAAAGAAGGTGCAGATTATACACGCACTATTTCTGCAAGCAAAGGTCGTGCAAGCTATTTAGGTATCAGAAGTATTGGTCATCAAGACCCAGGTGCTACATCTTCTCTTATTATGGTTAGAGAGTTATATAACTTTTTTCAACGTTAATAAGCAAAGGATAATTCATAAGTGTCTACTATGAGATTTTTTAGTAGGCACTTATATTTTTTTATTAAAATGTTATTTTTACAGAAAAAAATATATAAAAAAAATAATCTGATTATTGCAATAAAATTTTGACTGTGCTATAATAAAGACAGAAAGAAAAGTTATAGTGCTTAAAACAATTGAATGTAATGATATAAAAATAGTTTATGGAGAATGAGCAATAGAAATTATTGTACAGAGGAACTAAAAATTATTTATATAGAATGCATTCGAAAGGAGTGAGGGTTATAGCGGATTTGCAAAAAGGCTTTAATGAAAGTTGCACTTAGATATCTCGTGCTGTTGAAGAAAGCAAGTTTGTAAAGAAAAACTAGATTTTATAGATAGTAAGGCATTGTTAGTTAAAGTCTAAACTGATTTATAAGTGTGCACAAATAGTAACGTTACAAAATTTATTATTAATTCAAAAAGTGTATAATACGTATTAGGTGTATTTTAAGTTAGTTAGAATATTATAAAAGAATGTAAAAAGATGTATTTGGAATTAAATGCATATTACGCACGTTAGCTGACTGATAAATACAGCAAAAACTTCTATCTTAAGGGAAGATTTGCAAAAAAAATTAAATAGTGAGGTAGTTTGATGTATACACAGTATACTAGATAAAAGACGATTAGCATGAAGATATGTTAATCGTCTTTTATTTTGCCATTATTTATTTTTTATTTTAAACGATAGAGATGTTTTTTCTTGCTTAAATATTTAATAGGTGGAGTAGTTATTGTTTCATTTTTAGTACTTTTTTTTATGATATGATTATGTCGGTCTACGCTTAAAACTAAGCCTATGCTAATCATATTTAAGATAAGTGAAGTACCACCATAGCTGATGAACGGTAAAGGTACACCAACTACAGGAACAATACCGATAACCATAGCCATATTGCCAGTAGCTTGACCTACAATCAATAAAGTAATGCCACATACAAGCATTTTGCCAAAATTATCTTTAGTGCGTAGAGCAATTTTTATACAATAAAAAGCTAGTGCAATTAAAAGTAAAAAGACAATAAAAGCGCCCATAAATCCTATTTCTTGGCAAAAAACAGCAAAGGCAAAGTCTGTATGAGATTCAGGTAGATAAGAATATTTACTAAATCCATGACCTAAGCCCATGCCAGAAAATCCTCCAGAACCAATAGCCAAGATGGATTGAACTATTTGATAACCATCTTCTTGGGAACGAGACCAAGGGTCATACCAACTATTGATACGGTCTAAACGATATGGTTGGAAGGTTGCTAAAAGTGTAAGTAAGATAAAACCAATACCACAGATTATACCAATCCATTTTTTGGATAGACCAGCAATAAAATACATAATGGTTGGAATACCAATGATGATAAGTGCAGTTCCCATATCAGGTTGAGCTTCAACAAAACCTGCAATTATTAGACATAGAAGAAATATAATATTTTTTTGAGGATTTACCGTTATAGGAATTTTTTTATCTATACATTGACCAAGATAAGAAGCACTGATGATAATGGTAACAATTTTGGCGATTTCAGAAGGTTGAAATTGCATAAATCCAAGTGATAGCCAACGCTTAGAACCATTTACAGTAACACCCATAATTAATACAGCACTTAAGGATAAAATCGTTATGACTGTAAGCAGTAAAGATTTATTTTTTAATTTTTTATAATTAAATTATATTTTAAAATTTTAAAATCGGCTTATTTTGGATTTTCGCGCTTTGTTTTTTTATTATTTTTCTATTTTTTTCTATTTTTTTTAAATTTTTTCTATTTTTTTCTTATTTATTTGTTTATTTATTTTTATTTTTTTATTATTCATTTATTTATTTATTTTTATTTTTTATTATTTATTATTTTATTTATTTATTTTTTTTATTTTATTAAATTTTTTAAAAAATCTTTTTTTTAATCTTTTTTTATCTTTTTTCCACAATTTATTAACTATTTTATTCTAATTTATTCTAATTTATTCTATTTTATTCTAATTTATTCTATTTATTATGTTTTATTTAAAAATAAAAATTTTATTTTTGTTATCCACAAATAATTAATAAATTGTGGATAATTTTTATAAATATAATTCTTTACAGAAAAAAAGTTTTATAAAAGATTAAAAAGTAAGAAAATACATCTTACTTTTTACTTTACTAATCTTCTTTTAGTCTAATTGGTAAAATCATATAAACGTAATCTTTATTTTCTGTTGATTTTATTAAACAAGGTGAAATACTTGTACCAAATTCAACATAAACATTTTCATCATCAATAGCTTTTAAGCTATCAAGAAAATATTTTGGATTAAATCCAGCTTCTAGGTTTTTACCTTCTGTTGCTACAAATAATTCTTCTTTTGCATCTCCTGTTTGGTTTGTACAAGAAATAACAACTTTTCCAATATCAACATTTATTTTTACTGGATATTTTTTTTCTTTTTCTACTGATGATGCAGAAATTAAGCTAATTCTTTCAAAACTATTTTGTAAATTATTTTTATTTACTTCAACTCTTGTTTCCCAGTTTTCTGGAATAACACTTTTGTAATTTAGAAATTCTCCATCTAAAATTCTTGTTACTATTTTACAATTATCCATTTCAAATAATGCTTGATTCTTAGAAACTCCTATTTTTACTGGTTCAAAAGAATCTAATAAAATTTTGTTTACTTCGTTTAATGTTTTTCCTGGTATTACTGCATTAAAGTCATTTGTTTGTTTATTTAAGAATATACTTCTTAAAGCTAATCTAAATCCATCAACTGCGACAATATTTAGTTTATTTTGTTTTACTTCAAATAGACATCCTGTGAAAATTGGTCTATTTTCTTCTGAGCTAACTGCAAATATTGTTTTTCTAATCATATTTTTTAAAGTATTTTGTTCAACTTCAATAGAATTTTCAACTTCTATTTTAGGAAGTTCTGGAAATTCTTCTGGATTCATTGTTGCTAATTTGTATAAAGAACCTTCACATTCTATTTCTAATAGATTTTTGTCATTTAATGTTAAATAAATTTCTGTATCAGGTAATTTTCTTATGATTTCACTAAACATTATTGCATTTACAACTGTACTTCCTTGTTCTTTTACATCACATTCCATTACATATTCGATTCCAATTTCTAAATCATAAGTTGTTAATTTTATTTCATTATCATTAGTTTGAATTAGTATACCTTCTAGTATAGGCATTGTTGTTTTAGAAGCTACTCCTTTTACTACGGAATTGATAGCTTTTAATATTTTGTCTTTGTAACAAACAATTTTCATTTTTTGTTCCTCCCTTTAATATATATAATAATAATAAATATTTTTAGTAGTATTAGTATTAGGTACTGTGGAAACTGTGGAAAACTATGTTGAAAGTTGATATCCCTAGAAAAACACCTGTGCATAATTTGGTGGATAAAGTCTAATTTTTTCCACAGGATGAAATTTTTATTGTGTATAATTGAGTTATACACATGTTATTCACACGTTTTACACAGTGGGTTGTGGATATCTAATGTATTGCTTCCGTAAGAATAATTTGAAAATATTTTTCCAAACAATCTTTTTTCCAAACATAAATTTAAAAATAATAATATTTATTTAGAGATTACTTATTTTTTTCACTCGTAATTATGTTCTTCACACTTTCCACAATTAGCTTAGTACTATTTTTATCTTTAATTTCTTTTGCTATTTTATTATAACCATGCATTACTGTTGAATGATCTCTATTTCCAAATTCTAAGCCTATTTGAGGAAATGACATTCCTGCAACTTCTCTACAAAGATACATTGCAATTTGTCTTGGAAATGCTATATCATTTGACCTTTTGCTTCCAGCTAAATCTTCTTTATCAATGCTGAAATATTTTGAAATAGTTTCTTTTATGAAGTCACTAGAAATTACTTTTTCACTTTCATATTTGAATTCATTTATAATATTTTCTGCTAATTCTATTGTTATAGGACTATGTATTAGTGATGCTCTTGCTACAATTTTATTAAATACACCTTCTAATTCTCTTATGTTTGAGTCTATTTTTGTTGCAATGTCTGATAAAATTGAATCTTCTATGATGATATTTTCATCTTGTGCTTTTTTTCTTAGTATTGCTAAACGTGTTTCATAATCTGGACATGAAATGTCAGCTAAAAGTCCCCATTCAAATCTTGATTTCAATCTATCCTCTAAAAATTCAATATCTCTTGGAGGTTTATCACTTGAAATTATAATTTGTCTTCCATCTTCCCTTAAAGTATTAAAAGTATGGAAAAATTCTTCCTGAATTCTGTCTTTTCCAGCTATAAATTGTATATCATCAATAAGTAGAACATCTATATTACGATATTTATTTCTAAACATTTCTGTTTTACTATCTTTTATAGCGTTTATAAGTTGATTTGTAAATTTTTCAGAGGTAACATATAGAACATTAGATTTTGGATTATTTTCTAATATCCTGTTCCCTATTGCTTGCATTAAGTGAGTTTTACCTAAACCAACGCCACCATATAAAAATAAAGGATTATATGATTTTCCAGGTTCATTGCCTACTGCTAATGCTGCTGCATGTGCAAATCTGTTATTATTACCAACGACAAAAGTTTCAAATGTGTACTTTGGATTTAATGTTTGATGATTATTTTCTAGTTCTGTATCAGAAACATTTGATTTTTTATCAGCAATTATAGTTTGATTATCATTTTGATTTTTTGAAAGATCAATAACAGAAAATGTCCATTCTTTATTTGTTATGTATCTTAAAGTGTTAAATATTAGGTTATTGAACTTATTTTCAATGAAATCTTGTTGAAATTCTGAATTTACTGTAAAAACAATATGCTCGTCTTTTATAGAATCAATTCCAAGTGGTGCAAACCAAGTATCATACGAAATTGTTGAAACTTCGCCTTTAAGTAATTCTTTTAATTTGCTTAAAAGTTCATCTTTGTCTACATTCATTGTTTCATCCTTTCTAACAAACTTATCCACAAAGTTATCCACAACTGTTGATAAGTCTGTAATATTTTAGTAATAAAAGCTCAAAAATTACGAACATAATTTTTATTGAAACATCAACAAAAAATGCGTATTTTTTTGTAATTCATATAATAACAAAAATTATAATAATAAGTCAAGAGGATTGTGGAAAATTTTTTTTTAATTGTGGATAAGTATTAAAAAAAATGTGGATAATTATCTAATATTACAAAAATGTTACAAAAAAATGTGCTTTAAAAGTTTACATAGTTCTTTTTTGGGGCTTTTTTCAAATTTTTACTTTTTTTCAAAAACTCTTGACAAAAAGCAATTGTTTACTGTATAATCGATATACTTACGATTATGTATGAAATTTCCAGTAATGGAATTTAATAAAATAAAGCAGTAGGAGGTGCTAAGTAATGAAAAGAACATTTCAACCAAAAACAAGACAAGAAAAGAAAGAACACGGATTTATGAAAAGAATGAAAACAAGAGCTGGCAGAAACGTTTTAAAAGCAAGAAGAGCAAAAGGTAGAAAAAAATTAAGTGCTTAATTTTTTTCGTTTTGCTTTTATGAAGCAAGAAGGTATAAAAAATGAAAAAAACCAAAATGTTAAAAAAAAATTATGAGTTTAAACATGTTTTATCAAAAGGAAAATATTATTCTGGTAAAAATATAGATGCTTTTATAAAAGACAATAACAAAGATTATAATTTTTTAGGACTAGCAATAAGTGTAAAAACAGCAAAAGCAATTAAGAGAAACCATATAAAAAGGTTAATTAGAGAAAATTATAAAATAGTTGAACAAGAAATAAAAAGTGGTAAAAGCATCGTTTTTTTATGGAAAAAGGGTGTTGATGTAAAAAATGCAACATTTGAAAATATAAAAAAAGATATGAATAGTATTATAGATAAAGCTGATTTAAAGCTAACTAAGGAAATATAAAAATGAAAAAAATTTTATTAAAAATTATCGAATTTTATCAAAAAAATATTTCTTTATGGTTACAAAGTAAAAATATAAATTGTAAATTTTATCCTACATGTTCTGAATATACAAAGCAGGCAATTGAAAAATATGGGGCTTTAAAAGGTACAATTTTAGGAATACATAGAATTTTAAGATGTAATCCTTTCTCAAAAGGTGGATATGATCCGCTAAAATAGTAGGAGGAAAGAGATGTTTCAATTTTTTGCAAACATTTTTGGATATTTATTAAATTTCATAAATAACTTTGTTGGAAATTATGGATTAGCTATAATTATGTTTACAATTTTGATAAAGATAATTATGTTACCATTATCAATAAAACAGCAAAGGACAATGAAAAAAAGTTCAGAACTTCAAGAAAAAATGAAAGTTTTGCAATTTAAATATAAAAATGATCCAGAAAAATTAAATAGAGAAATGATGGATTTATATAAAAAAGAAAATATGAGTCCATTCAGTGGATGTTTAAGTACTATTATTCAATTCATTTTATTAATATCTATATTTTACATGGTAAGATGTCCTTTAACATATATGGAAAAAATAGATAAAACACAAATAGAAAGTTATGTTCAACAGTTAAAAGATGATGGAATGCCTGTAAATCAAGCATATTCTGAAATAGATATAATAAGAGAAGTTGATTACTTAAAAGAAAAATTCCCAGAAGATGAAAATTTAGAAAAAATAAATTTAAATATGAATTTCTGTGGATTAGATTTAAGCAAAATACCACAACAAAATCTAGGGGATTGGACAGTTTATATAATACCAGTTCTTTATATAATATCAACATTTATATCAATGAGAATAACAACATCAATGCAAAATAAAGATAAAAAGAAAGATGATGTTATTGATATTACTGAAAACAAGAGAGAAAAAGAAGAAGAAAGAAATGAAATGGAAGATGCTATGGCACAATCTAATAAAATGATGTCATGGATGATGCCGATTATGTCTGTTTCTATATCTCTTGTAGCACCATTAGGACTTGCGTTATATTGGTTAGTTAATAACATTTTGATGATAGGCGAAAGATTAGTTTTAAACAAAATTATAAAAGATTAAAATTTTGAATGAAAATGAACAAAAATCAAGATTGGCAGACAAAATTTTGAAAAAATTTTGGATGACGATGAGCAAAAAATCAAGATTTGGCAGACAAAATTTTGAAAAAATTTTGGATGACGATGAGCGAACGTAGTGAGCGAAAGGAATGTTAATATGAATAGAACTATTATAGCAGAAGGAAAAACTACGAATGAAGCCATTGAAAAAGGCTTAAAGGAGTTAAATGTTTCTAAAAATATGGTTGATATAAAAATATTAGAAAATGAAGAAAAAAGAAGCTTTTTTAGTATTTTATCACCTAGAATAGTAAAAGTACAGTTAACTGTAAAAGAAGAAAAAAATAACAACAATGTAAAAAAGGACAAAAAAGAGTTTGAATTATCACAACAAGAACAAGAAATAGCAGAAAAAAACGTAGAAAAATTTTTAAAAGAATTTTTTGAAAAAGCTCAAAAAGATGCTAAATATAGCATAGAAAAGTCAGCAATAGGTTTAAAAGTAAACATAAATAATGAAAATTTAGGTTTCTTAATTGGTTATAGAGGTGAAACTTTATATGCTTTCCAAAATATTTTATCTTCAATAGCTAGTAAAGGTGTTGAAAATAAAGTAAGAATAATACTTGATATTGAAGGATATAAAGCAAAAAGAGAAAAAGCATTAGAAGATTTAGCTGAAAAACTAGAAAAAACAGTTATAAAAACAAAAAAATCTGTTACATTAGAGCCTATGCAAGCATATGAAAGAAAGATAATTCATACAAAATTACAAGACAGTACAAAGGTTGAAACAAGAAGTATAGGAGAAGAACCTAGAAGAAGAGTTGTTATTTCTTTAAAAAGAAAATAATTTAATATATAAAATCGGAGGTCAAAGGTCGGATTTTACTTGTAAAAAGTAATTCTATCTTTGGCCTTTTTTGGTAGTTAAAAAGGAGGAAAAACAATGGATGTAATTGCTTCAATATCTACGGCTCCACGGAATTGGTGGAATTGGGATTGTTCGAATGAGTGGAGAAAAATGTTTTGAAGTTTTAGATAAAATCTTTAAGCCTAAAAAGCAAGAAAGCGTAGAAAATATTAAAGGTTATACAATTAAATATGGGCATATTGTTCAAAATAATGAGATAATTGATGAAGTATTAGTATCTTATTTTAAAGCCCCAAAAAGTTATACAACAGAAAATATGTGTGAAATAAATACTCATGGTGGAAATATAATAATTAGAAAAATATTAGATTTATGCTTAAAAAATGGTGCAAATTTAGCTGAACCAGGGGAATTTACAAAGAGAGCCTTTTTAAATGGAAGAATTGATTTATTACAAGCAGAGTCTGTTATTGATGTTATAAATGCAAAATCTGAAAAAGAGGCAAAGACTGGTATAAAGCAACTTGAAGGGGTTTTATCAAAAAAAATAAAAGAGATAAAACAAGAAATATTAGATGTAATGGTTAATGTAGATGTAAGTATTGATTATCCAGAATATGATGTGGAAGATGTAACAAATGCTGAAATTTCAAGCATGTTGGATAGTGTTCAAGTAAAATTAGAAAATTTAGAAAAAAGTTTTGATAATGGAAAATTAATAAAAGAAGGTATAAAAACAGCTATAATAGGTAAGCCAAATGCTGGAAAATCCTCATTACTTAATGCTATCTTAAAAGAAGATAGAGCAATTGTTACGGAATATGAAGGTACAACAAGGGATACAATTGAGGAATTTGTTAATATAGAAGGCGTTCCTTTAAAGCTTATAGATACAGCTGGTATTAGGGATGCAAAAGATGAAGTTGAAAAAATAGGAATAAAAAAATCAAAAGAAATAGCTAATGATGCTGATTTGGTCATTGCAATTTTTGATAGTTCAAGAGATTTAACAAAAGAAGATATTGAAATATTGGATATTACTAAAAACAAAAAATCAATTATATTATTAAATAAATCAGATTTAAATAGCGTTTTAACTGAAAATGATAGTAGATTTAAAGAAATTACGGAAAATGTTATAAAGATATCTGCATTAAATGGAGAAGGATTAGAAAAATTATACTCATTAATTTCAAAAATGTTTAGTCTAGAAGAAATAAATGTAGATAATGATGTAATTATTACTAATTTGAGACATAAAAATTTAATTTCAAGAGCAATTGAAAATGTAAAAAAAGCAAAAGACACTGTTGAACAAAATATGCCAATAGATATAATTGCAATTTTTGTAAAAGATATTTTAGAGGATTTAGGAAATATAACTGGAGAAATTGTAACAGATGATATTATAAATGAAATTTTTGCCAAATTCTGTTTAGGAAAATAATCATATAAGATTGCGGTGAAAATCCAAAATAAGAGGTTTTTATAATATAAGCAGTATAATTTTATAAATATATGGTAAAAAACGAAATAAAGCTAAAATAAAACGAAATGTTTTAATGATGAAACTGAAAAGAAAATATATAAATAAATATCGAATATATGTGTTAAAAAACGTACTGAAAATATATGAATATCAATAAAACAAAAAGATTCATAGCGAACAAACAGTGCGGTAAACATAAAACATATAATAAGAATATATACTTTTATACTAAGTTGTAAATATCTACTAAAAGATGGAAACAATTGGAAATAAGTGTATTCGACAAATTTCGACAAAGTGTATTTAATACTAATAAGTAAATATTTGTATTAAAATAAAAAAAACACGGTTTCCAGTTTCGCAAGAAAAGGAGGAAAAACATGAGTTACTATGCAGGAGATTATGATATAGCAGTAATTGGAGCAGGACATGCTGGCTGTGAAGCAGGACTTGCAGCTGCAAGATTAGGAATGAAAACATTAGTGTTTTCAATTAGTTTGGAGGCAGTGGCAAATATGCCATGTAATCCACATATAGGAGGAAGTTCGAAAGGACATTTGGTAAGAGAAATAGATGCACTTGGTGGTGAAATGGGGAAAAACATAGATAAAACTATGATTCAAATAAAAATGCTTAATACTTCTAAGGGACCAGCGGTTCATTCTTTAAGAGCACAAGCGGATAGAAAAAAATATCATGCTGAGATGAAACACACATTAGAGAAACAAGAGAATTTGTTCTTAAAACAGGGAGAAATTGTGGATATCAAGGTTGAAAATGGCAAGGTAGTGGGGATAGAGACTGCTGTCGGAGCTATTTATGGAGTTAAAGCAGTTATAGTTGCCACAGGAACATATTTAAAAGGAAAAATATTTATGGGAGAATTCTCACAAGAAAGTGGACCTGATGGTGTAGCTGCTGCAAATAAATTGTCAGATTCTTTAAAAAGAATAGGTGTTAATCTAGTAAGATTTAAAACAGGAACACCAGCTAGAATAAATAAGAGAAGTATAGACTTTTCTAAGATGGAAATACAAAAAGGAGATGAGAATATAGTTCCATTTTCTTTTGAGGACGAAATTAAAGATTTGAAGCAAGTTGATTGTTATTTAACATATACAAATGAACAAACACATCAAATAATAAGAGATAATTTACATAGATCCCCTTTATATGCAGGAAAAATAGAAGGTACAGGACCAAGATATTGTCCATCAATAGAAGATAAAGTAGTTAGATTTAGTGATAAACCTAGACATCAAGCATTTGTTGAGCCAGTTGGCTTAGATACTGATGAAATGTATATTCAAGGATTAAGTTCTTCTTTACCAGAAGATGTGCAAATTGCTTTATATCACACAATACCAGGCTTGGAAAAAGCAGAATTCACGAGATCTGCATATGCTATTGAATATGATTGTATAGACCCATCAAATTTAAAACTTTCATTAGAATATAAAGGACTTGATGGATTATTTATGGCAGGTCAAACTAACGGAACGTCTGGATATGAAGAAGCTGCATGTCAAGGATTAATTGCAGGAATAAATGCCGCTCAAAAAATAAAAGGCAAAGAACCTGTTATATTAGATAGAACACAAGGATATATAGGTGTTTTAATAGATGATATTGTTACAAAAGGAACAAATGAACCATATAGAATGATGACTTCTAGGGCTGAATACAGACTACTTTTAAGGCAAGATAATGCAGATTTAAGGTTGACTGAAATTGGACATGATGTAGGGCTTATTTCTGATGAAAGATATCAAAAATTTTTAACTAAAAAAGAAAATATTGAAAAAGAAATACAAAGATTGAAAAATACAATTGTTAAACCTACACAAGACGTAAATGAATTGTTGATAAATTGTGGAACATCACCACTTACAACAGGTACAAAGATGTCTGAACTTTTAAAAAGAACAGAATTAGATTATGATAAATTGGCTTCAATTGATTCAGAAAGACCAGAACTTACATTACAAGAGAAGGAAGAGGTAGAAATTCAAGTTAAATATGAAGGATATATAAAAATGCAAGAAGAACAAGTTGAAAAGTTTAAGAAAATGGAAACTAAATTGTTACCTGAGGATATTGATTATAGTTCAATAAATGGCTTGTGCTTAGAAGCTAGACAAAAACTTGATAAGTTTAGACCTCGTTCTATTGGACAAGCTTCTAGAATCTCAGGTGTTTCACCTGCTGATATTTCTGTACTTTTAATTTATTTACAAGTCAATAAAAATTCTAATAAATAATATTAATTATATTTAAAAATATAATAATAGTTATATTTAATAAATAGCTAATTTTAAGGAGAAAATATGAATATAGAAGAATTTAAAAAAATAATGATATTTTATGGTGAAAAGATTGATATAAAGTTTACCGAAGAACAATTAAATCAATTTTACAAATATATGAATTTATTGTTAGAATGGAATGAAAAGATAAATTTGACAGCTATTACAGATCCTAATGAGGTTATATTAAAACATTTTATAGATTCTTTAACTATAAATAAATATATAAAAGAAAATAGTACACTTGCAGATGTTGGAACAGGGGCTGGTTTTCCAGGAATTCCTTTAAAGATATTACGACCAGATTTAAAAATAACTTTGGTAGATTCTTTAAATAAGAGAATTAATTTTTTAAATGAAGTTATAAATAAATTAAATTTAGTAAATATAGAAACAGTTCATAGTAGGATTGAAGATTTTGGAAAAGATAAAAAATATAGAGAAAGTTTTGATTTTGTTACAGCAAGAGCTGTTGCAAATCTTGCTGTACTTTCAGAATACTTATTACCAATTGCAAAGGTTGGTGGTCAATGTGTATGTATGAAAGGAAGTAGTGTAGAAGAAGAATTATCTAATGGAAAAAATGCAATTAAAGTTCTTGGAGGAAAAATTAAAAATATTGATGAATTTGTTTTGCCAGATTCTGATATGTCAAGAAATGTTATTATTATAGATAAAATAAAGAATACACCAAATAAATATCCTAGAAAAGCTGGTATACCAGTTAAAGAACCTTTAAAATAAATTGTTAAGAATCATTATATTTTATATAGTGGTTCTTTTTTGTATTTTTTTTGATTAAGGGTTTTAGTAAATTGCTAAAAACAAATTGATTAAATGTTAATATATAAATATTTTAGTCAAAAATATATCTGGGGTCTATCATTGGGTCTTTGACTTTAAATATTTATATATTAACATTTAATCAATTTGCTTTTAATATTTATTAAACAATAACAAAAAAATAAAAAAAACATCACAAAAACATTGACTTTTTATCAATATTTGTATATTATAAATATAGCAATCAAAGAAATTAACAAGTAAATGTTTACTAAAAGAATGGAGGCAAAAAACGTGGGAAAAGTAATATCAGTAGCAAATCAAAAAGGTGGAGTAGGAAAAACAACAACAACAATAAATCTAAGTACAATGCTTGCAAAAAAAGGAAAAAAAGTATTATTAATTGATGCAGACCCACAAGGGAATGCTACAAGTGGTGTTGGAGCTGAAAAAGATGTAGAATTTTCAACATATGATATTCTAGCAACAGATGCAGGAATGGAACAAGCATTAGAAAAAACAATGATCAAAAATCTACTAGTTTGTCCATCAGATATAAACTTAGCAGGAGCAGAAGTTGAATTGGTATCTATGATGTCACGAGAACAAAGATTAAAAGAAAAATTAGAAGATATTAAAGATAGCTTTGACTATATATTAATAGATTGTCCTCCATCATTAGGATTAATTACATTAAATGCCTTTACTGCATCAGACAGTGTTTTAATACCAGTACAATGTGAATATTATGCGCTAGAAGGATTAGGACAATTAATAAATACTATAAATTTAGTAAAAAAACATTTAAATAAAAACTTGGAAGTAGAAGGTGCACTTCTTACAATGTATGATGCTAGAACAAATTTATCTAATCAAGTTGTAAAAGAAGTAAAAAAATATTTTGGTGAGAAAGTTTATAAAACAGTTATACCAAGAAATGTAAGACTAAGCGAGGCACCAAGCTATGGAATGCCTATAACAGAATATGATCCACGTTCAAAAGGAGCTAAAAGTTACGAGAAATTTACAAAAGAATTCTTAAAAATAAATGATTCCAGAAATAAATAAATTGAAAGGGAAGTGATATAAATGCCAAAGAAAACAGGTTTGGGAAAAGGATTGGATGCATTATTTGGGCCTACACCAGAAGAAGAACAAGTGAAAGAGGATGATGTATTAAAAAATTTAAAGATTACAGAAGTAGAACCAAACAGAGAACAACCAAGAAAGAATTTTAATCAAGAAGCATTAGAAGAATTAGCAGAATCAATAAAAGAATATGGTTTAATCCAACCAATAATTGTAACAGAAAAAGATGGATATTATAGTATTATTGCAGGTGAAAGAAGATGGAGAGCTTGTAAATTAGCAGGTTTAGAGGAAATACCTGCAATAATTAGAGATGATGATGAAAGAAGAAATAATGAGATAGCTTTAATAGAAAATATACAAAGAGAAGATTTAAATCCTTATGAAAAAGCATTAGGAATAAAAAATTTGATACAAGCATATAACTTGACACAAGAAGAAGTTGCGAAAAAACTAGGAAAAAGTAGAAGTGCAATAGCTAATTCAATAAGAGTTTTAAATTTAGAGCCTAGGGTATTAGAGTTTGCAAAACAAGGAAAAATAACAGAAGCTCATTGTAAAGCTTTACTAAGTATAACAGATCCTGAAAAACAATATTTAACAGCTGTTGATATTATTGAAAGAGGTGCAACTTCAAAGGAACTAGAACAAACAAATAAAATGATAAATAAAAAAGAGGTTTCAAAAGAAGAATTAAAAAGAATGAGTATTTTATATAAAGATATTGAAAACACATTCCAAGGATTTTTTGGAACAAAGGTAAAATTAGCCCCTGGAAAGAAAAAAGGCAAAATTGTTATAGAATATTCATCAAATGATGATTTGGAAAGAATATTAAATTTAATGAAATAGAAAGGCTTGGTTAAATGCAAGAATTAATGAATTTTTTGAGAACAGATAATTATTTGCTAATTTTGAGTATTTTAGTAGTTTTATTATTTATAGGTTTTGTAGTATTGCTAATAAGTAATATGAATTTAAAAAATAAATATAAAAAATTTATGCATAAATTAGGAAATGGTAAAAATTTAGAAGAAGACTTAGAAAATTTTATGTATAAGGTTGATAGAGTTGAAAAAGAAAATTTAGAAATAATGGATTTTTGCAGAAATTTAGATGAAAGTTTAAGCAGATGTGTTCAAAAAATTGGAATTGTTAGATATAGTGCTTTTAAAGATACTGGAAGTGATTTAAGTTTTGCTGTGGCATTATTAGATGAAGAAAATTCGGGTGTTGTTTTTAATGGTATCTATTCAAGAGAAATGTCTAATATTTATGCAAAACCTGTTGAAAAAGGAAATTCATCATATACTTTATCAGATGAAGAAGCAGAAGCAATTAACAAAGCAATTAATTCTAATAATATATATAGAGGAAAATAAAAATAAACTACAATTAAAGGTGGTTGACAAAATAAAAAAATATTAAAAAATCTATTGACAAATGTTTTTATAAATGTTAATATAAATACTGTCGTTAGGCAACTTTAAAAATATTTGTCTAAAATATGGAGAGGTGGTCGAGTTGGTTTATGGCACCAGTCTTGAAAATTGGCGTAGGTTAATAGCCTACCGTGGGTTCGAATCCCACCCTCTCCGCCAAATAAATTGAAGATATAAGACCATAAATTTATAATTTTATAGATTTAAGATTTTATATCTTTATTTTTATATATGGAGATGTACCCAAGTGGTGAAGGGGACTGTTTGCTAAACAGTTAGGTCCCGAAAGGGGCGCGGAGGTTCGAACCCTCTCATCTCCGCCAAAGTACTAGCAAATATGCTAGTATTTTTTTGTATCAAAATATAAATAAATTTAGTAAAAAATATTGACTAAAACTGGGAAAATGTAATAAAATTAACAAAATACTAAAAAAAAGTTGAAAAAACTAAAATTATAAGGTATAATTAATATAGTACGTATGAAAGTTGGTGATTACATGAAGATAAAATCAAATATATTTATAATAATAATATCAATTTTTATGTTTATAAATATATTTAATGTAAAAGCATATGCTTCTTATGAATTGATACCAGGTGCAGGAGGTACAGTGAAAAAGGATACTTCAACCTCAACTGCTACAACAATTAATCCAGATAATTATATTCCAACAGCTAATACTGATACAACATTAGCTTTTCAAAAAGCAGGAGTTGTGTTAGGTGCAATTAGAAATATAAGTGCAGTTGTTTCAGTAATAGTGCTAATGGTAATAGGAGTTAAATATATGATTGGAAGTGTAGATGAAAAAGCAAATTATAAACAGACTATGATACCTTATATTATAGGATGTATAATGGCAGTAGCAGGAACAACATTAGTTACATTTATTTATAATGCAGTAACTAAGTGATAAAGTAGGTGATTGAAATGAAGAAAAAAATATTTATAATTTTTGTAATTATTCTTATAAATATATTAATTTGTAATTTTAATGTAGTAAAGGCCGATAGTGGATTAACATCTGTAATAACAGGTGGAGACGATTTTATAAATGCAGGTAAAGGCGATAATACAACATCAATAGATTATGGAAAATTACAAAATACGTCAAATGAAATTTATAATATATTATTAACGTGTGCTGTAATTGTAGCTGTTATTATATCAGCAATTTTAGGAATAAAGTTTATGCTAGGCTCAATGGAAGAAAAAGCACAGATAAAAGAAGCATTAATTCCTTTTGTTATAGGATGTATAGTTGCATTCGGAGCATTTGGAATTTGGAAAATTTTTATAACAATTGGAAATAATTTATAAATTAGTTATTAATGTTTACTTAGAATACTAAGTATATTATAATAAATAAAAAATAAAAAAGGGAGGAAATAAAAATGAAAAAAACAGTAAAAGTACTTACAGTATTATTACTTGCTATTATTTTAATTACATTTGCAACAAATGTATTAGCAGCAGATGGTCCAATAAAACCAAGTGATATAAATGCAAGTTATGGAGATGCAGGTGACTTAACAACTAAAGCTGGACAAATAATGGGTATGATTAGAAATATAGCAGCAATAGCAGCAGTTATTATAATAATGATATTAGGTGTTAAATACATGCTAGGAAGTGTTGAAGAAAAAGCAGATTATAAAAAATCATTTATACCATTAATAATTGGTATCATATTAGTAGTAGCAGCAGCATCAATAGCAACATTCATATTTAATATGGCTGAATAGTAAAAATTTTATTAAGGGATAATTCTAATAAGAATTATTCTTTTTTTTCTTTAAAAACGTAAATATGTATTTCCCTAAATAAAAGTTAAAAAAATTTTAAAAATTGATATTACAAAAATGTTACAAATCTATTAAATTTCCACTTTTTTTGCCAAAAACTATACAATTATCCACAACTTTATGCTATAATATATATTGTATAATTATAAAATTTGAATACGGAGGAAAAAATATGCGAACCTATGAAATACCAAGAGATTATAAAGGTGAAGGAAGAATATTATATATATTCTCAACGAAAGGATTAATATTCACATGTGCAGGAGCAGGTATTGGATTAATATTTTATTTTATTCTAAAAATGTTAGGATTTGCAACCGTGGGAATTATTATCACATTAATATTTGCAGCAATAGGTTTTGCAATAGGAACACTTAAAGTGCCGGAAGCAAATGGCTTAGAAATAACAAAAAAAACTGGTGGAGAAAACATTGATGATGTTATTATAAGGTGGATAAAGTTTAAAAAGAACGGTAATAAAATATATGTATATAAACCGGAGGAGGAAACGAAAGATGGACAATAATCAATTAATAAATTTATTAACTATTTTACTTGGAATTATGTTAAGCATACTTTTCATACTTTGTATTGTTTTTTTAGTATTGAAATTTAAGAGCAAAAAGCCAAAAGAAAAAAAAGTTGAAAATCAAAGTACCACAAAGACAAAATCAGTAGTTCCTCAAAATTATACAAAGGAATCTATTTTTAAATTTATGGAATTTGATAAAATCGATGACAATATGATAATTCAAAAAGATGGAAAAAGATTTTTAATGGTAATTGAATGTCAAGGTATTAACTATGATTTAATGTCTGGATTAGAAAAAAATAGTGTTGAACAAGGATTTTTACAATTCTTAAATACTTTGAGATATCCAATTCAGATATATGTTCAAACAAGAACTGTAAATTTAGGAAGTAGTATAAATACATATAAAGAAAGAGTAGATGAAATTTCTAAGCAATATGCAGCAAAACAAATGGAATATAATCAAAAAGCACGTTCTGGACAATATTCAGAAAAAGAATTAAGTAAAGAAAAATATGAACTGATAAGACAAAAAAATTTATATGAATATGGTGTTGATATAATTAATAATACTGAAAGATTAAGTTTGAACAAAAATATTTTAAGCAAACATTATTATATAATTATTCCATATTATCCAGAAGAAGCTTCTAATGGAGCATATAGTAAAGATGAAATTTCAAATTTATCTTTTTCAGAATTATATACAAAAGCACAAGCAATTATCAATTCGTTAGCTGTTTGTGGAATAAATAGTAAAATATTAGATTCTACTGAATTAGCAGAATTATTATATGTTGCTTATAATAGAGATGAATCTGAGACATTTAATTTAAGAAAAGCTTTAAATGCTGGTTATGAAGATTTATATTCAACAGCACCAGATGTTTTAGATAAGAGAATGAAAGAACTAGATTTAAAAATAGAGCAAGATGCAATAAAGAAAGCAAATGAAGCTATTTATGATGTAGTAGAAGAAAATGAAAAACAAAGAAGAGCAAAACGTAAAGAAGAAGAATTAAATAAATTAATTGATCAAATGGCAAAAGCATTAATAGAAGAAAACAAAAGATCAATAGGACAAGATGTGGCAGAAGAAGCAATAGAAAAAATTGATAAAGATAGTAAGAAAAAAGAAACAAAAGAAGAAAAAGGAGGAGATAAAGATGGCGAAAAAACAAAGACAACAAGAAGAAAGTCTACAAGAACAGTTTAGAGAATATCGTGAAGAAGATGTTGCAATTTTAAAAAAGAAGTCAATCAAAGAATTGATTGCACCTTCTGGAATTGATGCTTCTAATATAGATCATTTGGAAATTATTTCTAATGTAAAAAGATATGCACGTAGCTTTTTTGTATCATCTCTTCCAAGAATGTGTACTTTCCCTGAATTGTTTAGAGATATGTATATGTTTGGAGATACAAATACATCAATATACATTAACCCAGTTAAAGAGGATAAATCACAAAATGATTTAAATAGAGTAATAAACGAATTAGAGACTGAAAGAATTGTAGCAGCAGATAAAGGAAATATAAATAGAGAGAGTACAATTTCTCAAAAAAGAATGGAAGCAGAACAACTAAGAGATGAAATAGCAGCTGGATTTAATAAATTATATGAGGCTTCAATCATTTCTACTGTTTTTGCATACAGTTTAGAAGATTTGGATAGATATTCTAAATTATTATCATCAGAAATGGCTAAAACATTGGTTGGAGTGAAAACTGCATGGGGAATGCAAGAGGAAGCTTTTAAATCAAATTTACCATTTATGGATGATAAAATACATAGAACACATACTTTTGATAGAAATTCAATGGGAACAGTATTTCCATTTACAACTTCTGAGGTAGGACATCCAACAGGTGTTCCATTAGGATTTAATAAACAAACAGGTACGCCAATATTATTTGATAATTTCCATTCATCACTTACAAATTATAATATGGTTATATTTGCTAAGTCTGGTGCTGGTAAATCTGTAACAATGAAAACATTAATATCAAGATCATCTGTTTTAATGGGTATAGAAAGCTTAGCATTAGATGCAGAAGGTGAATATACGATTGTTGCTGAAAGTTTGGGTGGTATAAATGTTGTTATAAGTCCAACTTCACAGACGATAATTAATTTATTTGATGTTGAAACAGAAATTGTAAAAGATGAAATAACAGGAAAAGAAAGAGTTACTTTAAACATAGAAAATAAGGTGGAGGATGTTACGCAAGCTTTACTTACTATGGCAAGAGGAAGTACTCGTTCAGATGAGGTAAATGAGTTGACAAAACAGATAATTGCAGAATCTGTTGCGGAGGAATATGCAGCTTTGGGAATTAATAGTAATCCTGATAGTTTGTATAAGACTTCTGGTGGAATTATGCAAGGTAATATTTTTTCAAAAGAGAAAAAAGATATGCCTACTATTGGTTCTTGGTATAGAAGAATTCAAGGTAAGGCTATGGAAAATACTAATGTGGATTATCAATATCATTACAGTTATTTATTAAAGGTTATGAAACAATACATAAGAGAATATGATGGTCAAATGGCTTATTTTGATGGACAATCAACTTTTGAGTTGTTAGATGGTGCACCATTTATAAATTTGGATATTTCTCAATTGGAAGAAAGATTTGCAAGACCTCTTGCACAACAAATTTTACTTTCTTGGATTTGGGAAAAATTCGTTAAGAAAAACAGTGAAGATAGAAAAAAAGCTACACAAAAGAGAGTTTTAGTTGATGAGGCTTGGATGTTATTACCATATCCAGAGGCTGTTGATTTCTTAAATAAGATGGCAAGACGTGCAAGAAAGAGAAATGTTTCTTTGGCTATTGTTTCTCAAAGATTCCAAGATTTTTATGAGAAACCAGAGGCTCAGGCGGTTCTTACTTCTTCTGATACTAAACTATTTTTAGCACAAGATAAATCTGAAATACAATACTTGAAAGAGGTGTTTAAACTTTCAGAAGGTGAGGCTAACTTTTTAGTTACTTGCCAAAAGGGTGAGGGATTATTAAAAGTTGGTGCAGATTCGGCTATTTTGAAGATTATGCCGACTAAAAAAGAGTTTGAGTTTGTTGAGACAAACTTGAATCAGATTGCAAAAAGAAATAATGCGTAAAGTATGTCAGGAGGTTTAAACTTTATGAAGATTTTTCAAAATAAAAATTTGTTTAAAAAGTTGATGATTATATTTTTGGTAATTACAATTTTTAGCTTTTGTATGCCAAAGGCTGTTAGGGCGGATAATGGTATAGGAGGGAAATTGCTTAATCCAATAATGTCATTTTTTGTAGCTCTTGGAGATGGAACTATGACTTTAATACAAAAAATGGTTTTACAAATAGATGAATCATTAATTCCAATTTATGATTCATCAGGATTTCTGAGTAAGATAATAGTTATTCTTGCTACTATTGTTGTTGTTTCTGTTATAATTGCAGCGGTTGTTATAAGTGCACCAACAGGTGTAGCATTAGCTATTACTATTGCAAAATCTGCGGCAACAATTATTACAATAGGAACTGTGGCAACAATAACATTTCCTGTTACAACAACAATTGTTGAAGGTATGTTACCTAATAATTTTCAATTACCTATTTTTGTAGTAACGCCACAAGAAATATTTGCAAATAAAATCCCATTATTGGATGTAGATTTTTTTAATCCTAATGATGAAATAAGCAAAGAAATAAAGACTGATTATGCAGATGAAGAAGTAGTTGGATCAGTAGAAGGTTTTTCTAATTTAGCGACATTATTAACAGATAATGGAATAAAGAAAACAATAAATGCAACAGAATTTGATTCTAATTACACAGGAAAAGAGGCAAATACAGTTAGTTTTATAGAAAATGATGTGACTTATAAAATAACAAAAGAACAAAAATCGGTAGCAGGAGAAGCTGCGGGGGCAACTCCAATAGATGTATTTACAGTATATAAAAAAGGAAAAATAACTTATACAGAAGAGAATCATTCATCTATTGCATATCAATTACAATCAACAGTTGCTAATTGGTACAGAATTTTAAGAGATATATCATTAGTAACTTTATTATCAGTATTAGTTTATATAGGAATAAGAATAATAATATCAAGTACATCAAATGATAAAGCAAAATATAAACAAATGTTGTGGGATTGGGTGGTTGCTATATGTTTATTATTCTCAATGCAATATATAATGTCTTTTTCAAATTTTGCTGTAAAAAAAGTAATAGACATAGTAGATACAACTAAAGTTGATGCTGATCAAGAGACAAATGTTACAGAGCCAGAAGCTTTTGTAATTGAAGATGTTAAAAAAGCAAAAAAGGCATATGAAGTTCTTGTAGGTGATGAAAATACAGAAGAAAATCAATATGCAAATTATTTTTTAAATTCAAGTAACCAAAAAGCATCAAGTAAAAATGACGTTGCCAAACTAGCTTGGCCGGCAGAAAATTTTATGCAACAAGCAAGAATTAGATTGCAGTTATTGGAAGATGATAATGATACATATGTTGCAATTGGATGGAAATTAATATATGTTGTATTAGTAATTTATACAGTAATATTTGTTTTTACATATGTGAAAAGGGTTGTGTATATGGCGTTCTTAACAATTATAGCTCCATTAGTAGCTTTGACATACCCAATAGATAAAATGAATGATGGAAAAGCACAGGCTTTTGATGCATGGTTCAAAGAATATATATTTAACTTGTTGATACAACCAATGCATTTGATATTATATACAATATTAATAGGATCTGCTATGAATTTTGCTAGTAAAAATATAATATATGTTGTTGTTGCATTAGGATTTATGACACCAGCAGAAAAGTTGTTGCGTAGATTCTTTGGATTTGAAAAGGCTCATACACCTGGATTATTAGGGGGACCAGCCGGTGCAGCGATGATGATGACTGGTATGAATAAATTGTTAGGAAAACAAGCTGGGTCAAAATCTTCTGGTTCTTCATCTTCAAGTGGTGGTAGTGATTCAAGTGACTCAAATAGTAGTAAAGGTTTGAGATTTAATAAGGATTTTGATAAAGTTGATAGTATGTTAGGTGGAACATCAGAGAAAAGTGAAGATATGCTTGGTGCAAATAATGTAAAAACTAAAATACCAAAACTTGCACCTAGAAGTGATATTCCAAAAGTACTACAAACAAGAAAAAACACTAATGCTAATAATAATACGCCGACAGCCAGAAAAAATAATAGTAGTTCTACAACCAATGCGTCAAATGTATCTAATAATTTAGGAGATAAGAAAAAAATTAAAAAAGGAATTGCGGACAATTCATTTGTAAGAGGTGCAAGATATTATGCTAATAAGAAATTATCTAAGTTAGGAAAGAAAATTCAAAATTCACATCCACTAAGAACAGGATTAAAATTATATGGAGGCTTGGCTGCGGGCACAGCTGGCGCTATATTAGGAGGAATTGCTGGTGGAGATCCAAATAAAGCATTCCAGTATGGTATAACAGGAGCAGTTAGTGGATACAAAGCAGCAGATGGTGTTTTACCAGAATTCGAAAATGATGAAGATTTAAATGAGGCTATTGATATTGGAAAAGAATCTTATTATGGAGATGAATATGATGATAAGAAACTAGAAGAATATGCTTATAAATTTAAAAACAATTACGATAATCAAGTTAAATTAGAAAGCTTATTAGGAAGTAGAAAATCAGCAAAAGACTTTATTGACAATGAATCTGAATATTATGTAAAAAATGGTATAACAAATATAGACGATATGGTTATTGCAAAAGAAATGATAGATGATGGAACTGTAACTGATAGAGATATGGCTATATCAACAGTTAAATATGCAAAAAGAGTTGGTTCAAAACCAAAAGACATGAAGAAAAAAGACCAAGATGATTGGCGTACAACATTTATTAATGAATTTAATAGAAATGACAGAGTAAAACAAAATCTATTTAATGCAGAAGAAGAGACAGATAAAGTTATGAATAGAATTAATGCATATTATGACAAAAAAAGTAAATAAAAAATTGGAGGACTATAATTATGTATAATTTAATAAGATTTTATAATCAAAATAGGAAAAAAATTATAAAGATTATACTAGTTATAGTCTTTATAATTGGATTAATACAATTATTAGATTTTTTTTCAAAAAGAGAAAATAAAAATGAAGAAGTTAGTAATGAAATAAACAATACAAAGTATAGCAATACAGTGATTTCAGATAAATCAGCAATTTCAGGTTCAAGTGTTTCAGAAAATAAATTGAAAAAAGATACAGATATTATAAATGATTTTTTTAATTACTGTAAAAATGGAAATATTGAATCAGCATATGATTTACTTACTGATGAATGTAAAGAAGAGATGTATACTACTATTGATGAATTTAAAACAATGTATTATGATGTTATTTTTAATGGAGAGAGCAAATCGTATACTATTGAAAACTGGAATGATAATATATATAGTGTTAAAATAACAGGAGACATTTTATCAACTGGAAAATTGAATAGTGATGAAACTAGACAAGATTATGTTACTGTTGTTGAGGAAAAAAATGGATATAAATTAAATATAAATAATTATGTTGGGAGAGAAAATCCAAATAAAGTAACTAAAAAAAATGATGTTGTAGTTACAGTGACGCAAATAGATACATATATGGATTACAAAATATATAACTTATATGTAGAGAATAATTCTGATGATACAATTGTAATGGATTTAAATAATGATATAAAATCAATATACTTATTAGATAAAAATGATCAGAAATCATATTCTTTTAATAATGATACAGACCAAAATAAATTTGTTGTTAAAAGTAAATTTAAAAATAATATTAAAATGAGATTCAATAATTCTTATAGCTCTACAAGAAAAATGAAAAGTATTGTATTTTCAAAATTTATATCAAATTATGATGAATATAGCAAAATAGAAAATAAGTCTGATTATAGTAATTGGACAGAATTGAAAATACAAATATAAATTAAAGGAAGGAGGTAATATTTTGAAAAAAGCAAAAGAAATGTTTAAGTTTTTTACTGTACCAATAATTATAATTATTATAGTAAGTGTTGCCGTTGCTGTTTCTGTAATATTAGCTCCATCTTTTTGGTTTTTAACAATTAATGATGGACAATGGGAAGATGCTGAATTAGGTAATCCATCAAATTATACTGAAAATGTAAGTCCTGTTGATCAAGGAGGATTGGTAGTAGATAAAGATGCTATAATAAAAGCTGGATTAAAAGGGTTAAAGCTTACAGATGATGAAATTGAAAATATGACAGATGAAGAAATAATAGATAAATTAGAAATAAATAAAAAACTAAAAAAAGACCCCAAAGTAACAAGCTTAGATGATGTTACACAAGCTGAAATATTATGGTGTATTAGTGATGTATATTCGAAATATCTAGATAACCCAGAACAATTAGAAAAATTATTAAATGCTGAAATTATTACTCAATATCCAGATATGGGACAAACTGATGCAGAATTGAATGGTATAATAAAATTTGAAAGACATAAAAATGATGGAACAAGTAAATTTTTAACTTATATAGACTCAGATACATTTTCTTCATATGTTAATTCTAATGATGAAAAAGCCTTAGATTATTTCACGTTAGATGAACAAGGAAATGCAGTTGTTGCATATTTAAATGTAACAACTGAAACTCTAACATTTAATGATAGTGATGTAGAAATTAGTAATTATACAGAGACATTGACAGAAAATAATAAACAAGCAGAAGGAAGTTATAAAAAAGTAACAAAAACAATTCTTACTATTACTATAAATTATAAAAGTGTAGTAGAAAAATATACAATGCCATTTAATTATTTGTGGTCATTATTAGTAATTGGAGAAGATCCTGGTTTTGTATTAGAATTGGCAGATTTAGTTGAAAATAGTGAGATTACAATATCAATTTATGATAATATTACAACCACAAGAGATGAAAATGTATATACATATAAAAAAGAAACAAGAACTGATAAGTATGCAAGATTATTTGTAAGAAATACATATGGACTTACAAGATTTGCAACTCAAAGATATTGGCTTGCAAAAGATTCACCTAATGCTGATGGAAATTATAGTTCAAGATATCCAGCTTCATATAATACTGACCCAACTAACTATATAGTAACACATACTATAATTACAGAAAGAAATGATATTAAATATGATTTAACAAAGGCAGATGTATGGATATACTATTATAGTAAAGAATATGCAATGCCAAAAGGCGAAATACAACCAATAGTTAATATGAATTCAGTTAATCAGGATGATACGGAATATGTTTTAAATAGTAAAACATCAAGAGATTCAAATAGTGATAGCTCTTTATTAAATGATTCAGAAGCAGTTAGTTTTGCTCAATCTGTGAAGGAATATATTGAAAAAAATGCAACAAAACCAAAAAAAATAATAAATGGTATAAATGGTTCACCACCTATTGAAATTGAGGAAGATGTAGTAGCAGATGTACAAGTTTCTTATGTAGATATAAAAAATTATGATCATAAGATAGAGAGGGTTCAAACTCAAACGGTTACTACAACTGAACAAAGATATGTGGCTCAAACACCGATATCAAGAGCTAAGGATGATAAAAATGCAGATGAAGATAATTTTGTTACAATACTATGTAAATCAACTCATCAAAAAGCAAAGGATTATTTGACAGATGGAACGACTACTGAATGGTTATGGGATATTTTGGAAGTTAATGCACCAGATATGATAGATTTAACCAAATACTTATTTTATAGAGTAACTGGCCATAATTTTGGTGTTAAAAGCTATGATTTTAGTATATATGAATCCTCAGAATTTTCTATTGCATCAAATGGAATAAAAGGTGGTTCAATACAGGAAAAAGTGTGGTTTATGCTTAAGGATTTAGGGTATAGTGATATTGCAGCAGCTGGTGCAATGGGAAATATACATTATGAATCTGGAAGTTTTAATCCTAACAGCATAGAACATGGGTACACAGAGACTACTGGCGGAATTGGAATTTGCCAATGGACTAATAACAATAGAGGAAATGTAGGGCGAAATACAAATTTAAGAAATTTTGCAATATCTAAGGGAAAAACATGGCAAGATGAAGATATTCAAGTTGAATTTTTAAGAGGTGAAATTTCAAGAGGTGGCGGAGCTGATGGATATGCAACATATCAATTGATGAATAAGACAAAATATTATGGATCATCACTGGCAACGCCAGACTCTTGGGAAAATGCTAATTCAGTAGAAGATGCAACAATGGCATTTTGTTATTCTTTTGAAAGACCTCGGAAAACAATATGCAAATTCTTCTATGTCACAAAGAATAGCATATGCTCAACAATACTATAATACATATAGTGGAATAGAATTACCAGAAGAGATTGATACAGAATTAGATGGTGAAAATAAGATAAAAATGCAAAACATGATTACAGAGGCTATAAGAATAGCAAATGATGATTCATATAGATATAGTCAACCACTTAGAAACTCAGAATTTTATTATGACTGTTCAAGTTTTGTATCAAGGTTATACCAAAAATATTTTAATATTCCTAGATTGGATTATGGAACTAGATCAAAGGGAACAGATAATATAAGAGAAAAATGTAAAAGCCAATATGTTCAGGTTTCAATGACAAGTTTGCAACCAGGTGATGTGTTATGGAAAGATGGACACGTAGGATTATACATAGGAAACAATCAAGTTGCAGAAGCACTTAATGAGGCAAAAGGAATTGTTGTACAAACTAGAAGAACAACGTTTACAGAGGCTTATAGAATAATAAAGTAGGTGAAATAATGAATATTAAATATAAAAATATAATAATGGCGATGCTTTTAGTAATAATAATAATTATTATTATCATATTAACAATTTTTCTATTAAATAAAAAAGAAAATGGTATAGATTTAAATAACGAAAATATAGGAGATGCAGGATTAAATATAGATTATTCTGTATCAGAAATAGAAAACGTGACAGATAAAATAGAATATTATACTGTTAGAAATTGTATTAATAATTATTTTAATATTCTTAATAGTAATAATTCAATTTATTATGTTGGAGATGAAATTGATGAAGATGCTCAAAAGGAATATATATATAATCTATTAGGAATAGATTATATAAAAAGTAATAATATAACTGTAAACAATGTATTAAACAAAGTAGAAACTACGAAAGAGCAAAAGGTATTTATACCTTTACAGATGAAGGTATTAAAAAAGGAAAAAGTAGATAAATATATAGTGTATGGAGTATTGCAAGATGTAATAGAACTTGATGATGCGGAAGAAATATATATTATAGTAAATTTAGATTATAATAATAAAACATTTTCAATAGAACCAATTGATAAAGAATATGAAAGTATAGAACAAATTAATATAGAGAATGATGATATTTTGATAGACAAAAATGAAAACAATATATATCAAAATCAAAAAATAACAAATGAATATTTAACAAACGAATACTTTGTTTTGTATAAAAAATTAGCAATAACAGAACCAGAGCTTGTATATAATATATTTTCAGAGGAGTATAGGAATGAAAGATTTGGAAATATAGATAATTTTAAAAAATATGTGAATGAAAATAAAAATGAAATTTTAAAAATAAATATGCAACAATATTTAGTAAATAATTATGAAAGTTATACTGAATATGTGGCAAAAGATCAATATGGAAATTTATATATTTTTAAAGAAAGTAGTGATAATGAGCTAATAGATATAAATTTAGATACATATACATTAAGAAATGACAAATTTTTTGAGGAATATAACAAATCTAGCAATGAAAAGAAAGTTCAAATGAATGTAGATAAATTTATACAGATGATTAATAGACATGACTATAAAACATCATATAACTGTATATCAAGTGGATTTAAAAAGAATTACTTAGATACACAAGAAAAATTTGAAGAATATATGAAAAACGTATTTTTCGAATATAATAAATTTGAATTTAGAAATATAGAACAAAAGGGAAGTAATTTATATACAGTTACTTTGAACATTACAGATTTAACAGAAGAAAGTTCAGAAGCAAGAAATGTTACAATAATAATGCAATTAAATGATGATTTGGATTTTGAAATGTCATTTGGAATAGAATAATTAATAGATAAGGGGTTGCAAAGCAACCTCTTTTGATTTATAATGCAATAAAGGAGAGATTGCCTATGATAGAGATAAAGAATATATCTAAAAAATATAAAAAAGATAAGAAAGTAATAGATAAGTTAAATTTAAAAATAAATGATGGAGAAATTTTCGGTTTTTTAGGACCAAATGGAGCAGGAAAAACAACTACAATAAAAATGATGACTGGAATATTAGAAATAGATGAAGGAGACATTTTAATTGATAATAAAAGTATAATAAAAGATCCAATAGAAGCCAAAAAACAAATGGGACTAGTTCCTGATAATCCTGATGTATTTTTAAAATTAAAAGGTATAGAATATTTGAATTTTGTTGCAGATGTATATGATGTTTCAACAGAGGATAGAATAAAAAAAATAGAAGAATTAGCAGAAAAATTTGAAATAATAAATGTATTAAATAATAAAATAGAAAGTTACTCACATGGAATGAGACAAAAATTAATAATTATAGGTACATTATTACATAATCCTAGAAATTGGATATTAGATGAACCTATGACAGGGTTAGATCCTAAATCATCATTTGAATTAAAAAATATTATGAGAGAATATGCAAATAAAAATAATACTGTATTTTTCTCTACACATATTTTAGATGTTGCAGAAAGATTATGCGATAGAATTGGAATAATAGATAAAGGAAAATTATTATTTGTTGGGACATATGAGGATTTGAAAAAAGAATTAAAAGAAAATAAATCTTTGGAAGAATTATTTATGGAGATTGTTGAAAATGAATAAAAAAATAAAAAATATATTTAATTTAACGAAAATATTTTTTAAAAATTCATTTCAAAATCCTTATATAATTGATCCAAAAACAAATAAAATAAATAAAAAATCTATTTTTGTGTGGCTTATTTTAATTGTAATGGCAGGTATATCGTTTTTAAGCTATGAAGTTATAAATGAACTTGTAAAAGTAGGACAGCCAATTTTATTTTTAAATATTTTCTTTTTATTATTTATGATGATTATTATTTTTCAAATAATTTTGGCAAGTACCAATGTATACTTTTTTTCAAAAGATTTAGAAGTATTATTACCATTGCCACTGAAATCAGAAGAATTATTGATTTCAAAATTTAATACAATAGTAGTTAATTTATATTTTTCAGAATTAATATTTGCATTTTTTCCTTTAATTATTTATGGAATCTGTACATATGCTGGAATTATATATTATGTATATTTATTTTTGATATTATTAATTTTTCCAATTTTACCAACATTATTTATTAGTATTATAACAATGTTTTTTATGAAGTTATCTAAATTTATAAAAAATAAAGATGCTTTTCAAATAATAATTACTTTAATTTTTATTTTTATAATGTTTGGAGTAGAATTTAAACTTGGAAGCACAATTATAAATAAATTTGATAATAATTCAAATATAAATACAGAAGAAGTTGTAGAAACATTTAATCAATTTAATGAAAAAATAAAAAATGTGTATAAATATTTTTTAGAAATAAATCCTACAATTGAAATAATAAAAAATGATGTAAATTCATCAATGAATAAATTTAATGCTAAAACAAGGTAGAAAGAGGAATAAAAATGCTAGAATTATTTGTAAGTAAAAAAGACAATATTAAACAAATATTGCTTGTAAACAACGGAAAATTAATAGAAAGATATGAAGAAGAAAAAGGCGAAAGAAGAAATGAAGGAAATATTTTTTTAGGTAAAGTAAAAGATGTATTAAAAGGTATGGAAGCTGCATTTGTAGATATTGGAACAGAAAAAAATAGTTATATATATGTAAAAGACATTTTGCCTAAAGTAGATGAAAAGAACAATAAAGATTTACAAATAAAAGAAAAAATAGAAGATATTATTAAAATAAATGATAAATTGTTGGTTCAGGTTCAAAAAGATAGTAATGAACAAAAAGGTGCAAGAATATCTACACACATAAAATTACCAAGCAAATATATTGTACTAATGCCAAACACAAGTATAATCACAGTATCACAAAAAATAACTGATAAAAAAGAACAAGAAAGACTAATAAAATTAGTAAAAGATAATTTAAGCCCAAATAATGGAGCAGTAATTAGGACATCTGCAAATGGAAAAACAGAAGAGATAATTGAAGACATAAAAAATATAGAAAAAAAATGGAACAGTATAAATGAAACTTATAAAAAAGAAAAATCAAATAAACCAAAATTAATTTATAAAACAGATGGAATTGTAGAAAAAATATTAATAGATCTATCATGTAAAAAACTTGAAAAAGTTGTATTTGACGATAAAGAAGAATTAGAAAAAATAAAAAAATATATAATGCAAAATAAAGAGTTTGATAATTTAAAATTAGAATTTAGTAATAGCGATATATTAGAAACGTATGACTTAAAAAAACAGATAGAAAAATCAGAACATAGAAAAGTTTGGCTTAAATGTGGAGGATTTATAACAATAGATAAAACAGAAGCATTAACTGCAATAGATGTTAATACTGGAAAATTTACAACAGGAAAAAATTTATCTGATGTTATATATAAAGTAAATTCAGAAGCAACAATAGAAATTGCAAAACAAATAAGACTAA
>OGFG01000968.1_pt1 | contig 31500 bp, 24 predicted proteins | sample 1570761 | NCBI WGS metagenome assembly OGFG01 (sample SAMEA2581938, study PRJEB24529) | metagenome | biome: Human gut stool | place: China | collected 2011
TACGGTGGGTGGTGTGGGAGGACGGCGTGAGTACCCTCACGCCTCCTACCCGATACAATCAGGAATGGAAACATGAAGCAGGTGCCTTTGATTCGCATCGTTGACGATGATCCTAGCGTGGGAGCATCCTTCAGATTTGTGCTTGAGGCCGTGGGCTATCAGGTGAGGACCTATGAATCCGCAGCTGAGTTTCTTGACGGTGATGATCCTACCCGCGAAGGCTGCATGCTTCTCGACGTGCGCATGCCTGGGCTGTCCGGTCCCGAACTTCAGACAAGACTCGCGGAGATGAAGTGTGATCTGCCGATCATCTTTCTGACGGCTCACGGCGAAGTCCGCATGGCGGTGGAGGCCGTGCAGGCAGGGGCCCTCGACTTTCTCGAAAAGCCTGTCGATGCCGAAGCGCTTCTGCCGCTTCTCGCACGAGGGTGTGAACTTCATAGGCGGAGAAGGGCTGTCGCAAGGGATCTGAAGCGGGCTGAGGTTCTCTGGAACGAACTCACTGATGCGGAACGGCGGACGGCAGAGCTTGTCGCCAAGGGGCTCCCCAACCGGCAGGCGGCTGAAATTCTGGGCCTTTCGGAGGACACCGTCAGAAGCCGAAGGGCGTCAGTGTTCGGAAAGCTTGAGCTTCACAATGCAGCAGAACTCTCTGAGTTTCTGCATGACATGGCGGAGCTCAGAACTGAGGCACACTGGTGGAGGACGGCAGAATGAGGAGGCGGACTTTGTGCGCGGCGAGCGCGCTTGCCATGATGACTCCTATCCCTGTGAGCGCGTTTTCGTTCGCGGAAGACGAATTTGACGTCGTGGTGGCGGGGGCTGGCGGTGCGGGGCTTGCCGCCGCACTTTCAGCCGCCGAGCAAGGAGCGTCGGTGCTGCTTGTCGAGAAGATGGCGGCGATCGGCGGCAACACGTTGCGTGCAAGCGGTCTGTTCAATGCGTCTGATCCTGCCCGTCAGGAGCCGATGGGTATCACGGACTCCCCTTCCTGGCACTATGAACAGACGATGGCGTCAGGACACGGCCGAAACGACCCGGCTGTTGTGAGGCGCTTCGTGTGCGAAGCGTTGCCAACCTTGAAGTGGCTTGAGTCTCTTGGCGTTCGATTCATGCCCGAAACTGTCGCCACCTGGGGCGCAGAATGGCCGCGCGGCCACAAGCCCACGCAACCGAGGGGGCAGGCCTACATCCGGACGCTTTCCTCGGAGTGCATAAGGCGTGGCGTAAAGATCCGCACAAGATGTGCCATGACGAGGCTTCTAATGAAGAACGGCCGAGCAGCAAGCATCGAAGTCGAGGATCTTTCCTCCGGAAGAGGGAAGGACAAGATGATCTTTCATGCCAGAAAGGCCGTCATTCTGACGGCGGGAGGCTTTGCGGCGAATCCTGAACTGGTGGAAAGCTACAGGGCTGACCTTGCTGGCATTCCTACGGACAACAATCCTGGGAGTACGGGCGAGGTCATGCTTGAGGCGATAAGGGCTGGTGCCGCTTCGAACGCGCTCGAATGCATTCAGTGCGTGCCGGGCGCCCCTGAAGGACGGGGCTTCCAGGTGAGACTTGATCTGGACGCGGGCCGTGTTCTGATGGTGGATGGCGGAGGACGCCGCTTTATTGACGAGGACGGCTCGCGTGACGGACTCGCGAAGGCGATACTCGCCAGACCCAGAGGGTCCGTCTGGATGGTGACAGACGATGGCGCGGTCAAAGCCATGGATCTTATCAGCAGAAAGGACGTCTACAGAGGGTTGCAGACGGGCGACGCGCTCCGTGCCGATTCCTGGGATGCATTGGCTCTGCTGATGGGTGTCGATGCAGATGCGCTCAAGGACAGTGTCCGTGTTTTCAACGTCGAAGCAGGTATGGGCGGCGGCAAGTGCGCGCGTGTACGCTGCCTGCAGCTGTCGGAGCCGCCCTATTGGGCGTCAAGAGTCGTCCTCAATATTCACACGACGATGGGAGGACTCGTCATTACGCCTGACGCACAGGTTGTTGGACTCGACGGCAAGCCGGTGACCGGACTCTTTGCAGCCGGGGAGATCACGGGGAGCGTGCACGGTGAAAACCGCATGGGCGGCAATGGCATCGCCGATGCGCTAACTTTCGGTCGGATTGCGGGAAGGACGGCGGTTCTCAAGCGTTGAGATCACTTTTTGTCAGTCTTGTCAAGATCCCGATGTGCTTTAGATTCCGTCGGGAGGAGCATATAGTCGATTTCAAGCGATGCGGGAGCACAACCGCATCGGGACCATAAAGACTAATGGAGAACAGGCAAATGACTACCTCTCGTCGTGAATTCTTCAAGACCGCCGCCATGGGAGCGGTTGGTGCAGGTGCTGCATTCGGCACGGTTGCCGCTGAAGCCAAGGCTGCGGCCCCCTCCAAGTACGACATCATCATTTTGGGCGCTGGTTGTGGCGGCCTCACCTGTGCCGTGCGCGCGGCTGAAAACGGCCTCAAGCCGCTTCTTCTTGAAAAGATGGCCATGCCTGCGGGCAACACGATTTATGCTGCGGGTTTCCTCCTTGGCGTCAACACCTCCTTCCAGAAGGCCAAGAATGTTCAGGGCGATTCCGCCGAACAGTTCCTCAAGGACTGGATGAAGGTCACGCAGGGCAAGGCTGATGAAAAGCTCGCTCGTGTTGTTTGCGAAAACGCCGATGCCACCCTTGAATGGCTTCACGGTTATTGCGGCATCAACTTTGCGGCTGGTTCCAAGCTTGTCTGGCCGATGCTTTCCCGCGCACATCTCGTTGTTGGCGAACACAAGCCGGGTGGCGGCGAGCTGGCCCTGACGCTCATGAAGAAGGCCAAGGAGCTTGGTGTCGAGATCCGCTTCAACACGAAGGCCGTGGCACTGCTTTCCGATGAAAAGACGGGCGCCGTGAACGGCGTGCGCGTCAAGACGAAGGAAGGTCTCTCCGAAATTCATTCGAAGTTCGGCGTCGTGCTGGCCACGGGCGGCTTCTCCGCCAATCAGGCCATGGTCACGCAGTACATCGGTTCGGGTGGTGCCAAGATGCCGATCCGCGGTTCGCGCATCATCGCAGGTGAGAACATCAATCTTGCGCTCCCGTTCATGCCGAAGATCGTCAACGTTGACCAATACCACTGCGGTCCGATCTACGGTCCGACCGGCGCGAATCCGCTCAACATCGTCAATAACGGCATCTGCGTCAATGACAAGGGCGAACGCTTCACGGACGAAGGCCAGACCTACGTGCAGATGTCTCGAGACGTTGCGGCCATGACCAAGGCCAACTGGGCGTACATGATCGTCGACCAGGCGGGACATGACGTGCCGATTCTTGCCAACGACTGGGAGTCCTACAAACGCACCAAGGCTCCCGTGTACGTCGGTCAGACGCTTGACGAAGCGGCCGAAAAGGCAGGTCTTCCCGTTGACGCCGTCAAGGCCACTGTCAAGGCTTACAACGAGGCGATCGCTGCGGGCAAGGGCAAGACCCTGACGCCGGTCAACACCCTGCCGAAGGCACGCACGGTTGAAAAGGCACCGTTCTATATCGTTCCCTTCCAGGGGGGCATGACGGCTACTTTCGGCGGTCCGCTCATCAACGTCAAGGGGCAGGTGCTCGATACGGAAAACCACGTTATCGATGGTTTGTTCGCCATTGGCAACGCTGCGGGCGGTCTCTTCTACGACAACTACATTGGCGGCGCCCAGCTTACGAGTGCGGCGGTGTACGGCATCGTGGTCGCCGATTTTGTCAAGGCGGCCAAGACTCCCGCCGGCAAATGAACGGCTTCAGATGAACTGAGCTACCACAGCGGCTGTTGCTCTTGAGATGAGCGCAAGCATGCCGCTCTCATAAAGGGGACTCCTTTGCAAAAGAGGAGTCCCCTTGTTGCCTGATGCTCCCAGCTTCGCGGACGGCGATTTGCAGGATTTCCAAATCAGAATCATTGTCATTGGCCTAAGTGTTCGCGTATGATTGAAGAACGGCCTCCAGTCGGAGGGTTGACTGAACCATTTGCGGAGAGACAAAAGAATGTTCAAGAAGACTATCGCCATGACCGGCGCTGCGGCGCTTTTGGCCCTGGGCCTGACGGGCTGCGGTGCAACTCTGGGCGGAGGCGCCCAGTCCGAGGAGGCTGCCGCGTCCGCAGACAACCAGCTCTGCGTAATTCCGCGCACGCCGACCCCGCAGCTGCTTGAGGCCGTGTCCGCGGGGTTGAAGACTGCGGGCTATGAAGTCAAGGTCCTGCCCGAAGACGCCAAGACAGACGCCTGTGATCATTGTGTGCTCTACGGCCTCATGCTCAACGAGAAGCGCGACGGAGTGAAGGCCTTCGTCTTCCAGAGCTTCAAGAACGGTCAGCCTGAGCTTGCCGCCAACGCTCCCGTTGAAAACAACCAGGTGAACCTGCAGCAGGTCGCGCAGTATGCGGTCGAGTTTGCAGCGGCGCTCAAGAAGAATGCTGAGGCGGGTGGCACTCCTGCGGCTCGGTAATTCCTCTCTCCGGAAGAACAGCGGCATCCGGCAGGCTTGCGGGTCTGCCGGATGTTTGTTTTGGCTAGCGGACAAATACGTTACGGGATGCGTTCCGGGGCTGTTCTCAGCGCCTCGGCGTGTAAAATGCCTGCCTTGTACAAACACCGCTTTTCCTGCTCCTTTCTCATGTCCGCCTCCCACATTCCCCATCACGTCGCGATCATCATGGACGGCAACGGCCGCTGGGCCAAGTCGCGTCTGCGTCCGAGGACAGAGGGGCACAGGCAGGGCGTCGAGGCGCTCAACCGCGTGGTGGAGGCGGCCGCCAGGGCAGGCATCGAACGCCTGACGGTATTCGCCTTTTCGAGCGAAAACTGGCGCAGGCCCGCCGCAGAGGTCTCGATGCTCATGAAGCTTTTCGCACAGGCGCTTCGCCGCTGGTGCGAGCCGCTCGCCGAGGCGGGCGTCAGGCTTCGAGTCATCGGAGACAGGACGGCCTTTTCCGATACGGTTCGCGAGGCCATCGCTGAAAATGAAGCTGCCACTGCGGGTGGCACGAAGATGGAGCTCGTCATTGCGGCGAACTACGGCGGACGCTGGGACTGCTGTCAGGCGGCGTCCGAATGCGCCGCGGCAGGGCTTGAGATGACGCCCGAGAATATCGGAAGGTTCATGAGCGTGCCTGATGTCGATCTTTTGATTCGTACGGGCGGCGAATGCAGGATTTCCAACTTTCTTTTGTGGCAGAGTGCTTACGCGGAAATCTACTTCACCGATGCGCTCTGGCCCGACTTCGGCGAGGACGACTTGAAGGAGGCTCTTCGCTGGTATGAGGGGCGCGAGCGCCGCTTCGGTCGCACGAGCGAACAGCTCAGGAACGGCGGCTGAAGTCAGGGGAGCTTTCCGACTTTCCGACAACATGGATGTAGAGACGGCCTGCCTTTCAGCGGGACTTTCTTGTGCGCTCCAACCGAAGAGGCGGAAGAACGGGAGTGCTCGTCTTCGCCTGAATGCAGCCGCGTTTTCGGCTTTCTGGGTTTCGGATGCAGGACATGAGGCCTGCAGTGAGGAGCGGGCGCAGGCCTGAACAAGACGGTGTTTTCAACGCGCCCCTTTGAGGAATTCGGCCACGCGAGGTCCTGCATTGGCTAAAATGGCAGGATGCTGGCCTTTATATGAAAGGCGACACCCCCATAGACATACAACGCGCCGGTCACGAGAACCGGCCGGAGGTTCCTTCATCATGTTGCTTACGCGCGTGATCACCGCAGCCGTGCTGCTGGCCGTTCTGACGCTCTCGATCTACATTGGTCCGTTTGCCTTTGCAAGCGTCATGGCCATTGCCTTCGGCGCCACGCTCTATGAGTGGCTGCGCATCGGCGGCCTCGGTCCCCGTCCCGCTCTTCTCGTCGCCGCCGTCGAAATGGTAGTCCAGCTTTCGCTCTACTGGGCGGGTGCGCTTGACCGCATGAACTGGTTCCTGATGCTCATGAACGGCTGCGTGATGCTGGCCTGGTTCGTGATCTTCTTTGCGGAACTCTTCCATCGTGAAAACGGCTTCAAGGTCTCGCAGCGCCAGTGCCTCTGGTCCGCCGTGACCTTCGTGCCCGCCGCCTACCTGTCGCTTCTCTGGCTCTTTGAACAGGGGGACTGGGTGCTCGTCCTCTCCGTGCTCCTTATCGTCTGGGGCGCCGACATCTCCGCCTACTTCTGCGGTCGCGCCTGGGGCAAGCACCGCATGGCGCCCGCCATTTCGCCCAAGAAGACCTTCGAGGGCGCGATCGGCGCCTACGTGATCGTGATCGTCTTCTTCGCGCTCACGTACGTCTTCTGCGTGCAGCAGAACGTCTTCACGAACTACCTTTTCGACAATGCGGGCTTCCTGTGGGGCGTCGGCGTGCTCGCGATGCTCGTTGCGCTCTCGATTGCCGGCGACCTCTGGGAGTCGATGCTCAAGCGCCTTGTCGGAATCAAGGACTCTTCTAACCTGCTGCCCGGCCACGGCGGCTTCTTCGACCGCATGGACGCCTCGCTCCCCGTTCTGCCTGCCACGGCCTTCATCATGCTGTGGATCCAACTGATCGTTCACTAAGCCTGAACTGAGGATCATGCAGAGGGCGCGGTACCGACAACTCGGCCCGCGCCCGTGCTTATTTTGGACCCTGATTCATGACCGACGCCTACAAAGTCCCCGACCTTGCGCCCGGCGCCTTTCACCGGGCTGAAGAGACCGTGCGCCGCTCCCGCTTCATTGTGACGATGGCGAGGGTTTCGAGTCCCGAGGAGGCGAAGGCCTTCATCTACCGTATCCGAGAGGAGCACGCGGGCGCCACTCACAACTGCTGGGCCTACAACGCAGGCGCTCCCGGCGACACGGCTCAGGTGGGCGCGAGCGACGACGGAGAGCCAAAGGGCACGGCGGGACGTCCCATGCTCACCGCACTCCTGCACAGTGACGTGGGTGAGGTGGCGGCCGTCGTGACGCGCTACTTCGGCGGCATCCTGCTCGGCACTGGCGGTCTTGTCAGGGCGTATCAGGGTTCGGTCAAGCTCGGACTTGAGGGCCTTCCCGTCACGCTTCGCAAGGACATGCGCCGCTTCGTGGTTTCGATCGAACCCCATCAGGTTTCGGACTTCCAGCACTTTCTCGCCGAGGCGAGGGGACGCGTGCAGTCGTCGGACTTCCGCTTTGACGCAACCTTCGAGGTGCTCGTCCCGTCGGACGAGGCGGACGCCTTCGTCGAGCGCCTGTCGGAGGCCACGGCGGGCGCAGCGCTCATCGATCCGATTGACGAGGAGTAGATCCTCAGGGAGATTCAAGCCCGGGAGGATCCCATGAATGTGACTGCATCTGTCAGGCTGCAAGTCTTCGCAAGAGAAGGATCGCGTGAAAACATAGCGGTCTAGAATGGGATCATGGGCAGTTCGCCCTGCAGGATTTGCCGGCCGCAAGGCCTAAACAGGACGAGAGGATTGGTTCGCCGTGCGTTTTGCAATTTTTCATGCCGTCTGTGCGCTCTGGGTGCTCTGGCGCTTCTGGCTTCCGATGAATGCACCGCGGGCGGTGAAGGTCGCGGGCTTTGTTGTGACGCTTCTCATCGCCGCCTTTCCCGCCGTCACCGCCACGTTCTTCGGCGGGCTCGTTAGCCCCGAGCTGCCCGCCTGGGTGCTGGCCGCCGGCAACGGCTGCGTCTTCGCGCTCACCGTGCTTGCAGGCCTCACGCTGCTTCGCGAGGTCGTCATCTTTCTGTCCGTTCTGGCCGGCCGTTCGGGAGAGCGCATGCATCGCTTCGTGCAGAAGGACAGGCGCGTGGCGATCGGCATGACGGCCGCGGCCGTCGGCATTTCGGCCTTCGGTCTTCGGCAGGGACTCAGGGTTCCCGACGTCAAGGAGATGACGGTTCCGATCGAGGACCTGCCTGCGGGACTTGAGGGCATGAGGATCGTGCAGCTCTCCGACCTGCATGCGTCGGCGCTTCTGCGTGCGCCCCACATGAAGGATCTCGTGGCAAGAGTCAACAGCCTCTCGCCCGATCTTGTCGTCATCACGGGCGACCTCGTCGACGGCGAGGTGGACGTTAGGTCCGAGGACGTTGCTCCGCTCGCGGAACTTCGTGCACGGCACGGCGTCATCGCGGTCGAGGGCAATCACGAGCACTACCTTGACTACGAAGGTTGGATGAAGAAGATTCCGTCGCTCGGCATAAGGCTTCTGAGAAACGAGTGGAGGGCCGTCGAGCACAACGGGGCCACCCTTGTCGTGGGCGGCGTGACGGATCCTTGGGCAAGGCGCTTCGGACGCGAGCTGCCCGATCCCATCAAGGCCTTTGCGGGCGCACCCGAAAAAGGACCGAGAATTCTTCTTTCCCATCAGCCCAAGCACGCCCGAAAGTACGACGAGGCTGTGCGTTTTGACCTGCAGCTTTCGGGGCACACCCATGGCGGGCAGCTCTTTGCGCTCACCGAGCTGGTGGCGATCCTCAACGCGGCCTTCGTGCGGGGCTGGTATGCGCTTAAGCATGCGAGGCTCTACGTGCATTCGGGCTCGGGCGTCTGGAACGGATTCCCCGTGCGCGTCGGGGTGCCAAGCGAGATCGCCGTCTTCACGCTATCCCGAAAGGTCTAAGGCTTAAGGCCCGGGCGTTCGGCCGCGGGTAAAATACTGCGCAGAACAATGGAAGCCTGACGGCAAGGACCGCAGGCCGACCGACAGGAACAATCGAACCAACAACTGACAAGGGGCAACATGACACAGTCCATCACGATTCTCGGCGCAACGGGCAGCATCGGCCGTTCGACGCTTGACGTCGTCTCGCGCTATCCCGAGCGCTTCAGCGTTCACGCCGTGGCGGGCGGCTCCCGCGTGGAGCCGCTGGTGGACGTCTGCCTCTCTGCACGTCCGAAGCGCGCCGTCATTGCGGATGCCTCGAAGGTGGTGGAGCTTGAACAGGCCCTCTGCACGGTCGGCCTCGGTGACATCGAGGTGCTCGGCGGCCCCGAGGCCGTCTCCCGCCTCGCGGATGATCCCGACACGGACGTCGTCGTGCAGGCCGTGGTCGGCGCCGCGGGTGTTGCGCCCACCTTTGCGGCCGCTCGCGCGGGCAAGCGCCTTCTTCTTGCCAACAAGGAGAGCGTCGTCTGCGGCGGCCGTCTTCTGATGGAGACCGTCAGGAATTCAGGTTGCGAGCTTCTGCCCGTCGACAGCGAGCACAATGCGATCTTCCAGTGCCTCGCGGGCGCGACTGAAAAGGCGAGGGCGGGGGCGAGGATCGTCCTTACGGCCTCCGGCGGCCCGTTCCGCGGTCGCACGAATCTTGAGGGCATCACGCCTGAGCAGGCCGTCGCTCATCCGAAGTGGTCCATGGGCCGCAAGATCAGCGTCGACTCCGCGAGCCTCATGAACAAGGGCCTTGAGGTGATCGAGGCGCGCTGGCTCTTCGACTTCGAGCCCGGGCGCATCAAGGTCGTGGTCCACCCCGAGAGCATCGTACACTCGGCGGTCGAGTTCGAGGACGGCGCGGTCATCGCGCAGCTGGGTTCGGCTGACATGCGCACGCCGATTGCCTACTCCCTCGGCTGGCCCGAAAGGCTTGACGGCTGCGCGAAGCGCCTGAGCCTTGCCGAAATCGGTCGGCTGACCTTCGAGGAGCCCGACACGAAGACCTTCCCGCTTCTTCAGGCCGCCTACGATGCGCTGGCCGCCGACAACGGCGCGACCATCGTCCTCAACGCCGCCAATGAAATCGCCGTCGAGGCCTTCCTCGAGGGCCGCATCGGCTTCACCGACATCTTCAGCACGGTGCGCGGCATGCTCGAGAGCATTTTGGCGCCGCTTCCCGGTTCGGTCGACGAGATCATTGAGCTCGACCGCGCCGTTCGCGCCAAGACCCGCGAACGCCTCGCGGTTCGCTGAATCCGCTCGATCTTCTGACCGGCCGGGCATCGGGAGCGAAACAATGCGTTTCCCGATTTGCCCGCGCGCATCGCCTCTGTAAAATAGCGGCAGGCACGGAAATCGCGTTCCGTGCCGTCCCGCCCGCACCGCAGGCGGGACGCATCCGCACAACGCGCAGGACCCACCGTCTGCACACCTCACTGCATGCCACTTATCCAACGCCTCCAGTCCAAGCTCAATCCCAACCTCGTCAGGCTCCTTGCCTACCTGAAGCCGCACAAGGGAAAGCTCCTCATGTCCGTCTTCTTCATGATCGGGGCGGGCGCGGGCTCCTCGCTCATTGCGCTGCTTCTGGGCAAGCTCACCGACGTGGGCTTCTATGACCAGGAGGAGTGGATCGTGCTCGGCGCGCCTGCGGCGCTCATCTTCATCGCCTTCCTGCACGGCGGCAGCATGTTCATGAGCAACTATCTGCTCGGCAAGACGACGCAGAGCGTTCTCGTGCAGCTGCGCGGCGAGATCTTCAGAAAGCTCCTGCGCTGGCCTGCCGCCACCTATCAGGGCTATCCCACGGGAGCCGTCACCTCGAAGTTCATCTACGAATCAAACGTGGCGCTTTCGAGCGCAGCCAAGTCGAGCATCATTCTCGTGCGCGACACCTGCCAGGTGGTCGCGCTCGTGTGCGTGCTTCTCTGGAACAACTGGATGCTCGCCCTCGTGAGCCTCCTGCTCGCGCCCCTGATCGTCAAGCTTCTGCGATTCATCTCGTCCCGCGTCAAGGTGCTGATGAAGCACTGTCAGGAGTCCTTCGCCGAAGTGCTGGGCCGCATCAAACAGGTGTACGACGGCCACAGGCTCGTCAAGCTCTCCGACACCTACGAATACGAACTCGGGCGCTTCCACAGCATCAACGACACGATGCGCAGGATGCTGCTCGAAATGACGAAGGTCTCCTCGCTCGGAACGCCGCTCACGCAGGTGATCTGCATGTCGGGCGTCGCCGTCGTGCTGGCCTTCGCCATGTACCAGACGAGCCTCGGGCTCCTGACGATGGGTGACTTCGTCACCTTCCTCGCCGCGCTTCTTCTGCTGATGCCGCCGCTTCGCAACCTCGCGGGCGTCAACACGGGCTTTGCGCAGATGGGCGTTGCGGCCGAAAGCATCTTCGGCCTGCTCGACGAGCCTGATGAGGCGGACGAGGGCACGATCGAGCTCAGGGACTGCCGCGGCGAATTCGTCTTCGAACATGTTTCGCTCCGCTACCCCGGAACGGAGAGGGACGCGGTCCACGACCTCTCGCTCACCGTCAGGCCGGGCGAATGCGTCGCCTTCGTTGGTCTTTCGGGTTCGGGCAAGAGCTCGCTCGTGCACATGATCCCGCGCTTCTGGAATCCAACCTCGGGCCGCATCCTGATCGACGGCGTCGACTCTCAGAAATACACGCTTGACTCGCTTCGCGCCAATATTGCGACGGTTTCTCAGGACGTGAGGCTCTTCAACGACACGATCCGCGGCAACGTGACCTACGGCTCTCCCGACGCGACCGAGGAGGAAATCTGGAAGGCGCTCGACATGGCTGCGCTCGGCGACTTCGTGCGTTCGCTCCCCGAAGGGCTCGACACGCCCGTGGGCGAGCACGGCGGCCTCCTGTCGGGCGGCCAGAAGCAGCGCGTCTCGATTGCGCGCGCGTTCCTGCGCGACACGCCCGTCCTCATTCTCGACGAGGCGACGAGCGCGCTCGACAGCGAGAGCGAGGAGAAGATCAAGGACGCCCTGATCGAACTGATGAAGGGTCGCACGACCTTCATGGTCGCGCACCGCTTCTCGACGATCGAGCACGCCACGCAGATCGTCGCGATGGCCGACGGCGTCGTTCAGGAAACGGGCACCCGCGAGGAGCTTCTCGTGAAGAACGGCCTTTTCGCCGAGCTCTCCAGGCTCCAGGCGCTCGAGCATCCAGGGGACTTTTCGGATGCACCTGCCGAGACCGCCACGGAGGTGCAGGCATGAAGACCTTCAAGATGATTGATCCCAACCTGATCAGGCTCTACCGCTACTTCATGCCCTACAAGTGGAGGCTCGGCTTTGCGTGCGTCTTTCTGATGGGGTCCGCAAGCATGTCGTCCATCACGGCCACGCTGCTCGGCAAGATGGCCGACCTGGGCTTCTATCAGCAGGAAAGCTGGATGATCTATGCGGCGCCGGTCGCGCTCATCGCCGTCACGGTGGGCTTCGCCTTCTGCACCGTGATGAGCGCCTACCTGATGGCGCAGGTGAGCCAGTCGGTCCTCCTCACCATGCGAGGTCTGCTCTTCGAGCACATCCTTCACTGGCCCGAAAGCGAATTCCAGAAGCACACGTCGGGCCGCATGAGCTCCAAGTTCGTTAACGAGGCGGCTTCGGCCCTTTCGGGCGCCGTCGGCTCGTTCACCGTTCTCGTGCGCGACTCCGTGCAGGTCGCCGCGCTTCTTGTCGTCCTCTTTTGGCAGGACTGGAAGCTCACGCTTGTCACGTTTGTCATCATTCCCGGTCTGGCCGTCACCCTTCGCTTCATCTCGACGCGCATCCGAAAGATCGTCGGAGAAAGCCAGGAGCTTCTCGGCGGCATGATCTCGCGCGTGCAGGAAACCTACGAGGCCGAGCGCCTCGTCAAGGTAAGCAACGCCTACGACTTCGAGGAAAGGCGCTTTGCGGACGTCAACGACGGCATCCGCAGGCTTAGCCTCAAGTCGCTCAAGCTCAGCGCGGTCACGACGCCCGTCACGCAGATCCTCACGCTCGTTGCCATCGCATGCGTCGTCGGCGTTGCGCTCTATCAGGCGCAGCATGGCATGCTCACGATCGGCGAGTTCGTCACCTTCCTTTCGGCCCTGCTGCTCATCAAGGCGCCGATCCAGCATCTCTCGGGCCTGAGCGGCACATTCGCGGGCATCTCGGTCGCGGCGGAGAGCATCTTCGAGACGCTAGACTCGCCCGTAGAGACCGAGGGCACGGAGGAGCTTGAGATAGGTCCGGGCGAGGGACGCATCGAGTTCGAGCACGTCGTCGTCCGCTATCCCGGCAAGGACGTTCCCGCCGTCAGGGACTTCAGCCTCACGGTCAGGCCGGGCGAGTGCATCGCGGTCGTGGGCCAGTCGGGCTCGGGAAAGACGACCCTCATCAATCTTCTGCCGCGCTTCCTCGAGCCCGAGTCGGGCCGCGTCATGATCGACGGGCGCGACATCCGCGACTTCAGGCTCGGCAGCCTGCGAAGCCGCATCGCCTTCGTCACTCAGGACGTCGTGATCTTCGACGACACGCTGAGGAACAATCTGACCTACGGCCTTGAGAACGTCACCGACGAGCAGATCAGGGAGGCGCTTGAGGCGGCCTCGCTGACCGAGATGGTGGCGGAGCTTCCCGACGGGCTCGACACCCGCACGGGCGACGGCGGCAGCCTCTTCTCTGGCGGTCAGAAGCAGCGCATCTCGATCGCCAGAGCGTTCCTGCGCAACGCGCCGATCCTCATCATGGATGAGGCGACGAGCGCGCTCGACAGCAAGACCGAGAAGCACGTCTCCGAGGCCATGGGCCGACTGCGCTCGGGTCGCACGTGCCTCGTCGTCGCGCACAGGCTCTCGACCATCGCCGACGCGGACCGCATCGTCGTGATGAAGGACGGCTGCATCATCGAAACCGGCTCCTACGACGAGCTGATGGCCGCACAGGGCGCCTTCGCGCGTCTCGTCGAGCTGCAGACGGCCTGAGGCGGATCCTCCCGGGCAAAAGCGTAACCAATCGTCCGCAGGGCGCGGAGGAGCCGCGCGTGCGCGGCTCAAACCGTGTATCTTGTTGGGTCCGACTCCAATCTCTCGCATCTGATCATGAGCTTTCTTCTGGGCCTCGCAGGCTTTCTACTCACCATCGGCATCATCGTCATCGTTCACGAGGGCGGCCATTTCTTCACGGCCAAGTTCTTCAACATCAAGGTGACGCGATTCTCCTTCGGCATGGGCCCCGTGCTCTGGCGAAGGAGAAAGGGGGAGACTGAATACTGCTTCTCGGCCCTGCCGCTCGGCGGCTACGTGAGGATGGCCGACGAGGCGGATGCGGATCTCACTGAAGACGACCGCAGAAGGCTCTACACCCGTCAGGCCCGCTGGAAGCGCGGCCTCGTGCTCTTTGCGGGGCCCGCCACGAACTTCGTCCTCGCCTTCTTCCTCTACGTGATGGTCGGCGCGATCGGAACGCCCGACTTCGCGGCCGTCATGGGCACGCCGCCCGCAGGCACGCAGGCGGCGAGCGAGAACGTGAGGCAGGGCGACCGCGTGCTGTCCGTCAACGGTGCGCCGGTTCTCGGCATCACGGACATGAACGTCGAGCTTTTCGGTCTGGCGGGCAGCGCCGACATTCCCGTCAGGTTCTCCCGCGGGGATGAGACCTTCGTCAGGCATTTCTCGCTCGCAGGCGTGAGCCTTGACGACATGAGCGGGCGCTCGCCCGTCATCCATCTCGGCCTCGTGCCCTGGCTCAGGGACCCCGTCGTGGCGGGGACGGTGAAGTATTCGCCCGCCGAAAAGTCGGGGCTTGCGAGCGGCGACAGGATTCTGGCCGTCAACGGCGCAGGGGTGAGCTCGGTCCAGGAGGCGGTTGAGGCCATAGGCGCGACGCCCACGGGCTCGCCCGTGAGGCTGACGCTTTCGAACATCAGGACGCCCGAGACCGAGCGCGTGGTGGAGATTATGCCCGTGACGTCCGAGGGCCGCACGGTTGTCGGCATCCGCATCAGGGCGCTTCCCGAGATGGTCGTCGTGAGGCTCTCGCCTGTTGACGCAGTCGCCGCGGGCTGGCGCAAGGTGAAGAGCATCACTACCCTTCAGGTCAGAGGCGTGAGCCAGATGGCCACGGGCGAGGCCAGTACGAAGAACCTGACGGGCCCGATCGGCATTGCCGACATGGCGGGCGACGCCGTGCGCGGCGGCTTCGTGCCCTTCCTTGAATATCTTGCGCTCATCTCGATCGCGATCGGCTTCATGAACCTGATCCCCGTGCCGGTGCTCGACGGCGGACAGCTCGTGGTGCTTGGCCTCGAGGGCCTGCGCGGCCGGGACTTTTCCGAAAGGACGAAGAACTGGATAGGCAAGGCGGGCTTCGGCCTGATGCTCGTCGTCTTTGCCTTTGCGATGAACAACGACCTCACGCGCCTTTTCGAGGGCGCGTGACGGGGCTCAACGGAGTCAGGTGGCGCAGGAATGCGACCTCGAAGACAGGGATTACCCGTTCTGTCGTGAAAGAGGTCCCGCCGCCCGCTAACGGAGAGCCTCAAGATTTGGTAACCTTACACAAATTTGCCGCCGCCGTTTGCGGTCGTCTTCGGGGATGAACCTGAAGCAGACCGTGCAAGGGCGGAGGGCGTGACCCGTGACGATATAGAGAGAATTCATTTTGTCTGCCAATCTGACGAAGACGGCCGCCGCTGTCATTGCGGCCATGGTGTGCGCCGAGGGGGCCTCGGCTTTTGTCATTTCCGACATTCGAGTTGAAGGCCTGATGCGTACCGAACCCGGTACGGTCTTTTCGCATCTTCCGTTCCGCACAGGCGACGAGTACACGCCCGACATGGGCACCCGCGCCATCCACTCGCTCTACCGCTCCGGCCTCTTCAAGGACGTGTCGCTCTCTCAGGACGGCGACGTGCTCGTCGTGCACATCGTCGAGCGTCCCGCCGTGGCGACCATTGAGACGCACGGCATCAAGGCCTTCGACAAGGACGCTGTCGAGACCAGCCTGCGCGACGTCGGCATGGCCGAGGGCCGCATCTTCGACCAGGCGACGCTTGACCGCGCCGACCAGGAGCTGCGCCGCCAGTACCTCGCCCGCGGCTATTACGGCGTGAAGATCAAGACGATCGCCACGCCGCTCGAACGCAATCGCGTGCGCATCACGATCAACGTCGACGAAGGCCGTGCCTCGTCGATCGCCTCGATCCGCTTCACGGGCAACCGCCTCTTCGATGCCGACGAGCTGCTCGACCAGATGCAGCTCGGCATGCCGAACTGGTTCAGCTGGTACACGAAGCGCGATCTCTACAGCCGTGAAAAGCTTGCGGCCGACCTTGAGACGATCCGCTCCTTCTACATGAATCAGGGCTACCTCGACTTCAAGATCGACTCCGTCCAGGTTTCCATCGCGCCCAACAAGTCCGACGTCTACATCACGATCAACATGACCGAGGGCGAGAAGTACACGATCGCCGGCGCCAAGCTCACGGGCGACCTTCTCGGCATCGACGAGGAGCTCAACAAGCTCCTGACGCTCAAGGCGGGCGAGATCTACAGTGCCGAGCAGGTCAACAACGTCTCCACGGCGCTCGTCGACAAGCTCTCCACGCTCGGCTACGCCTTTGCGACCGCGACGCCCAATCCGATCGCCGATCGCGAGAACCGCACGGTCGAGGTCGTCTACACAATCGACCCGGGCCGCCGCGCCTATGTTCGCCGCGTGAACATCACGGGCAACAACCGCACGAAGGACGAGGTGATCCGCCGTGAAGTCCGCCAGTACGAATCCGCTTGGTTCGACAGCTCCAAGGTCAAGCTCTCGCGCGACCGCATCGACCGTCTCGGCTACTTCGAGTCCGTGACGGCCGACCCGGTGCCCGTGCCTGGCACGCGCGACCAGGTCGACGTCGACATCAAGGTGAAGGAGCGTCCGACCGGCTCCGTCTCGCTCGGTGCGGGCTACTCCACGTCCGACGGCATCATCCTTTCGGCGGGCTTCGCGCAGAACAACGTCTTCGGTACCGGCAAGTCCGTGTCCGTCGACGTCAACACGTCGAAGTCCCAGCGCACCTACGCGCTCTCCGTCGTCGAACCGTACATCACGCCCGAGGGCATCAGCCGCTCGTGGGAAGTCTATGACCGCCGCGTCGACCTTGAAGAGCTCGACGTCGCCGACGTGGAATACGAAACCCGCGGCGCCTCGCTCGCGTTCGGCATCCCGTTCACGGAAAACGACCGCGTGTTCCTCGGCGGCAAGATCGAATCCACGAAGGTTGACGCCAACAGCAACTCCCCGCAGCGCTATCAGGACTACGTGAACCGCTACGGCGCCGATCCCGTGTCCGTGGCCGCCACGGTCGGCTGGTCCCGCGACTCCCGCGACAACTCGCTCGCTCCGACGCGCGGCGTGTACCAGCGACTCAACGGTGAAGTCGGCCTGCCGGGCATGGACATCGAGTACTACAAGTTCACCTACCAGTACCAGCACTACTTCCCGCTCTCGAGGACGTGGACGCTGGCCTTCAACGGCGAAGTGGGCTACGGCGACGTCTACGGCCAGACCGACATGTTCCCGTTCTTCAAGAACTTCTACGTGGGCGGCATCGGCTCGGTGCGCGGCTTCGAATCCGGCACGCTCGGTCCGAAGGACAGCACGAACAAGATGAACGACGACGCGGACAATCTGGGCGGCGACCGCATGGTCAATGCCTCGCTTGAACTCCTCGCCCCGCTGCCGGGCGGCGACCGCACGCTGCGTATCTTCGGCTTCCTCGACGCCGGCTACGCCTGGGGCTACGAAGGCTTCGTCAACGCCAACGGCCATGCCGACTACAGGCGTCAGGAATTCAGCATGAGCGACCTGCGCTACTCGACCGGTATCGGCGTGGCCTGGATCTCTCCGCTCGGCCCGCTGAAGTTCTCGCTGGCCTTCCCGCTCAACGAGAAGGAAGGCGACAAGACGCAGCGCTTCCAGTTCCAGATCGGCACGGGCTTCTAAGACCTGCCGAGCCGCGCGGGCGGCCCGTCGTAGGGCCGTGCGCGGCGGTAAAATACGAAAATGCCTGCAGACGGGGCTGCCCAAATCGGGCGCCCCGTTTTTTTCAAGCCCAAAGGTGAACACCGTGAAAAAGCTTCTGCCCTCCGTTCTCTCGGCCGCCGTGCTCGGCCTCGCCATGCTCGCGCCCGTGGGCGCCGCGGATCTTCGCATCGGCGTCGTCAACATGGAGCGCATTCTGCGCGACTCTCTCTCCGCCGCCCAAGCGGGCGAGCGCCTCAATGCCGAGGGCATGCGCCGTCAGGAGGAGATTGATGCGCTCACCAAGCGCTTCAAGCAGCGTCTCGAGCGCTTCGAGAAGGGCGCCTCCGACATGAGCGAGAGCGAGCGCGTCACCGAGCGCAGGGAGCTCGCCGAGATGGAGCGCGACGTTGCGCGCCGCAGCCGCGAGGCCCGCGATGAGTTCAATCAGCGACGCAACGAGGAGGTGCTCCTGCTGCAGGGACGCGCAGGACGCATCATCCAGCAGATCGCCGAGACCGAGAAGTTCGATCTGGTGCTCTACGAGTTCTTCTATGCCAGTCCCAAGGTCGACATCACGGACCGCGTGATGAAGGCGCTTGACGCCGACGTCAAGCCTGCGAAGAAGAAAAAATAATGGAAAAAGCAAAGCGGCATGAACGGGCCTGAGGCCCGTTCGCCGTCATGCAACAACGAAACCACAACATACTGAGGAGCCGTCATGGCCGAAAATCTGCCGCGTTATGCCGTTACCGATCTGATTGCCCGCGTGTCCGGAATGAGCCGCGGAAGGCTTGAAATGCGCCTTCTGGGCGAATGCGCCGAAGTCTCCCGCTTCATGCCGCCCCAGACTGCGGGCGAAGGCGACATGGCCTTTCTCACGAACGCCGCCTACGCCGAGGCGATGAAGGCTTCGAGGGCCTCGCTCCTCATCATGCGCGAGCAGGATGTCGAGGCGCTCTTCGGTTCGGACGAACCCGGCCGCGCCGTGCTCGTCTGCGACAATCCGTACGCCTTCTTTGCATTCGCCTCCCAGATTCTCTTTCACGTCGAAACGCCTGCGGGCATTCATCCGCGCGCCTTCGTTGAAGAGGGCGCCGAGGTGGATCCGAGCGCAACGGTCGAGGCGCTTGCCGTCGTGCGCCGCGGCGCGCGCGTTGGCGCACGCACCGTCATCAAGACGGGCGCTGTCGTGGGTGAGGACACGGTCGTGGGCGAGGACTGCATTCTTTACCCGAACTGCGTGCTTGAACGCGGCACGGTCGTCGGCAACCGCTGCATCTTCCAGCCCGGCTGCGTGATCGGCGGCGACGGCTTCGGCTTTGCGCCCTTCAAGGGCGAGTGGGTCAAGATCCCGCAGGTGGGCCGCGTGGTGATCGGCGACGACGTCGAGATCGGCGCGGGCACGACGGTCGACCGCGGCGCCCTCGAGGACACCGTGATCGGCGACGGCACCAAGCTTGACAACCAGATCCAGCTCGGCCACAACGACCGCATCGGCCGCCACGTCGTGATGGCTGCCTGCGTGGGCATCGCGGGTTCGACCACCGTGGGCGACCACTGCATGGTGGGCGGCGCGGCCATGATTAACGGCCACATCAACATCCCCGCAGGTTCCGGCATCGGTCCGGGCACGGCCATCACGGGCTGGGGCAAGGAACCCGCCCAGAAGACCGGCTTCTTCCCCGCCTTGGAGGGCCGCGACTTCCAGCTCGTCGGCGCCACGATCTCGCGTCTTCCTGCCATGCGCAAGGAGCTCAAGGCCCTTGCCCGCCGCATGGCTGAACTCGAGGCGTTAATCCGTTCTGCCGAAGAATAATTTTTCAAAAGGCGCGACAATAAGAAGATGCCCCCGGAGAGCGGCGGCATCCCGCCGCACGCCAAGGCCCCATTTTTCAATAGAGGTTACGTTCCAATATGAGTACGCTCGACATCCGTGATATCATGGACATGCTTCCGCACCGTTATCCGTTCCTTCTCATCGATCGCATCGTCGAACTCGACACGGAGGCCGGCCGCGTGGTTGCGCTCAAGAACGTCACTGCCAACGAGCCGCAGTTCACGGGACACTTCCCCGGCGTGCCCGTCATGCCCGGCGTTCTGATCATCGAGGCGATGGCCCAGGCCTGCGCGATCATCGCGCTCTCCCGCCTTCCCGAAGGCACGGACCGCAAGAACTCGCTCTTCTACTTCGCAGGCATCGACAAGGCCCGCTTCAAGCAGGTCGTGCAGCCCGGCGATCAGCTCATGATCGAAGGCAAGTTCATCCGCTCCAAGCTCGGTCTCGGCATCTTCGAGGCCGTCGCCCGCGTCGACGGCAAGGTCGTCGCCCAGGCTGAGATGATGTGCGCCTACCGCCCCGTCGCGCCCAAGACGTCCGACGCCGGCAAGCAGGCCTAAGGACCCTGAAGTCCCGACGCGCCTGAAGCCGCTCAAAGCGGACGGCAGCAGAAGTCCTGCGCTGGAGGATCCTCTCCGCGCAGGTTTTTTTTGAAGCGGAAAGCCTTGCCAAAGGGCTCGAAAGGCACCGGAAGGGACGAAGAAACCCTTAGAAATGCAACAGAGTGTATCTAGTGCAAACTGCCTAGGCCTTTCTTGTGAAGTTTGAATTCGCCTGTGGTGACGGGCAAGAGCGGGAGGGAGGCAGGGTAACTACTAATCGACCTAGGGTTTTTCCTGAAGACTTGTTACATTTGCTCCGACGTCTGAAACCTTGGTGGAGAGCTCGTCAGGTAAAGTTAGCTCATCGGAGAACGACGCCGAAAGGCGACGAGTCCTCCGCTCCTTTTGGTTGGATTTATTCGCCCGCTGTCACTGAGACCGCGGGCTTTTTTTATTTTTTTCGAGGCTTCAGGCCCCTGCCGCCGTGGCGGCGGGGTGAGTGCGGCAGGATCAGCAGCCGAGCCAGGCGGCAACGGCGAGGATGGCGAAGACCGCGGCGGCGATCCGGCGCATGAGCTTCATAGAGAGGCGCTCGGCGAGCTTGTTGCCGATGAAGACGGCGGGCGCGTCGGCGATCATCATGCCGAGCGTCGTGCCCGAGATGACCCAGAGGACCTCGGCGGGGAACTTCGCGGCGAGCGCCACGGTGGCGAGCTGGGTCTTGTCGCCCATTTCGGCTAGGAAGAAGAGCACGACGGTGGTGCCGAAGACGCCGAAGCGCTTCATGCGGCCCTCGTCCGTCTCCTCGTCGTCGAGCTTGTCGGGGACGAGCATCCAGGCGGCCATGGCGGCGAACGAGACGATCAGGATCCAGCGGAGGATTTCGGGCGTGATGAGGGTGGCGAGCACGGCGCCCACGCCGCCCGCCATCGCGTGGTTGAGGACCGTGGCGACGAGGATGCCCCAGATGATGGGAGCAGGCCTGCGGAATCTGGCGGCGAGGCAGATGGCCATGAGCATGGTCTTGTCGCCGATTTCGCTTGCGGTGACGACGCCGGTGGAGAGAAGAAGAGTCTGAAGGGCTTCAAGCATGGGGGATTGTCGGGGACGGCGCGTGGGGCATGTGTTCAAGAAACTGCGGGCGCATCCTCTTCCTGCCCGATGCGCCGGCCCGGGCGCGTTCTGGGCGTCCTTGCGGTTTATCCGGAAGAGGACACACCGCAGGTCTTGCTCATGCCGCGCCGGGAACGATGAGTCCCCGAGGCTCGCATTCCTGCGCCATAAAGCAAGGCGCTTCAAGCATGTTGACGCAGGACGGCGGCCGTTGCGGCCGCCCGAGCTACTCCCCTGAAGAGTGCGGAGCGCATTCTAGCATGCCGTTATGCAGTGCCGCAGGGGTTTTCGGAGGAATTTTCCTTCCGAGAACCCGTAAGAAAGGCGCCTGAGATGCTACGGAATGCAAAAGTCGCCGCGAGCCTTTCGCCTGCGTCCGCAACTGAAAAGACCTCTCGCAGTAGCGTCTGGAGGGTTAACCCTAGGTTCGCGGGCGAGGTTTCGTCCTGCGCTCTGTTACGTCCGCTGGGAAGTCGAAACAGCTCGCGAAGCGACATGCCCTAAAGTACGAGACATGGAGAACGAAGTGCGACGAGCACGGAGGACCTCCGCTCCTTTTGGTTGGAAAGCTTCAGGCCTGCAGGCGTTGCCCGCGGGCCTCTTTTTTTGCTTCTTCGGAGCCTCGGGTTTGCCTGCTTCGTCGGGCTGCGGCGGAATCCCGCCAAAATGCGTCAGAATGCAAGTGCGTTCCACGAGGCCGTGCAGCGCAGTCGGGCGATATATCCCTCTGCACGAGGCGTCTTGTGTGCGGAGGGCAGGGAGGCGGAGCGGCGCGGCAGGAAGCTCTGTTACAGAAGGCCCAATGACGAAACAGCACCGGGAGGCCCTTCAGGTACAGTCAATGCATCAGGAAGGCGAAGCTGCCCTCCGGAGACTTCAAGAACATGATTTCGGCCTGCAGGAAAACGACTGCAGGCCTTGTTTTTGACCTCGGCGGGGCGCTTGCAACGAGATGCAAGAATCCTGTGGGGCGTTCTTCGCTCAAAGTCATGCGGGGCGTCTCCTGCAGAGGCGTTTCAAGGGTTTGTTCCGAGATGCTCGAAGTGTTTCGTTCCGACCTCTTGTTACATCTCCCGGGAAGTTCGAAACGGATGGCGGGCGGGATTCGGCTCATTGAAGGCATGGAGAACGCCGCAGCAATGCATGAGTCCTCCGCTCCTTTTGGTTGGAAAACTTCAGCTCGCAGTCCCAAGGACCGCTGGCCTCTTTTTTTGCGTTCGCCCTGCACGCGTGTTCCTGAGGAGGAACGCCCTGAAACGCAAGCGGCGTATGGCATTTGCGGCGGGAGGCTCCTCGCCGGGGCGCGATCCGTCTTCTCGGCGCACGGGCAGTCTAATCTATAATATTGGGATTGCTCGGCTTCCGCCCCTGCGGGAGCCTGCGCGCACGGGCGCCCGTGCTCCGTTTCACGAGAACGTCAGATGCACGGCGGGCGGCGGGATGCCGCGAAATTTCCGAAGAAGGCGCGCGAACAAGGTCAAAAAAGGAATTGTCATGGCTCAAATTCATCCGTCCTCCATCGTTCATCCCGATGCCGTGCTCGCCGCCGACGTCGTCGTCGGCCCCTTCTGCCTCGTCGGGCCGAAGGTTCGGATCGGTGCGGGCACTCACCTGCGCAGCCACGTCTGCGTCGAGGGCCGCACGACGATCGGCAGCGGCAACGTGATCTACGCGGGCGCTTCGATCGGCTGCGATCCGCAGGACAAGAAGTATGCGGGCGAGGACACGGTGCTCGTCGTGGGCGACAACAACGTGATCCGCGAAAACTGCACGTTCTCGATCGGCACGATTCAGGACGAGGGCGTCACGACGGTCGGCAGCGACAACCTCTTCATGGCCAACGTCCACGTGGCACACGACTGCCGCGTCGGCAACCACACGATCATCGCCAACAACGTCGCGCTCGCGGGCCACGTCCGCGTCGACGACTGGGCAATCGTGGGCGGCCAGACGGGCGTGCATCAGTTCGTGCGCATCGGCGAGCACGCCATGGTGGGCGGCGCCTCCGCCGTTCTGCGCGACGTTCCGCCCTACGTGATCTGCTCCGACAACCCCTGTGCGCCTCACGGCCTCAACACCGTGGGCCTGCGCCGCTTCGGCTACTCCGACACGCAGGTGCGCGCGCTGCACCAGGCCTACCGCCTGATGTACCGCGAGGGCCTCATCGTCAAGGAGGCGCTCGTGAAGATCGAGGCCCTCAAGGCCGACTTCCCGGACGCCGTCGAGCAGCTCACCCGCTTCATCGAATTCATCGGCAGCAGCCCGCGCGGCGTGATCCGCTGATCCGCCCGGCGCATTCATTCTCACCACTACGAACCGTACCATCAACGAGGGGAAACTCATGGGCATTCAGTCTTCCATTCCGACGCTTGAACGCAACGGCGCCGTCTGGCTTGCCGGCGAGGCGAGCGGCGACTTCATCGCGAGCCTTGTGATTCCTGAGGTGGCCGCACGCATGGGCGGTGCTCCGCAGTACGGCGTGGGCGGCGACAAGATGCGCGCCGCGGGCTTTCGCGCCTGGTACGACTCGCGCGAGCTTTCCGTGCGCGGCTATGTCGAAGTGCTCACGCACCTGCCGCGCCTGCTGAGCTTCCGCAAGGACCTCATCACCCGCTTCGGCGACTCGATGCCGCAGGTGTTTGTGGGCGTCGACGCTCCCGACTTCAACCTCGCCGTCGAGGAGAAGTTGCGCCGCCGCGGCGTTCCGACCGTTCACTTCGTGAGCCCCTCGATCTGGGCCTGGCGTCCCGAGCGCATCCAGACGATCCGCCGCGCCGTCGACCACATGCTGCTCGTCTTCCCGTTCGAGCAGGAGATCTACCGCAAGGCCGGCGTGCCCGCCACCTTCGTCGGCCATCCGCTCGCGGGCATCATCCCGATGACGCCCGACACGGCGGGCGCCCGCAGGAGCTTCGGCATTGGTGACGACGGCCTGCCCGTCATCACCGTGATGCCTGGCTCGCGCGTCGACGAGCTCAAGGGCTGTGCTCCGGTCTTCTTCAACGCCGTCGAGCGTCTTCTCGCCCGCAACGGCGGCGCCCACGTCCTGATTCCCGCCGTCGACGAGCAGGCCCGTACCCGCATCCTGCAGGTGGCGAACATGTACCCGCGCCTTGCCCAGGCGATGCAGATCGTCACGGGTGAAAGCCATCGCACGATCGAGGCCGCCGACGCGGTGCTCGTCGCCTCCGGCACGGCCGCGCTCGAGTGCGCGCTCTACAAGAAGCCGATGGTCGTGGGCTACAAGATGCCCGCCCTCACGGGCATGATCATGCAGAAGAAGGCGCTCATCCACTGCGTTTCCCTGCCGAACATCCTGCTCGGCGAAAACGTCGTGCCCGAGTTCCTGCAGTTCTTCTGCGAGCCCGACCCGATCTCCTACGCGCTTGAGGACGCGCTTCAGAACGAAGCCCGCCGCAGGATGCTCGAGGAACGCTTCTCGGCCATGCACGAGAGCCTCATCGCTGACACGCCCGCTCTCGCCGCCGACGTCATCATGAGCGTCGCAAGATCCTGAGGGGCTCGAGAGCTCTGAGAGAGGGCAAGCCCGCAGGGGCGCTTCGCCGGCCGGTTCCGCGGAGCGCCTTTTCTTTTTCCCATTCATTCACCAGGACCTGACCGTGGCCAAATTCGCCGCTTCCAAAACGCAGCCCACCACCGACCTGCCGAGCCTCTTCGGTTCGGAGGATCCGCTCTTTTCATCGACGCTCGTCGCAGGGGTCGACGAGGCGGGCCGCGGCCCGCTCGCGGGCCCCGTCTGCGCGGCGGCCGTGATTCTTGATCCCGACCGTCCCGTCGAGGGCCTCAACGACTCGAAGAAGCTCTCGGCCGCGAGGCGCGAGGCGCTCGCGCCGCTCATTCGCGAGCGCGCGCTCGCCTGGTGCGTCGCCTGGGCCGACGTCCACGAGATCGACACGCTGAACATCCTTCAGGCGACGATGCTCGCCATGAAGCGCGCCGTTGAGGGGCTCGGCGTCAGGCCCGAGCTCATCCTCGTCGACGGCAACCGCACGCCCCAGGGGCTGCCCGCTCCCGCCTCCGCCGTCGTGAAGGGCGACGCCAGGGTCGCCGCCATCTCGGCCGCCTCGATCCTCGCGAAGACCGCACGAGACGCCCGCATGGCCGAACTCGACAAGATCTATCCGGGCTACGGTTTCGCCGCTCATGCGGGCTACGGCACCGCAAGGCACGTCGAGGCGATCCGCACGCTCGGCATCACGCCCGAGCACCGCCGCTCTTTCGAGCCCGTCAAGTCCATGATCGCCGGCAAGGCAGCCAAGGAGAACGAGAATGATTGAAAAGTTCATTGAGAGCGAGGCCAACGCGAAGTTCAAGCGTTGGAAAAAGCTCGCGCGCGATGCGCGCGCCGTGAGAAAGGAGAGGGCCACCCTGATGGAGGGCATCCATCTGATGCAGGTGGCGCTCGAATCCGGCTGCCGCGTCAACGCCGTTCTGATCGATGCGGACCGCGCCACGCGCGAGGCCCGCGAACTCGCCCTTGAGCTCTGCAGGAAGAGCGGCGCAGACCTCTTTGCGCTCTCGCCCGCCCTCTACGACCAGCTTTCGCCCGTCGAGCACGGCGTCGGCGTCATGTGCGAGGCGGCCGTTCCGCCCGCGCCCGCCGACGATGCCTGGAAGTCCGCCGACGCGCTCTATCTCGACGGTGTGCAGGACGCGGGCAACGCGGGCACGCTGATCCGCACTGCGGTCGCCGCAGGCGTTCGCGTCGTGGCGGCAAGTCCCGTCGCCGCAACCCTCTGGTCCCCGAAGGTGATGCGCGCCGGCATGGGCGCGCACTTCGGCGCCGTCTTCATCGAGAACATCACGCCCGAGGCCTTCCGCAGGGTCTATCGCGGCCGCATCTACGCGGCCGACGCCCGCGGCGGCGAGGATCTCTTCCTCGCGGCGGACGACGTTGCCGAGGGCCCCGTTTGCTGGCTGATGGGCGCCGAGGGACCAGGCGTCTCCGATGCGGGCCTTGAGGCTGCCGACCGTCGCTTCTACATTCCGATCGAGGCCGCGTGCGAAAGCCTCAACGTGGGCGCCGCGGCCGCCGTCTGCCTCTTCGACACCCGCCGCAGGCGTTTTGCGCGCAGGGGCGCCTGACGCTCGCGTGATGCGGTGAAGGGTGGGGGACCGGGTGCTCCTTCGCCCTCGCAGGGTGTCGTGCGAACGCGTCTTCCGACGCCTGCACGCCTCCCGCACGGGGCTTTTCGGGCGGCTGGATCTGCGGTCGTGATGCCTTTTCCGCGAAGAAAGCGGGTGTTGCATATAGGAGAAAATCCCTAAAGAAAAACCCGAATTTTTCATGCAGGGCGGCCGTCAAACGGATAAACTGCGCACCTGACGTCGCCGGGAGTGCCAGGAGCGCAGACCCCGGCGTTTATTTTTTTCGGAAAAAAAAACACAAGGCCGCCGGCCGCCGTCCCTCCCGGCATGAAGAGGAGGGGACGGAGGCCCGCCTCACAAGCATGCTGAACTTTGCCTACCACAATCCTGTCCGCCTCGTCTTCGGACGCGGCGCCGAAAATGAAGCCGGTCGTCTGGCTGAAACCGTTGCCCGCACCCACAAGTGCCTTGTGGTCTACGGCGGCGGCTCCGTCGTCCGCTCCGGCCTTCTCGCCTCGGTGAGGAAGAGCCTTGAGGCCGCAGGCATGACGGTGATTGAAAAGGGCGGCGTCCATCCCAACCCCCGCCTGTGCTTCGTGCGCGAGACGGTCGACTGGATGCGCGATCAGGGCGTGGGTCTTGTCGTCGCCGTGGGCGGCGGCTCCGTGATCGACACCGCCAAGTGCATTGCCCTTGGCCTCGAGTACGAGGGCGACTGCTGGGACTTCTTCGACGGCCACGCCGTTCCCGATAAGGCCCTGCCCGTGCTCGCCGTGCTGACGATCCCCGCCGCGGGTTCCGAGCAGTCCGTGCGGTGCGTGATCTCGCACCACGGCACGAAGGCCGGTATCGGCGCCGAATGCCTGCGCCCCGCCGCGGCCATCGTCAATCCCGAATGCTTCATGACGCTGCCGCGCCATCAGGTCGCCGCCGGCGTCGTCGACATGATCTCCCACATCATGGAGCGCTATTTCACGCGCACGACCGCGACGGCCTACGTCGACGCGCAGTCCGAGGCTGCCATGCGCACCGCGATCGAATTCGGCCCGAAGGTCTGGGCGGATGCCCGCGACTACGATTCCTGGTGCCAGATCGGCATGGTCGGTAGCTTCGCGCACAACGGCTACTTCGGTCTGGGCCGCGAGGAGGACTGGGCCTGTCACGCCATCGAGCATGAAATCTCCGGCTGGAACGAGGCCATCACCCACGGCATGGGCCTCTCCGTCGTGATCCCCGCCTGGATGCGCTACGTCTCTGAACGCACGCCCGCGCGCTTGGCGCAGTTCGCCCGCAACGTCTTCGGCATCGTCGAGGCCGACGACGCCGAGGCTGCGAAGAAGGGTATCGAGGCGCTCGTCGCCTTCTACAAGTCCCTCGGCATGCCGACCCGCATGGGCGAGCTCGGCGCCGACGAATGCCCCGTCGAGTCGCTCGCGCGCCACTGCTGCCGCCGCGGCCCCGTGGGCCGCCTCCTGCCGCTTGAGGCGTCCGACGTCGAGGCGATCCTGAAGAACGCCTTCTGAAGCTGATGCTTCGAACCTCCCGAGGTTCAGGCTGAATCCGGGGCAACGGGCCGCGCACTTTCCTCACGTGAAGGCGCGGCCTTTTTCACATCCGTCTTCGCCGCCGCCCGCGCACGCCGTCGGACGCCCTTTCCCACATCTTGTGCCGGCGCACCTCCCCGAGTTCGGCTGCCTCCTCCTTCACCCGCTTGTAAAACCCTCTCCCCCATTGCTTTCGACCGTTGTTCGGGGCGTCATTTCTCTGGAGTGAAATCTGTGCAAAACACAAGATGTTGTGGTTGTGGTGTTGTCAAACCACATGATGTAGTGACTTTTTCGGCGTCCGATTGTATGGTGCCGATGCTTCTCATAGAAAAAAAGAATGGATGAAAAAAGGCGGTTCGGACCGGCGTGGGAGGGACTTCAAACGCGCCTCCCTCTAAGGAGGAGCGGATGCGGGGAGGCGTTCCGGACCGCCGGGGATGTTTTGAGGAAGCACTTTTGCGCAGGTTTGTCAATACCGCAAACATCCGTTTGACGAAGAAAAGAGTGTTGAGATTCTCGGGGCTTTTCCATAAGATTAAGTCCCTGCCGCCCATGGGGCGGCAGTTCGTTTTTTCGGGTCCGTCCGTTGGTTTCAATGACGGCCGCTGTTGAGAAGGATTAAAAGAAGGACGACGACATGCTGACGGTTATCAAGAAGGACAACACGACCGAAGAATTCATTGACGAGAAGATCGTTGACGCGGTGAAGAAGGCGGCCTTCCGCTGCGACACGCTCATCGACGACGAGGGTCTCGCCCGCATCGTCAGTGAGGTCCGTTCGCGCCTTGAGGGCCGCGACGAGGTGTCCGTGCTTGAGCTTCACGAGCTTGTCATCGCCGTTCTCTCCGCCCAGCAGCACAAGCAGGTGGCGGAGGCCTATGCCGAATACCGCTACTACAAAACGACGTACGCCCGCACGTTCGAGCAGCTCCGTCAGGATGCCGACGACGTGCTGCGCCTCGGCGACCGCGAGAACGCTAACTACGACAGCTCGCTCGTCTCCACGAAGGGCTCCCTGATCAAGGGCTACCTCACGAAGAGCCTCTACAAGCAGTTCTATCTTTCGGGCAAGGAGAAGGCCCTGATCGAGCGCGGCGACATCTACATCCACGACCTGCGCGACATGATCCTCGGCTGCATCAACTGCTGCCTCTTCGACATCGGCCACGTCCTCAAGGGCGGCTTCGAGATGTCGAACGTCCAGTATTCCGAGCCCAAGTCCGTGCTTTCCGCTCTTCAGGTGATCGGTGACATCACGCTTGTGGCGACCGCCCAGCAGTTCGGCGGCTTCACGCTGCCCGAGCTTGACAAGGTGCTCCTGCCCTATGTCGAGAAGAGCCTCGCCGCCGCCCGTGCCAAGTACCGCGACCTCGGCCTTGACGAGGATACCGTCGAGCGCGTCGCCTCGCGCGACGTCGTGCGCGAGCTCGAGCAGGGCTTCCAGTCCCTCGAATTGAAGCTCAACACCGTGCCGTGCAGCCGCGGCGATTTCGCCTTCACGACGATCACTTTCGGTCAGTGGAATCCCGAGCTCTTCACCGAGGAGGAGCGCGAGTGGCTCATGACGATCAGCCGCATCATGCTCCAGGTTCGCCGCAACGGCCACGGCAAGGACGGCAAGCCCGTCGTCTTCCCGAAGCTTGTCTATCTCTATGACGAGCGCCAGATCGAGGCCGACAAGTGGTCCGCCCAGCTCTTCGACGAGGCCGTCAGGACCTCCTCCGAGTGCATGTACCCGGACTACCTGAGCCTTTCGTCCGAGAACGGCAGCGTCTCCGAGATCTTCCAGCAGTACGGCGCCATCACGTCGCCCATGGGCTGCCGCGCCTTCCTCTCGCTCTGGTGCAATGAAGAGGGCAGGGCCGTCACGGTCGGGCGCTGCAACATCGGCGCCGTCTCGCTCAACCTGCCGATCATCCTCAAGCTCGCCCAGCTCCGTCATCCCGACACCTGGCGCAATGACTTCTGGCGCATTCTCGACGAGCGTCTCGAATTCATCCGCTCCTTCTTTAAGAAGCGCTACGACATCATCCGCAACCAGAAGTGCTCGAGCAACCCGCTCGCCTTCACGCAGGGCGGCTTCTACGAGGGCACGAAGAGCCCCGACGACCGCGTGGGCGACCTCGTGCGCTACATGACGGCCTCGTTCGGCATCACGGCCCTTGACGAAGCCACCTATCTCTGGAGCGGCAGGCGCCTCGTCGAAGAGGGCGGCGACTTCTCCGCCTCCGTGCTTCGCCACCTCAAGGAAAAGCTCGCGCAGTTCAAGAAGGAGGACGGCCACCTCTACGCCATCTACGGCACGCCGGCCGAGTCGCTCTGCGCCACGCAGGCCCGTCAGTACGACCGCTTCTGCCGCGACGAAGGCGTCGAGAACGTGTTCCGTTCGACCGAGCACTACAGCCCCGAGTACTTCACGAACTCCTTCCACGTCAACGTGACGGAGGACATCACGCCCTTTGAGAAGCAGGACCGCGAGTTCACGGACTTCCATCTCTGCGAAGGCGGCCACATCCAGTACGTGCGCCTCGACAACCCCGAGAACTTCGAGGCCGTCAAGGCGGTCATCCGCCGCGGCATGAAGAAGGGCTTCTATCAGGGCGTCAACTTCGACAGCGCCTACTGCGGCGACTGCGGCAGGCACAGCACGAACGTGCTCTTCAAGTGCCCGCACTGCGGCAGCGCGAACCTCTCCGTCATCTCCCGCGTCTGCGGCTACCTCGGCTACTCCAACGTCAACGGCATGTCCCGCATGAACGACGGCAAGATGGCCGAAATCCGCAACCGCAAGAGCATGTAAGGATCCTCCGATGAACTACATCGGCTTGAGCACCTGCGACACGGCCAACGGCCCCGGCGTGCGCGTCTCGCTCTTCTGCTCGGGGTGCACGCTACACTGTCCCGGCTGCTTCAACGAGGAGAGCTGGGACTTCGGAGCCGGGAGGCCCTTCACCGACGAAACCCTCGCGACGCTTCTCAAGGCGCTCGAGGAGGACTTCGTCGAGGGCCTCAGCCTGCTCGGCGGCGATCCGCTAGAACCCGAGAATCGGGACGAGGTCCTGAGGATCGTCAGGGCCGTGCGCGAAAGGTTCGGCAGCACGAAGACCATCTGGCTCTGGACGGGCCGCCGCCACGAGAAGGTGGCGGACTGCCCCGTGCTCGAGTACGTCGACGTGCTCGTCGACGGTCCCTACGTCGAAAAGCTCAAGGTGCATGAAAAGGGCTGCTGGTTCGGAAGCTCCAACCAGCGCGTCATTCCCCTTCATCCCGCTGGCTGATTCGTTCCATGGCCGTCGATCTCTTCAACCGTCACTTCGACTTTCCCGTGCTTCTCGCCATCAGGGAGGCCTTCGAGTCGGGCACCTGGGACGGCTGGATGCGTGCGGTCACCGCGCTGGGCGATCACGGCGCCGTCTGGATCGCGCTCGGCGTCGCTCTTCTCCTCTTTCGCAGAACGAGGCTCACGGGAGCCGCAATCCTTCTCGCGCTCACTCTGGTCGCACTTGTCGGCAACATGGGACTCAAGCCGCTCTTTGATCGACTTCGTCCCTGCGACATCATGGGCTTCACGCTTCTGCCCGCGTGTCCGCCCGATCCTTCCTTCCCCTCGGGCCACACGCAGAACGCCGTCGCCGCCTACGGCGGAATGTTCTGCATCACGAAAAAGCTTTGGGTGCGCGTGGTGTGCATGGCACTGGCGCTGCTCATTCCCTTTTCGCGG
>OGFG01000973.1_pt1 | contig 31386 bp, 19 predicted proteins | sample 1570761 | NCBI WGS metagenome assembly OGFG01 (sample SAMEA2581938, study PRJEB24529) | metagenome | biome: Human gut stool | place: China | collected 2011
TCCGCATGAGCGAGGTTGACACACAGACCGTTGAATGGCTATGGGAGCCGTATATTCCCTTTGGGAAAGTAACCATTGTGCAGGGCAATCCCGGCGAGGGCAAGACCACTTTTGCCCTACGCCTTGCCGCCGCCTGCACCACCGGGGGAACGCTGCCGGGAATGAAGCCCTTGCCGCCATTCCAAGTGATTTACCAGACCGCCGAGGACGGGCTGGGCGATACCGTCAAGCCCCGCTTGATGGAAGCAGAAGCCGACCTTGACCGCGTACTTGTGATTGATGAAGCCAAGCGGGAGCTTACCCTGTCCGATGAGCGCATAGAAAAGGCAATCACGCAGAACGGGGCGCGGCTGATTATCCTTGACCCCATACAGGCGTACATGGGCGAAAAAACCGACATGAACCGGGCAAACGAAGTGCGCCCCATGTTCCGCCGCCTTGCCGATGTTGCCGAGCGTACCGGGTGCGCCGTTATCCTTATCGGACATCTCAACAAAGCTGCCGGAGGGCAGAGCGCATACCGGGGCTTAGGTTCTATCGACTTCCGCGCCGCAGCAAGGAGCGTCCTGCTGATCGGGCGCGTGAAGCGAGAACCGAATGTGCGCGTTATCGTCCATGACAAATCTTCCCTTGCGCCGGAGGGCAAGCCCGTTGCCTTTTGCCTTGACCCGGAAACGGGCTTTTCGTGGGTAGGCGAATACGACATCACCGCCGACGAGCTGCTGTCCGGCGCGGGTGGGAACACCGCCACCAAGACCGAACAGGCTGAAAGGCTGATACTTGACCTGCTTGCAGACGGGAAAGAGCTTGCCAGCGAGGACATTGTAAAAGCCGCAGCCGAAGCCGGAATATCCGAGAGGACGGTACAGAACGCCAAGCGCAACATGGGCGGCATTTTAGGCGCAAGGCGTGTCGGCGGTCAATGGTACAACTTCATCAAGAAGAAGCAGCCGCCCGAACCCGCAAGCTGAAAGTGCAAAACGCAGAGCCTTTGCGCTTTGCACTTTCGCACTTTCACTATACCGACCACCGCCCCATTTGCTGACCGCATGGGGCTTTATCTTTGAAAGGAGAGCCTATGAGCAACGAAACCAACACCCGCACCGCCACCCCTACCGCTTCCCCTCTGACCGCACAAGGCACACAGCAGCCCGTTATGGTAAAGAGGATTGGAAAGACAACCTATCGTGTCAAGCTGCATTTCAGCGAAACGAGCAAGGAAACGATGACCGATAAGATTAAGCGGCTTATTTTGAATGATTGTGCAAAAGAGTTTGAACAAAGCGAAAAAATTTCTTAAACACCCTTGACAAAGCGTATCAGAAGATTCCCTTCTGTCTGCAATGGAGCGAGCCGGAAACGAGGACATGAGTGACGATGTGGAGCGTAAGGGACTTGGTACACCTGCCACTAGAGCAGACATTATAGAGAAGTTAGTCAAGGACGGTTTCGTGAAACGTGAGAAAAAGCAGATGATCCCCACAGAGGACGGAATGAAGCTGATTACGGTGCTTCCGGATGTGGTGAAGTCTCCGAAACTTACTGCTGATTGGGAAAATGCCCTTACCCTTGTAGCAAAGGGAGAGTATTCCATGCAGGAGTTTATGGATGGAATTGCGGATATGGTAAAGAACCTTGTACAGACCTATCACAGCATTAGTGACGAGCAGAAATCCATGTTTGGAGGAAATCAGAGCGCACAGGAACCCCTTGGGAAATGCCCGAAATGTGGCGGTGATGTGGTAAAGGGAAAATATGGAGCTTACTGCAAAAATAAGTGTGGTATGAATGTTGGCAAGGCAATGGGGACTGTACTTTCCGATACGCAGATTAAGAGTATGCTGGAGGGGAAAAAGACTTTTGTCAAAGGATTAAAGGGAAAGAAAGGCACTTACGATGCTTACCTGATTCCGGAAGGAATTGAGGATTATTCCTATAGCAAGGATGGCAAGGAAATCAAAGGCTCACAGTATAAGGTCAAGCTGGAGTTCTCAAAAAAGAAATAATAAAACTGTAACAGGGCGTATGAAATATGCGTGTTTCATACGCCAGTGATGTTTACATTAAGTACATTATGTAGAAATGGAAAATAGTGTATAAATATTATATAATGAGAAATATATTACGAAAGTGAATGAGGAGTGAAATGGATGAATAGCGAGTTACATAATGGAAAATGTGAAATGTGTGGGGAAAATGCCATTGTAGAAAATATAAATGGTAGGATGATATGTGAAAAATGCTTTTCGAAAATTAGCTTACTGATAGCGGCTGATGAAGGATGTAAAATTTGGATAAATGAATCAATCAGTAAGGATTCAGCATATGATGATGCAATAGATCAAGTAGTAAATCAGCATTTATTAAATATTAAAAAACTGCAAAGAAATTGTGCAGATCAAATAATTTCATTAAAGAATGCATTAAAAGAAGAAATCAAAGTAAGAATACAGTTTTATAGGAGAGATGAGTTCTTTGCGGTATTGTTTTCTATAAAAGAGTATATTAGAAGATATTTATTAAGATGTAAAAGACCTCAGTGGAATTATATAAATGATATCTCAACCGTTAATATACTAATGAAAATAGCTAGTGAGGTGACAGAATATGAAAATCATGCAATTTATGAGTTGGAAATGGGGTGTTCAAATCTAGCTAATGTAATTTGCTGGGCCAGAAGATACAATTTGGTTACTGAAAATTATAATATTGTTGGTGACAATGTGAGTGATGTTGGTGATTTGTGTTTTGAATCAGCTTTGCCAAATGAGGCTGATAAATATTTTGATCTTTATTTAGAAAATGGAGTATTTGAAAAAATTGAAGATTATACAATAAAAAATGAATTTTTGCGGAATAAACTTTCTCTAGAAGAGAAAACACCAGAAAGTATACTTAATGCATTTGCAGACATTTTATCTAGCCAATTTTTATTTAGTGCTAAGGATTTGAAGGCACTCGAACAAATAATTTTCAAGTATGAATTTAAAAATAATGAAGAATTTAAAGCATGGGTGCAAGAAGAAAAAGAATTGTTTAGTGATAGTCCCATATATGTAATAGAAAAAGAATTACTTGAGAAAACTTTTAATAAGAGTATATTGGAAGCAATTTTAAATACTTTTTCTATTAATAAGCATTTCGATAGTCTTGCAGATTACATGGAACTGTTTTGTTTTTTTGAAGTAGATGATTTTGTAATGTTTGGCGGGATTGATGTGGTACAAACGTTTGGAATATTTGAAAAGTTTTTACTATCAGGTCATTATATTGAAGCGTATAAAAAGGGAATATCAAGCAACAAAATATTTACTAAAGCACAAAGAAATATGTCGAAATATTTTTCTTATTGTGTTGCAGATTTGCTTGCAAATAATGGGTATATACTACCGACAGAAATTGTTAATAAGAAAGAATGTATAAGAGCCGAAATAGATAAAATAGAAATAGAAAATGAAAATATCTTAAAAGACTCTAATGGAAAAGCACTTGGAGATATAGACGTTCTAGCAATCAACATTGATAAAAAGGAAATATTGCTATTTGAATTAAAGTATTATAAACCTGCAATAAGTATTCATGATCTTTTTGTAAGGGATAAAAGTCTTATAGTGGATAAAAGGGTGTTGGAACATATCCAAGCTAGAGAAAAAGCTATATCAAGTCATAAGAGGGGTGTAGTAAAATATATTCTTGGAAAGTGTGATGGAGATTATAGAGTAAGATCTTTTTTGTTGACGGCAAGAACAAATTATTACGGATTAATAGAAAATGAAGTTGAATATATAACATGGGCAGAATTAGTAAAGAATGTTGAACAAAATAGACTGTAATTGAAAGAGTCCAAATGGAGAATTGATGATAACTGGATTTATTATGTTGGGATAAGACTAATTTGTAAAGAGAGTAAAGAATGCATTTAAGAGAAATCTTAGGTGCTTTTTTATATTGATTAGGAAATTAGAGATTGGAAAGGAGTATAAAAATTGAATAAAAGTAACCGTCATTGGTGGCAATGGATTATGAATGAACCATAGCCACTTTTTTCATTTTGAAGATATATCAAAAATTACGGAGGTATAAAATGGCAGGAAAATATCATTATATATCTGCACTGGCAGAAATGACAGCAGCGGATATTGTTAAAAACGAAAATGAATGGACCAGATTTCTGACCACGGCTGCAAGGCTGTATAAATATCCCTTTAACGAGCAGATGTTAATATATGCCCAAAGACCAGATGCAACAGCCTGTGCTTCTCTGGAAACGTGGAATGAAAAGATGAATTGCTGGGTCAACCGTGGAGCGAAAGGAATTGCCCTGATTGATACGGACAGCGAACGTCCGAGATTAAAATATGTCTTTGATGTATCAGATGTGCATAAGGCAAGAAGAATCGGGCGTGATCCTTATCTGTGGGAACTTAAGGAGGAACATAAGGCTCCTGTGCTTGCACAGCTTGAAAAGACTTATGGTGGAACCGATGTAAATATGCCTTTTGAAGAGAGGATTATGGAGATAGCTGACAGGATTGCCCAGGATTATTATGAGGAACTTTTACCGGAGCTAAACTATGTGAAAGAGGGCAGTTTCCTTGATGACCTGGATGAACTGAATCTTGGAATCAGGTTGAGGGAAACGCTTGCTTCCAGTATCTCCTTTACCCTGCTATCCCGATGCGGTGCCGATATGGATTTGTGGAAAGATGACATGAATTTTGAATATATCCACGAATTTAATAATACAAAGTCATTAGCTGTCATTGGAAATGCAACTACGGAAATGTGTAAGCCCCTGCTTATGGAAATTGGAAGGACAATAGGGGCATACGAGCGTCAGATTGCAAGGCAGAATGCCTCAAATAAGGCAAGAGAAAAAGCGGCTGGGGAGCATATTGGAAGCCATGAAGAAAATGTTGAAAAAGGACTTGCAAATGCACCAGAAGCAGACTATAATGCTTTAAAGCGTGAAAGTGAAACGACAATAGAAAAACCGAAGGAAACTGAAAATCATACAGAAATGGATGGTATTGCCAATGAAACTGACATACGAAAAGAACGGGGATTATCTGATTCCGAACCTGACAGCGAACGAGGAGCCGGAACAGGCACTGACCAAGTACGGACTGATGAGGAAGAACTTTCTGAAGGAGCACAGGAGAGGGATTTATCAGGGAATGATTCTGACAGGGGAGCTGAAAGCATATTGTCTGCAGGTACAGGAGCAGGCAGAACAGAGAATGGAACTTCTGACCGGACAGATGGCGAAGTCGGAAGGAGTGAACGAGGAACTGAAAGCAGCCGATCAGATGAGCTGGGTAGCGAAGATGAACAACATCAGACACTCAGCGGAGGAAATCGTGCTGACAGAACTGATCTACATTTAAGCAGTGAGGAACAATCTAATATTACCATGCAGGAGCCGGATAGTGACAGCAACTCATTATCCGGTTCTTTTTCGAATAAAACCGAAGATTTCACAGAGCTTCAAAAGGGAATCTTATGTTTTGATAATTATCTTATCCATAAAAGACCGGAGATTGCAGGATATTTCCAGTCAGAGCAGGATGCGGTTTTGCAGACGGAGTATCTGAAAAATTCTTTCCGCATGGAGGAATTTACAGAGCTGTATATAGGGGATGTAAGAGCCGGGTATCGTGCTGATGAGGAAGGGATTACCATGTGGAAAGGCAATTATCTGACCCGTGAAGCAGAGAGCAGGATTTCATGGGAAGATGCAAGATACTTGGTCAATTCTTATATTGAGGACGGAGTCTATTTACTTCCGGGGGAAGTGGCAGAGCAGATTGATACAGACGGAATGTTCAAACAGCTTGACCTTTTTACCATGTTTACGGAGCAGGTCGGCAACATTGCCATGAAGCAGGCAGAAGAAAAAAGTGTTATGCCGACAGGCTTTGTACTGCCGGAGAAGCAAATTGATGATATTTTACGAAGTGGCGGAGGCAGGGATGACAGCCGCAAACGTATTTATGCCAAGTACCAGCAGAGAAAGACACCGGAGGAAATGACTGCCTTTCTGAAAAAAGAGTATGGAACCACCGGAAAGGGCTTTGAGTTTGACGGAAAGCAGATAGCTGTATGGTTTGATGAAGGCGGCATGCGTGTTGGATATGGTACATCAGCAACGGAGCATCCGATACTCACGATGGAATGGAAAGAGATTGAGCAGAATATCCGCAGGCAGGTAGAGAATGGCACATATATGGGTGCAAATGAAGCTTATCTTGTGGATGAGGTGGAACGTAGCAGGATTGCAAACCATTTATTTTTCTTTTTCCGTGACGGTATGGGAGAAATGCCGGAAGAATTGGAATTAAAGGCGGGCAATTACCCGGATGCCCATGCAAGACTGGTGGAACTTCTTTCTACACCGGAAGAGGTGGAGAGGATAGCTGACCACATGGATCACGCTCTGCATCAGTTGGAAACCGGAGAAAAAAGCCTGCGTTTCCGTTCTGTTATGCCAAAAGAGGAGCTTCGTGCCGAATTCGACAACCTTCTGGTAGACAGACTGACATTTCCAGCTGCTGAACATGTGGAAATTAAGCACGAGGATTTTATCACGCAGGATGAGATAGACAACAGGCTTGGCAGGGGAAGCGGTTTTTCACATGGGTCTTTCCGCATATATGATTATTTCAAGGAAGGGCATGACAGCAAAGAAGCAGCTAATTTCTTAAAGAATGAATATGGAACAGGCGGTAGTAGCCATGCACTTGCCGGAGCTGACCATAGCTATGAGGATCATGATGCAAAAGGAATAAAGCTGAAAAAGGGAAATATCGGAAAACCATACGCAGAAGTGCTGTTGTCTTGGAAGGTTGTGGAAAAGCGTATCCGTAAGCTCATTGAAGAAGATAAGTATTTATCTACGGAAGGAAAAGAAGCCTATGCACAGTACAGAGTGGAGCAGGAGCAGAAGGCTTTGGAGCAGGCACAGGCAAAGATGGAGCATGAAACCAAAGTAGCCTGCAAGAATGCCATTGAAAAAGCAATCGCTGAAAAGTTTGACGGGTATCGTCTGCCAAAGGATACAGCGGAAGCAGTCATTCAGGAATATGGCTCTGAACGGGTAAGCTATGTGCTTGCCAATTCTGTCATGCACAAAAGGCAGGACGGACGGTTTTCTCCGGAGAATAAGGAGTGGGCAAAAGCCATTGAGCCTTATGCCATGGTGAAAAATGAGGATATGGTTGTGGATTCCCACCCTGCCGTATTAAATGGCTTTATCAACCAGACAAGACGGTATATCGAGCAGGAGAAAGAGCTTGCAGCACAGGCGGCTGAGAAAATCACGATTGATGGACAGGAGTGCATCAAAGTCGATGAATGGGGGACTGAGGAAGAAACCTATGTGCTTGGAAATTCCTTAACAGATAATCAATTTTTTTATGCAGAGATAAATGGTGTTGCCTTTGAGTACGATTATCAGCCACAGCGGGGAGAAGTCGAGGAAGATTATCTCAACGAGATGACGGAAAGGGATATAGACCGTCATGAAACAGAGGTGTTTACACAGATTGAAGGAAGTGAAGATTATCCTGAAGGTGTTGAGGAACCACCATTAACGGCAGAGGATGTGCAAAATCGGGAATCTTCTGGACAGGATGTCCAAAAGCCTGAGAAAGTGTTAGACACATCATTAGAGCCGGACATCGAAATTCCTGTAAAGCAGGCAGAACCGCAGATTGATAAGACAGGAGCCGTCAATTTCCATATCACGGATGACGATTTAGGCATTGGCACTGCAAAGGAAAAATTCCGCAGAAATGTGGAAGCCATACGCACACTGGAGAAAATAGAGAGCGAGAACCGTATCGCAACACCGGAGGAACAGGAGGTTTTATCTCAGTATGTTGGCTGGGGTGGGCTTGCGGATGCCTTTGATGAAAGCAAGAGTGCCTGGGCAAATGAATATCAGGAATTAAAGGGACTGTTATCGGAACAGGAGTATGCTTCAGCAAGGGAGAGTACCCTAAATGCCCATTATACAAGTCCTGCCATAATCCGCAGTATCTATGATTCCTTGGATAAAATGGGATTTGAAAAAGGAAATGTGCTGGAGCCGGCAATGGGTATCGGAAATTTCTTCGGAATGATGCCGGAGAAGATGCAGGAGAGCCGGCTTTATGGCGTGGAGCTTGACGGCATTACGGGAAGGATTGCAAAGCAGCTATATCCGAATGCCGACATTAAAATCACAGGATTTGAAAAGACGGATTATCCGAACGATTTCTTTGATGTGGCAATCGGAAATGTGCCATTCGGACAGTATAAGGTGGCGGATAAGCAGTATGACAAGCAGAATTTTTTAATCCATGACTATTTCTTTGCAAAGACCTTGGATAAGGTTCGCCCCGGCGGTGTGGTTGCCTTTGTTACCAGTAAGGGAACAATGGATAAGAAAAGTCCGGAGGTCAGAAAATACCTTGCCCAAAGAGCAGAACTTCTGGGTGCAGTCAGACTGCCCAACACAGCATTTAAGGAGAATGCTGGAACAGAGGTCACTTCTGATATTCTATTCTTAAAGAAGCGTGACCGTGTGATGGATTTGGAGCCGGACTGGGTGCATCTGTCAGAGGATGAGAACGGCATTGCCATGAACAGCTATTTTGCCGAACATCCGGAGATGATCGTGGGAAAAATGGAAATGGTCAGTGGACCGTATGGTATGGAAAGTACCTGTATGCCCGATACCACAAGACCGTTTGCACAGCAGCTACAGGAAGCGGTCGGCCATATTGATGGAGAGATAGAAGCGGTGGAACTGGATGAACTGGCAGATGAGCTTGCGGATGCCACTATTCCGGCGGACCCGGATGTTAAGAATTACAGCTATACTCTTGTGGACGACAAGGTGTATTACCGTGAAAATTCCATTATGAAGCCTGTGGATATGTCAGTTTCCATGCAGGAACGTATCAAGGGAATGGTGGGTATCAGAAACTGTACGCAGGAGCTTATCAATCTGCAATTAGAAGAATATCCGGATACGGTAATCAAGGAAAAGCAGGCGGAGTTAAACAGTTTATATGATGCTTTTTCCAAGAAACATGGTTTGATCAACTCGCAGACCAATAAAAGAGCATTTAATCAGGACAGCAGCTATTGTCTGTTATGTCCTCTTGAAAAATTGGACGATGAAGGCAATTTCAAGGGCAAAGCGGATATGTTCACGAAGCGTACCATTAAAAAGGCAGAGGTTGTCACAAGTGTGGATACGGCAAGTGAAGCATTGGCAGTATCCTTATCGGAAAAAGCAAGGGTTGACCTCGATTACATGGCAGAGCTTACCGGAAAAGATGTGGATACGGTTAAGGAAGAGCTGACAGGAATTATATTCCAGAACCCATTGACGGATCAATGGGAAACAGCGGATGAGTATCTGAGCGGAAATGTCCGTGACAAGCTGGAAACAGCAAAGGTCTATGCAGAGAGCCACCCGGAATATGCCGTGAATGTGCAGGCACTCATACAGATACAGCCGAAGGAGCTGGATGCCAGCGAAATTGAGGTGCGTATCGGTGCCACATGGATTGACCCGAAGTATATTGAGGATTTTATGAGGGAGACCTTTGAAACGCCGCAGCATTTGTTAGACAGAAATGTCGTGGGCGTACAGTACTCCGATGTGACAGGACAGTGGAACATAAAGGGAAAAAATGCGGACTATGGCAATTCCCTTGTAAATATGACCTACGGTACAAGCCGGAGAAATGCCTATACCATTCTGGAGGATTCCCTGAATCTAAAAGATAGCCGTGTTTATGATACCGTAGAGGAGGACGGCAAGGAAAAGAGGGTTCTGAATAAAAAGGAAACCACCATTGCATCACAGAAGCAGGAAGCCATAAGGGAAGCATTTAAGGACTGGGTGTTCCGTGATCCGGAACGCAGACAGGTACTTGTGGCAAAATATAACCAGCTTTTCAATTCCACACGACCAAGGGAATATGACGGTTCACATCTGAAATTCCCCGGCATGACACCGGATATTGAGTTAAAGCCTCACCAGAAAAATGCGGTGGCTCATGTACTTTATGGGGATAATACCCTGCTTGCCCATTGTGTGGGAGCCGGAAAGACTTTTGAAATGACAGCGGCAGCCATGGAGAGCAAGCGTCTTGGATTATGTCAAAAGAGCTTATTTGTGGTTCCGAACCATTTGACGGAGCAGTGGGCAAGTGATTTTTTACGGTTATATCCCGGAGCCAATATCCTTGCTGCAACAAAGAAAGACTTTGAGCCTGCCAATCGTAAGAAATTCTGTTCTAGAATAGCCACGGGAGATTATGATGCGGTTATTATCGGGCATAGTCAGTTTGAGAAAATTCCACTTTCGCAGGAAAGACAGGTAGCCATTATTGAAAGGCAGATTGATGAGATTGAGCTTGCCATTGCACAGGCAAAAGCCGACAACGGAGAACGCTACACCATTAAGCAGATGGAGAAATCAAGAAAATCACTTCTTACAAGGCTTGAAAAGCTGAATGATGCATCAAGGAAAGATAATGTAGTGACCTTTGAGCAGCTTGGTGTGGACAGGCTTTTCGTGGACGAGAGCCATAATTATAAAAATCTGTTCCTTTATACTAAGATGCGTAATGTGGCAGGAATTGCACAGTCTGAGGCACAGAAGTCCTCGGATATGTTTGCAAAGTGTCAGTATTTAGATGAGTTGACGGGCGGTAAGGGCGTGACCTTTGCAACAGGTACGCCGATTTCAAACAGTATGACGGAGCTTTACACCAATATGCGTTACCTTCAGTATGATACGCTTCAGAAGTTAGGTCTGGGACATTTTGACAGTTGGGCATCCTCTTTTGGAGAAACGCAGACCGCCATTGAGCTTGCACCGGAGGGAACCGGATATCGGGCAAAGACAAGGTTTGCAAAGTTTTTTAATCTCCCGGAGCTGATTGCACTTTTTAAGGAGAGTGCCGATATTCAGACACCGGATATGTTAAATCTCCCTGTGCCGGAAGCAGAGTATGAAAATGTGGTGCTAAAGCCAAGTGAATATCAGAAAGACATGGTGGCATCTTTGGCAGAAAGGGCAGAAGCCGTGCGTGACAGACAGGTACAGCCTTATGAGGACAATATGCTAAAGATTACCAATGACGGAAGAAAGCTGGCATTAGACCAGAGGCTTATCAATGATATGCTGCCGGATGATGAAAATTCAAAAGCAAGCACCTGTGTGGAAAAGGCATTTGAAATATGGGAACAGACAAAAGAGCAGAAATCAACGCAGCTTATTTTCTGTGACCTGTCAACACCAAAAGGAGATGGTACATTTAATGTTTATGAGGACATCCGCAACAAGCTGATAGAAAAGGGTGTCCCACCGGAAGAAATCGCATTTATACATGAAGCAAATACGGAGCTTAGGAAAGCGGAGCTGTTCGGAAAAGTAAGAAGCGGACAGGTCCGTTTTTTACTTGGTTCCACACAGAAGATGGGAGCCGGAACCAATGTGCAGGACAGACTTATTGCACTGCACCACCTTGATGTGCCTTGGCGTCCTTCGGATATTGAACAGCAGGAAGGGCGTATTTTACGACAGGGCAACCTTAATCCCAAGGTCAAGATTTTCCGCTATGTGACGGAAGGAACCTTTGACAGTTATTCGTGGCAGCTCATTGAGAACAAGCAGAAATTCATCGGTCAGATCATGACAAGCAAATCTCCGGTACGTTCCTGTGAGGATGTGGATGAAGCAGCCCTTACTTATGCGGAGGTCAAGGCTCTGGCAACAGGAAATCCCTACATCAAGGAAAAGATGGACCTTGATATTCAGGTTTCAAAACTGAAACTTATGAAAGCAAATCATACCAGTCAGAAATACCGTCTGGAGGACAACATTGCAAAGCATTATCCTCAGCAGATTACAATTTTAAAGGAGCGTATCAGCGGGATGCAGGCGGATATTCAGACTGCAAAAGCAAATCTTCCGGTGGACAAAGAGCAGTTTTCCATGAAAGTTGGGGATAAGCTTTATACAGATAAAAAAGAAGCCGGAACAGCCCTTGTGGAGATGTGCAAGGAAATAAAAACAGTCAATGCCCCTGCGGTCATTGGCGAATATGCAGGTTTTAAGATGGCAGTATCCTTTGATGCGTTCAACCACAAATTTGTGATGAACCTGAAAGGACAGCTTTCCCACAATCTGGAAGTCGGTTCAGACCCACTCGGTAATATCTCCCGTATTAACCATGCACTGGAGTCCATGCCAAAGCAGCTCATGGAAGCCCAGACAAAACTTGAAACGGTGGAGCATCAGCTTGAAACCGCAAAGGTGGAGGTGACCAAGCCTTTTGCACAGGAAGCGGAACTTGCAGAGAAGTTAGAGCGTCTGTCAGCATTGAATGCCCTGCTTAACATGGATGAAAAGGGAAATGAAGAGATTGATATGGATGATGAGCCGGAAGCTCCAAAGAGCGAAAAAAAGGTTGCAGACCGTCCGGCGAAGAATACTCCGCTTGCAGAGAAAACAGTGGGTATAGGGCAGGATAAGAGCATCAGACAGTATGCAGATGTACCTGCAGAAAGAGTATCCCTGAAGGCGAAGCTGGAGGTGATGAAAGCAAAGGTTGCAGGAGGAGATACAGAAAAGCCTATGCCACAAAAGACAAAGGGAAAAGAAGAAACTTTATAAATTGTGATGAGGGCAGTCGGTTGACTGCCCGTATTATCGTAAAATGAGGATGATATATCATTTGAAAAGGTAATAGAGGTGAATACTAGGTTATGGTATAATGTATATGCATAAGGAGGACTGCTCTATGATAAAACTGGATTGGAGAAAATTTGAAATTATCAATGAAAAATATACAGATGCTTTTCAGACATTATGTTTACATTTATTTTGTAGATTTGTACATACAGATGTAATTCCTGCAGATTTTAATCAGGCAGGTTTAGAGACGGAACCCGTTAAATATAAAGGTAAGTGGTATGGTTTTCAATCAAAATACTTCGATAATGGCATGGATTATAAACAAATTAAACATTCGGTTGAAAAGGCATTAGATTTATATCCAAATTTGGATGTTATTAAAATATATTATAACTGTAACGCTAGGCTTTCTCTTTCTAAAACGAAAAAGGGGTTAGATCTGTATGCAGAAAGTAAGAGTGTTAAACTTGAATGGTTGGGAAGAGAAACCTTTGAAGTAGCATTAAATGAAGAGAAAAATCGTGATCTATGTCAATTGTTTTTTGGCATGGGAAGAGAATTAGAGTATTTTACGGATACAATTTCAGCAGAAAAACGAAAGTTTTTAAGTAGTAGTGATTATATGGAATTGGATACGGTTTGTGAAGAAGAAAGAATTTGTAGTGCAAAGGATTTAACCACTAGATTATTGCAGAGTAATAGTATTTCGGTAATAAAGGGACTACCAGGTACAGGTAAAAGTGCATTATTAGAAAAAATATTCACCATAATTAGTGGTATTAGTAATAATTTTGCTGAGCAAATTAAGATTATTACAGAACAAAAAGGTATTCCTATGCTTATAAAACTAAAACATTGTGCAACAATATCAATAGAACAGTTAATACGTGAGAAAAAGTGGGAATATAAGATTAGTTGTGAAAATTATAAAATAATATACTTGCTAGATGGCTTAGATGAAGTATCAGCGGAAGTCGCAGAAAAGGTTATATCATATGTGCAGGAATTAGCTACACAAAAAAGTACACGAAAGATTATTATTACAATAAGAAAAGCTTCTCATAATAATGTATTTTTAAGAGAATTGGTTAGTGGACATGAAATATATGAAATAGAGAATCTTAATGAAGGAAGGATTATTGAATTTTTTAATAATAGAGGCGATATAAATAAGAAAGAGATTTTAAAGAATTTAATTCAAAGCAACCGTCATCTATTGGGGGAGATTAAGGATATTCTTTTGCTTAACTTGTTATATGATACTGTTGAGAGTGTCAATGATACAACGAATTTGTATGATTTGTTTGCGTTAAAGGAGTATTATCTTGATGACAAACAGAGGGGAAAAAGAGAAGAATTAGATTTACCAGAGCCAAAGAGTCGAAGTGTACTTGAGATAAACAAAAAAATCGCTTATTTAATGCATAACGAAAGTTCGGTGATAATATCACAACAAGATTTTGCTAATGTCATTTTTGACTTGTTTCCTAAAGAAAGTTACCAGAGTGCAAATAAGGTAGTCAACTATATATTGGATAACTATTTTGAAAATGAATTGAATGACAAATTTTATTCATATCAGCATAGACGTTATCAAGAATATTTTTATGTCCTGCACCTATATGAGTTATTCAAGCAAGGTGTTGTAAATATGAGGAAAGAAGAGATTTTTACTAATTGTGAGTTCTTTGAAGAGTTTTTTTTACCTTTTCTTCAAAAGAATATTGAAAAAGAGAACAATGTAGTGCATTTGGTGGAAATGAATCTGTTTAAAACATATTTAGGCAAAAATTCAATGTGGGGAGCTGATATTGCTTGGTATCAATATTCGGATGATTTTTGTTATGCTGTAGCGTCACAATCTGAAAAAAGATTTTATCAGATATTGGAAGATGCGAGTATGGCTGTAAAGGGAAATGTTATAGTCGATTATGAAAGCATTGTTAAAGTAGTAGAATATTTAGTTGGTCAAAGTATTGGTTTTTATCCAGATCCTTTAGAAGAATTGTTTAGATTTGCATTACGGAGTATGGTTATTTACTGGAAATGTGGAAAAAAAGCAGTTGTTGAAGAATTATTAGAGGACTTGGAAAAAGGTATACAATATATAAAGAAAGAGCACCCAAAACTATTAGTTAAATTAGATCATGCTCTCTTTGAAGAAAAATATGCAGAATATTTTATTTTGATTGTTATTTTGGAAAACAAACTACTAACTGTGTTAGACAAAATCAATCAATCCGAGCCTAGACAAATTGTATCTAGCAGAAGATCAAAGTATGATGAGTCATTAGATGTTTTTTTTGATATTGGATTAAACTATTATTCAGATGAATTTATAGGTGTAATGGATTCCTTTACGAATGATAATATTGAACATTTCTGTATATTCCTTAGCTATGTTGAAAATGTACATTATTTGCAAGATATGAAAGTGCGTGAAAAACTTATTTTTCGATTACGTGATATTACACAAGAAACTTTAGGGATTGTAATGATAAAGATGTATTTAGGAATGGATATATCAAAGCAAGCAGAAGAAGTAATTGAAAAAGAACATGATAGATTAGCAAAAGAGAGATGGATTGATTTGTTTGGTAATTTCAAGGAGCACGATAAAGCAGCTTTTTTGACGTTACTTATGAAAAAGAACTGTACTGTGGATAAGTATAAGCATGATTCCAGAGTGATGTATCAGAATTTATATTGCAATTATTTGAAAGTGCTTGAAGGTACAATTTCATATAGCAAAATGATGTCGAGATTTTTTATAGATCAAACAACTACTTATATTAATGAATATGAAAATATTACTTATTATGTGACTGGTATATGGACCGCTTTCATCAAAAATTCAGGAGTGGAATTTGTTGAAATTCAAAGAATATTAGAAAAATTGAGTGAACAGTCTAGAAATGTAATTCATTTTGGTCTATTGTTCAAAATGTTAAAAAAAGAAGGTGTCATTTATACTGAGAAACTATTGCCACGATTTATGCCCAATATTATGAATTGTTATAGAAACATTAAAAGTATAGACATTTCTGAAAATATTGAAAAGTATTTTAGTATTGCATATTTACATTCAGATTTCGACTCACGAATCAGCTTAGAGTTTATACGAAAAGGTCTAAACTATGGTGTACTGCGTCATGGCTGGAGAAAAGATGGTATTGTAGATACTTATTTGCTTGAGGCATTAAAAATAATGTGGGATAAAAATTATTTGGAATGGAGTGTGCTAAAAGAATATACAGAAAAATATTTTGAAATGATAATGGTTATTAACAGAATAACGGATGAAAGATCTAGATGTGTGACTTTGGAAGAAATGATAAATATGCTTATTGAGAATGATTTTTCAATGGCACAGCAAATGATGAAGAAGATAGTAGCTCAACGATTGCAAACAAATGAAATGATTTTCCAATATACAGAGAGATTGATAAATATGGGATATGAGATAGAGGATATTTTGTCTCAATTTGATTTCTTTGATTTTGGAAGTTACAGTCAGCAAGCAGAAACAATGAAATTGGAATTACTATTAGCATTGTATTATAGTGATTGGTATGTTGAGGAAGAAAAGAAGAAAGATATCAAAGACTCTATTGTTAATTATTTGCAAGGAGATTGGTTCTCATTTGAGGAGAAGTGGAAAGAGAAATATTATAATTTATATTTGAGATTTTGTGAGGAAGAAACTATTGAAGTATCAATAACCTATAAAAAGGAAGAATCTGTTGATGACCCATATCAAGAAAAGGAAGATAAGTTTTGTAGGAAGCTGGCAAGATGTAGAACAAGTATGTATTTGCAAAAGCTATATAATGAATTGTCAAATTATAATAATCATATTGTGATTAAAAACGGTGATAATTGGAATATGATAGTTGATAAAATTTATGAAATAGATGGAAATGAAAACATGCTTTTGGACTATTTTATGCAATGCAAGTTTCCAAATCAGACTTTTTATTCTGCAAACAGCTCATACTTATATATGCCTTTAGGATACTATATAAAAAGGCATGGAATTACTGAACAATTATGGGATTACCTGAAAAATAATAGTGGTTATGCAGGGTTTATAAATCTGATAAAGGCTTATGACTATATAGGAGATAAAGAAATGTGTGCAAAGCTCTTCATTAGATTTTTTGAGTTTTGCGAGCTGCTCGTATTTGATGAAATAGAATAATGGAAGGAATATTTTAAGGAAAATTTATTCAAGTATATAGTGATTTGGTATGAAAAGCATTTAAGAGAAATCTTAGGTGCTTTTCTCATATAGAGATTTATAGCGGCAGGTGCAGAAGGGAGATAGAAGTAAATTGCAGAAATGGAAACAAATTAGAGCAGTAATGAATTAGTAAAAAAGAATAGCTTTATTAGAAGAAGGCAGTCCATAGCGGGCTGCCTTTTGTCGTGCAAAAAAATAAAAATATGGAGGTTTATTATGGCAGACGAAAGAACAGAAAAACAAAAAGTAAAGGAAATCACAGACAAGCTGGAGGAAGGATTAAAGGAGCTTTTTGAGAGCGAAAAGTACAAGACATATCTTTCTACCATGTCAAAGTTTCATAATTACAGTTTTAACAACACGTTACTTATCACCATGCAGAAGCCAGAAGCCACGCTGGTCGCAGGCTATCAGGCATGGCAGAAGAATTTTGAGAGACATGTTAATAAAGGAGAAAAGGCAATCCGTATTCTTGCCCCTGCACCTTACAAAATTAAAGAGGAACGGGATAAATTAGACCCTGTCACAGGAGAAATGATGTTTGATGAAAACGGTATGCCTCAAAAGGAGCAGGTAGAGGTCACGATTCCAGCATTTCGAGCCGTGTCTGTATTTGATGTATCGCAGACAGACGGAAAGCCAATTCCGGAACTGGAAGCACAGGAACTTTTATCAACAGTGGAGGGATATGAGGACTTTGTGCAGGCACTTATGAATGTTGCCCCGGTTCCTATTGGTTTTGAGGATATTCCCGGCGATTCCAAAGGATATTTCCATACCGAGGAAAAGCGGATTGCAGTGCAGGAGAATATGAGTGAGAGCCAGACATTAAAGACAATGGTGCATGAAGTAGCTCATTCCATGCTGCATAATAAGGAAATCAATCGGGATGATTTGATAGAAGAACCTGCAAAGGACAGAAATACAAAAGAAGTAGAAGCAGAAAGCGTTGCCTATACGGTATGCCAGCATTTTGGCATAGATACCTCGGATTATTCCTTTGGTTATATTGCAGGGTGGAGTAGTGGTAAGGATATGAAGGAACTGAAATCTTCCCTAGATACTATACGAAAGACGGCATCGGAACTTATTACAGGAATTGAGGGAGCATTAAGGGAATTGCAACTAAATCGTGAGATGGAACAGGAACAGAGTAAAGAGTGTATCCTGCTGATACAGAATGAAGATCTGACGGAGTTCAGCCTTGTAAATGTCCGTGGAATGGATACGCAGGAGCTTGTGGCTGCTCTTACTAACATGAATGAGGATGATAAACTCAGTATACAGGCATACTTGGAAAGTAAAGGTGCATGGACAACAGAGCTTGGCAATGAGAAATCAAGAGAATTTGAGGAGTATCATCTTGATGTTCGTTACAATCTTGATACAGATGAGATTATTGATGTGAAAGCAAAAATTGCAGAGCAGATTGACAGTAATCGTTCGGTTATGGAACAGGCAGAGCAGCTTATCAATCAGTTGGAAGCGGAGAAAAACATATTTACATCAGATGAGCGAAACCTGATTGTGAATTACGCTTATAAGATTGATGATATGGACAAGACGAGGGAGCTTGCAGAAAAGTTGGCGTATCAGATTGAATATGCACAGCAGGATGTGGGTCTGACTATCATAGATGCACAGGCGGAGATTGATGCACTTCCAGACCCGATGATTGGTTTGTATGAAATGCGTGAGTACGGTTATACATGGAATGAAATGTTGCCACTGACGCAGGAGAAAGCATTGGAATTGTTTGACCATGACTTACCTGTGTATCTGTTACACAATGACGGTTCGGAAACTACGGTAGAAGATAGAAAACAGATTACGGAGCATGAAGGAATTTTTGGCATTGAAAAAGGTGATTGGGAAAATGAAAGAAAACTTCGTTCTATGCAGGCTGAACTTTCGGACAATGAAATAAATAAAGAAGTAAAGCTTTTGTACGGCAGTTCTGACAAGTACGGTATTTATCAGTTGAAGCATAATCCGGAATTAGTTCATTTGCGGTTTGAGAGCACAGAGTCTTTAAAGCGTATGGGTATTACAAAGGACAATTTTGATGCTATCAAGCCAGAAAATTATGAACTGATTTATGTAGGAGAGCTTTCTGAACTGCAAGAGCAGACAGAGGGCGAAATGCTGGAAGCAATCTATGAGAAATTCAATATAGACCACCCGGAAGATTACAGAGGGCATTCCCTGTCTGTCAGTGATATTGTGGTCCTGCATCAGAATGGGAAAAACAGTGCTCATTTTGTGGATTCCTTTGGATTTACCGGACTTTCTGATTTTATTCAGACTTTAGAGGGAGTAAAAGAGCAGGAAGCGGAGATTGACACCTCTGGACAGGATGTCCAGAAGTCAGAGTCGGAGAAACAGGAGCTGGAGACTTCGGACTACACGTTGGAAGATGGGGATGAAATCATTGACCTTGGTGATGAAAAGGAACAGGTGCTTGCAGATATGAGGAAATCCTTGGAGATTGGGGAAGAAACCGAACTTGCCTTTCAGATTGCAGACCGCTATATCAGTATCCAAGAGGTGGATGGAGGCTATGATTATTCCATTATGGGAGCCGATTATAAGGAGATTGACGGTGGGGTTTATGACAATCCGGATGTGACAATTAGGGAGGCACTGACAGACATCATAGATGATTTGAAATCCGCTCCAGACCATAACGGAGCAAAAGGGAGTATTAAGGAAAAGGATGAGCTGATACCGATTGATTATGATGGATTGATGGAAAAGGTTGAGAAAGCCAATGTAGTTGTACCAAAAAATCAAGAGAACAGCATCATAGCAGATTTTAGGGAAAAGACCAATGAACTGTTTCATGACATTAGTGAAATGAATCCGGCAGAAATTGAGGAAACCGTAAAATGCCATGTGCAGGCAAAGATTGATGAGTATGGTATAGATGCCACAATTGTTGATGCTGTTATCATAGGAAGCAGGTGCCGAGGTTTGGAACGAGACAGCTCTGATCTTGATGTTGTGGTGGAGTTTTCCACGAATGAAAGAGAGGATGATTTATACAATGCCTTTAATGAGGATGGATTACATATTGGTGATGTAAAAGTTGATATCAACCCGATTACTGCCCAACGTACCGGGAAATTGGAGAACTATCTGCCACAGGCTGAGTCGTATCTGGAAAGCATCCAGCAGGAAAGAGAGCAGGAATTGAGTCAACAGATGCAGGCTCATGCTGAAGCAGAAAAAGATGAAGTAGAAGTAACGTTAATAGTATCTGAGTGTAGCGAATTTCACAATATGGGTGAGTTTTATGAGAATATTCCCACAGTAGAAGAAGCAATCGCCATCTGGAAGCAGATACCACCGGAGCGGATGCATGGTATTCCTGCAATCGGTATCAATGTTCACAGACCGGGCGAAGAAAGCTATATGGATGATGAAGTTGACCTGTTATCAGGTAACCGGATTGATCTGGAGATATTAGAACATATCCCAAGTATAACCAGTGAACCGAAGGCTATGGAAGTCATTGCAGAGCTTGTAGCAAAGCTGCCTGAAATGGAGATAGATGGTGTCATGTCTGAAGATATGGAAGCAAAGGTATGGGAGAAACGTATGCCGGATTTAGAACCGGCAGAACAGCTTGCTGTTGAAATTGACCGTTTTAGTTATGATTATGATGTTTATTCCTACCGCAACAACAACCCAAATATGACGGAGAGTGTGTCAGAGATTTTCGAGATGATAGTTCAAGGGAATACGGAGCCTATTACAGACTGGTTGAGCGAGGTTATTTCTGAGGGGGCTTTGCCGGATGAAATGCAAAGGGCAAAAGTATTGCTAGAAAAATTGGCTGAATACAAGCCTCTTGCCAAGATTGAAGAAATGGAAGAACAGAATTATAACATGATTGACAATGTGCTGAATAATGGTGCAGAGAAAGCACAGAGGGAAGAAAACAAAAAGGAGCAGGAACAACCGGTAGAAAAAGCATCCTTAAAATTGCGGCTTGCTGAGAAAAAAGCAAAGTTGTTATGTAATGATGGGAAAAATGAAGTAAAGGAAAATATAAAAAAGAGTCAGAGGGAATTACTTTAGTGTATAGTCGAGGGAGTAAACAGTTTCGCTATTTGAAGGGGCAATGTTTTGTTTACTGACACTTGCATGGGAATCACGGTAACCGGAAAGCATATCTCCTTCAAGGCTCTAGAAAACTTCAAAGTGGAATTTGTGGAGACATGATATGAGAAATATTTTGCATGCCATCCATCATGACTATCAAGTGGTGACACTGGAAAAAGAATGGGGGTGAATGAAATAATACTTTTTTTCTTGACAACCTAACAGCTGTTAGATAAAATGAATCTAACAACTGTTAGGTACAAGGAGAGTGCTATGGAAACAAAAGAGACTATTTTAAAAAAAGCGTTGGATATGTTTGCAAAATCAGGTTATGATTCCGTATCAATAAGAGATATTGCAAAAGCTGTGAATATAAAAGAAAGTTCTATTTACTATCATTTCAAAAATAAACAAGATATTTTAGACTCACTTGTAGAAAAGTTTGAGAGCCATATGAAAGAACTTACAGATATGTTGCAGGCATCAATGTCTGATTCACATAATGTTAACGCATTTTCATGGGATTGGCTACGGGAGTTTTATTTTGAACAATATTTATTTGATACATTTTGTAATCAAATGATGCGCTTTATGATGATCGAACAATTTCATAACGAAAATATGAGAATGTTGTATGAACGTTATCTATTTGAACTCCCTCATAAAATTCAAACACAATCATTTATGATGCTTAGCAAGCTTGGAATTTTGAGTGAACAACAAGCAATAAAAGTTAGTAATGATTTTTTTGCAAGTATTACAATGCTTACATTTAAATATTTATTAAATGGGGAATTGACAAAAGCAAAGAAAGAAGCTTTTAGCGAAGAAGCTTTCACGTATATCAATAGAATGTTTCGGGAGGATTGAATATGTCAAATATATTAATTGTAGGCGCTAATCGGGGCATTGGTTATTACATGGCAATTCGTTTACTGGAAAAGGGAAACAACGTGACGGTTTTGGACATTCAAGACGACCACATAAGTGAATTAAAAAAGAGGTATCAGAATTCTCTTCTCATTATCAGATCGGATACAACAGATGAGGATTCATTATCAGAGGGCATAAAAAAATCAATCAAAGAATTTGGAAATGTAGATATAGCAATTCACAATGCGTGCCTTTGTACGTTTGCTAATGAGCAAGATACAGGTTACGAAGTATACAAAAAAGTAATGGATGTCAATTATTTTGGAGCATTAAGACTTTCAAAATTAATTCTCCCATTTATGCGTGAGAAGAAAGAGGGTAGAATCATATTTACCAGTTCCGGTGTTGGGGTTACAGGCTTCGGTAATATATCACCTTATGCGTCTTCAAAAGGTGCAATAGAATCTCTTGCCAAATGTCTTGAGATTGAAAACCAAGATTATGGAATAACATTCCATATTATGCACCCGCCACTTACAAATACAGCATCTTCTTCAGAACTTCCCGTACCCAAAGAATTTATGGCCGATGCTGAAAAAATAGGAAAGGGACTTGCTGATCATGTTTGGTCAAAGAAATTCGTAATCTGTCATTCTTTCAGTCAATCATTACAAATGAAATTATGTTATTGTCATCCGCTCTATATGGGAAAAATGATGTGGAAAATGACACAAAGAGCAATTTGAAGATAAATTGATGTTCTCTACACAAATTCCAGTTGTGCGTCAAGCTAAAGGTGTGTGGTCAAGCCGGTGGGAATCCGATTTATCCAAGCAAGGTTTAGCCAACCAGATAATAGCGAGTCTTAGGATGATGTTGGTAAAGGTATCTGACAAGTATAGATAGCAAGAAAACAGGGTTGAATAGTGATTGAACTTCGAAACGTTAACATCAGTCGGTCGATGTCCTAACTGATGCGGAAGACGATATCAGATAATGCGATATGACGAGTATTTATGGCACTGCGAAGTCAGAGAAAGCAAATGTATCAGGGTTTGCAAGTTGCCAGCAAGGAAGAGTTGACGGGTCAGATTTATAAATGCTCTGAATGCACTTAAGCCTATAAAATGCAGTCTTAAAAAGGCTACAAAATAGAAAATTAATTAAAATGAGTTATGCTAGGAGAAATATTGATATGATACAGGAAGAATGGATATTATGTCCCATATGTGGCAACAAAACTCGTGTCCGAATCAGAAAAGACACAGAATTGAAAAACTTTCCGCTCTACTGTCCAAAATGCAGTCGAGAAAGTTTAATTGAAGTAAAAAATTTAAAAATAACCGTAATCAAAGAGCCAGACGCATTAGACGCAGAGCCGATGAATCAGTAATTATATTTTACTAATTTATCGGCTCATTTTTTATTGTTCAGGCATATTATTTCGATGAAGGACATTAAGAAAGTATTGAATCATAGGTAAGAGAAGTCCAATTTCCAAATCAGAACAGTCATATAACACTGCAAGCAATTTTTGAAAATTTTGATTTGGGTTATCGGATTCTGGATAAAAAATATTGTTGGTTGGAATTTTAAGGTATGTAATCAGAGCAACAAGTATTTCAAATTTTGGATTGCCACGACCAGCTTCTATATTGAGTATGGTACGGGAATCCAAATTTAAGATTTCAGCAAGTCTTTCTTGGGATAGTCCTTGTTTGGTACGAGCATCCTTTACAGCTTTCGCAAGAGCTTTTTTATAATCATGCATTGCAATTCACCTCGTTAGTAGTTTACATTACACATCGACAGGAGTGAATTACGTTAGAATACATGATAAATATGGAGTACAGTACATGATAAAACAAAAGTGGAAAATACGAAAAAACGGAATATTAGTAGAAAAAGCAGCAAGAGTTTACTACACACATCAAGGTGTATCGCAACGAAGTGAAAAACTTCAATGCGATACACCTTTTTTAATGGGAAAAATCAGAGAGTAGTTTGGTCCTTTTCTGTTTTTCTGTCGCTAATCTGCTGAACATGCGAAGTACGATTAAGATATTGATTTAGATTATCTAATTTCCTGTTAAAAGCATTGATTTCTTTCTCCGCAGATTTATAGGTTTTCTGTAAGGTTTCTTTCTTGGAATACAAAGAATTGTATTCGTTATGGAGCTTTTCAATATCAAGCGTTTTAAGGTTGATTCCAAGACGTTTTAGCATATTTTCTGCACCGTCATGGAGTAGAAGTTCTGTTTCGTGACTTCGCAGGTAAGCATCTGGATTTTTGGATTTCTGATACCGGACATGATAGATATGATTGGACTGATATTGTTCGGCATATTTCAAAATCTGTCCTAAATCCTTTAGCTGATGCTCGATTTCAACAAGACTGCTTCGTGCAGTTTTGGCAAGAACCGACTTAGCTGCAAGCTGTTTTTTCAGTTCGGCAATGGAGCCTGTTTCACTGTAACTGCTGGCAGCGATTTTTAGGTTTTGGATGTCCGCCCAAGCTTTAAGACCGGGACTATGTTCAAACTTTTCTTCTGAGGTGTCAATGAGCTTTTGGGAAGAATAATCTTTGACAAGCTGCTTCTTTCTTTTAGGAAATGGAATACGCTTTTTAGGCTGTATCAATGCCTTTGCTTTGATCCGTTCCTTAATTCGTTCTTTGGTGTATTCCGCACCTAAAGAGTTGGCTCTGCCACGGATAAAATGCTCACGGTCAAGTGGTCGGAAAGAGATATATTTTAAAGATTTTTCGTCTAAGGTTTCGCCTTTTATCTCATATCCTTTGGCACGAATAAGGTCAAGAAAATCCTCATAAGTATCAGCAGTTTGGATAGCTTCGTCAATGTCATTTTTGAGCCTGGTTTTCCATGAGAAATTTTTTTTACTGGAGAGCCATTCCTTGTATGTTTTTCCACGCTGGTCAGTTGGTGGAAGGACGGATAATTGATGCTCGGAACACAGCTCATCATTCAGATGTCGGATGTGATAGTAGGTCTTTTTACAGTCATGGTATTTCTCATGATTGATGTTATCTGCAGCACAGAAAATGATGTGGTTATGAACGTGTCCTTTGTCAATGTGGGTAGCCACAATGTAAGAGTATTTTCCTTCCAGAAGTTTATCGGCAAGCTCTATGCCGATTTGATGAGCTTCCTTATAAGATACTTCTCCGGGCATAAATGCTTGAATCAGATGGAAAGCTTTGTTTAGGTCTGCCTGATTGGTTTTTGACAGAGCAAACTTGAAATCAAAAGCAGCAGTTTCCGGACTGCATCCAAAGGAAGAAATGAGGATGCTTTCATCTGTTTTTGCAGGGTTGCAGATGTAATCTACTGCCTTATTGACGGTTGCTTTGATAGCATGGATTTTTGTGATTGCCATACCTGTTTCATCAGCTCCTTTACTTCTTTTATATCGGCTTCATAAACATTGCCCGTGGCGTTCATACGCTTGGCAATCTGGTTTAAATTGTTCCCGATGCGAGAGAGGATTGTGTTGTATTCCCGTAGGTGTTCATAGTTTACATCATAGACATATCCGTACAAAATCAGATGCCGGATAAAGGCGGATTTGCTTTTCATATTGGAGGCTTTCCACTTCTGCTCTAGGATGTACTGTTCATCATCACTCAGATATATTTTCAATTCATTTTGTCTTTCTCTTTTTGCCATTGCTTTGTCCTTTCCCTTCCTTATTTATAAAGAAGATTTCGTAATATGCCGTACCCGGCGGTGTGCTTTTTGAACGTAAAAATTCAGAAATTCGCGTGGAGTAATTGCTGAGTTTTGGAGTGCAAAGGGGGTCAGGGGGATATGCCCCATGCAAGCCAAGTTTCTCAAGTTTCTACTTGGAAGAAACTTGGGGAAATGGTGCCTGTGAGGGAACACAGGCAGTGCTTGCTATCTTTGGCAAATTGCCCGAAGGGAATTTGCGAGTTTTAGGCTGCATAGGCAGCCTGTCCAAAACTCATACGGGCGTTACCGCCCATTTATGGACAGCGTCCGGCTGTCCGTCTCCGTAGAACGGCATAGGTAATAAAAAAACTGCCACAGCTCACAGCAGGCATCAGATGCCCGTGAAGCTCCATAGCAGTTTGTGTGTCTTTTTATGAATTTGTGATTTATCCATAAAAGATTTTAGCAACCAGAAGCTGCAAAGTCAATAAGAGAAAGCAGGAGAGAAAAGAGTATTTATTTTGGGATAAGTTGAGTTGATTGGGTCAAAAGCGGTTGCGGAAAAAAGCCTGTTTTAATATGAAAGTTTTTTTCCGGTTCGTTTTTTACAATGAGATTGGAGAATTTACAGAAAGGAGGTAAAGCATGAATACAGCAGATCGCAGAGCTGAAATAATAAATATTCTGCTTGTCAGACGTCGCATTACGGCGAAAGAACTGGCAGACGAATTTAATGTTACGGTTCGCACAATACAAAATGATATTCAGGCTTTATCTCTTGGTTTTCCAATCTATACGAAACAGGGAGGCGATGGTGGAATTTTTGTGGGAGAGAATTATAAGCCGTACATGAATACGTTGACTCCTCTTGAACTGAAAGTTTTGCAGGAAATGTATGAACTGGCAGAGGGGATACATAGGAAAATTTTATTTCAGATTTTATGCAAGTATGGACCGGAAAAGCTGGAACTCTAATCTTGTCATTCCGCTAAAGCACATAATTTTTACAATACCGTTTATAGCAGACGGAAGTGTGCTTATGTGCTTTTTGGACTGATAAGTCCAGAGTTGATTTTATCCAAAATGCAGGCAGAAGCCTGTGAATGTACCTTGACAATTTCATATACAAATGCGTACAGGACGTGTGGAATATGTGGAGCCACTATGCGGACACGCCAAGAGATACCTGCTTTCTTTTATAGAGAAGGTTCATACGAAGGAATACTGAAATCTGGTATTGAAGTTAAGGTAAGTAGCGAGGGATGTCTGGCAAAATGTGTAGCAGTTGCACGGGGCAAAGATACATATTTTTGATAATGATACTTCCGGAGAGATCCGGTCAATTTGAATGACGGTGCGATACCGATGTGGGCAGAGTAATGACCTGCCACCTGTATGGATTTTTTTGTTATCTGCTGATGAGAGATAGGAGCTGAGTTTCTATTTGTCATGGGCAGATAAAGTGCTGCCTATAGAATTTGGAGGTGGATATTATAGAAAAGAAAAAGTTGCTGAGATACAGTATGCAATTGTCTATGTTAAGGCAACTGTTGAGTATGAAGCTAATCAATGATTTTGAATATGAAAAAATAAAGAAACGCTTGATGAGAGATTATGGTGTGGTATCCAATATTACGACTTGACTTACTGCCTGTATTGCAATATAATAATTATGCACACTACGGTGGGAACACAAAAGGAGGAAATATGGAAGTAGAAGTTATTAAAGCCAATAATCCATTTGACGAATCTTCCAAAGTAAGGAAGGTTGACCGCCTGAGAGTAGCTGCATATTGTCGTGTAAGCACAGATGATGAGGATCAGATAAAGAGTTATAATTCAATGGTTAAATACTATACTGATTTTATTCAGAATAATAAGCAATGGGTATTTGCAGGTGTGTATGCAGATAAAGCTATTACAGGAACAAAGGTGGATAAAAGAGAAGATTTTCAACGGTTGATACAAGACTGTATGGATGGTAAGATTGATATGGTTATTGCAAAAAGTCTTCCACGTTTCGCCAGAAATACATTGGACACATTAAAATATGTTAGAATGTTAAAGGAAAGAGGCATTGCAGTTTATTTTGAAGTAGAAAAGATAAACACCATGAAAGATGGCGAATTCCTTATGACTATATTAAGCTCTGTTGCACAGCAGGAAGTTGAGAATACTTCGGCTTATGTGAAAAAGGGCTTGAAGATGAAAATGAAACGTGGGGAGTTAGTCGGATTTCAAGGTTGTCTAGGTTATGATTATGATGTTGAAACAAAATCTCTTTCAATCAATGAAGAGGGTGCTGAGGTAGTAAGATATATCTTTGATAGGTATGTTGCTGGTGCAGGCAGTACCATGATTGCGAGAGAATTGAATGAGCAGGGGATAACGACCATGAAGGGAAATGATTGGACATCATCGAGCGTAATGGGAATTATCAACAATGAGAAATACAAAGGCGATATTTTGCTGGGAAAGACATTTACGGTCGATCCTATTTCAAAGAGAAGATTAGAAAATCTTGGAGAAGAAGATAGATTTTATATCAAAGATCACCATGAGCCGATTGTTTCAGAAGAAACATTTGCAAGGGCTCAGGAGATTAGAGAGCGTAGAAATGGTGGCAGGAAATCAGCAACACCAGGCAAAAGAGAAAAGTATAGTAGGCAGTATGCCTTTAGCTGTATGTTGGAATGCGGGTTCTGTGGTGCGAGTTTATCACGACGAAGTTGGCATAGCAGCTCAAAATATCAGAAAACGATATGGCAATGTGTAAAGTCTACAAAGCATGGCAAACGATATTGCCCGGATAGTAAGGGAATACCGGAACAGGTGATTGAAGAAGCTTTTATAGAATCTTACAAAATGTTATGTGCTGATAATAAGGATGTATTAGAAGAGTTTATTACCAGAGTTGAGAAGACTTTGAGTGAAGATTCTGTAAGAGATAAATTGTCGAAGTTTCAAAAAAGTGCAGATAATCTTCTATCAAAGAGGAAAAGGCTTCTGGAGAAATATTTAGAAGGAATCGTTTCTCAAGATATCTATGAGGAAACGGATGTAGGTTATGAAAGAAAGCTATCTGACATCAAAGCAAATATAGCGATGTTAGAACAGCAAATGGAAGATGAAGTATCTCTAAAAAGACGAGTAGCAGATTTTAAGAAAGCACTATCAAAAAATGAAGTGCTGCAGGAGTTTGACAGAGGTATTTTTGAAAGTATTATAGAAAAAGTCATAGTCGGTGGCTATGATGAAGATGGAAACAAAGATCCCTATAAAATAACTTTCATATATAAAACAGGATTTAAGAATGAAATTGGAAATGCAAAGGAACGTTTCGACAAGTCTAAGAGCGTAGGGGACAAAGCTAAAGAATTGTGTTCCCATATCGTAGACGAGGTAAAAGATGTGTGTTCCTATGTTAGTGACCACACATGTTGAAACAGTCTGCCTTCTGTCGAAAAAAGCCCAATAAATCAAAGGATTTCGCCATTTTGGGAATAAAATAGATGTGTGTTTCTGTTTCCATAGAGTGATGATATAACCGGATGTTTACCCCAGGGGATAGGCTTTGGAGAACGGGAAGTATACATTTTGGCGAAAGGATACTTTTTGACAGAAGAAAAATATAAAAGATAAATTTTATAGGGGAACTCAGGGATGATTACAATAAAGAATTATATTTCAATGATATATGATGATTTCAGAGAGTATATAGACCAAAACGTTAATTTATGTATGCTGAAAACATTAAATTATCAAGCTGGACAAAAGCCGGATTATTCAGACATACATATTCAACAATTATATTTGTTACGGTATGTTTTTTCATATGCCTTTGAATATAAAAGTATGTTTGATACATTATTTGCACGAGAAAAATTTAAAGATAGCATAGAGGTGGCATCCATCGGATGTGGAAATATGATAGATTATTGGGGATTGGTTGAAGCACTTGGTGAGATTGGAAGTGGAGAATGTTATATTAAATATAGGGGCATTGATACTATTGATTGGAATTATAAAATAGAAGCAAGAGAAAAAGATGAAGTCAAGTTTACAAAAGTCAATGCTGCAACTATTTTTCGAAAAACAAGTACGCTAATATCCAATGTATATATTTTCCCTAAATCTATTAGTGAATTTTCAAATGAAGAGTTTCAAGATATTTGTGAGAGTTTTAGAAAAAAAGAAATTCAAAGAGATAGAATTCATATATTAATATCTCTTCGTTCTGATCAGGGAAGTATGGATAGAGATATGGAAAGAAGTGAAAAAATTATATCAGCCATAAAACAGAATGGATTTATTACAGAAGATAATGCAACGACATTTATTCACTATAAAGATGAAGATAGAGGAATCAAAAAGATTGATTACAAGTTCGAATATCCGAATGAGGCTATTGAATTATTAACTTCTTTAAATACAGAATGTAGTACATATGTTAGTAATAGAGAAAATTGTACAAGTGATTGCAAAAATTTAAATAGATGGCCGGTGTTGAAAGCGAGAAATATTTGTTATCAAGTATTGACTTTCGATAGGAAGGATTCATTATGATATTAAGTGTGAGTAGAAGAACAGATGTGCCAAATTACTATTCAGATTGGTTTGTTAACAGAATTAAAGAGGGATTCTTATATGTGCGAAATCCTATGAATGCACATCAAATAAGTAGAATAGATTTATCGCCAGATGTAGTGGACTGCATTGTGTTTTGGACCAAAAACCCTGCGAATATGATGGAAAAGCTGGAATGTTTGAAAGATTATGTATACTATTTTCAGTTTACTCTTACGGGATATGGTAAGGATATTGAACCGAACCTTCCAAATAAGAGAGAGGAACTTATTTCAACGTTTAAGGCATTGTCTAAAAAAATAGGAAAAGAAAAAGTAATATGGAGATATGATCCTATTTTGATAAGCAAGCGATATACAATGGATTACCATTTAAAAGCGTTTGAGGAAATAGCGAGTAGTCTTGCGGATTACACGGAAAAGGTAGTTATCAGTTTTGTTGATTTATATGCAAAAACACAACGAAACACTAAGGAACTTGGCATTAGGCAAATGACAAATGATGAGATGATTAGTTTGGCGGCGCAAATGGTACAAATTGCTTCAAAATATAATTTAGTAATTGAATCTTGTGCAGAGCAAATCAATCTTCACAATGTTGGTGTTCAGCATGGAAGCTGTATAGATAAAAAACTAATTGAGAAGATATTAGGGTGTAAGTTGGTTGGTGAAAAGGACAAAAATCAGAGAGAAGAGTGTGGATGTTTTGAAAGTGTGGAAGTAGGAGCGTATAATACTTGTCTCAATGGTTGCAAATATTGCTATGCAAATTTTAATGATGAGAAAGTAAAAGAGAATGTAAGATTGTACAATCAAGCGTCCCCATTATTATGTGGAAATATCACTTCGGATGATAAAATTACTGATAGAAAAGTAAAGTCATTAAAAGACGCTCAACTTAGTTTTTTTGAATAATTAACATTTGGACGAGAGGGAGGGAATGGTTTCATGGGGTAAATTTTTTACCCCAGCCTAAAGTGAATTATCTACTTTCGCTATGCAGTATAAAATCAAAGTTCAGAGGAATATTGAAACCGTTTGTCTGCTTTCAAAGAAACCTTGATTTTCTGCGGTTTGTGGGATATTAAGGAGCAAAAATGGATGTGTATTTTGTTGCCTTATGAATGAATCATTTGAATATCGCAGCAGTGGGGTGTTTTGAAACTCTGCTGAATAATAGGCTTT
>OGFG01000977.1_pt1 | contig 31343 bp, 26 predicted proteins | sample 1570761 | NCBI WGS metagenome assembly OGFG01 (sample SAMEA2581938, study PRJEB24529) | metagenome | biome: Human gut stool | place: China | collected 2011
TTTGTTGCTCAGGTACTTAAAAAAAATATTTTATAATAGTGTTGCGGAATTAAGGCTTAACTCGTCTTGTATGGTTGGAATACCGGTTCCTCTACCTTCGGACAACTGAAGCTCTTTAAGATAATCGCCCAAACGACGATTACGATAGCGGCGTGACTTCAATCGTTCAGCCTTGTGAATGGCATCAATACTGATGGAACGATCCGGACCGGCATAGCTAAGAATAGAAATCTTGTCTGGCTCAATCGTAATCTCAACCGGCTCCCGTTCTTGATAATCTCTATGATACAGAGCATTAACCACTGCCTCTTCAATTGCCTGATAAGGGTAGTTGAAAAAGACTATAGATTCAGCCTTGTCCTTCTGCTTGATGATACGTTTCTTGATAACATTCGTCTTGATATAGTCCAATGCCTGTTTTATCATATCGGGCACAGGGCCAACAATCTTCGGAACCTCAATCATATTGTTGGGATTCTTAATGCAGCCTTCTGGGAAAATAACAATATCCACCTGTGTTGTCGGGAAAAATTTGGTAGGATTCTTACAGAACATCATGACAGCTACATTCTTGACCAGTTGACGTTCAACGGGCCCTATCAGCAAGTCCATTTGTGACAATAGCTCAGACAGGGACAGTTTCTCAAAATCAGCAACCAAACGGCTGTTGACTGTTTGCAGGTAATCAAGAACCAAGGCTCTTGAAATATCTGTTATCTCTATATTCTCATTACCCCTTTCGTCAAATGGAGTACGATTCGCCATCTCACGCAATTCATCCAAAACTTCACCTTTCGCCTCAATGGTGTTAGTTCCACTACGAACATACCACTTACATGGCGACTGATTATTTGCCGTGACTCGCTCACGCACATTATACGGACGATTCACCCCTGCCGGCACCCAGATAAGCAAAACGTATTTTTCATCAACCTCCTGTACGTCGATTCGTGGCAAATAGAATGGATCAATCTTGTGATTGAAACCAATCATGTCACGCTGTATCTTATCGAGTTCTTCTATAGGAACACCTGTTACCGGGCGTTTTGCGATGCCTGTGTTTTCTTCTTCTTGAACACCTACAACAATGTATCCTCCACCAATGTTATCAAAGTCATTGGCGAAAGCGCAGATGGTACGATAAATCTTATCAGGATTCCAACCCGTCTTGAACTCAATACGGGTAGATTCTATCTTACGCTTATGAAGAAGGTCTTCTATGTTTACTGGAACAGCCATCTTGATATACTTATTTAGATTTATCCTTTTCTACATGAAGCAATTCTCTTACATCAACATCCAAAAGTTCCGCTATGCGAAACAATGTTTCCAAATCCGGTTGTGAAGCATTCGTACACCAACGGGAAACAGATGTCACATTCCTACCGACTTGCTCTGAAAGCCATTTAGCTGTTTTATTCTTTTCTACAAGTACTATTTTAATCCTATTCAATTGCTTCATAATTGAGATAATTTATAGTTTAATGCAAATATATCAAAATTCAAAGTACTAAACCAGTATTATTCATTTTTTAGTGGAACAATAGATAACAACCTGTGGTATATCAAGAGAATTAATAGCTTTGTTCTTTCAGATATCACATACCAAAACGTTACTTCTTGTATGAAAATCTACATTCATACTGCAAAGGATTTGGAGCTAAAAAGTACATAGCCCTTACCTAAGTCGTAAACGACCAAAGGTAAGGAGTTTGAAAGTTTCTATTAACAATTCTTCCGGGTCGCTTTGCAGTTGCGTTTTTCTTTTATGGCAAGGTATATTGGATACATAGCCGATTTCTCAACAATACACTTAACATCAAAACGATTTTTCAGTACATCATCTACATACTTCGGATCATTTATCTTACTTGTATCAAACATCATCATTCTCGGAACAAAGCCATCGCCTATTTGCTGAACTATAATCAATTCTCCATTACTATGTTCTATTCTTTTGTAGTAAGGTAACATATGATATTGAAAACTTCTATAGTTATACGCTTCGTGAATCATTGTAACATACTTTATATTGTCTAAAATTACTCTATCAGCAATCTCGTTGATTTTTCGATATGCTGTTGTTCTAATCGATGAATCAAATGGAATAATTTCACATGTGTTATTACCATAAACAACAAATATTACAGGCATCAAATGTCTTCCCTGCTTTTGATATATTGCAAGATGCAGTTTCGCAAGCATTTTCATAAACTCCTTAGAGTCATCTGAAGGATATTTTACACCATAACTTTCTAGCATTTTTCGGACTTCAACATTATCACATGGCAATTCTGGGATAAGCCTGTCTCCTTTTTCAAAAATATCTTTATCTGCATAATATACATAATCATCAATAAAAATGATCTCACTTTTAAAAATCTTTCTCTCTAGTTCCTCAATCTTCATAATGAGATCATCACATAACTCTGTACGATCTCCAATGGTTGAATACATATCTTTCAACATATTCGTCATTATAATGATTGCTGCACAAATATCATTATATAAATCAACGTTATCATCAGCCTTTCTAAATCGAAAGTCAAGTGAAAAATGTACTTCTACAGTGTTTATCTTTTTCAGTTCATTCTTTAAAGATTCAACAAGAGTCTGATACTCAATATCGTTCTCCACAGTAAGGATTTCACTTTTGAGAATAGTTGCGGATACAGGCGTATATATAGTGACATACACTTGTTTCAGCAAATCAAATGGATGCTGTTTTTCCACTTCATTCCTTGTCTCTACCATCCATTTGCAAACACAATTACCCATTAAATACTTTTTTCGGAACTCATCATACAATGACTCATATTCAGTATGTGCTAAAGCACACTGTAAAACAAAAGATGTTGATCTGAAGCAGGAGAAAAAATCATCTAAGCAAACTACATTATCGATTAGATTATTGGCCGACGAAAACTTATCGAGATTACTTAACGCTCCATAAAACCTTTGGAGTGCTGTAAACATTATTCCTTTATTATCCATCTTTATTAATTAATAAGACTCACACTAAAAAACAATCAAACATATAACATTATAAATACTAATTGGAAATATAGGGCTTTTTCCTTTCTTGCAAATAGTTCTTGGCTATTAAAGCATCAGATTTCAGAATACGCCCATTTGGCGCGTTTTTCCATGTAGCCAACCCCATATGCTCCTTTGTATGGTCTGCTTTAGTATAAATTATCTCAACAGCCGTCTGTCCAGTAATAGCATAGTGGAAACAATTTTGTATCATGGCATAGAAATCATGAGTTGTCGGAGATTTTTTATCATAATCAATGCTACATTCTGCATAAATGTCTGTAATCTGTTGCCAAATACGCCGTTCGCTGGCACGGATAGAACGTATTCTTTCAAGCAACTCTTTGAAATAATCTACTCCAAATACAGCTGTTCCCTGTTTCAAGCGATCATCATCAAGCACAAAACCTTTTTTAATATATTCCTTAAGTATCTTGGTTACCCATTGACGAAACTTCGTAGCCTTAGACGAAGAAACACGATAGCCCACAGATATAATGGCGTCAAGGCTATAAAATTTTGTTGGAGTTCTTTGTGTCTTCCCTTCAATAGCACCATGTTCTGTGGTTAGTTCCAAAATGGAACATACCACATTTTCTTCCAGTTCTCCTTCCTTAAAAATATTTCCAAGATGTTTTGTTATAGCAGGACGTTGCACGCCAAAAAGCTGAGCCATTGCCTTTTGCGTACACCAAAGGGTTTCGTCTTTTATTACGACCTGTACCTTTCCTTCTTCATCAGGAAGGCTATATAACAAAAATTGTATTTCATTGCTCATGACCATTCATATTTTTTAAACAAAGCATCCAATCTATACAAAGGTAGCAATTAAATTTCACTTTTCATTTAATCCTTAAAGAATTAAGCGATTTCGTAAACTACCCTAAAACTCCAGTAGAACTAATAGCGCATACAGTCTAAAACAAAACCTGCTCATTTCGCTTGTTGCAGAGCGAAATGAGCAGGTTCTCCTGACCACCTCAAAAAATCATCCTGATGTTTTTATTCTTTCATTTCGACCGTTTTCGCATTTGATCAGGATGAATTTTTCGGCTGGGTTTTATCCTCTGTTTTCCGGTTTACAGGCGGGTCAGCGTAAAGTCGGCCGCCGACAGCCAGGTGCCGCGCCACGGCTTGCCGGTAAAGGCCGGCACGTTGGAAACACCATAACGCAACTCGCCGGGCTTGGTGACGACAATGCTGTCCACAACCACTCGGCTCCAACCGTGTCCCTTACCGTCATGGCGCGCGCAGATTTCATGATAACGGATGCTGTCCGACACGGAAAGTCCTCCGGCAGCAATGCGTTTCTGGGCATCCAGCCAGATGCTTCCCTGCTCTTCTCCGCAAACCGGAATCTCCTGCTTGTAGACCGAAGTTCCCTGCTGGGCGTAAATATAAACTCCCGCACCGTCAGTACGGCCCACGGCTTCCAGACGATACAGTCCCGGAGTCACCTTTTCTTTCCGCTCCAACTGGTATTCCATCTGTCCGTCCACATTACGGCCATGCAAATAGCGCTGCCCGTCTTTGCTGTAATAATGCCCCCAGCCAATATAATCGTCCGAGCAGTTTTTGTGCACCAATACATTCCAGTCATTCTGTTTCAAGTAGTTGTATTCCCATTCGGGCACATAGAAACCGTTAATGGAATAGAGCTTTCTCTGATTCTCCTGATAGCTGCGGGCTACGGTAATAGAAGTGGTCGTCGTAAAAATACCAAACAGAACCAATGCTGCCAGCCAGGAAACGATCAGCGTGGTACATGCCTTCGGGGCAACCCCACCTCCACGGCCCCAGAAACGGCCCAGCCAATGCACGAAAACATAAACCGGAATGGCCAGCAATACCAGCAGACTGAGTGCCGATACCCAGAAACCCAGATTGGCCGTCAGAGGCAACTGTTCCAAAGTTTGCAACAGCACGGCATCGGTATTGTGGAAGAACAGCGAACCGAATCCGGCTATCGAAGCATACAGGGCCATGCCGATGCAGCAGATCACCAGGAGCAGACCAAACACAAACAGCACGGCCAGACCGCCCAAGAACACAAACAGGAGCAGCTTGAAAAGACCGGCAAACAGATCCACCACCGTGGACAGGCAACCGCGTGCCTTGCTCTCGGTCTGCGGTGAATGCACAAAATCCTCCACCTTGCCGGCCCCGTTCAGAATCTCTTCGCGCAGGCTCTCCATATTGACCGGTTCGCCGCGCATGCGCAACTTGTCTTCGGGAGTCTTGGCCTCGGGGATAATCAGCCAGCAGATCAAATACACCAGCAAACCGACTCCCTTGGTAACGAATATCAGCACCAGGGCAATGAGGCGCAAGGCCATCGGGTCTACCCCGAAATAGGCGGCCATACCGGATAACACTCCGGCCAGTTTCCGGTCGTCGGGGTTGCGGAACAGCTTTTTGCGGGGTTTCTCCATCCGCGGCTGGGCATCGCCTTCCTCCGCATCTCCGTCCAGCTGCTCGGGACTTCCGATGCGGCGGATAATGGCCTCGATATGCTCTATCGTGATGGCCTCCACGCCCGAAGCCTTCAGCTCCGCCATGAGTTCCGCCACACGGTGCTCGATGTCGTCGGCAATCTCTTCGCCGCCTTCGCGTCCGGCAAAATAACGCTTCATGTCCTCCTGATAGCGGAAGAGCAAGTCATAGGCATCTTCATCAATGTTATACAATGCCCCAAACAGATTTATGGTAATGTTTTTCTTCATTGCGGTTCAGTTTTATGGGTTTCCTGATTGTTTTTCAGATGCGTCACCGTGTGCACCAGTTCGCTCCAGGCCGCATCCAGACCGCTGAGGAAGATTCTGCCCTCGTCGGTCAGTTCATAATACTTTCGGGGTGGTCCCTGTGTGGACTCCTTCCATTCATACGTAAGCAGTCCGTCCTTCTTGAGACGGGTCAGCAAGGGATAGAGCGTACCTTCCACCACGATCAGTTCCGCCTCTTTCAGGCGGCTGATGATGTCCGAAGCATAAAACGCTTTCTCACGGAGCAGGAGCAGCACACAGTACTCCAGCATGCCCTTGCGCATCTGCGATTTAGCATTTTCTATATTCATAGGCTTTTCATTTTAGGGAGCATTGTTTTGGCCAAACATTTTCCTTCATGCCGCAAATATAGGCAATACTTTAGTACTATGCAATACATAGTAGTATATTTTTCGCCATTTTCCATAAAAAAACGGCACACAGAGCCGGTTTTCCTGAAGCACCGGATCCATGTGCCGACAAAGCAGCGAAAATGATTTTCATTTCTTTTTCCAGAATGGAGTCACGGAGAAACCGAACTCAGTCTTCCAGAAAGCATCTGTAATATCGGAGTTGGCACCCGACTGTCTGGTAGCAACTACGGGAGCACCTTGCGCCGTTCCATGCAGCAAAGCCTGTCCTACGTGCGAAGTATTGTCCTCGCGATACCAGAAAGCCGGCTCATTTTGATATTCATGCAGACGGCCGATCACCGTATTGCTCAGAATCAGAGAGTTCAATTCCCGGTTTTCCTCTTCACCATTGAGGTATCGGGCCGTAACCCAGGAAGAATCCGACTGAATGCTCAGCGCATCCATCCGGCAATCGTACAATCTGAAGGAAGTACCCTCCAAAGCCAAAGAATCTGTTTTCCAACCGGACAATTCCACCACGGTGTGCATGCGGTTCTGCACAGAAAGCAGCGTACCGGTACAAATCTGAATACTGTTTGTGTAGAGGCGCATCGCCTTCAGATATTCCTTTCCTTTGTGACGCATCTTCTCACGTGCCGGATAATCAAAGAACAAGTGCAGCGTGTCGTGACGCAATTCTGTTTTCAGATAGGGATATAACTCCGGAGTGATCAGGATACCCTGCTTCTTTCCATCCATAGACGAATCTCCAGACACAGGGCAAACCGACAGATTCAGATCCAGTCGTACTCCGCTAAGTGACTGCCGATGTATTCTTCCTGTGCCGATAGAATCCTTAGAATTCACTTCTGAAACCCACTCGGCACAATATACCTCCAGACTGTCTTCCAGAACCAGATGTTTGAAATCCGGCAAAGGATACCATACTTCATCCTGAACATAGCATGGCTCCGCATCGGGAACGCGGTTATTTTTCTGCAAGAAGAACACACAGAGGATACTTGAAAGCCAGACAACGGCCACCAAACCGATGACCACCTTGGTACTGCAACGCACCCGGGCATACGCCAGCTGCACATCCCGAAAGCGCCAATAGGCCAGTGCGGTACACACAATCCAAACCAACAAAGGCATTCCCCAATTCAACAGATTCCGTATCCATAACGGATAAAGAACTTCTGTTTCGGGATTCTCATACTGACTGATCAGCGCAAGGGCAACGGCAACCCATAGGATGGCATAGGCAATAAGGCACGCCGCAGTCTTGACAAATCCGTTCTTCTTCCAGAACGTGCTGCCCAGAATAAACAAGGACTGACCGGCCAGCGACAGTACCAACAAGTCCCCGTCCAACGCTTCTCCAGTCAAAAGATGGAAGATCTTAAGATCGGGAAAAACCGCAGAACAAACCAAAAGTCGGACCAGATCGGCCGCAAGGAAAGCCATATAAAACAGCAGATATGTGAACGGCACAATAAAGAACCAGCGCACCAGAAACTTTTCTCCGGTAGAAGCCGGAAGCGACAGATCAGCCTGTAATCCCTGCCGGTCTGTAGCGCCGAACATAAAGTCCGAACCGCGGCTGGACACGGCCAGAAGCAGGAGCATTATATAAAAAGGATAGATAAAAGACGAACCAGTCCAGAACTCGTCCTGAGTAGAACTCACTGCATAATATCCGTCGCTTATCTCATCCTGCACATACATCAGCGAGCACCAGGTAAAGATTACGGCCATCACACCAAAATATACCAACCAGACCAGCAAATAATGCTTTTTCTGTTCGTCCCATACCTTTGCCATGAGGGACTTTATACGAAATAGATTCAAATTCATAATTCCATGTTTTTTCTTATAATACAATCAAAAAGACAAGACCGCTTAAAAAGACATTCCGTTTTCTTCAAAAAACTTTTTGGTAGCCTCCACGGTCTGCACATAATCCTTATATAAAGAGGTGATTTCCTCTATCGGGATGCCCAGTGTGTAGATTTCATGGAAAAAGCCATTCAGTTCTTCGCCGATAAAAGCATTTTTCCGATACTCCAGCACCAGTTCCCGGGCACCGGACGAAACAAAATATCCGATACCGCGCTTCATATAAATAATGTTCCGGCCTTGCAGGAACTCATACGCGCGCATCGTGGTGTTGGCATTCACTTCCATCTGGGCAGCAAACTCCCGCACAGAGGGGATGCGCTCTTCTTCCTGATACTTTCCACTCAGGATATCGTCTCCAATCCGATCGGCAATCTGCCAGTAAATCGGTTTTCCTTCTTTAAATATCATACAGCTTACGTTTTTATCTTGCAACATGATCATTTTTCTGACCGGCAAAAAGCGCGGTCACCTCTTCCCGCTTTTCCATCAGGGCATTGAACAGCAGCTCCAAATCGAGATTGCTTTCCATCCCATCCTCATTGGGCAGCAACACCGATGCCCCCTGAAGAGACGGCAACTGATAAATGGCCCGGCGCAGCAGGTTCGGATCGGATGTCTGCGTAAAGCGGAGGGTTTCACACACCTCGGCCACCGTCTTCTGCAACAACGCCTGTCCCTGATCCACAATGAGCAGACGGTCCAGCAGATGCTCCACATCCTGCACCTGATGGGTGGAAATAACTACTCCCCGCTCCTCGTTCATCTCCTGCACCAGAATCTTGCGGAACTGGCGCTTGCCCGGAATGTCCAGCCCGTTGGTGGGCTCATCCAGCAAAAGCCACTCGGTATTGGCTGCCAGCGCAAAGCTGACAAACACCTTTTTGCGCTGCCCCATAGACAGGCGGTCCAGATGCAAATCGCCCGACAGTTCGAAACAATCCAGCGCACGCTTCAGAATCTCGGCACTGAAACGCGGATAAAAAGGTGCCATATAGCGCACATAGCGGTCCAAAGACACGGCGGGCAAGGAAAACTCCTCGGGCACCAGGAACAGACTCTGCAACGAAGTGACCGAGCGCTTGCTCATCTCCTCTCCATGAAGCAGCACCTTACCTTCTGAAGGAGCTACCAGACCGGCCATCAGATGCAGCAAAGTGGATTTACCGGCACCGTTCTTTCCCAACAAACCGTAGATGCCTCCCAGTTCCAACTCGGCATTGAAATGCCGGAATACCTGCTTCCGCCCCTTGCGGTAAGCAAATGAAATATCCTCTATACGAATCATATTATTTATAGATTTATTGATTATTGCTAGTGTATTGGTTTACTAGTACACCACAAAAGTAGGTTATTCTTTTTAACTGGCAAAGTTTCGAAAAGAATATTTTTCAGAAAACACATTATTTAACATTGAAAGAGTTTCCAGCCTCAACTCCTTTTGAGAAAGATTTCGCCTTTCAAAAACTCGGTCTGCCGTAAAATCCCTTTATGACCCGCATCAAAGCAACAGTCAACCGTAAATCAGGAAATACAGAAGTCCTGACAAACCACAATTCTAAGTACCCGAAAGAAAAAAGTTGGTATTTTTATTAGGTCATATACCGAAAAATAGTTATTTTTGCATCAATAAAAACGAGATACAATAAAACGATCTCAATTAGATTACCTATAATAAATTAATGTAATTATGGTTTATTCACACGAAGTAGAAAACATGTGTTGTGTTGCCAAAGGTCCTAACCACGGACCAGCCCCAATTCCAGAAGAAGGAAAGTGGGTAAAGGCAAAAGAGATTAAAGACATCTCAGGTTTGACTCACGGTATCGGTTGGTGTGCTCCTCAGCAGGGTGCATGTAAGCTGACTCTGAACGTTAAGGAAGGTGTTATCCAGGAGTGCTTGGTTGAGACTATCGGTTGCTCTGGTATGACTCACTCAGCTGCTATGGCCTCAGAGATTCTGCCGGGAAAGACTATCCTGGAGGCTTTGAACACTGACTTGGTTTGTGACGCCATCAACACTGCTATGCGTGAATTGTTCCTTCAGATCGTTTACGGTCGTACTCAGTCTGCTTTCTCTGAGGGCGGTTTGATGATCGGTGCTGGTCTGGAAGACCTGGGTAAGGGTCTGCGTTCACAGGTAGGTACTTTGTATGGAACTTTGGCTAAGGGTCCTCGTTACCTGGAAATGGCTGAGGGTTACATCAAGACTATCGCATTGGACAAAGACAACCAGATCATCGGTTACGAGTTCGTACACATGGGTAAGTTCATGGACGAAATCAAGAAGGGAACTGATGCAAACGAGGCTTTGAAGAAGGTAACCGGTACTTACGGTCGCTTCACAGCTGAGCAGGGAGCTGTTAAACATATTGATCCACGTCACGAATAATATAAGGAGGAAGTAAATTATGATTAGAGAAGTAAAGTTTGAAAGCCAGGACCGTCGTATCAAGCAGATTCTTGCTGCATTGAACGAGTACGGTATTTCTTCTATCGAAGAGGCTAACGAGATTTGTGAATCATACGGACTTGATCCTTATAAGACTTGCGAGGAAACTCAGCCAATCTGCTTCGAGAACGCTAAGTGGGCTTACGTAGTAGGTACTGCTATCGCATTGAAGAAGGGTTGCAAGACTGCTGCTGAGGCTGCTGAGGCTATCGGTATCGGTTTGCAGGCATTCTGTATCCCTGGATCAGTAGCTGACGACCGTAAGGTAGGTATCGGTCACGGTAACTTGGCAGCTATGTTGCTGCGCGAGGAGACTAAGTGCTTCGCTTTCTTGGCTGGTCACGAGTCATTCGCTGCTGCTGAGGGTGCTATCAAGATCGCTGCTAAGGCAGACAAGGTACGTAAAGAGCCTCTGCGTTGTATCCTGAACGGTTTGGGTAAGGATGCTGCTCAGATCATCTCTCGTATCAACGGTTTCACTTACGTTCAGACTCAGTTCGACTACTTCACTGGCGAATTGAAGGTTGTTCAGGAAATCGCTTACTCTGACGGTCCTCGTGCAAAGGTTAAGTGCTACGGTGCTGACGATGTTCGCGAAGGTGTTGCTATCATGTGGAAGGAAGGCGTAGACGTATCAATCACTGGTAACTCTACTAACCCAACCCGTTTCCAGCACCCAGTAGCTGGTACTTACAAGAAGGAGCGTGTATTGGCTGGTAAGCCATACTTCTCAGTAGCTTCTGGTGGTGGTACAGGTCGTACACTTCACCCAGATAACATGGCTGCTGGTCCTGCTTCTTATGGTATGACCGATACTATGGGTCGTATGCACTCAGACGCTCAGTTCGCTGGTTCTTCTTCAGTTCCTGCTCACGTTGAGATGATGGGATTCCTGGGAATCGGTAACAACCCAATGGTAGGTTGTACTGTAGCTTGCGCCGTTGACGCTGCTACTGCTCTGAACAAGTAATCAAAATACTGAATCAGAATATAACTCCCTGTAACTCGTAGAGTTGCGGGGAGTTTTTTGTTTGGAATATTCTCTCGAAAATGATAAAATCCCGTTGTACTTTTACCTGATATTCTGTTTGTGAAAGGTTGTGAGTAGATGATGGAATTACAAAAAAATAAAGAATGTCTATATTCCTTCTATATATTTGCTAATATAATAATTTTCTTTTATCTTTATATAAAAATTAACACACTATTCATCATTACTTATCAAAAATACTAATCACCAAAAAGCTAAAGATCATGGAAAATTATTTTTACAACGACAATCTCAAAGATCAATTTAATAAAAAATCAGAAGAGTTTATTAAAAATTTTAAATCACCGAATATATTATTATTAGGACAAACTGGTGTTGGGAAAAGTTCACTAATCAATACCATTTTCGGTGAAGATGTTGCAAATGTATCACATGTCAAACCAGAAACCAGAGGCTTTCATATTTATAATCACAATAATATAAATATTATAGATAGCGAAGGAGCAGAATTGGCATCAACCGATAAATTCAAAGAAAATTTAGAAAATTATATAGACACCAATTTTAACGACATAAACAAACAGATTCATATTGCATGGTACTGTATTAGTATATCCTCTGCCCGAGTACTTCAATATGATTTAGATAATATTGAGTTTATCTCAGAAATAAAAAAAATACCCACATGCGTCGTCCTCACTCAATGTGATAACGATACACCAGAAGGTAGCACTGCACAAGAATTAAAAGCAGTAGTTTATAGCAAGTTTGGAAACAAAATTCCATGTTTTGAAACCTCTAATGATAAAGAAATAAATAAGGATTTAGAATTAGACAGCCTTATAGAATGGTCATTAAATAACATTAGCGAGGAAAATATCAAACTAGCTTTTATTGCAATACAAAAAATAAATCTTAAAGCCAAAGAAGACAAGGCTAAATCTAGAATCAAATACTATTGTACAATGGCCGCAGGAATTGCAGCAATACCAATTCCGATATCTGATGCTATCTTATTAACAACTCTTCAAATTGAAATGGCATCTGATATTTTTTCGATATATGGTATAAATTCTTCTCTACCAAATACAATACGTACAATAATAGCCAATAAAGCGGTTTCTATCATTGGCAAAACTTTAGCTGGTAATATCCTCAAATTATTTCCGATGACGAATTCATTAGGAGTCCTTATTAATGCAACTGTTGCAGCTAGTCTAACTTCCGCCCTAGGATATGCGTTATGTACTTTATGTAATAAGATAATAGAAGAGTCTTGGGAAAATAATCTAGAGATATTGGAAAAGCTATTTACCGAAGAGAATTTATCCCAATTAATGAAAGAGTATAATAATCAAAAGTAATTCTATTTATTTTGCAATACAATAAAGTCTTAATTATATGGCTGTGTCAAAATTGTCACAGCCATATAATCAAACTAGGTTCATATTATATATAACCTTAAGAGACATTACAACCAACAAAAGTATACAATTATGCATCAACAAAAAATAAATATAATTATTACTGGACGATCAGGTGTAGGTAAAAGTTCATTTTTAAATTACCTTATTGGATCTGACCATTTCAAAACTGGAAATGGCTCACCGATAACGACTGAATACTTTGAGAGTTGTAATTTTACTTCATTAGACAATATTCAGTTTGATTTATATGACACTGTTGGCATAGAACCGACAAACATTGAAGAATGCACAAATAAAATAATCGACAAAATTTCTGAACATGATAATTCTTCAAATATATTTAATTGGATTCATACTGTTTATTATTGCTTTGATGCATCTTCTAAAAGAATTCAACCATTTGAAATTTCTTTTATAAAAAAGTTACAGAAATACACTTCTATTATCATTTTAGTGACAAAAATTGATTTAGTTTCACAAGAAGATCTGAATCTGTTTATCAACCAAATCAAAAATGAATTAAATTTCAGAATTCAAGTTATAGGTGTCTGTAGTGTAGAACAGAAAACTAGAAAAAGGTCTTCGAAAAAATTAGGGAAAGAAGAAGTTTTAAAGGCCAGTTTTTTAGGACTATGGTACAAACTGGCAGAAACTCTACCACAGAAGCAATTCACATTTATAAGAAATAATGAAGAATATATATTGAAGAATCATAATGATAAAAACAAATTATTTTTATCATCTGAACATATGGGAAACGAATTTAAAGATTTCTTAGTAGATTATAATTTAAGTTATCCCAAGATATCTTTAGCCTTTTTAACAAACTTTCCCAAACTAAATATTTCATCACTAACATCATTCAATAGTAATGATAGAAAAACTTTAATCGAACTTATAGATTCCACATTAAGATATATAAGAAAAACAATAAAAGATATTCAAAATATAGACATTAAATATTTCTGGCAGTATAATGAAAATAAAATCAAAGAAATATTTGATTTCTACAGGAAAATAAATCATGAAAGCCCCAATATTTTATACTCAGATATATCTAAAATTACTTTAGAAGATATAAAATGCTATGTCAATAGCATTAACATAACACAGTTTTCACGTAGTCTTTTAGAATCAATACATAAATTGGATAATTGTATATATTTTGACTCTGATGAAAAAAAGGAAGTCTTGAAGAAGTATAATACATTTAGAAAATATGTTATGAAAATTGGGAAAGATTTAAAAGAGTTAATTGATAAATTCACAATTGCATACCATGTCGAACTATACCAATATGGTAGATATTGCTTGAAAAGAAACGATTTATTAGATAATATGTCTGATAATTTTGGAGAGGAAAATGAATTAACTGCAAAAGAAAAAATTTATTTTAATACACTAAAATCATATATAAAAAATAATAATTCATTTTCACAAAATGAACGAATGTTATTAGAAGCCTTACGTACCACTCTGAATATCAGTTATAATAAGGCAGGGCGAATAGAAGATTACATTCGCAACTCTTTATAAGGCACTATAAAATATTTTATGTCAATTTAGATTCTCGTATTTTTTATTTCTGCAGATTTGCAAAATGAAGAAAATTACGAAAGAAAGAATCAAGTAGTGCACAATGAGGTATTCTCGTTTATGTCTAAACTATAACTACAAATACTCTTATGTAAAACAAGAGCGAAGACAATAGCAGGAATAAAAGCCTCCTCCCTCCAAAGTACTACATTTGCCAAATGACCCTTTGGTTTTATCCGGAAAGATTCTTACCTTTACCGGACTAGAAAAACAAAAACAAGTAATCTAATACAAATATTAAAAACAGAACTGCTTTTGTGCAGCAGTTTAGAAAGTATAACCCACTACACTACTGATTATGATGAAAAAAGCACTAAAATTAATCTTGTTCCTGCCTTTCATCTATTCCTGTAAATCACAGGTCACGAACCATACGTTTGTGAGAAATGAACAAGGCAACCCGATCTCTCTCGATGAAAACTGGAGGTTTATCCGTTATGGTTATCAACCCGACGGTACTTACAGACCTGAACCCGACAGTCTGTATCAGTTGGCCGTTGATGATACTCAATGGGAAGAGCTGGACGTTCCACACGATTTCGGCATTACGGGCCCCTTCCGAATGGACCTGGCAGGCAACACCGGCAGACTGCCCTATCAGGGTATAGGTTGGTATCGAAAGGACTTTTATGTCAATCCATCCGATGCCGACCAAAGTTTCTACATAGATTTCGACGGAGTAATGGCCTACGCAAAAATATGGCTGAATGGAAAATATGTCGGCACCTGGCCCTACGGATACAACTCTTTCCGTCTGGATCTGACTCCTTATATTAATTTTAACGGTAAAAATACGATAGCCGTACGGACAGATACCGAGAAATGGGATTCCCGCTGGTATCCCGGAGCCGGCATTTACCGAAATGTATGGTTAATAAAGACCGGAAAGGTCCACGTAAAGCATTGGGGAAGCAAAATAGAAACTTCCAACTTCAAAGAAAAGTCTGTAGACCTGGATATATCCTTGGAGATAGAAAACAAATTACCGGACAGCAAACAGACCATCGTCAAGACCCAAATCTATGAACTGGACCACAATGACCGTATCGGAAAAAAGGTATTGTCTTTTGACCAGCATCAGATACGGATCGAACCCGGAGGTATTCAAAAGATCAAACTGAAGAAAACCTTCCCCAACTTCAAATATTGGGATATCTCATCGCCCAACAGATATGTAGCCTGCACCCGAATAATCGTTGACGGTAAGGTTACTGACCAACACTACTCTTCTTTTGGCATACGCGACATCAAGGTATCCCGCAACGGTTTCTTCTTGAACGGAAGAAGAGTAGAAATCAAAGGAGTGTGCAATCACCACGATTTAGGTGCCTTGGGAGCTGCGGTCAACACCAGTGCCCTGGAAAGACAACTGGACATCCTGCTCGAAATGGGATGCAACTCCATACGTACCTCCCACAATCCTCCTACACCGGAATTACTGTATCTGGCTGACAAAAAAGGCATTCTGATCATGGATGAAGCTTTTGACGCATGGGAAAGAGGAAAGCGGGAATGGGACTATAACAAGCTCTATCCCGAATGGCATCAGAAAGATCTGGAGGCGATGGTGCGCCGCGACTGGAATCACCCTTCGGTGGTATTCTGGTCTATCGGCAATGAGGTAATGGAACAGCAGAATGTCGCGATGACCCAACATCTGGTGGACATCGTGAAACAGCTCGACAGTACGCGCCCGGTAACCAACGGCTACAATGATCCCAACGGCGGACGTGCTTCCGGCGCCTGTCAGGCACTGGACATTATGGGAGTGAATTACTTCTTTGGCGAACAGGCCAAATGGGACAAGGACGAGCGTTATAAGGACAAACCTACCATCGGAACGGAAACCTCATCCTGCATCAGTTCACGAGGTGTCTATTTTGGAGGAGACACGCTGCGCAAGGATTTTCAGATAACCTCCTACGACCTGGATTCACCGCCTTGGGGATGCAAGCCCGATGTTCAGTTTGCCACCAACCACCAGTATCCGCATCTGTTGGGCGAATACGTGTGGACCGGTTTTGACTATCTGGGAGAGCCCACTCCCTTCAATTCGGACAAGACCAATCTGCTGAATTTCAGAACAGACCCAGGCAAGAAAAAAGAATTAATGGAACAACTCAAGAAACTGGAAGAAAGTCAGCCCCCTTCCCGAAGCAGTTATTTTGGAATTGTCGATATGGCCGGATTCCCGAAAGACAGATATTATCTGTATCAGTCTGTCTGGCGACCGGACTACCCGATGGCGCATATCCTGCCGCACTGGAACTGGCCGGACAGAATCGGGAAAAAGATTCCGGTGCATGTTTATACCTCGGGAACAGAGGCTGAATTGTTCGTAAACGGGAAGAGCTACGGGAAAAAGACCAAGACTCCCGGTAAGGACTACCGGCTGGTATGGGATGATGTTGTCTATACCCCGGGCGTTGTAAAAGTGATAGCATACAAGAACGGCAAAAAGTGGGCCGAGGACGAAATCAGAACCACAGGCAAAGCCCAACAGATTGTTCTTTCTTCGGACAAAACGAATATCCATGCCGAAAAGAAAGAGTTGGCTTTCATCAAAATATCCCTTACGGACGAATCGGGCTATGTAGTGCCCACCGCCTGCATCCCGTTAAAGATTGAGGTAAGCGGAAACGGCCGACTGGTTGCCACGGATAATGGCGACCCGACCTCTTTTACTCCTTTCCAGAGCAACAGCAGGGAAAGCTTTAACGGACTGGCACTGGCCATCGTTCAGGCAGACTCAAAGAAAAAAGGAAAAATCCATATCAAGGTTACAGGCAAAGGATTAAAGGATGGTGAGATGGATATTGCCGTGAAATAGTTCTGAAAACCAACAGCCTGAAATAAAAAAGTAAGGAAATAAACACAAGCATTTTTGATAAAACATCAAATAATCGCTATTTTTGGATATAGATTTCCGGGAAATGGACCCTCTCTATCTATATAAAGACAAAATCAGCGATTTATGGATACATTTTCAAATACACAAAATCCCGAAAGCGCTCCTCAGAATTCTCTGGAGCGCTTTCTTAAAGCTCAGGAAAGCAGTTACCCGCAAGCCTTGGAAGAAATACGCAACGGAAAGAAACAGACGCACTGGATCTGGTACATCTTTCCGCAGCTGAGAGGTCTGGGACACAGCTACAATGCCAACTTTTATGGCATTGCCGATCTGGAAGAAGCCCGCCGTTATCTGAACCACCCCATTCTGGGAGCCCGTCTGCGTGAAATTACACGCGCCCTGCTCCTTCTGCCCGAAGGACTGTCGGCCGAAAGTATTCTCGGAGGCATTGATGCCCTGAAGGTATGCTCCTGCATGACGCTCTTCAACCAAGTGGCACCTGGGGGAATGTTCCGCCAGGTATTGGAGCGCTACTATCAGAATCGGGAAGACCAGCTGACCCTGAAAGCACTGAATATCCCCAAAGAAGGGTTCCTGTTGGGAGCCGTTGCCGGCGACATCATCGGATCGGTATATGAACGCTACTCTGTAAAAAGAACGGACTTCCCGCTATTCAGCGGACTGTCACGATATACAGATGACACAGTGATGACCGTGGCCGTAGCAGACTGGCTGCTGGGAACCGATGCCCTGACGCCCACCCTGCAACATTATGTCCGTCATTATCCCAGAGCGGGATACGGAGGCATGTTCCTCCAATGGGGCATGTCGTCCAACCCTGTTCCCTACCACAGTTTCGGTAATGGATCGGCCATGCGCGTCAGTCCCGTAGGCTGGGCATTCGACACATTGCAGGAAACGTTAGATTATGCCCAAGCGAGCGCTACCGTTACCCACGATCATCCCGAAGGAATCAAAGGAGCGCAGGCTGTTGCCGCCTGTATCTTTCTGGCCCGCCACGGCAAGAGCAAAGAAGAAATCCGCTCCTTCATCGAAAAAGAATTCGGGTACGATCTGCACCGCACCTGCGCAGAAATCCGTCCCACTTACCATTTTGATGTAACCTGTCAAGGCAGTGTGCCCGAATCCATCATCGCCTTTCTGGAGAGTACGGACTTTGAAAGTGCTGTCCGACTGGCCGTATCTTTGGGTGGAGACGCCGACACGATGGGAGCCATTGCCGGAAGTATCGCCGAAGCTTTTTACGGAGGGGTGCCCGAATCCATCCGTCAGGAATGTACCCGGCGAATGCCTTACGACCTGCTTGCCGTGCTCCATCGGTTCCATCAAAAATTCATGTCTTAACTTCTACTTTAATATGGCCATCAAAATTACCTATCGCCGCACGTCACGCCTGAGTATGCGTATTGCCAAAAACGGCGATGTTCATGTATCAGCACCCATTGGCGTCTCTCAGGAAACCGTCACAGACTTTATCGAAAAGAACAAAGACTGGATACAGAAAGCACGAACCCGCACTCTGGCACAACTGGAAAAAAGAGCCTCGTTCTTTAACCAGCTGCCTCTCGACACTCCCGAGCAGCGTGAAGAAGCCCTGCTCCGCATGAAAGCCACCATTCCTCCACTCATCGAGAAATATGCACCGCTCATGAAAGTAAAGCCGGGACGCATCACTTATCAGGCCACCATATCCCGTTGGGGATGCTGCCATCCGCGCACACACCAGCTGGCATTCAGCGTTTATCTGCTGCTGTTGCCCGACTGGTGCATCGAGCATGTGGTCGTACACGAGCTGACACATCTGCTGGTGCCCAATCACAGCGACCGGTTCTATGCCGTCATGGACCAGTTCTTCCCGCGCTGGAAAGAGGCCCGTCAGGAAACCAGACGACTCAGTAACATGGAATAGTGAGACATCGGGCACATTTCATGATGAAACCGGAACAATCACTGCTTTGAGCAATCAAGGCACTTCAAAAAATCATCACATTTGGGTATTGCAGAAACAAGCTGAAAGAAAGAACTTTGCAGGCGTAAGAACCAAATACGGTGCAACGCACAGATTCCAAATTCCAAACCCATCTGCCTTTTGCCTCCGCACCGTAAGGGCTGGGCAGATATACAAAATTACCAATTATAATGAAAAAAGTTCTTTCGCTTATGTTTCTGCTTTCCGGCTTCTGCGGAAGCATACAGGCAGAAACCAGTCTCTACTCAAAGATTTTGGCCGAAAAAGGGCAGGACGACCCCACCCTGCCCCTGAACGACCGCAAGGAAACAGATGCCAATGTGATGGGGCATATCATCGACGCCAAGACCAAAGAGCATCTGCCTTATATCAAAGTGTATATTGAGGGAACCACTCTGGGCACTCTGAGTGATGCCACCGGACATTACTTCCTGAAAAATCTTCCTGAGGGAAAGTATGTGCTGGTGATGGAAAGCGCCGGATTCAAGACCGTACATAAAAACATCGAGGTGAAAAAAGGAAAAACCATCGAAGTGAACTTCACAGCCGAAGAGGATCTTATTGCCTTTGACAATGTGGTGGTCTCGGCCAACCGTAATGAAACATCCAAACGTATGGCTCCTTCGCTGGTAAACATTCTGGACAGCAAACTGTTTGAAACCACCAATGCCTCGTGTCTGGCCGAAGGACTGAGCTTCCAGTCGGGAGCGCGCCTGGAAACCAACTGCCAGAACTGCGGTTTCCAGCAGATACGTATCAACGGCCTCGACGGTCCCTACACACAGATCATGGTAGACAGCCGCCCTATATTCAGTTCGCTCACCGGAGTATATGGTCTGGAACAGATTCCGGCCAACATGATAGAGCGCGTGGAGGTAATCCGAGGCGGAGGTTCTGCCCTGTTCGGCTCGTCGGCCATTGCGGGAACCCTCAACATCATCACCAAAGAACCGCAGCGCAATTCGGCCCACGTGTCACACAAACTGACTCTGACCGGTAAAAAACCAGAGAATGTGACCGATATCAATGCGTCTATGGTTACGGACGACCAGAAAGCGGGTATCTATGTGTTCGGACAATACCGTCACCGTGCCCCCTACGACGCCAACGGGGACGGATTCACCGAGGTGGGTATTCTGGACGCACGCACCGTGGGTTTCCGGTCATATATCAAAACTACCGACCTTTCCAAACTGACCTTTGAGTATCATAACATCAACGAATACCGCCGCGGTGGTGACAGTCTGGATCTGCAACCTCATCTGGCCAACATCGCCGAACAGACGAATCATGTCATCAACGGCGGAGGCCTGCGCTACGAACTCTCCTCACGCAACCTGAAACATCGTTTTCTGGCTTATGCCTCTTCACAACACACCAGCCGAAAGAGTTACTACGGAGCCGAAAAGAATGCGGATGCCTACGGACAGACCAGAGACATCACGGTAGTGGGCGGTGCGCAATATACCTTGAAATGGGCAGACAAGTTGTGGCTGCCGGCCGAACTGACTGCCGGCTCGGAATATCAGTACAATGACCTGAAGGACGAAATGCCGGGATATGGCCGCACCATTCTGCAAACCATCCACAACGGAAGTGTCTTTCTGCAAAACGAATGGAAGAACAAGTATTGGGGCTTCCTCATCGGCGGACGTATGGACAAACACAATCTGCTGAAGAACGTGGTGTTCAACCCGCGCGCCAACATCCGTTATAACCCGACAGAGAACCTGAATTTCCGCCTGTCCTATGCCAGCGGCTTCCGTGCGCCTCAGGCCTTCGACGAGGACCTGCATATTGCAGCCGTGGGAGCACGTGCCATGCTCATCGAAATAGATCCGAACCTGAAAAAGGAAACATCGCAAAGCCTCAGCCTCTCGGCCGACTACTACAAACGGTTTGGCGACGTGCAGACCAACTTCCTGATTGAAGGTTTCTACAACGATCTGAAGGATGTGTTCTTCCTGGACGAACGTGGTGAGGATGCTCAGGGCAATCTGGTCTTTGTACGCACCAACAAGAAAGGTGCCCGCGTGATGGGTATCAATCTGGAAGCCAAGGTGGCCTATAAATGGGCACAGCTTCAGGCCGGTGCTACTTACCAGCAGAGCCGTTACAAGGAAGCGGAAACCTGGAGCGACAATCCGAATATCGCCCCTCAGAAGAAGATGTTCCGCTCTCCGGATGTGTATGGCTATTTCACCGCAACGCTCACCCCTATCGAACGCCTGTCGGTAGCCCTCACCGGAACCTATACCGGAAGCATGCTGGTGCAGCATCTGGCCGGCTACATTCCTGAAGACCGCGAAGAAACGACTCCGGACTTCTGGGACATTAACATGAAGGTTGCTTATGACATCCCGCTTTACAAGAGCACTTCCCTGCAACTGAATGCCGGTGTGCAGAATATCTTCAATGCTTATCAGAAGGACTTTGACAAGGGAGTGTCTCGTGATGCCGGATATATCTATGGCCCGGGACTGCCGCGCCGCTATTTCATCGGATGCAAGATTTCCTATTAATGAGATTCCAGAAATAATAAAAAGCAAGATCAGATTTCATAAAACAAAAAAACGGGTTCGGCGCGATGCCGAACCCGTTTTCTATTTTGCCTATTGTCTCTTAAAATGATTATTCTGCCGGAGCCCACTTACAACGAACCGGAGAAACAATTGCTCCTTCTTCTTTCAGCTGCTTCATGGCCTTATCTACTTCCTTACGGTCCAAACCGCTCAATTCTGCAATCTTACCGGCATTCAGGGGAGTTCCCGCTTCTTTCATTGTTGCCAATACTTTCTCTTTTGCTTCCATAACCTTTAATTTTAATAGTTTCTATTTCTTATTTCCAACGTAATATCTATATAACTCCGCCGGCCTTCAATATAGTCGGCATACAGGGTCTCAGGGTCTTTCCCTTTCAACACATAACACTTGCCGCACAATTCACAATTATGCAGGCATTTCCAGGAACTGAGCACAAAATCCAGTCTCTCTTCCCGTGTAGATTGTTCTATTGCTGGAGCTACCATAGCTATTCTTATTTATGACGCAAAGATAACATTTTAAATTTATATTCAATACAAATCTATAGTTATTCTTGTTTAAAAAGAGAATCTTCCCCGAAAACCAAAAATCGCAATCTGCCAGTGTTTCATAGCTACCTCAAACCGAGAAGCAGAATATCGCCCGATAAAACCGAGGAAATGCCCAAAGCAAAAAAAGGTATTCGTATGGCTCCAAATAATCATCAGGATGAAAATAAATTATCTCCGTGTAGATAATCAATTATCATCAGGATGATAAAAAATGAAAAGCAGCCTGTAATTTTTCATTCGCCTCAGGCACGGAGCAAAACCTCCTCAATCCTGGATTTTGTCCGTTGCATGTTACATATAAAAAATACCCCAAAAGTTTTGTATCTGACTTTTGGGGTAGCTTTCAGGCCTGAAGCCCGAGAATTTTCTTTAGTTTCTCTGATTACTGATACAATTCCTCAATCTTCTTGATCAGCTCCTCACCGCGCAAGTTAGAAGCTACGATCTTACCGTCGGGACCGATGAGCAGAGTGGCCGGTATGCTCTTTACGTAATAGAGCTGTGCGGCACTGCTCTTCCAGGCTTTCAGGTCAGACAGCTGCGGCCAGGTCATCTGCATCTTGGCTACGGCGTCTGTCCACGCCTTCTTGTTGTTGTCCAAAGACACACCAACGATTTCGAAACCCTTGCTGTGGAAACGGTCGTAAACGGCTTTCACGTTCGGCATCTCCTGACGGCAGGGACCGCACCAGCTGGCCCAGAAATCAACCAGCACATAGTTGCCTTTGCCGGCATAGTCTGACAGTTTGTGCATCTTGCCCTCCATGTCCGGGAGTTCGAAATCAACAAAGGTGGCACCCTGAGCCTTGCGCTTCTCACCTTCGAGCATCTTGTAGACATTGGTCAGCAGAGCATCGTCCTTGTACTTATAGTCCTTCAGGAAGTTGTCGATGAAATCAACGCCCAGCACTTCCATATAGTTGAAGATGAAGTAAGCCGGAATCAGATTGTCCTTATTGTTGGTGATACCGTCCTTCAGGGCTTTCATCTGGCGGTCGGCAATAGCCATCCACTCGGCATCGAGTTTCTTGGCCACACTTTCCGGAAGGTTTCCGTTGTACTTGGCTGCTTCCATCTGCAACTCACGCTGGGCTCTTCCGCCCTCCTCAATGGCCTTGGTGATGGCCTGCATGCGGGCATTCACTTCTGAACCGGTCACCTGAATGCCTTTGTCCACAGTAACCTGAATCGGCTCGTTGTCGAGCACAAAGGCTGCAATCACATTATAGCCGTTGGCAGTGGCACAAACTGAGGCCAGTTTCGGAAGCGTAGTATTTCCCTCCATCGTGTAGACTCCATTGACACACTGTGCGCTGTCAATCGCCATCTTGTCCTCGATAGAGAACAGATAAACGGTCTTAACATCGAGATTCTTGTTTCCGCTCTTGTTCTCAAAAGTCACCTTATAGGTGTTCTGCGCTACAGCTGCGTGAGCGCCCAATAACAGGAATAATCCTAAAACAAATTTTTTCATTTTCATCATTTTCTTGGAACTCAATAAGGCGTGCTTGTCCGGCACGCCTTATTGAAAAGGATATTAATTGTTGAATTTATCGCTTGTGGCTCGTCTCAGTCCCAACTGACGGGCTGACATGACCTTGCCGCCCAGATTATCCTGGAACAGAAGCTTAGGAGCATTCAGGGCTGTGATGTCGAAGATGAAGAGATCACCATTCTCACAACCTACAATGAACTCGTTGCAAGTCAGGAACGAAAGCGCCAGATAGGTGATGCGGGAATTGATAGTCACACCCTTCGGCAATTCGAATTCCTTGAATTCCTTACCCCACATATCATAGGCAATACGCTGCACGTAATAGATCTTGTTGCCTACGGTGTAGTAAGTGGTGCGGGCTGCCACATCGGTACTTGGATAACCGAAGCGGTAAGTGGCACCGCTGGACAGGAAACATGAAGTGGAATCCAGCTGCGGCACGTTCTCAAGCTTGAATGAGTTTGAGAAGTAGTCACCCTTGTTGGTGTTTGAAGTATTTACATACACCGCAAAGTCTGTGATTCTGGTCTGTGTTTCGTTCGGACGGTTATAGGCCATGGTGAAGTGCAGACATCCGCGTGTGTTGTTCGGCACGTGGTTGGTCAATCCCAGATACAGCACCTTGGTTCCCTCCGGCATATTGTTTACCGGAACATAAGTGGCGGTATCGGTCAGAGGATTCAGACGGGTTACAGATACGAAGAACTTGTCTCCGTTTTCATCTGTCTTCTGCTCGGTCAGTACTGAAGCCATCATGATTCTGCGGTTCTTTTCGTCGTAGCAAGGAATCATCGGGTTGCCATACAGTGTGTTTCCGAACTTGGTGATGCGGTATCCTTTCTCATCTACATAATAAGGCTCACTCAGGTATTTACCACCCAGATAGTTCAGAGACATGACACGAGAGTAAACCTGTCCGTCCTTTGAAGCCAGGAAAGTAGCCGGCTGTGCTGAGCTGGAACCGTCGCAGTCTGCACGGGCCACCAGATTGAAGTTGGCCGGAGTGCCATCCAGGAACTGCTCTCCTTCGATCTTGCTGTAGAAGCTCAGGTCGCTGGCACGGAGCTCGTATCCGCCGCGGTCGGTCACAACCGTGATAGAACCCTGAGAACTGATGTGCTTGTCGAAAGCCCAGTTCATGTTAATCGGAGTACCCTGCAACTTGGCATCCTGATTGGCTTCGCCGTAGGCATCCTTAATCAATTCATAGTCTACCTGCTCCACACCGTCTACATAAGAATATTTCTGACGAATGGCTGACAGACCAACCTGTCCACCCTGATCGGTCATGATAATCCAGTTGTCTGAAGAGAATTTTGAGTAGAACCAAACCTGAATCTTACCCATGTACTTCACACCGGTTGATTTCTCAACGACATTGAAAGTACCGTATGTACTGGCTTCGTTACTAAAATCCTTCACTCCGGCAATCTCCATCAGCTCTTCGGTCGGGATTCTCAGCACCAGACCTTCGCCGATGACCTTGTCGTTCACGATCCATTCATAACGGACCTCCTGTGAGCGGATGGCAGAATCCTTGTCCCATACAAAGAACTTGCTTGCATCAAACACAGCATCCTGTCCCTGACGGGCCACAATGGAAACCGGATTGTTTGCATTAATCAGCCAATGAGGGGGATTCATCTCCGCATAATCGTAATTACCCTCATCCTTAAAGCAAGATGTCAGCAACAACATGCTTGCCAGCATCATATATATCAATTTTTTCATAATGCTCTATAATAAGTAATTTAGCGTTAATTAAACCGGAACTTCAATTGGACCAAACTCATCTTCTGACGGATTCTGCTGCAGCCACTTCTTGAATTCCAGCACCAGCTTACGGGCTTCATCCGGACGCTGCTCGATCATTTCCTTATCGAGTTCGCTTGCTCCCGGCACATTTTCCAGGAAGAGTTTGTACTTGGTTGCAGAGTAAGCTCCCAACAGATAGATATCCACCTCACTGTTCCACCACTCCGGACGAACCGGATCCTTGACAATGCGAATCACGCTGCGGGCACGCTCATACTGTCCGGGCTTGACATTCTCGTCAGGAACAACCTCGAGCACCAGACGGTAACCGGCACTCATGGTGTCCAGACGCGCACTCTTGTTCAGCTGAATCTGAATGGTGTCCTGGAAACGGGTGTCACCTTCCTGAACCGGACGGGCATGGAATGTGTATTTGTCCTTCAAAGTGTACTCTTCAGGCAGTGCGGTAGTCAGTTCAGGCACTACACGCAACTTGAAGTCCAGATCATGCTCCAGCTGACGGCCGGCAAGAACAACAATCAGCTCTGCATTCGTGCTGTTCTCATCCTCTCCCACAAAGAAGAAGGTCACCTCGGTAGAGTCTGCCTTTTCTGTTCCCGGATAAGAAGCATCCTTCCAGAACTTGTCGAAGTAGATATAATGATCAGAACCAAAGACCATAATGCTGTCTTCCTGACATGATGTAAAGAGGAGTCCCCCCATTACAGCTAATAAAAGAAATATTTTGTTCATAATCTGTTCGTTTTACCTTTTTACATATTCTGATCATCCGGAATTGGCAACATGTACTCTGACTTGTTCAGCTTTCTTACCTCATTGCCAATCTTAATCTTGGCTCCCAAACGCTTATACATATAGAAGAGCTGTCCTTCTGATATCCACTCACGCTGTGCGTCACGGATAAGATCTCTCTGGAAGTCGGCCATAGTGTTTTGAGTTGGCATCGGATCCCACAAACCGCGGTTGCTTCTGATTTCATTCAGAATCTGGTAAGCACCCTCAAAGTCACCGGTCTTGGCCTTGTGCTCGGCGATGATGTAACGCATCTCGGTGCTGCGGATCATCGGCAGAGTCTGCAGGTTCTTGGTTCTCAAAGTCTTGTCGTCACTGCAATACCATTTTCCGGACAGACGGTACTTGTTGTCCTGGAATGCATAATAGTCCGGAGCAAACAACAGATAGCGGGAACGGTAGTCGTTCTCATACTCGTCTTCCTGAGTCAGCGGATTCTTGAAGATTTCCTGACCTTCCAGGTCCAGAGTCATCCACTGTGCGTTTCCGAATGTATTCTCAGACTTCTTCTGGAAATAGTTCTCCAGTCCGTAGTCTTCATAGGCATCGGTTGCATAGAGCGCGAATACCAGAGTAGAAACTACCTTGATGTCCTCACGACGCTCATTGTCGTCGTTGGCGCTCTGAACCGGCCACCAGTCTTCGTTGGTAAACATTGAATACTCATTTCCAGTCAGACCGTATGCCTTGAAGTTCATGACAGAATCGGCATACTGATATGCCAGTTCGTCCTCACCCATATACTGGTACACACGGGCCAACAGAGCGGTCATGGCATAATAGTTCAGACGATAACCACGGCCTTTGTAGAAATCGTCAATCAGTTCCGGACTGGCGCTTCCTTCCATATTGGCCTCATAAGAATCGTAGAAACGGGCATTCGGAGTAGCGTTCACGGTCATACCCAAAGCCGTAGTATCAAAAGCGGCAGTCAGCTGACGGCCTTTCTGCAAGTCTGCTACAACCTTCTTCAGGAAATCGTCCACAGTAATTGCCTGAGGCTGGATGTTCGGATACTCGGATACATAAGGCAGATACTCTCCCTTTTCCTTTTCAATAGGAGCCGGAGCGAAGAGACGACACAGGTCGAAATGCATCAAGGCACGGCAACCGTAAGCCTCACCCAAAATCATCTTCTTCTCTTCCTCACCACCGGCAAACTTGTCCGGATTCTCATCCTCGATACTCTGGATCAGATTGTTGGTGTTGGCAATTACATTGTAGCCTTTCAACCATACCTCGTCAATCTTCTTGCGGAGGTTCACATCGGTATAGTTGAAGTTGCGGGCTTCGTTATAAATGGTCTTGGTACCGTCAGTTCCTGTGTACCACTCCCAGGTGTACTGACGGGACATACAGTCAATGATACCGAACTGAAGTTCTGTACCATACAGGCTGGCCGAAGTCATAGCCTTATACACACCGCTCAACATAGAACGGTAGCCATCGCCGGTTTCCGTAAGTTTGTCGTTTGTTGCTTGTCCGTCCGGTTCGATATCCAACCAGTCTGCGCAAGACGTAAAAGAAAGAACTACGGCCGACAAAAGTATTTTAAAAGATATTTTTTTCATAAATCTCTGAATTATTATAAGCCAAGGGTTAATGTGAAGCTATAATTCTTTGCATACGGATAGCTTGTACCGCGTTCGTCCTTAATGGTTGACCAGCGAGCCAATTCGTTGGCATTGAAGCGCAAGCCCAAAGAAGTCAGGTGCCATCTCTGGATCAGTTTCGGATTGAAATCATATCCGAATGACAAGCTACTGAATGACAAATAATTGTCATCCTGAACCAATCGTGATGTCGGATGGGTTTCGGCAGTTGATTTCAGGTCGTAGAATGCAGCTACATCACCCGGCTTATACCAACGGTCGGTCAGCACACGACGGTCCACATTGCTGTTGGCAATATCCGCCTGTTCTACCTTGTTCAGCAAAGTAGTGTTATACTGCTGTGCTCCCCACTGATACAGGAAGTTGGCATTGATGTAGAATCCCTTCCAACCGATATTGATACCGAAAGATCCCTGTGCGTCTGGACTGGCATCACCGCAAACCACCTGGTCGGCAGCATCCCAAGTATAGGTCACACTTCCGTCTCTCTTGAGGAACATTTCCTTACCGGTTGACGGGTCAATACCCAAAGAACGGACAGCGTAAATGGCTGTGGTTGAAGCACCGACATAGTACTGTGTCAATGGCACATACATCAAATCGGCATATTCTGAAGAGTTTTCACCCTTTCCGTTGTGGAAGTCCTGAATGTTCTTGTTGTAGGCCTCAGCATCCTGTCCCAACTTGGTGATGCGGTTGGTGTTGCCATTGACCATAGCATTTACGGCAACCATCCAGTCACGGTTCTGGAACGGCACTACATTTACCTTCAACTCATAACCCTTGTTCAGGATTGTTCCGGCATTGGTGTAGTAAGAAGTAAAACCGGAAGAAGTACGGATATTCATCTGAGACAACTGTCCGTCTGTTTCCTTACGATAATAGTTGGCCTCGATAGAGAAACGACGCTTGAAGAGTTCCAAAGCAATACCCACATCCCAGGTTCCTGTCTTCTCCCAGGTCAGAGCCGGATTACCCAAAGCCATCAGGATATAGGCCGGGGTTGAATAGTACCAGTCATCTGAAGTCTGATAGGTAGAAACAGCAGCATAAGAAGGGAAGCTCACATTACCGGTAACACCGTAAGAAGCTCTCACACGCAACGTGTTGATCATCTCGTTGTTGCGCAATGCCTTGTAGTTATGGATATTCAAGCCCAAACCGGTTGACCAGAATGGTGCGAAACGGTCTTCCTTACCAAACTTTGATGAACCGTCGGTACGGAAAGAGAAGTCGGCCAGATAGATATCATCATAAGAGTAGTTCAACGCTCCCAGGAAACCGATCAAACGGTCCATGGTCAAGGATACATTAGCCTTGTCTGGCTGTCCGGCAGCATAGCTCGGTGAGTGCAGGTTGCTCAGCTGGAATCCACGATACAGGATATCGGTAGAGTTGTTCTGATTCTGCTGTGCGTTGGCACCGGCAGTAGCATTGATAAAGTGCTTGCCCAAGGTCTTGTTATAATAGAACAAGGCGTTCATGTTCCAGTTGATACTGTTTCCGCTGTTGGTCTGCAAGGTTCCTTTCTCCTTGCTTGGCACATTGCGGAAAGAAGGATCTTTCGGGTCAACGAATGACTCGGTGCTGACATCGGTACGGGTTACAGAGAACTGTCCCTTGAAACGGAAGTCTGCATTGAAGTCAATGTTGATGCTCAAGTTATTGGTCAAGTCATACAGAGTAGAACGACCGGAATAGCTTCCCAAATAACGCTCCTGATAAAGCGGGTTGGCTACATTGTTGGATGACTTCAAGGTTTCCAGCAATTCACCGTTGTCGTCATAAGGTGCATAATATGGTTTCAGCTTGGCATAGGTTGAGAAATCACCATAAGGAGAGTTCTCGGACTTGGTTACCGTATAAGTTGTCTGGTTCATTACCTGCAACCATTTCTTGTAACGGTAGTCCAAAGTCAATCCGGTTCCGTAAACATCACGGTAAGAACCCTTCATGGCACCGTTGTGTGTGCTGTAGTTCAAGTCTACGCTATAGCGGATAGACTCCACACCACCGGAGAGGTTCATACTGTGAGTATGATTGAACACATTCTGTACCGGCTGTGCCAACCAGTCTGTCTTCACACCACGGCGTACCTCATTCAACAGATTGTTATAAGTAATGTCCTTGTCAATCTGTCCTGCCGGGTTGTCGGCGGGTGCATCATAAAGACCTGCCATCTTTTCTACCTGAAGCATTTCCCAGGCATTACACAAATTATAGTCTGACAAATCCGGGAATTCAGCACCGGCTGTGAAGTTATAGTTGATACGCAATTCACCTGGTTTTGGAGGCACGGTAGTAACCACGATCACACCGTTAGCCGCACGAGAACCATAAAGTGCCGTAGCGGCAGCATCCTTCAAAATGGTCATGCTCTCGATACGGTTGATATCCATATCGTAGATTTTCTGTACGCTGACCTCAAAACCATCCAGAATAAAGATTGGCAAGTTCGGATTATCGGCCAGGTTGGTACGCTGTGAACGGCGTGCTGCCTCCACATCCAAACCACGGTTCATACCGATACTACTCTCACCACGGATAGTAAACTCAGGCAAACTGTTCGGGTCTGATCCCCAAAGATTGGCTTCCTTTAAACGGAAAGAAGGATCAAAGGCCTGAAGGGCGGCAATGGCATTCTTGTTGTTGGTCTTTAAAAGCTGGTCTTTTGTTACAACAGTCGCATTACCTGTAAATGAATTTTTCTTGAACAACTGGTAACCGGTAGCAATTACCTCCACTTCGTCAATGGCAGAACTGCTTTGCAAGGTTACTGTATAATGTGCTTTCTTGGTAATAGTGACTTCTTTTGGCTCAAAACCCACAAACGATACCACCAAAGTTTTAGCGCTAGTCGGCACGTTCAGAGTAAATTTACCATCCAAGTCTGTTACAACCGCATGGCTCAAATCACCTTTAACATAAACATGGGCTCCTGGCAATGTTTCGCCATCCGATCCGTAAACCACACCGGTAAGCTTTCGCTCTTGTTGATCGGCAGCAGCCATCTGCGCTGTAGGAGTTGAAATTTCAACTCCATTCCACATTGGAGAAGCCACTGCTAATTGAGCTGCAAGCAAGCAACTTGCGAACAAAAACGGACGCCTTACTGTGTCACTCATTTTTTTGTCCTCCCTCATAAAATAAATCTATTAAACCTAAAATCCGCAACTATCATTCAATACACGATTAAGGGTAGATTTATGAATCGT
>OGFG01001000.1_pt1 | contig 30830 bp, 19 predicted proteins | sample 1570761 | NCBI WGS metagenome assembly OGFG01 (sample SAMEA2581938, study PRJEB24529) | metagenome | biome: Human gut stool | place: China | collected 2011
GAGGAGCGTTTGTTTCTCGTTTGCGGTTGCAAAGGTAGATACTTTTTTCTTTCCCTCCAAATATTTTCCAAAGAATTTTTCAAGGGGAAATCTTTGCGAAGATAAGAAAACTTTTCGAAACGACCAAGTAATATGTTGTAAAACATAGTTTTAACAAATACAAAAGAGAACAAAAACAGCACTAAAAAATTTTTCAAAAATCTTCCTGAAGTTTTCAGAAAACCATCGGAATGAAGTTAAAAAATCATCAGAATGTTTCTTTTCAGCAATTATTTCCGCCAGCCGCTACATTCACATTTATCTTTATCCGTAGATTTTACGCAGAAAATCCGAAAATCGATATTTAAATATCAAAATATATTTTTATATTTATTCAGAAAGCCCTGCCGTCTTGAGAGATTTCAATGAGAGAGATTAAAAATGTATTTAAAAAGTTAGTATTATGGAAAATGAATTTCTTATCGCGTTACTAAGTAAAGTAAGCTCATGGATTTGGGGTTGGCCCATGATTATCCTGCTATTGGGCACACATATCTTTCTGACCCTGCGTTTGCGCTTTCCGCAAAGATATTTGTTGAAAGCAATTAAATTATCCATAAAGAAGGACCATGAAGCCAGTGGTGACGTCAGTCAGTTCGGTGCGTTGGTCACCTCTCTGGCTGCTACAATAAGGCACCGGTAATATAATAGGTGTAGCTACAGCCGTAGCTCTAGGAGGACCGGGAGCTGTATTTTGGTGCTGGCTGACCGGAGTGCTCGGTATCTCGACCAAATATGCCGAAGGACTCCTTGCCGTGAAATACCGCGTCAAAACTCCGAGTGGCGAAATGATCGGCGGTCCGATGTTTGCGCTCGAGCACGGACTCAAACAGAAATGGTTGGGAGTTGTCTTTTGTATTTTTACCGCTCTGGCAGCATTTGGTATCGGAAATACCGTACAGGCAAATTCCATCTCCCTCCTTTTACACGAATCCTATGGCATATCCCCGCACTGGAGTGGCATCGTAATGAGTGTCCTCACTGCTCTTGTGATATTAAACGGTGTGAAAGGCATAGCTCGCGTCTGTATGGCACTGGTTCCGATTATGGCAGTTCTCTATGTTGGCGGTTGCATCTATATTCTGTTTGTCAATCATAATTATGTGCTACCCGCTCTGCAACTCATTCTGGAGTCAGCCTTCACTCCGCAGGCAGCCGGAGGAGGATTTGCCGGAACTACGGTTATGATGGCTGCCCGATACGGTATTGCCCGCGGACTATTCTCCAACGAGTCCGGTCTCGGTTCTGCTCCAATAGTTGCTGCGGCAGCACAAACCCGCAACTCCGTGCGTCAGGCTCTGGTATCTTCTACCGGAACATTCTGGGACACGGTGGTGATCTGTGCACTGACCGGCATCGTACTGGTGAGCAGTATACTGGCCTATCCCGATATAGACCATACCAGCGATGCCGCACTCACCAAAATGGCTTTCGCCAAGATTCCGTATATAGGTACTCCGATTCTCTCATTCGGCATCGTGACCTTTGCCTTCAGCACAATTCTGGGATGGACCTATTATTCTGAGAAAGCTGTGGAGTACCTCGGCGGACGAAAGATCATGCTGGGCTATCGCATCATCTGGATTGTGATGATTTATATCGGTTCGGTGGTGAATCTTTCCTTAGTATGGAATTTTGCAGACATTGTCAATGCACTGATGGCTGTACCCAATCTGATTTCCCTGCTCCTTTTGTCAGGGGTACTGGTAAAAGAAACCCGCGCCTATCTATGGAGTGGACATCTGGATGAATATGATGACGAAATGATCCGGTAGGCTTTTTATTTTTCATAATTTATTCCTAAATTTGCAGCCCATTTCCAAAAGTAGGATAAACGGAAGCATTATGAGAAATAAATATCATCAGGACATTATAGAGGTGTTAAAGGAAGCAGACGGGCGGAGCATGCCGGTACGTCTGATTGCCCGCCATATCTATAATAAAAAGGTGGGGCTTTTTGCCGGAAACCTTTCCTTCAACGATATTTATCAGTCGGTGCGCTTCTATCTCTGGTCACAATCCAACCGTCCTTCCTCCCCTTTTCTGAAAGGAGACAAACGAGGCGAGTACCGCGTGCGCAGAGAAGTCTTTTTCCAGATGGAACTGGATTTCCAAAGCCCTTGTACTGACACATCCGATAAAAAAGAATCCTCTATTGAAAAGACAGAAAGCCATCTGGAAGTATTCCAACTTTTTGATTGATCAAAGAGCATTCTATTTTTACAAATAACAATAAAAAGCAACGAGTGCTATCGCTCCTTTTCAGGAAAGTGATAGCACTCGTTGCCTTTTGTATACTAAGCTCTGACTTATTAATACCATTCAAGGTTCGAGCTATAACTGCTCTGTTTCTTCCATTTCAACACATCTGCCAGTGTTCCGGCATTTGCAGAGAAGGTAAAGTTATAAGAGCGATACGGACTCAACACCACACTGGCCGACATCGAGAAGCAATGCAAGTCACGACTCAATGAAGCGGTTGTCATGGACAGACGATGATAATTGAAATCATATCCAGAAGAAAAACTGATGTTCCATCCAGCAGAAATCTGCAAGTTTCCGGAGAAATTCATCGTATGGGCCAATTTGTAAGGATAGCGCATTCGCTTTACACGGATCTGTGCATCTGTATTTTCGCGCATACTGATACCATACGAAACAGAGAAAGACCACGGCAGCTGGAATGCCAGATATCCATCTTCGTCTACGTCCGAATCGGCAGAACGTTTGGCACCTCTTCGGGCTGCTCTGGCCTCCGGATCCAGATTGGTATCATTGTTTTCATTAATGGTGCGGCTGTCATCCTCCGAAGAACTGCCATCACTACTTGTCTCCTCCTTACCTCTACCGAACAGTTTCCGGAAGGTTTCATTATTAAAGGTATAAGAGATATTCTGCGACATACCCTGGAAACGACCGAAACGTCCGTAAGACCACTCGGTGCGGTCGCCCACCCGTACGTTTCCATTTTCATCAAACTCATAGGCATAGGTGGCAAACACAGCATTCATACTGAACGTGTAATTCCACGGCGTACGGATACGGATATTGGTATTCAAGTCACTCCACGGCCGGCTTGCCGCTGCCATATTATAGCTCAGGCTGGCTCCCAGCTCATCAATCAGACTGATTTTCTTATAGCCCGTTGAGTCCCGGTCGGTACGTACCTTCATTTCCACATTGTTCGAAACCGACATGGTAACACTACCGTTCTTGCCGCGTGTCGGCACTCCGTAGAGTCCGTCGGCGTAAGGAGAATAGGTTACGGTAGATACATTACCCTTCTCGTCCGTCTTGACATAAGTATCCCAGTATCCGAAACGCTCCGCTCCGAAATCCGGTTTATAACTCAAACTTACCGACGGCGTGAAGACGTGGCGGATTGTCTGGATCTTGTTTCCGAAGAGTTTGGGCAGCGGCGTATAGAAACCGTACAGTTTCGTATTGGCCGATATACTCATGTTATAGTCGTAGACATTGTAGAATCCCCATGTCGTGTCAGCCACTTCAGACTTGGTCTTCGGGTCCCACTTCTTCGTCACCCGGTTCGAATACATTCGGTCGGTAAAGCTGAACTGCGGAGTGATGTTGATGTAATTGCCCACCGTGAAGCTGGCACTGATCGGAATTTTGTGCGACATACCGTTGCGCCAGTCCTTAATCAGATTAGACTTAAACAGTTTGTCCTCCTTCGTAAAGATACTGTTACTCAACTCACCCGTATAGCTCACGGCGATTTTCTCATACCAGCGCTCCTTGCCGACCATCTTCTTCCGCTTGAACGGGTTAAAGCGCGCCAAAGAGATATTCAGACTCGGCAGGGTTACGTTCACCGAAGAGTCCTGCATATTCTGCGAAAGATTGAAGTTTCCGGAAAGCGTCAGACCGATGCGTGAGAAAGTTTTCGAATAGCTCACACTGGAAGTACGCGTACTCTGCGTGTAACTCTCCGGATTATACATACTGTTCAGGTTGTTTCGCTCATAATTCTGTGTGGCAAAGTTCACACTGGCCGAGAAACTCTGTGTGGGATTAGCCTTGGCATCCTGGCGGTGGGTCCACTGCACCTTGAAGCTGGTTGACTTCTGATAGTCCGGCATGTTCTTCTCACCCTCCACCGTGTTCTGGTAACTCACGAAGAAATTACCCGAAAAACGATAGCGTTTGTTGTAATTGGACTGTGCACTGAGCCCCCAGGACCCCTTGGTATAAATCTCACCCAGCAATTGAAGGTCTATCATGTCGTTGATGGCAAAATAGTATCCACCGTCACGCAGATAAAAACCACGGCTCAACTCATCTCCGAATGTCGGCATGATGAAACCCGAAGAATACTTTTTGTTGAACGGGAAGAAACCATAAGGAATAGCCAGTGGCAGCGGCACATCCTCCACCACCAGATAGGCCGGACCGAAGACCACATCCTTGCCCGGTCGCACCTTGGCACGGGTCAGGGACAGATAAAAGTGCGGATGACTTGCATCACAGGTCGTGTACTTGCCGTGGCGCACATACATCACCCCCTCGTGGTCGCGCTTGGACTCCTCGCTGATCAGATATCCCTCGCCCTGCTGCGTATAGACATTGTTGATAAATGCCTTTTGGGTCTTGAAGTTATAGCTGATCTTTTCCGGTTCATACTCGTCAGAGCCCTGCTTGAACACGGGCTGTCCTTTCACATTACCGGCAGAGTCTGCCCGGCCCACGGCATGCACCAGACTACTGTCCAGACTCATGGTAATCAGTTCCGCCTGAAGTTCCAGATTCTGATATTTCACCACGCCACTTCCGAAAAGATTGGCTCTGCGGTCGAACTGTTCGAAAGTGATGGAGTCTGAAGCAGAATAAGTAACCGGCATATCCAATGCCGATTTGCTCTTCTTTACCGAATCGGTTGCCGTAGAATCCGTAAGCACCGAGTCTGCTCTCAGAGAATCGTTCAGCAGCAGAGAGTCGAGCGATACACGCACCGGAAGTTTCTGCAGGCTGTCGGCCAACGGAGCTGCCGGCTGTTGCAAAGAATCGGCCAGCACCCGCGACAACGTGTCGGTTCCCAAAGAATCCTTTTCGGGCACCCGGCACTTGACCGTTCCGGACACGCGTTGCAGCCCATAATCAGCACGCTGATCATGAGCCAACACATAAAAAGTCCCCAGGGACCACAATGTTATGAATATTTTTGTTTTCAATGAATTCTAGTTCTAGAATGGAGAATATGAAAAATTTATTCAAAGACTTCCTTCCACCTCTGAAAGATCATCACTCCCTGCTCTCCGTATTTCTGCAGGCTGGCAATGACTTTCTCATAAGATTTCTCTTTGTTGAGATGCGTTTTGGAATAGTATTTATCGGCATAGCAGATGACCTGCTCTTCGAGTGTTTCGGGCTGAAAATCGCGATGGGGCAACGGCAGGTCGCGCGCCTCGATGTTTTCCTTGGTCAGTCCCGTACCGGTGTGCCGTTCACATACACGGGCATGACGCTCAAATCCTTCACGACGCATCAGTTCCGCACCCAGGTAACCGTGACACAGATACGGTGCCTCGCCATGACAGTGAATGCCCTCGGCATCGGTCATGAAGATGCCAATGTCATGAACCATGGCCGCTTCTTCCAGAAAAACGGTATCCAGATTCAATTCAGGATGCGCTTGCGCAATCTTCAGACAACGGTCGGCCACCTGTCTGCTATGGCACAACAATATCTCCTTCAAGGGAGGATTGTCTGCATAATATTTGTCGATAAGAGCCAAAAAGTCCATTTTCATAAATTTATTCGCGCAAAAATAATGCTTTTTTTTCATATTCTCCCCATAACCCGCAGCTTATTGGCATAATAAAATACAATTTACAGTCCGTAAAGGGATAAAAAGAAAGCCAGCCGCCCCGTTTCGCAACATTTGCGAGACAGGGCCGACTGGCTTTTTCTGTATTTTCTGCGGCACCCGGATCAGTTCCGGCTCACCATCTTGACACCCTTGATGGTTTTCAGTTTCTTGATGAGCTGTTCCAGTTTCACGGTGTCGTCCAACAATACGGTTATATTTCCGGAGAACAGACCGTCGTTTGAGTCAATGCTGATGCTGCGCAGAGAAATCTTCTCCTCCTTGCTGATGATGGAAGTGATATTGTTCACAATTCCCAAGTCATCGTTACCCACCACACGCAAGGTAATCGGATACTGGCTGCCGCGCTTTCCGGCCCAGCGTGCCTTCACGATACGATAGCCGAACTTGGTGCGCAACTGTTCGGCATTCGGACAGTCGCAACGGTGAATCTTGATGCCGCCGTTTACTGTCACAAAGCCAAAGACATCGTCTCCATAAATCGGATGGCAGCACTTGGCAAGCGTAAAGTCCAGACCTTTGAGATTCTGGTCAATAACCAGCACATCATCATTCGTCTGGGTCTTCATCTCAGCTTCCGACTGCATGTTGTATTCCTGTGCGCTCGGTGCCGGAGTGTGATCAGCCATTCCGTTGAGATATTTCTGCATTTCCGTGTACTTGTCGAGCACGGTGTTTACATCTGTCGTTCCGTTGGCCAGACTGTTATAGAAATCCGTCACATACTTGAAGCCCATCTTCTTGATGACGTGCATCATGGTCGGCTCATCATATTCAATCTTGCGGTTCTTGAACTTACGTTCCAGCACCTCCTTGGCATAAACCGCCTGACGGGCCTGCATTTCCTTCAGAGACTGACGGATTTTGGTGCGCGCCTTACCGGTGATGACAAAATTCAGCCAGTCCTGCTTTGGGGTCTGGTTGGAAGAAGTCAGGATTTCCACCTGGTCACCGCTGCTGAGTTGCTGGCGCACCTGCACATTTTTGTCGTTGATGCGCGCTCCGATGCAGTGCTCTCCCACATTCGTATGGATGGCATAGGCAAAATCGAGCACGGTGGCTCCTTTCGGAAGTTTGAAGAGATCGCCCTTCGGTGTGAACACAAACACCTCGTCCTCATAGAGTTCCATCTTGAACTGATCCATGAGTTTCATGTCGTCATTGTTCTCCAGGGCATTGCGGATGCTGTTCAGCCACTCGTCCACTCCGGCCTCGCCGCCCTTGATGCCCTTGTAGCGCCAGTGCGCCGCCAGACCACGTTCGGCAATCTCGTCCATACGCTCCGTACGGATCTGCACCTCCACCCATTTATTTTCCGGACCGAGCACCGTGATGTGCAAACTCTCGTATCCGTTGCTCTTCGGGATGGACAGCCAGTCGCGCAGACGTTTCGGGTTCGGCTGATACATGTCCGTGATGATGGAATATGCCTGCCAGCACTCCATCTTTTCGCGCTCCGGTTTGGAATCCAGAATGATACGGATGGCAAACAGGTCATAGATGCCGTCCACACCACACTTCTGGCGTTTCATTTTCTGCCAGATGGAATGGATACTCTTGGTGCGGCCCTTCATGTGGAATTTCAGGCCGGCATCTTCCAGCTTCTTCTGAATCGGACCGATAAAGTTCTCGATATAAGCGTCGCGCGACTTTTTCGTTTCGTTCAGTTTGTCCTTAATATGATAATAGGCATCATGTTCCAGATATTTGAGCGACAAGTCTTCCAACTCGCTCTTCAGGCGATACAGACCCAGTTTGTGGGCCAGCGGCGCATAAAGATAAGCCGACTCCTGCGCCACCTTCTGCATGGCCTCCTTGTTCGGTGTGTCCTTGATCTGGCGCATGATATACACACGGTTGGCAATCATGATCAGAATCACACGCATATCCTCGGCAAACGACAGCAGCAGACTGCGGAAGTTCTCGCTCTCGATACTCGGATTCTTGTCATAAAGCTCCTGAATGCGGTTCAGGCCATGAATGATTCCTGCCACATCCTCGCCGAAATCACGCTCCACATCCTCCGGGGTGCAATAGTTGCTCCGCACGCATGAATGCAGCATCACGCCCAATATTGCCGCGCGTGTCAGTCCGATTTCCTGCGCCACGATGAGCGAGGTTTCCATATCTGTGATTATCGGATTCAAATCAAAAACATCACGTTTCAGGAAATTATTGAGACCGGCCTGCACCAGATAATTTTTCAGATTGGCGCAATCATCAGGCTTCAGAACTTTGCCCGACAGCCGTAAGAGAGACCGATACAGGTCCTTCAGATGCGTTTGCTCTTCAGGACGAAAAAAAAACAGATTTTCCATAGGCTCTTCGTATTTTTTCTCAAAGTTACAAATTTTCGGAAATAATTGCTCATTCTCTCCTTTATTTTTCGTATATTTGAAGATGAAATTGATGTATCAATCTAAAATCATCCGTTTATGCTAACAACAGAAGATAAAGAAGTACTCCGGAAAAAGGGTATTTCAGAAGCTCAGGTAGAGCAGCAGCTCAAGAAGTTTGAAACCGGTTTCCCTTTTCTGAAACTGAAGAATGCGGCATCCGTTGAAAACGGCGGCATCCTGCGTTTGGACGAAGATCAGTGCAACCAGCATATCGAACAGTGGCACGCTTATCAGCAGAACGCCCACCGCATCACCAAGTTTGTGCCGGCTTCGGGCGCAGCCAGCCGCATGTTCAAGAATCTCTTTGAATTCCTGGAAGCGGATTACGACCAGCCTCAGACTGATTTTGAGAAGAAATTTTTCGATGAGATCCATAAGTTTGCTTTCTATGCCCGTCTGAACGAGGTTTGCCTCCAGAATCAGGGCAAGGAGCTCGATACTCTGGTGCAGGAAGGTGCTTACAAGGCTGTTGTAGCAAACCTGCTGAAAGCCGAAGGCATGAACTACGGCCAGTTGCCGAAAGGCCTGCTGCTGTTTCATAAATATGACAAAGGAGCACGTACTCCGGCCGAAGAGCATCTGGTAGAAGCTGCTCTCTATGCTTCGGCCAACGGCGAGAGCCATGTGCACTTCACCGTCAGCCCGGATCATCTGGAGCTGTTCCGTGCGCTGGTGGCAGAGAAAGCACCGGTCTACGAGCAGGAATTCCAGACCAAATATCAGGTGGAATTCTCTATTCAGAAACCGTCTACCGACACGGTTGCCGCAACCAAGGACAACGAGCCGTTCCGTGTAAACGGCGAGATTCTGTTCCGTCCGGGCGGTCACGGTGCGCTGATCGAGAACCTGAACGATCTGGATTCAGATATCGTGTTCATCAAGAATATTGATAATGTGGTGCCCGACCGTCTGAAGGGAGACACCGTGAAATACAAGGAAGTGATTGCCGGCCTGTTGGTATCTTTGCAGGAAAAGGCCTTTGCTTACCTCCGCAAACTCGATACCGGTGTCTACACCCATGCCGATCTGGAGGAGATTATCCGCTTCCTGCAACAGAAGTTGTGCTGCCGCAAGGAAGACATCAAGGATCTGGAAGATGCCGAGCTGGTGATTTACCTGCGCAAGAAACTGAACCGTCCGATGCGTATCTGCGGTGTGGTAAAGAACGAAGGCGAGCCGGGTGGCGGTCCGTTCCTGGCCTACAACGCCGACGGCACCGTTTCTCTGCAGATTCTGGAAAGCAGCCAGATTGACAAGAAGAATCCGGACTATGTGAAGATGTTCGAAAACGGAACTCACTTCAATCCGGTGGACTTGGTTTGCGCCATCAAGAACTACAAGGGCGAGGCCTTTGACCTGACTCAGTATGTTGATCACAACACGGGTTTCATCTCTGAAAAGAGCAAGAACGGCAAGGAGCTCAAGGCTCTTGAGTTGCCGGGACTGTGGAACGGTGCCATGAGCGACTGGAACACTGTTTTCGTAGAAGTACCGCTCTCAACATTCAATCCGGTGAAGACCGTAAACGACCTGTTGCGCGAGCAGCATCAGTAATCAATCAATCTGAAATTTAGCAGAAACAAAAGATATGGTTAAGAAAATTCTTTTATTGGGATCCGGAGAACTGGGCAAGGAGTTTGTCATTGCCTGCAAACGCAAGGGACAGTATGTCATCGCTTGCGATGCTTACCGGAACGCACCGGCCATGCAGGTGGCCGACGAGTGTGAGGTGTTTAGTATGCTCGACGGCGAAGCCTTGATGGCTGCCATCCGCAAGCACCAGCCGGACATCATCGTACCGGAAATCGAGTCTATCCGCACCGAAGTGCTGTACGATGCAGAGAAAATGGGCATTCAGGTAGTGCCAAGCGCCAAGGCGGTGAACTACACCATGAACCGTAAGGAAATCCGCGAACTGGCTCATACTGAGTTGGGACTGAAAACGGCCAACTACCGCTATGCCAACAATTATGAAGAACTGTGCACAGCCGCAGCCGAAATCGGTTTCCCATGTATCATCAAGCCGCTGATGAGCTCTTCCGGTCACGGTCAGAGCAAGGTGGACAGCGCCGACGAACTGGCCAAAGCCTGGGATTGCGCCTGCCAGGGTGCCCGTGGCGACCTGAAGGAAGTGATCGTAGAGCAGTTCATTCCGTTTGACAGCGAGATCACTCTGCTTACCGTCACTCAGAAGAACGGTCCTACCCTGTTCTGTCAGCCGATCGGCCACGTACAGAAGGGTGGCGACTATCGTGAAAGCTTCCAGCCGGCAGCCATCACTCCGGAGATGCTGAAAGACGCACAGGATATGGCCGAAAAGATCACCCGTGCTTTGGGCGGTGCCGGTCTTTGGGGTGTAGAATTCTTCCTGAGCCATAAGGAAGGCGTTATCTTCTCTGAGTTGAGTCCGCGTCCTCACGACACCGGTATGGTTACCCTCTCAGGCACCCAGAACCTTTCTGAGTTCGAGTTGCACTGTCGCGCCGTTCTCGGTCTTCCTATTCCGGAAATCACTCAGGAGCGTATCGGTGCCAGCGCCGTAATCCTTTCTGAAGTGGAAAGCAAGAAACCGGAATACACCGGAATGGAACAGGTATGCGCCGCTACCAATACTTATCTGCGCATCTTCGGCAAACCCGAAGCGCATGTAGGCCGCCGCATGGGTGTGGTTGTCTGCTGGGATAAAGTGGGCAGCGATCTGGATGCCCTGCGCACCAAGTGTAAGGGACTGGCAGCCGGTGTTCATGTAACCGACGGCGAATAAAACGATTTTTTTAAAGAAAACAAGAGTCGTATCATTACTTAACTTTCAGAGTATGATACGACTCTTTTTATATCAATACATCTATTGACACTTATCGACCAACTCCTTTTTATGAAAAATAAGGACAGTTTCTTTGTTTAATACCGTTTATTTCCTCATTTCATCTAAACCACTGATAATGGAGTCCTTGCACAAGCCCAGAAACCAAATAGAGAATTCTGAAAAGCATCATAATGAAATGCAAAATTCATCCGCATTATCTTGCCAAAACACTTTGATAAAATGAACAAATGCTTCTGATCCTCTTTTTTATCGTCTGAAAGAAGTAATAAAACCGAACAAGGAAGTTATGCCACACGGGCCGTAACTTCCTTGTTCGGTTTTATGAATTAGAGAATTACTTTTTCGGATCGCAACAACTGCGCTTTATACCAGAATCACGGTAACACTCCGCGCTCCGTGTGCTCCCATCACCAATGCCTGCTCAATATCGGCAGTCTTCGATGGGCCGGAAATAAAGACTCCGAAGCCATACTTTCCGGTATCAATCAGCGGATAAGCCTCGTGCATGTTGTTCTTCAACGCCTTGCGGTCCAGCAGGATCACCAACGCCTCGGCAATGAAATACACCGCACGCTGTTCCACCTCCTGCTCCATCCAGACCGCTCCATTCTCACATACACCTAAACGGCCCTGAACAATGGCCAGGTCTGTGCCGTCGAGATCTCCCGGAGCAGCCACGGTGTCAGGATGAAAAGCGCCGCAGTCCACCGTTTGTTTACCGAAAGCAGTATCCACCTCCGCAACCGTAGAAGCAATCCGTTTTGCCTCGGGATAAAGACTGCGAATCAACGCGTTCAAATCATCCCCTTCCTGAAGCAGCACAGCCTGACCGCCCATCTGCTTCATCACCTCGGTAAACTGCCCGATCAGGTCCGGATAGCGGATGGCATGCTCTTCTATGCTCCGATAATCGGGTTTCTCATATTTAGTCTGCGTATTCTTCCGGATATTTGCCAGAATCATGTCCCTGCTGCTCATTTCTGTATTTTGTTTTTCTTCCACATTTCGTTAAAACTCTCTTGCGCAAAGCGGGGCATATCATGCTCCTTACCCCAATCATTCAGTCCGTTATACATCATGAAGCGCGGCAGATGATTTGCCAGAGGAGCCACACCCAGTGCCGCATTGAACAGGGCCGGATGCTCCATCAGCTGCTTCATACCGTCGGACATGAACTTCTTGGACTTGCTGGCTACTCCATACTGTTGCAACCGCTGACGCCAGTTGTAAATCTGATCGGCCAGATCCACCTTGGCCGGACAAACGTTCTGGCAGGAATGACACAGCGAGCAGGCCGATACATTGTCGTAGTACACCTGAGGCGCTTTCAACATGCCCAGATTGATACCGATGGGACCCGGAATGAAATAGGTATAGGAGTAACCTCCGCTCCGGCGATACACCGGACAGGTGTTCATGCAGGCACCGCAGCGCAGGCAGTTCAGCGTTTGCACATGATCCCGGTCTGCCAGAATCTCGCTCCGTCCGTTGTCTACAATGATGATATGCAGCTCACCGCCCGGACGCGGCTTGCGATAGTGCGAAGTATATGTGGTGATCGGCTGACCCGTACCTGAACGGGCCAACAATCGGGTGAATACACCCAGAGCCTCACGGTCTGGCACAATCTTCTCCAGTCCGAATGCCGTGATCTGCAGCTTGGGCTGTGAGGTTCCCATGTCCGCGTTACCTTCGTTCGTGCAAACCACACACTCGCCCGTAGACGCCACGGCAAAGTTGGCTCCCGTCATGGCCGCTTCTGCCTCGATAAACTTATGACGCAGATTCTTGCGGGCCGCATGCGTCAGATAAGTCTGGTCGTTGTTTCCCGGTTCCGTACCCATCTCACGAACAAAAAGCTCTCCGATTTCTTCCTTCTTGATGTGAATGGCCGGCAAAACAATATGACTCGGCTTCTTGTGCATCAGTTGCAGGATGCGCTCGCCCAGGTCACTCTCCACCACCTCAATACCTTTTTCCTCCAGATACTCGTTGAGCCCGCACTCCTCGGCCAGCATCGACTTGCTCTTGATGAAATGATGCACTCCGTGGTCGTTCAGAATCTGATGCACCATCTGACAATACTCCTCGGCATCCTTCGCCCAGTGCACCACCGCTCCGTTGGCTGTGGCATTCCGTTCAAACTCCGTAAGCAGTTCGTCCAGATGACTGTTGCTATACATCTTTATATCGTGAGCCATCTGGCGCAGTTCTTCCCACTCCGGCAGTTGACGGCTTATCTTGTCTCTCTTGGCACGCACCATCCACAAGGTTTCATCGTGCCATGCGGCCAGACTCTTGTTCTTCTGAAACCGCTCTGCTGCTTCTGAATGCTTTGTACTCATAGTCCTGATGCTAAGATTTCCACAATATGTTTGGTTTTGATAGGCAACTTGTCGCGTGCGATGATACCGTTCTGATGCATCAGACACGAACTGTCTGCCCCGACAATATATTCCGCACCCGTTTCCATGTGGCGGCGGATCTTGTCGCGCCCCATCTTTCCCGAAACGGCATGCTCCTCCACTCCGAACATACCGCCGAAGCCGCAACATTCGTCCGGCCGTTCAGGCTCTACAATTTCTATGCCCTGAACCAGCGAAAGCAGGTCGCGCAGTTTGTTATAATAAGGGATATTCAGTTCGGAAGGTGCCGAAAGATGCATCAGGCGCACCCCGTGGCAGCTGTTCTGTATGCTTACCTTGTGCGGAAAAGAAGCCTTCAGGGAGGTAGGCTTCACCACATCGTGGATGAATTCACAAATATCGTAGATTTTGCCTTCACTCTGGCAACGGTGTTTTTCTTCCTTCAGCAAGCGTCCGTAATTGTCGCGTACGAAGACGACACAACTGGCCGAAGGACCTACAATATAATCGTACTTTTCAAAAAGACTGTCGAAACGGACAGCCAGCTTGACCGATTCGTTTTCAAAACCGGCATTCGCCATCGGCTGTCCGCAACAAGTCTGATCCAGCGGATAATCCACATCGAGCCCCAGACTCTTGAGCAGCTTATAGGAAGCTACGCCCACTTCGGGATATACCGCATTGATATAACAGGGGATAAACAACCCTATCTTTTTGTCCATGATACCCATTGTTCTGTGTTGTTTTAACGATTAGTACACACTAAAGTTAGAACATATTTTTGGATATCGTTTCTCATCGCACCGATTTTTAGAAATAATTTAACCGGCGTTACATTCGTTATACTTACCACAAACGTGTACGCTTGGCCGGAGCCAGATACATGCGGTTGTCGGCCTTCACGTCGAAGGCGTGATACCAGCGATAGACAGCCGGCACTGTGCCCTGCACACGGACTTCGTCAAAAGCCAGCGGCGAAGTGCTGTAGTAAGCGGCCTTATAGTCATCCGTGGTCACCTTGGCCAGAGTCTGCGCAAAGGAAACGAAGAAATTCTGCCGTTCCTGTTTGCGGTTCTGATCCGGAACACCGCGCCGGCTCAAGTCCTTCTCAAAGGCCTGAGCCGCAATCTGCAGTCCGCCCAGATCGGCAACAGCCTCATCGGCCACCAGCGTTCCGTTGGTCGTTATTCCCGGCAACAGTTCCAACAGACTGTAACGGTCGGCCAGTTCCTGTCTGCGGTTATTGAAAGCCGAGCGGTCGGACACCTTCCACCAGTCGGCCTGTGCGCCGGTCTGATTATACAGCGAACCTTCGGCATCAAAGCCGTGTACCAGTTCGTGCGCCATGCGGAATCCGGCCCCGCCATACAGACGTGCCGCGGCATCCTGCTCATCCAGGAACTCCTCGCCGGCAAAGGCAGCGGTCACAATCAGCACATTCATACGCGGCTCATAGGCACATGCCGGACGGAAGAGCGGATAAGTGTGGAGAGCATATTCCCAGCGGCGGTCGGCAATCTGAGTGCCGAACAAGGCCAGCTTATGGTCGTAGCACAACTTGCGCAACTGATTGGTAGCCGCACAATAGTTGTCGGCATTGATTTGCACCTCCGTGCTCTTGGGCCAGGAAGCCGGTTGCAACAGCAGGCAGGTCACGGCGTCCAGTTTCTCCAGAGCCGTGTTGCGTGTTTCCTCGCCCATCCAGTCCACGCTGTCGCGCAGACGCTCCTTGAAGGCATTGCGCAAATCAGAAGAGATACTCTCGATTTTGCTGCGCTTGCCTGTGGTCGTATATTTCTGAGCATACTGACGGCCGACAAATTCCGGAACGAAACGGTTCAGACAACTCCAGGCATCCTCCGCGTTGGCCGTGTTGACATCATACTGCTTGTGGTGGTCATAGAAAATGCTTCCCGTCTGATAATTCTGCTCAAAGTCCAACCATTTCTGCTGAATGTCCAGTCCCACCTGATAAGCGTTCTGCTCCACCAGATAAATAGCCAGATAATTCTTCAGCTGATCCAGGTCACCGTTCACAATCAAATCATTGGCCACATCAATATTTGTGGCAGGATCGTAGACACATGTTGTACTGATGCCGCATTGAGAAAGCAGATTCAGAATCGAACTGCTCTCCGTAGCCCGGGTATTTTCCTGCGCTCTGCTGCTCTGTGCCTCCGTGTAGGCTGTCTGCAACAAAGCCTGCACCGCCAGAGCATCATCGGCCATCTTCAGGGCATCCGCCAGCGAAGTCTCCGTAAACAGACCCGAGAAAGTCTCTCCCAACAACTGACGATAGGCAGCCTTGAAGGCGGCATCCTGATAGCGGCTGGCATCGAAATAAGTGGAAGTGACCTTCAGAATCGGCAAAAACACCCTGCTGTTGAACTCATGCGGAGTGACACCGATCTCAAAGAACGGACTGTAACCCGCCTTCTGCATGGAAGCGATGGCCGACATCAGACGGTCGCGCGTCGTAACACGCTGAATCTCCGTAAGCAGGGAGCGCAAGGCATCCGCGCTTCGCTCGGCACGGTTCAGTTTGTCCTGTGCCATCAACGTATATTTCTGAATGAGTTCATTCGTACTGCTCTGATACATCATGCGCAGTTTTCCATCCGCATCATTTTCCGTAATCTGCCAGGGTCCCCACTCTTGCCAGCCCTGCGGCAGCGAAGTGCGGGCCAGCCATCCGCCGTTGGCGTAACGATAAAAATCATTTCCGGCCGCCACCGACGTGTTCATATCGGCGGCTCCATCCCACGGTTTTACATATTCACCCGGTGCATCGTCCGAGCACGAAGGCAACATCAAAGCGCCCATACCGGCCAGACAGCAGGAAAAGCAAACATACTGTATTCTTTTCATTTCTTCGTTATTATAAGGTTTAGTATTCTCATTATTCAAAATGCCAGCCTGCACGATTCAGGTCGTGTGCCATACGGATAAAGAGCTCCGGCTCCACATCATTCTTCACCAGTTCCGTAAAGTCGTTGCTGATCATGTCCTCCCAAGTCATGTTCTCCTGCATCGGCTGCTGCGGATCAATGGAAGTATAAATGGCATACGCCTTCTTGTACTCCTGTTTCAACATACACAGATGGGCGTAATTGGCCTGAGCGTACGGCATCAGCTTCACATCCTCCGGCAGACTGTTGTAAAGCAGTTCGGCCAGCGGTGCCTGCTGATAGAGCACCGCGCAATAGATTCCGTTTACCAAAGCACCGATGCCTTCGCGCTCGGTAACGAACACGTCGAGCACACGGATGCTGCGGATGTCGCGCAAAGCCACACGCACCACACGGTGATGCAAGGCACTCATACCCACGATGCTCTCCGGATCTACGGAATCCGTCATCAGATCCTGGAACAGACCGCCGTAAGGCAACGATACCGAACCGCCCTGCAACGGGGCAAAGGTAAGCCAGTAGAGCACGGTCTGCTGCCAGTTGCCGTCCGCGCCGCGATACTGCACCGCAACCGGATGATACTGACATACGGCATCGGCCAGTACGGCCTGCAAGCGCTCCATGCTGAGCTGTGCGCCGCCCTCGATCGGCTTGTCGATATTATCCGCACCGGCGATTTCTTCAATTTGCCAGAAAGGCAGTTCTACCGTTTCGTTCTTGATCTGATCCACGCCTGTGAGCCACAGCCCCTTGCCCTGAACCTGATCCTTGCGGAACACCACCTGACTGCCATAAGGACGGGTGCGCACCACGATGTATTTCCGTGCTGCCGCCTCCTTAAAGGCAAGCACCTTCTTATATTCCGCCGGCAACTGTTCTACGGTAAACGGAAGCTGCTCCCAACCAGCCGGACGGACAGACTGCTCGAGCGCCAAAGTTTCACGCAACAGGTCACGTCCCAAATACTGCTCGCGATAATGATGCGCCGCAGCCGCCTGAACGCCCTCAGCGCTCCACAGCGGAGTAGACACACCCCAAGCCACCTGCTGCATCAGACGGTGATCGCCCGTCTGCTCATACAGATAGTTGCTCAGATAAGCCAGCACCTGTTCATAATCTTCTATCAGTTGTTCCTCGGCTACGCGCACCACGCACGCACCGCGGTTGGTATAGTAATAGTTGATCCAGCTGTCTGTAGCCGACGGTACGCTATGCCAGGCCGCCCCCGTACGCAAATCATAAGGCGCATCTACAAGCACCGCCACGCAAAGTTCCTTTTCGGGCCATTCGATCAACACATCCGGATGCAATCCCCATTCCGTGTCGGCCACAGGCAGTGTGGCACGTGTAGAAACACGGATTCCGGCTCCCAACTGCTCCAGCACGGCCAGTCCTTTCTGCAACAGTTTTCCGGCCAGTCCCACCGGCAGATCGTCACGTTCAGTCCAGCGGGCCACTTCTGTTTGGAACAACGGTTCACGAGAGTACGGATAACGGTCCTCGTCCTCCTGCTCCACGGTATGTCCGCGGAACAGTCCCAGATAATCCAGAGCCACAGCCTGTCCGTAGCGCACCAGACGGTTACCGCCCTGTTCCACCAACATCGGTTTTTCCGGTTCCTGCGGCTTCGGTGCCGCAGCCGGTTGCTGCTTCAGAGTGGCAATCTGCTGCAACAGTTCCACACGCTCCGTTTCCATCTGCACGAACTTCTGGCGCAAGGCCGCAATCTCCGACTGCGCCTCGATCAGCTGTTGGCTCAGGTTTTCCGATTCCTTCACCTGTTCCTGCTCCTGCTGCTTCTTGTTGCGCCAGGTTTCCAGTTCCTGCTTCAGATTTTTGATTTCCGCCTGAGAAGCCGTAAGCAACTCCTCTTTCTGGCGCAACTGTTCCTCCGAAGCCTTCAGTTGTGCGGTCTGCTGATTCAGCAAGCTTGTTTGTTGCTCCAATTCATTCTTATGCTGTGCTATGGCCACCTTCTTCTGCTCACAATCAGCATTCATCCGCTCCAGTTCCGCCGTACGTGTTTTCAGTTTGTCGTCCAGGTCCTGCACCTTCTGATGCAACAGTCCGGCCGACATCTCCTGCTGTTTGAACAGTTCCTGCATGTGGCCCATTTCCTCTTTACCGGCCAACAGATTCTGTTCCTGCTCCTTGAGTTTCAGATCCTGAGCCTGAAGCGTTTCCGCATTTTGCGAAATCACCGTTTCCTTCTCGGCCAGAAGATTCTCTTTCTCCTTCAGCACGGCATCCTTCTGCTGCAAGGCCTCTTCCTTGCGTTGCAGTTCTTCTTTTGCTTCCAGCAAGCGGGCCATATATTCCTGCTCTTTCTGCTGCCACTGGCTTTCCTTTTCAGAGTTCTTTTGCAGTTCCGCTTCTTCGGCACTCTGACGAGCCTTCAGATTCTCCAATTCCTGCAACAGCTCTTTCTGGCGGGCTTCAAACTGGCGTACAGACTCCTCCAAAGACTTGATTTCTTCCTTCAGAGCGCTGTTGTTCGCTTCCGCTTCGCTCAGACGCAGCGTAAGGGCGGACTTCTCATTTTCCAACGCCTCTTTTTCCGACTCCAAATCCGATTTTCCGGCAACAAGAGCCTCATTGACCGCCGTCAGTTCAGCCTTTTCGGCCGCTAGAGTTGTGTTTGCAGCGCTAAGATCCGCTTTTTCGGCAACCAGATTTGCATTAACTGCGGTAAGCTCTTCCTTCTCGGCAGTCAGAGCCGCATTGGCAGCAGCAAGTTCTGCATTCGTATTTTTCAGCGCGGCACCATCGGCTTCCGCTTCGTTGAGGCGCGCCGCAAGAGCCGTTTTCTCACTTTCCAATGCCGCTTTCTCGGCGGTTAAAGCTGTTTGTGCCGCAGTCAGATCTGCTTTCGCCTGTTTCAGTTCTTCATTGCTTTTTTTCAGTTCTTCATTGCTTTTTTTCAGTTCTACATTAGCACTTCTGAGTTCCGCATTGGCGGCATCCAATGCCTTGCCGTTTGCTTCAGCTTCGCCGAGACGGACCGACAAGTCCTTCTTTTCGCTCTCCAAAGCAACCTTGACAGATTCCAGTTCTGTTTTTGCCGTGTTCAGCATCGCATTCGTATCCTGCAAGGCCGCAATGTCCAGACTCCTTTTCTCCAAATCCGCACGCAGTCCTTCCGAAACCCGATTCAGTTCGGCTATCTGTTCTTCCAGACTCTTGATTTTAGTCTCCAGTTCTTCATTCCTTTCCGAAGAAGCAGCCAGTTTCTGCTTCAAAGATTCTATCTCGCGGTTCAGTTCCTGCTGTCTGGCCAGCAGAGCTTCTATATCAATGCCCGAAAACTTGTTCAGGGCCAATAAGAGTTTATTCATATTCCGTTTGTTTATATTGCCATATTATTCTGCCAAAGATAAGAAAAAATCCTGAAACCGAAACAGATTCTTCCGATAAAGCGACCGGAACGAAAAAAAGGCTGCCGGCGAAACCGCCGACAGCCTTGAATCAAATTATGATATAAATTCGAGAATTATCCGTAGATGATGTTACCGTTCTCGTCACGGTTCTCGTCGATGAATGACTTCTGATACTGGGTCATACCGCGCAAAGACATACCCATGTTAGAGAAACCACCGTCGTGGAACAGGTTCTGCATAGTAACCTTCTTGGTCAGGTCTGAGAACATAACCACGCAGTAGTCTGCACACTCGTCAGCGCTGGCATTGCCCAGAGGAGACATACGGTCGCTAAAGTCATACAGTCCGTCGAATCCCTTGATACCACCACCGGCAGTAGTGAAGGTAGGTGACTGAGAAATGGTGTTGATACGAACGCCCTTCTCACGACCGTAGATGTAACCGAAGCTACGAGCGATAGACTCCAGCAAAGACTTGGCATCGGCCATATCGTTATAACCGAAGAAAGTACGCTGTGCAGCCACATAGCTCAACGCCAGGATAGAACCGTTCTCGTTGATGGCATCCAGCTTCTTGGCCACCTGAATCATCTTGTGGAATGAGATAGCCGAGATATCGAGAGTCTTGCCCAGCAAGTTATAGTCCAGATCATCATAAGTACGTTTCTTACGCATGTTGGCGCTCATAGCCACTGAGTGCAGCACGAAGTCGATCTTTCCACCCAGAGCCTCCTGAGCCTGTACGAATAGGTTGTTCAGGTCCTCAACTGAAGTTGCGTCAGCAGGAATCACAGTAGCGCCGGTTTTCTCAGCCAGTTCGGCGATAGTACCCATACGGCATGCCACCGGAGTATTTGTCAATACAATCTGCGCGCCCTCTTCAACGGCACGTTCAGCCACCTTCCAAGCGATTGAAGCATCGTTCAACGCACCGAAGATGATACCACGCTTGCCTTTCAATAAATTGTAAGCCATAATATTCTTTATTCAGTTAATAGTCCTTATTAATTTATCTAAACGCCGGCAAAGGTAACTAAAAAATGCACATTTCAAGAATGTTTTGTGCAATTTTTTCGGAATTTCTCTCTTTTTGATCCTTTACAAGGCTGTAAAGCGGCCCAAAAAGATACATTTTGATGTAAATATGTGGCGCAGAAAATGCCGCAGTGAAGAAAAAAGATATTAACTTTGCAGGAATTAATCAATTCAACTGCATTTATCCCTATGGAATTACTGAAAAAACGCATTCTTCAGGATGGAAAATGTTTCCCCGGTGGCATCCTGAAAGTGGACAGCTTTATCAATCATCAGATGGACCCGACCCTGATGTATGAAATCGGAAAAGAATTCATGGCGCGCTTCAAGGACCGCCCCATCAACAAGATTGTCACCATCGAAGCCAGCGGTATCGCTCCGGCCATCTTCGTGGGTTATCTGATGCACCTGCCCGTGGTGTTCATCAAGAAGAAACAGCCTAAGACGATGGAGAATATGCTCACCTCTGTGGTACACTCTTTCACCAAAGACCGCGACTACACGGTGTGCATCAGCAGCAACTTCCTTTGTGCTGACGACCACATTCTGTTTATCGACGACTTCCTGGCCTTCGGAAATGCAGCCAAGGGTGTGATTGACTTGTGCAAGCAGAGCGGCGCCACTATCGAAGGTATGGGCTTCATCATCGAAAAGGCCTTCCAGGGCGGACGCAAGGTGATGGACGACGAGAATATCAAGGTAGAGAGCCTTGCCATCGTAGAAGACTTGAGCGACTGTAAGATCGTGTTGCGCTAATCACCGCACACGTTACGATACCAACCAAAGAACCCCGCTCCGGAAAGCGTCTTTATGCTTCGGAGCGGGGTTCTTCCTTTTTTACAGAATGACATTTTGATATTTATGTGCTCTGAGATTGGCGGATATGCGCCCGGAAGATCAGGAGCTTCCAAAAATCCAAGGCTCAGAGATTGCCTTCCGGCATATCCTTCTGGTTATAAGGGGAATACACGCTACTTTCGCATTCTCGCCATGCTTTAAACTACGTTTATCTGACCTTTAAAAATACCATTTCTCCCCTCTTTTTCAAATTCCTTTGATGACTTTTCAGAGTTGCCACGGTGATTTGTTGCCATTACCACGGTGTTTCTCTTCATTCCTTGTGGGAACTCGTTTCCTTTTTGTGGGACTTTTCGCATAAACTCCGCATATATGCAGGAAATATGCGGTGTGGGAGTGTATGATTATGCAGAAAAAGCTCTAAACTCCTTAATTAAATGAATCTTATAGTTTATATTTAAGCAAAAGAAACAGCAAAAAGTCACTATTTTTCTCTTTTTACTAACCAATAAGATCCATAGAATTTGCTATCAAAACAATAACCATAAAAGAAAAATCTTTAAATAGTTGATTTTATTGATAGATTTACATATATTTGTCAACAACAAAAAAGAAAATCATATGGAATTGTCCGAGAAATTAAAATTAATCCGAAAAATGAACGGTTTGACATTGGAACAAGTCAGTATCCAACTGGGAGGAATTGTAACCAAGCAAGCCATATCAAAATACGAAAAAGGAATGATGCGCCCGTCTCAGGCCATACTCGAAGCTCTTCTTAAAGTATACAACATTTCTTATAACAGTCTAGAATATCAAAAAACGATTGATGTAAACAAGTGGCATTTCCGTCGTCCGGAATGTATGTCTTTCCGGCAAGAGGAAGCATTAAAAAGTGAAATCAAATTTCAATTAGGGTTTTATTTAGCTATAGAATCACTATTAGCAGCTCAAATACCTTTTTCTAACCCATTTAAGGGAAATGAGGATTGCAGTAACGAAAATATGGAACATAATGCCCAACAGCTGCGGGATGCATGGAAACTGGGAAATGATTCCCTATCATCCGTATGCAGAATATTAGAACTTCATGGAATTAAGGTTCTGGAAATGGAATGGAATGAATCGGTTGATGGATTATGCGGCTGGGCTAATGATGAAACCCCATTTATTATATTGCGAAAAAATGTAACTACTGAACGAAAACGATTTACGGCGCTACATGAACTTGCCCATCTCCTATTTCCAAGTCTGGAGAAAAACGATTCGCGAACAAGAGAAAGGCTTTGTCATCGCTTTGCATCTTCTGTACTAATGCCACTAAATATTATTGAAGCCTATATTGGTAAAAAACGCCAAAAACTGGCAATGGAGGAATTGATTTCATTGCGAAACTCATACGGAATGTCTATTGCGGCCATAGTACACCGCTTAAAAGATCTGACAGTCATCACAGAAGAATACTACAATTATATATTTGATTATTATATCAATAAAAACAAAATGGAAACTGGTTGGGGAAAATATCCTCTATCAGATGAAGCATGCCGTTATGAGCGATTACTCCAACGTGCGTTATCTGAAGGGTTATTAAGCCCAGAAGAAATTTCAGACAGAACAGGAAACCAACTCTGCAATAAGATTAATCACATCGAATGGTTATAAATTAAATTCCAACTAAATATTATCTGACTATGACAAATAACTCATCATTAAAATTAGATGCTTTCACCGGAAAGTATTCTTTATCAAAAACTCTCCGTTTCAAACTGCTTCCTATCGGCAACACTTTATCTAACATTATTTCCAGTGGAATTCTGGAAGAGGACCAACATCGTGCAGAAAGTTATATTAAAGTCAAAGCCATCATAGACGAATATCATAAAGCATATATCAGTCTGATGCTTCATGACTTCAAATTGAAATATGAAGATACAGGAAATCTGAACTCTTTGGAAGAATATTTCTATTACTACCATTTAGGTTCAAAAAATGAAAAAGAACAGAAATGTTTTGAGAAAATTCAGCAGTCTTTAAGAAAACAGATTGCAGACCGCCTAACCAAAGACGAACGTTTTAAAAGAATTGACAAAAAAGAGCTTTTTAAAAAAGATCTGATTGAGTTTGTACAAGGTGATACAGACTCGGATCAAAAAGTTTCACTGATATCTGAATTCCAGAATTTCACAGTCTATTTTACAGGCTTCCACGAAAACCGAAAGAACATGTATTCGGCAGATGAAAAATCAACCGCCATTGCCTACCGTCTGATTCACGAGAACCTGCCAAGATTTATCGATAACATGCAGGTTTTTGCCTCTATTGCTTCAACCGAAATTGCAGAGAAGTTCTCAGAACTCTATAAAAATTTTGAAGAATATCTCCAGGTAATAAAAATAGACGACCTTTTCCAGTTGGATTATTTCACAATGATCCTCACTCAAAAACACATAGATGTTTATAATGCCATCATCGGTGGTAAAACAACCGAAAATGGTGAAAAGATTCAAGGTCTGAACGAATACATTAATCTATACAACCAGCATCACAAAGATAAAAAGTTGCCAAAGTTCAAGACACTTTTCAAGCAAATTTTAAGTGACCGTGAAGCCATTTCATGGTTACCGGACACATATAAAAATGATCGCGAGGTTATTCTGGCCATAAATGAGTTTTATGCAACCCTACAAAGCACTGTTCTCGGTTCGGGCGCATTGCGTATTCTCCTGGAAAATATATCAAGCTATGACTTATCGGGAGTATATGTTCGCAATGACCAACAGCTCACTGAAATTTCACAGCGCATGTATGGCCATTGGAGCGCTATTCAGAATGCGATAAAAAAAGAACTCGAGAACACACTTCCGCAGAAAAAGAAAGAGAGTTATGAAGACTATCAGACACGCATTGATAAACTGTATAAGTCAAAATCAAGTTTTTCAATAAGTTTTATAAACCATTGCTTACAGAATATTACTTCTGCAGGAATTGAAGAATATTTTAAGACTTTAGGCGCTGTGCAAAATGAAACCACACAAATGGAAAATCATTTTGCAAGAATCACAAATGCCTATACGGATGCAGAAGAAATTCTACATAAAGATTGGAACACAGAACGTAAACTGTTACAAGATGCGGAAGAGACACAAAAGATCAAACAATTGCTGGATACCATCAAAGGACTTCAACTGTTTATCAAGCCCATGCTGGGTAGCGGTGATGAAGCCAACAAGGATGAACGCTTTTATGGAGAATTAGCTGAATTCTGGAATGAGTTGGATTTATTGACACCTTTATATAATAAGGTTAGAAACTATGTCACGCAGAAACCATATTCGGAAGAAAAGATAAAACTGAATTTCAAAAATCCTACACTTTTAAAAGGTTGGGAACTAAATAAAGAAACAGACTATACTTCCGTTATTTTGCGTCGTAATGGTTTGTACTATCTTGCTATTATGAACAAAAAACACAATAAAGTATTTTCCTCATACCCATCTGGTGATGAGAAAAGCTCTTATGAAAAAATGGAGTACAAGCAATTACCAAACCCATACATGAATTTACCCAGAGTTTTCATCTCATCTGAATCGGGATCAGCAATTTTTAAGCCTAGTAAAGAGATTCAAGAACGTTATCAACGCGGTACTCATGCTAAAGGAGACAACTTTAATCTTGAAGATTGCCATGCACTGATAGACTTCTTCAAGCAATCATTAAGCAAACATGAAGACTGGAAACAATTTAACTTTCATTTTTCAGAAACTTCTTCATACTCTGATATCAGCAAATTTTATCGAGAAGTATCAGATCAAGGATATAAACTGACTTTTTCGAAAATTTCATCGGAATATATAGATCAGTTGGTCGAAGAAGGAAAAATCTATCTGTTCCAGATCTACAATAAAGATTTCTCATCATATAGTAAGGGTACACCGAATATGCATACCTTATATTGGAAAATGCTGTTTGATGAAAAAAATCTTTCAGATGTAGTATATAAACTGAATGGTGAAGCTGAGGTATTTTTCCGTAAATCAAGCATAAAATCAGTACATCCTACCCATCCGGCAAATCAGCCTGTTAAAAACAAGAATATATTAAATGAGAAAAAAGAAAGTGTCTTTGCCTATGATTTAATAAAAGACAAACGTTACACTGTTGACCAATTCCAGTTCCACGTACCGATTACCATGAACTTCAAGGCTACCGGTTCAGGAAACATAAACTCAGAAGTAAATACTTATCTCAGAAATACTGACGACCTGCATGTTATCGGCATAGACAGAGGTGAACGCCATTTGCTTTATCTGGTTGTGACCGATATGCAAGGACAGATTTGCGAACAATTCTCACTGAATGAGATTATCACTGAGTACAATGGTAGGAAGTATGCAACCAACTATCACGAACTGTTGCAACGCAAAGAGGATGAGCGCTTAAAGGCCCGCCAGAGCTGGCAGAGCATAGAAAATATCAAAGAGCTTAAAGAAGGCTATTTAAGTCAGGTCGTTCACAAAATTTCAGAGTTGATGGTCAAATACAACGCCATTGTTGTTCTTGAAGATCTGAACTCCGGCTTTATGCGAGGCCGACAAAAAGTTGAAAAGCAAGTATACCAGAAGTTTGAGAAAATGCTAATCGACAAACTGAATTATCTTGTCTTCAAAAAGAATCAGGCAGATCAACCTGGAGGAGTGCTGCATGCCTATCAGCTTACCAATAAATTTGAAAGTTTTGCAAAGTTAGGCAAACAATGCGGTTTCCTCTACTACATTCCTGCTTGGAATACCAGTAAGATGGACCCTACAACAGGATTTGTCAATCTGTTTGATGTGCATTATGAGAGCGTAGATAAAGCAAAAGCATTCTTTAGCAAATTTACTTCTATCCGTTACAATGCCCAGCAGGATTGGTTTGAATTCTCGTTTGACTATTCGAACTTTACAAAGAAAGCTGAAGGCACCCGTAGCCAATGGACGCTGTGTTCCTATGGCACTCGTGTAAAAACATTCCGGAACGAAGCCAAAAACTCACAATGGGACAGCAAAGAGATTGCATTAACCGAAGAGTTCAAGAAATTGTTTGATGAGGCCGGCGTTGATATTCATGCCAATATTAAAGAAGAACTGGCCAACACCGTTGGAAAAGAGTTCTTTGTATCTTTCATCGAATTATTCAAACTGATGCTCCAGATACGCAATAGTGTGACCGGAACAGAAACGGACTACCTGATTTCCCCTGTGCGCAACAAACAAGGCGCATTTTACGATAGCAGAACTGCCAATGAACAACTGCCACAGAATGCAGATGCTAATGGTGCCTATAATATAGCACGCAAAGGTTTGATGTTGATTGAACGAATCAGAAATGCGGAGGAATCTTCAAAACCCGATTTAAAGATAACCAACAAAGACTGGCTAATCTATGCCCAAGAGATTGACAAATAAGCAAGATAATGAATGACTATATTTCCATATCTATGCTCAATGACTACATCTTTTGTCCGTATTCAATATACCTTCATAATGTATATATGGATACGGACGAAAGTCTGTACCATGCGACTCCGCAAACCAATGGCAGAATAGCACATCGGTCCATAGACACCAAACAAGCCACAACCTCCAAGGACTGTTTGATGTCATTGTCCGTCTGTAGTGATACTTTTGGCGTTGTGGGTAAAATTGATTTATACAAACTTTCAACAAAAACACTTGTTGAAAGGAAATATCAATTAAAACAGATTTATAGAGGACAAGTCTATCAACTATGGATGCAATATTATTGCATGCTGGAGATGGGATATGAAATCGAAAAGATTGCGTTTTATGAAACATCCCGCAATAAAGTATATAATATCCCTCTTCCCGGTGAACAAGAAAAACAAGAATTGCTTGCCTTTATTGATTCCTTTAGAAATTATGACCCAAAGAATGAAATTCCTGTAAACCCAAACAAATGTAGGCATTGCATTTATTGCAACCTATGTGATAAAACTAACCAAGAAAATGTATACACATAAAGACATTGAAGTCCGCACCATATTTGTAATCAACTGCATTGATCACGAACGGAGTATGAGAGTATCCAATGGGGAACTTCTTTTGGAAGAATTAAACGACGGAAAGAACAAAACCCTAACCAAAATACCCTTTCAGAAACTCCTTGCATTATTCGTAATCGGACACATAACCGTAACAACTCCTTTAATTGAAAAGTGTAAGAAATTTAATGTGGCTTTAATTGTTATGAAACCCAATTTGCGTCCGGTTTTCTATTGGGCAGATAGTGCTGAAGGCAATTTCCTCTTAAGGAAAAAGCAATATGAATTTGAAAAAGAGAATTTGTCTATAGCTCTATCTATAATAGAAAACAAAATTCAGAATCAATGTTCAGCCCTTTTAAAAACAAGAAAAAAAGATGAACTCACCACTTCTGCAATTTCCTTCTGCAAAGCTGCATTAAACAGCATTAGAGATATCAATGAATATAATCAGCTCTTAGGGTTGGAAGGAGCCGTCTCAAAATCCTTTTTCAAGGCATATTTTCAGCATTTAGGCTGGCAGAAACGAATGCCCAGAACAAAAATTGACATACTGAATGTAACTTTAGATATCGGCTATACTATTCTTTTTAACTATATTGAATGTTTTGTTCGCATGTTTGGTTTTGATTTGTATATTGGTGTCTATCATAGAACATGGTATAAACGTAAATCCCTCATTTGTGATTTAATGGAACCTTTTCGTTGCATTATTGATCACACAATATTATTGGCATATAATCGGAAACAATTCAAACAATCTGATTTTGAACTCTACAAGTCTGAATACAGATTAAAAAAGGAAGTATGCTCCGAATATTACAAAACCTTTTATACTGCACTATTAGAACATAAAATGGAAATCTATCGGTTCATTCAGAGTTATTATCGTTATTTCATGCAAAGACATTCTCAAATAAATTTTCCCAAATATAAATTCTAAACATGATTATTGTAAGTTATGATATAGCAGATGATCTGAAACGTTCTCGTTTTCAACGTATGATAACGAAACATGGTGCTATTCGATTGCAGTTTTCTGTATATGAAGTCGTAAACACCAAACGGGTTATTGATAATATGAAACTCAAAATTCAAGAATACTCAAAACATTTTGAGCCTTCAGATAGTGTTGTCATATTTGAAGTCAACCAATCTGACCTAACGAAATATGGCAACGCTATACATCGGGATCAGGATGTAGTTTTCTTTTAAGGTGAAAAACAAACCTAACTCTCTATTTTTTGCATAGAATAAGTAATGTACTAAAATTCAAGCATATATATAATTCTAAAAGAAAAGGGGGAATAATAATATCTAAAACATACTCCTGTAACTGTTTTGATTTTAAAGATTTATATGTATCTTTGCGATATTAGAGTCTATAAGACATAATTAATTTCTACTATTGTAGATGAATCGTGGTTCATTTTCTTCCGTTGGTGTCTATAAGACATAATTAATTTCTACTATTGTAGATGCTTTCATTTTCGTTCTCTGTTTGTGCGTCTATAAGACATAATTAATTTCTACTATTGTAGATTAATACGAATCATCACTTATATCAAAACGTCTATAAGACATAATTAATTTCTACTATTGTAGATCGGCATGATATAAAGTTTGTGCTTTCGGTCTATAAGACATAATTAATTTCTACTATTGTAGATACATTGTTTGGCAACCCCAACCAATGCGGTCTATAAGACATAATTAATTTCTACTATTGTAGATAAACGCTTCTAGGTGAACAACAACCTTAGTCTATAAGACATAATTAATTTCTACTATTGTAGATATAAGGAAGGCAATGGAATCAAATCCCTGTCTATAAGACATAATTAATTTCTACTATTGTAGATCCAGAACGGTGAGCATTAGTATAGTCTTCGTCTATAAGACATAATTAATTTCTACTATTGTAGATTGGAAAAAAACTAACATGTGCAGACTATGTCTATAAGACATAATTAATTTCTACTATTGTAGATCTTCGGACGAAGTGAAAAGATTTCATTTGTCTATAAGACATAATTAATTTCTACTATTGTAGATATTACTGCTGGATTGAGACGGCCGTGGGTCTATAAGACATAATTAATTTCTACTATTGTAGATAGCTCGTGACAAAGGTATATATTTTATCTCATATTTTATAATAAACGAACTTTCCTTTTTCACTTTTTCTTCTCCTCCTTTAAAAATAATTGATTCTTTCTACTTATTGAAACGAAAACTGTTTTAAAAACCGCTCCCGGTGTGCTGCTGTCAGCGGATAATACTCTGCCACTTCTCCCTCTTCGATATGTAAAATGTGGGTACAGCACATTGCAATAAGCTCCGGGTCATGGGTAATAATAAATGTTGTTTTACCGTATTTCTTCAGATGTAAAAATAAGTCTGCCGTCTGCTTCATATGGCGGTAGTCCAGTCCGCTGGTAGGTTCGTCAAAAATCAGTACCGACTTATCCGCCAATAGTGCCGATGCAATCGCCACCCGCTGTTTCTGTCCGCCAGACAAAGACATGGGATGCCGTTCTGTAAGTTCTGATAAATCAAGTTCTTTTAATACCTGTGGCACTTTTGCTTCTTCTGCTTCATTCATGCCAAGGCGGATTTCATCCTCCACGGTCTCGCAGAACAACTGATGGTTCACATCCTGCATGACCATATAGCATTCCTTTAACATCTGTCCCGGTTTCTGCCATTTTCCATGCAGCTTTGTCTGTCCTTTAAACTTCTTCTCAAGACCGCACATACACCGTAAAAATGTGGATTTTCCTGCTCCATTATGTCCGGTAACTGCCACAATGCTTCCCTCCGGGAGCGAAAAATCTTTCACTTTAAGAACCGGCAGCTTTTCATAGGAAAAGTTGTAATTGTGGAATTCTATTGCCGGGAGAGTTGCCTGCTTCTGTACGCCCGGTTCTACTGCTTCTGTTATTGCCGATTTTTCTGTTGCTCCATGCAAGTTTGTTGTTTTCCATAAGTTTGCAGTTTTCGGCTCCTCCGGGAAATCTGCTGCAACCGTTGTCATGCGGCGCAGTCCCAATTCTTCTAACCGTTCCGGTGGAAATGTCCGGAATTCTTCCATGGATATGTCAAATAACACGCTGCCTTCTTTTAAATATATAACCCGGTCGCAGATTTCCTTCAGCCAGTAAAGCCGGTGTTCTGCAATCACGATGGT
>OGFG01001021.1_pt1 | contig 30339 bp, 21 predicted proteins | sample 1570761 | NCBI WGS metagenome assembly OGFG01 (sample SAMEA2581938, study PRJEB24529) | metagenome | biome: Human gut stool | place: China | collected 2011
CGGCAGCGTCTCGATGAACCCCGCCAATTCCTTCGCCATGCCCGCCGCTTCACTGCCGCGGATATGCCCCGGCGTGCCGCAGCCGTTCTTGCTGTACAGGAAATGATGCACGCGCCCATCCGTCTTGGACAGCTCGCGGCACACCTCGTCAATCGCGCGGTCCCACGCGGCGTCATGCCCCAGAATCGTCGTCGTCAGAATGATTTGCGCGTGCGGATACTTCGCCCGAATCGCGCGAATCCACCCCGCGTAGGCGCTCCGCCAGTGCTTTGCGGCGTCGCAGTCGTAGTTCTGCGCCATGAAATTGACCGGGTTCGCGTCGTTCTGCCCAATCGCAGTAACGACGACATGCGGCGTGTAGCGGCTGAAATCCCAGTCGGTTTTTGCGCCGAACGGCGGATAGTAGTTAATTTTGTCCCACGACGAGAGCATCCCGATGTAATCAGGTGCGTAAAAATAGCCGGTTCCATCCTCCAGCGCCATGCCGCCGGTCGCGATGTCGTGCAGTTCCGCGCCAAGCAGACGCGCCGTCTGCCACGAGTAGCTCAAGTAGCCGTTGCTGTACCGCCCGTTGTGCCCTTCGGGGTCTACCTGCCCGCAGGCAAATTCCGCTTCAGACACCTCCCCGGCGGACACGCTGTCTCCGTAGACCTCCATGCGGCGCTTCGGGCGCGGCGGCAAGGGCAGCAGCTCCGCATCTTCCGCGACGGCGAACCCGTGCAGCACCAGCGCGTGGCAGCAGTCCTGCCGCTTGAAGAGCAGCACATGGTTTTCGCCATCGGTCATGCGGTTGGAGAGGTCAAGTACCTGTTCGCCGCTTTCCAGCAGCACGGCGGATTCCACCCCGTTGATGATGACGCCCAGCCGATTTTCATAAAACGAGTGGATATTTTCGATAAACACGCGCAGGACATGCCCCGTGACGCGAAATTCCACCTGCGAACAGACGTAGATGAGGAACGGCGCGTCGGGGTTGCTGTTGTCGATGCGCCCCGTGTAGCGAATCGCCGGGTCGGAGGGGCGAATCAGCCGTTCATTTTGATTTACCTGTACGTTCATTCTGCATTCTCCTGCCAGACGTTCGGGATAGCTTCAATGTACGCCGCGAGCGCCTTGGCCATTTCCGCTGCTTCGTTCGCACGGACATGACCCGGCGTACCGCAGCCATTCTTCGGATAGAGGAAGTGATGCACCTTCGGGTCGCCAAAGTCGCGGAACACTTCTTCAATCGCGTCGTCCCATGCAGGGCTGTGCGCCATGATGGTCGTCGTCAGCAGGATATGCGCGTGCGGATATTTCCCACGAATCGCGCGAATCCAGCCCGCGTAGTCGCTCCGCCAGCGTTTCGCCTGTTCGCCGTCATAGTCTTCCGCCATAAAGTTGCGCTTGGCGGAGTCGTTCTGCCCAATCGCGACGACGACGACATGCGGCGTGAAGCGGCTGAAATCCCACGGTTTTTCATCGTGGAAGAACGGGTTATACGCCAGCTTATCCCAGCAGGACAGCATCCCCGTATCAAAGAAATAGCCGTTGCCATCCTGCAAGGCAATGCCGCCCTGCGCAATATCGCTGATTTCGGCATTCAGCAGCCGCGCCGTCTGCCACGCATAACTGAACCATACGTTATTATACCGCGCCTGATGGTCGGGCGGGTCAATCTTCCCGGCGTATTCGGTCACTTCGCTGACTTCCCCCGCCGACACGCTGTCGCCATAGAACTCGATGCGCCGATTCGGGCGCGCGGGCGGCGGCAGGAGCGTCGCGTTTTCGTCAATCAGCAGCGCATGGAGCGTTATCTTGCAGCAGCTGTCCTGCCGCTTGAAGAGCATCACGTCGTTCTCGCCGTCGCGGAGGTGATCAGAAAGGTCAATGACGTTCAGCGCGTCCCAGTCCAGCAGCACGCCGAACTGTTCGCCGTTGATAACGACGCCGAGGCGGTTCTCCCAGAGGTGGTGCGTGTTCGTCAGCACGACGCGGAGGTGATGCCCGGTCATGCGGAAGCGGACGAACGAGGCGGTAAAGAGAAACACAGGGTTTTGCGGGTCAGCAAAATCAATGCGCCCGGTGTACTGGAGATTTTCATCATCAAGGGCGATTCGCTTTTCGCCCGGCAGTTGTGTCCACATGGGGGTTTTCTCCTTTTGCGTTTGATTTCATCATAGCCGATTCAGTGGTTCTTGTCAAGGACAGGGTTTTGCATGAAGCGAAAAGACCTCCACCGCAGGCGAACCCACGATGGAGGTCAAAGAGACAGGGATTACTTGCCCAGAATGCCGTCGATAGCATCCTGAATGGTCTGGCGATATTTTTCCTGAAGCTGGGCGGTGGTGTAATCGCCATTGATGAACTCACGCAGGGGCAGTTCCGCATCGTCACCGAGGCTGCCGTATCTATCCAGCATCTGGTGACGACCCATTTCCATCATGACTTCAAAGTTGTAGTCCTGCAGGTCGATGTCCTTCGCGGTCACGCCGTACCACCAGCCAAGGGTTTCGGGGTCATCGCGGATGGCCAGCGCAGCAGCACCGCCGTCTTCGCTGTTGGGATCGTAGTCGTACCAGTTGAGCAGGTCATACAGCACATTGTAGACCAGTTCCGGATCTTCCACGCCAACCGGGATGACGTAGCAGGCGTTCGCCGTCACCTTCTGAGCGTTGGTTTCCGCATTGCCGTGCGGGCCAATGGGCCACGGGATAAACACCATGTCGAAATCAAGGGTCGGGCTGTCGGGAGACTGGAACGCATAGTCCTTGTTGGAGTCCATAATCCACGCAGCAATGGGGGTGAAGGCAACCTTGCCGTCGCGATACAGGAACCGGCAGACGTCCCATCCGTTTTCTTCCGGGATCGGGTACATCACCTTGTCCACGAGGTTCAGATCCTGCATGAACTGGAGGACTTCGCCGACTTCGGGAGAAGAGAGGTTTTCCGTCGCGGTTGCCGCCACGTTCGTGCCGTTGGACATGACGAGGTTCATGAAGTAGTCTCCCGGCCATCCGCCGAAGCCGTACACGTCGATGTTGCCGTCGCCGTCGGTGTCCTTCGTCAGCGTCTTGCAGTACTCACGGAACTTTTCCCAAGTCCATTCGCCGCGTTCGACCAGATCGCGCGGGTCTTCGAGGTTCGCGTCCTCAATCATCTGCAGGTTGAACGCCAGCGGCATGGTAGAACCGACCATGTTTTCCGCGTTGTTGTCGCACAGCAGCTGCACAGCGCCGCTGCCGGTGTCGATGTAGGACAGCACAGCGTCCTTGCCCTGAATCACCGTGTTGTCAGCGGGCAGCACGTCGCGCATGTCGATGACGTAGCCGTTCGCCGCCGCCGGCGCCGCCAGCGCAAGATCCATCATATACACATCCACGTCCGGCGTGCCCGCCAGAACGGAGGTGTTGATGGATTCCTTCGCGCCCGCGTAGGTCAGGTTGATGTACTCGAACTTGACGCCCCACTTTTCTTCAATCTGCTTCACCTTCGCGAACTTCATTTCGTCCGCGGTGGTGCCGCTGTAATAGGGGTTATCTTCGATGGAGCCATCGAAGGAGTCCCAGTAAAGATCCCACGTCGTACCGATGGTGATGACGCGCTCGGAGCCTTCCGCGCTCGCCGTGATAGTCGCCATGCCCAGCACCATCGTCAGTGCGAGCAGAAGAGCAGCAAACTTTTTCATTGTGTGTCGAACCTCCTATGTTGTTTTTTTCTGAACGAGCTGTCGGGTGACGGGCGCTTTCTCCGCACCCGACAGATGAATAGACTTACTTGGACTGACCGACCGTCACTGCGTAGACCTTCCACGCGCCGTCGGATTCAAACTGCATCCGCGCGCCCCAGGTGGAAGCGTCGTCGCCGCAGACCGCCGCAATCTGCTCGTAGGTAATCTGCGCCGTCTTGCCGTCGGTCGCCGCCGTCTGCTGCTGCACACGGGACCAGCCCGCCGCCGCGTCCGGCAGAACAATCCAGATATTGCCTGTTTCGGATTCATAGGAGATATTGATGACCGCGCCGGGCACCAGCGCCGCCACGATATTTTCCGGCATTTCCGTGCCGTTCTGACCCCAAGCGCCGCCTTCACAAGCCGCACCTGCAAACTCCACATTGTTGTGGCTGCCGACCATTTCCGCCAGCTTCACCACGGACACCGCGTAGACCTTCCACGCGCTCCCCGCTTCGCACTGCATCCGCGCGCCCCAGCCCGCTTTGTCCTCGCCGCAGGCTTCGACAATCTGCTCATAGGTGATGTACGCCTTGCTGCCGGAGATGCTCGCCGCGCCCTGCGCCACACGCATCCAGCCCGCCGTGCAGTCCGGCATGACAATCCACATCGAGCCGTCCTCGGATTCAAAGTCAATCTGCACCGCCGTACCGGGCACGAGGGCATCCAGCACATTTTCCGGAATGTCGAAGCCATTCTGACCCCACGCGCCGCCTTCGCAGGAGAATCCATCAAAGGAAGCAACGGGCGTTGCGACCTTGCGGGCGACCTTCTGACCAACCTTCACGGAGTAAACCTTCCACGCGCTCCCCGCTTCGCACTGCAGGCGCGCGCCCCAGGTGGACTTGTCTTCGCCGCACACAGCCGCAATCTGCTCATAGGTAATCTGGCAGGTATTCTTGCTGCTGTTGATGGCGGCAGAACCGTCATTGGCAACGCGACCAGCCTGCCGCCGCGTCCGGCAGGACAATCCACATCGTGCCGTCTTCGGATTCGTAGCTGATTTCAATCACAGAACCGGGCACCAGCGCATCAAGGAATTCCTGCGGCATTTCCGCACCGTCCTGACTCCAGCCGCCGCCTTCGTACGCAAAGTTCGGGAACTCCACCGCGTTCGCCACGTCGTAAAGATAGGAGCGGTCTTCCTCCGTCACCGGCGCAACCCATTCCGCCGTGGTATCCACAGGCAGCACGTTGCCTTCCGCATCGAAGAACTGGATGTTGGTCACATAGAAGTCACGCGGCGCTTCGCCGTCAAACTTCTTGGAGTCGATGAAGCTGTCCACTTCCTTGGTGAACTGCAGCGTGTCGCCGCGGCCCGCCACGAACGCGCCTTCCGGCACTTTCACCACGGCAGTCTTGGGGTTCTTGCGTTCCATGTAGACCGACCAGTCGGCGGACTGCTTCGAGCTGTCCTCGCCGTTGACCATGTACACCTTGCCGGATTGCGCATAGAACTTGCCGTCCGTGCCCAGTTCCACGCCGACATCGAAGGTAATCTTCGCCAGACGGCTCAGGTTTTCGCCCAGCAGGCCTTCCACGTTCAGCGACACATACGGCACTCTGCCTGCCGCCGCCGGGCTGACGCACAGCGCCTTGCCGCCGTTGTAGTCCACGATGCTCAGTTCGCTCGCATCGGCGTTGCCCAGCGTCGTGTCCATGCCGAGGAAGCCGAAGCCGCCGTCGGCAAAGTCAATGATGCTGCTGACAGCGCCCGCCACGGGAGACGCCACAGGCGACGCAACCGGGCTCGACACGTCGGCGTTCTCTGCGAACGCACCCGTCGTCGCGATGATGCCCGCAGCCAGCAGAACAGAAACAACCTTCTTCACTTGGATGACCTCCTTAAACATGTTCCTTCCCAGAACTTGGTTCCTTGGTGTAACCATTGCAACGTTGCCGGCGGACATGCCGTCGGGGAAGCAGGAAACCCGTGCCGTCATACCGGCGATTTTTGCACCAGATTTCCCATTTCCGTTCTGCTTTATCATATCACAAAACTATACCGTTAGTCAACCGGTAAATCAGCTGTTTCAGCAAATTTTCTCAACTTTTTTTGCGAAAATTTCGTCGGAAAATGTTTTCGAGGGAATCAATTCGCCCATAAAGCACAGTTTCAAGCAAGTGCGTTCGCGTTTGCACTGCTGTCGACCGGCTTTACGGGCGAATTTTGTCGTTTTTATTCGGTTTTCGGAAGGTTCTCCGTAATCCTGATTTTACTTAACGCCGTTAGCCTACGATACCCGACCGCTCAACGCCCTCAATGAAGCGGCGCTGGAGCAGCAGATACAGAATCAGCAGCGGCAGAATTGTCAGCACAACGCCGGCGTCAACATACAAACGCTGGATGCGGACGTTCATGATTTTGAGGTTCGCGGAGATGTTGTTCTGCAGTGTGGACAGGCGCTTCGCCAGCAGCATGTCCGTTGGAATGCGGAACAGCTGGCTGTAGAAGGAATCCGTGTACTGCCAGACCAGCGAGAATACCGTCACCGTGATGACGGCAGGCATGGCGTTGACGAGCATGATACGGAAATAGGTGTACCATGTTCCCGCGCCGTCAACAAACGCCGCTTCCTCGATTTCCTTGGGCAGACCGCGGAAGAACTGGTTGAAGATGTAGATGAACAAACCCGCGCGAAGCCCTGTGCCGAAGAGCGTCAGGATATACATCGGGGTTGCCTCGCTCATCAAGCCCATGCTGCGGAACGTCATATACTGCGGCAGCATGATGGTATGATTCGGGATGACAATCATCAGCACAACACAGCCGAAAAGCAGCTTTTTCAGCGGGAAGTCGAACCGCGCGAAGCCATAGCCGACCATCGAGCAAATCAGCACCTGAATCAGCGTCAGCGCGATGGTGTAGATCAGCGTATTGCCGAGCGTGCGGAAATAGTCCATCTGCGTGATGACCGTCGTGTAGCGCTCCAGCGTGCCTTCAATCGGGATGGTGTAGACCATCGGGTTCGCCGAGTCCGCATCGGAGAAGAAGGACTGGGCGACAATGCCGATGACCGGCGACAGGATGACGTAGGAGATACCGACGATGAGGATAATTTGCAAAATCGTCATCAGCAGGTTCTTGCCTTTTTTGACCACGCCGCCCTTGGCATCCTCATAGCGGGGAGAATTGCGAAATGCGCGCCATTTTTCCATTGCTTTTCACTCTCCTTCGCCTTAATTGTAGTAGAAGGTGCGCTTGCCGATGAAATACACCACGGCTCCCAGCAGGGCGCAGGTGATGAGCGTCGAAACCACGCTGAACGCGGAGGACAGCCCGTACCGGCTCTCGGTGAACGCCGTGCTGTATGCCAGCTTGACCACCTCGGATTTGCTGAACGCATCGACGATGGTGTAAATCGTGCAGGTAATGATGTGCGGCATCACCATCGGGAACGTGACTTTCCAGAACGTTTCGTAGCCCGTCGCGCCCTCAATCTTCGCCACTTCGTAGAGCGAGGAAGGAATGGACTGCAAGCCCGCGATGAACAGCACAATCTGCACGCCGGAAGCCTGAATGATATCGCTGATGCGGCTGACCGCGCCGACGATGTAATCCAGTACCACGTCCGGCAGGACAAGCTGCGCGAACAGGTCGATGAGGTAATCCATGTTCATCGTGCCGGAGGATGCCGACGCCGCCGCCATGTCCGCGCTCGTGCCGCTCAGACCCCCCGCCATCATCTGCGCCGCCAGCGACAGCGCATTGCTGACCGCTTCCGCGCCCAGCAGCACCGGCAGGAAGAAGATGGCGCGAACCAGTCCGCGGCACTTCATTTTGCGGTTGAGCATCATGGCGACGAACAGGGAGAAGAAGATAATCAGCGGCACGTCGATGACCATGTTGCCGATGGAGGTCGTCAGTGTCTGTTTGAAGGACGCATGGGAGAAGAACGCCTCATAGTAGTTCTTCAGCCCCACGAATTCCAGATTGTAGCCGCCCGTACTCAGCACGGTCAGGTCGCTCAGGGAGAACTCCACCGTCATGTACAGGCTGCGCACATAGAACAGCAGAAAGCCCAGCAGCCACGGCAGAATGAAAAGATAGCCGTTAACGGCGCGCTTCCCCGCCATGGAGATATGCAGCTTTTTCATTCGTTTGCACCTCCTGTGACCAGATACGCCTTCGCGGGAACAGTACTGCCGCCCGCCTGCGCATCCTGACTGCCGTAGTTGATGTAGATGGTCACGCCGTTGTCGTACTCGACGCTGCGCAGCGTATCGGAGAGAATCGTGTGCTTCACCATCTGCGCGCCGCTGACGGAGGCGAGCGCCGCGTTCAGGTACGCGTACTGTTCCGCCGCGGTATCCGTCCAGTTGGCCACAGTCGTGGCGTAGAGTCTGTTCAGCGCCGTGTACTTCATGTCGGATGCTTGCTGCGCCGTGAAGGTGTAGCGCGGGGACGCGCCGTATTCCACCATTTTCAGCAGCTTCGCCTGCCAATCGTCGCTCACGATAGTGTTCAGCGCCTGACCGGTGTAATCCACACAGCCATGCAGAATCATCTCGTAGAGCGGAATCGTTTCATCCACAATGACGTACTCCGTCGCGGTCATGGGCGCGTCGATAACGTGCTTGACACCGTTCAGGGCGTAGAGGTTGCCGCCGGACACCATGACATTCTTGCCGCTGTCCGCAATCGCCTGCAGCTGGCTTTCGACAATCATCAGCGCCTGTTCGCGGTTAATCAGCTCCGTGCGGCGCTTGTCCGCGTGCAGCTCACAGCCGAGGTCGCGGAGGGAGTAACCGTTCAGAGAATAATCCTTCGTGCTGTTCAGGAACCCACTGACGTAGTACGGCAGGAACTTCGGGGACAGCAGGTTGTAAATGTTCTCGCTGTAACCCAGCGCGGACGTGCGCCGCAGGGATGCCGGATTCGTCACGCCGAACTGCGCAATGTAACCCGCGCCGTAATAACGGGACGTCTCCTGATTCTCCATGTAGTGCTTGGAGATTTGCGTCACCTTCTGGAACGCGACGTCGGCGTACAGTTCGCCGCCCAGCCGTGCTATTGCGCTGTTCAGGTTCTCCAGCCGATCTTTGCCGCCCAGCTGCCTCAGCACGGACACGTTGTTCGCGACATCGTGGTAGTAGCCGCCGTTCATCCAGCCTTGGAAGTTCATCACTTGATGCTTGATGCCCGCCTTGTTCAGCGTCTGCGCAATTTCCACCGCTTCATCGAAGGTGGTCATGGCACGGACGTGCAGGTACTGGATGCCCATGAAGTGGGTCGTTTCCTTCACGCCGCCAATCACATCGTAGTAGAAGGGAATGTCGCCCGTCTCTTCCAGCGGAGAAAGCACGTTTTCAGCAATCAGGCGCGCCCGGTAGTAGTTCGCCAGACCGCTGTACCCCTTGTTCTCCGCCGTCAGGAATGTGTAGCGGATGACGAGATCTTCGCCGTAGTAGTTGTCCTCGACGATAGGCATTTCCGCCGTTTCGCCCGCGCCGAAGAGAGACAGCAGCTCCGACCCGCGCAGGGTGAACATGGCGAACGCGTTGTTGTAGGAGTTGTTGCGCCCCGCGACATCCGCGCTGATAGCCGCCAGCGAAGCGCCGTTTTCAATCGTCGCCAGCACGCTGGTGTTCTCGCGGCACACGCCCCACAATGGCAGACGCACAGACTGAATCGTCTGCGTCTGCGTGTAGTCGCCGTCAATCAAGTCCATATCGTAGACGTACTGGCTGTACACCGCGGCACTGTTTTTGCCGTTGTTGAAACGAATCAGGCTGCCCGAACCGTTCGGCACAACCATGTAGCCGTTTTCGTCGCTGCCCGCTGCCGCCATATAGGGCAGCAGCTGGATGCGGTAGACCTTGCCGCCGCCGCGCTCTTCAATCGCGCTCACAGGCAGCTTGGCTTCCACGTTGTCCTCGCCCAGATGCCACTCCAGCGTCACGGTGAAACCCAGCGTTTCCGCCTGTTCCTTGCCCGCCAGCGCTTCCATTTCAAGGTATTCCGCCTTTGTCATGCCCAGCGCCACAAACTCCTTGGAGACGCGCGCCATTTCGCGGGTACGGCTCGCACCGGTTGCGCTGATCCAGTAGCCGTCGTCGCGCTTTTCGTACACAATGTTCGCTGCCTTCTTCGCCTGTGCGCTCAGCTGCTCGTAGAGTCCCTCGTAGCGCTCCGTCGGCAGGTAAGACGGCGTCAGGTACTGGATGGAGTCCACGCCCACGTCGTAGATGAAGGCAATGCCATCCTCAATCGCCGCCGCGCGGAAGTTGCCCAGCGCCACGCTCATCGAGTAGCTGTCGTAGGTGCTGCTCGTCAAACCGGCGTTGTAGTAGTCCAGCAGGAACTGGCTCTTCAAGTAGTTCTTGTTGGTCTTGTTTGCCACCTTGTCCGCGTCCACGGGGTTGGAATAGACCGTTTCGCCGCTGCGCTTGTCGTAGATGGCGACGTTCGCCGTCTCCAAATCCGCGTAGAGCTTCAAGTTGTCGTTTTCCGCAAACAGCTGGAAAGGCGCGGCGACGTTCGGGTTTTCGTCCGTGAGCGCCGCCAGTTCTGACTGCGCTGCCGCGCCCTTGGGCGCTTCAATGTACGCCTGATAGTCCCGGTTAAACTCGAAGCGAATCAGATACCACGCAGCCACTGCCGCCACAATCACCAGCAGCACCGCCAGCACAATCCAACGTACCTTGTGATGCTTTTTGCCTTCCACGGCGGGGCTGTGCTTGATTTTCGTTTGCTCGCTCATCTTTCCACCCCCCGCTTAAACTCGGAAAATCAGTTCGGTGTAGATGCTCCTGACAAAGCCGAACACCTGACCGATGAAGTTCGCAATCAGCATCATCAGGAAGATGATGATGAACACTGCCACCAGCGTCAGCAGGAGCGTGAGCAGCGTTTTGCCCAGCGTGTAGTTGTGCACCTGCATGATGCCAATCAGCGCCATGATGAGGGTATACGCCGTGCCGAGGAAGATGATGATGGCGTAGAACGCTTCCTCATTTTCCGCCACGAACTGGCTGACAATGGTTGCGGCGATGTAGCACACAATCATCGGCAGGAGCGAATAGCCGATGGCGATGGCAATATCCTTGAGGCGCCCTTCGCCGTCCATCAGGCAGGTAATCGACCAGTTGCCGACGCACAGCAGCAGGTACAGCATCAATACGCCTCTCATTTCCCACAGGGCGTTGACCGTCCGCTCGTTGATGTCGTTGACGACAAAGCCCGCAAGCAGCCGGTTCAGCGTGAAGCACAGACCGAAGAGGACAACCATGAGGATGGCAATGGCGACGCTTCCCTTTTCGCCGTGGCGAATCCAGTAGAAGCCGTCCGACGGATGGGACACCGTGTAGAACAGCTGCTGCCACTTTTCTTTGCTGAACAGTGATTTCATCGCTTATGCCCTCCTTCCGTTCTTTTGATTTCTGCGCGGACGAATCACCTTGACCACAACGACAATCGCCACGATGACCGCAATGATGCCCGTCAGAATGTAGTTGATGTTGCTCTTGAGCACGTCGTTGCGGTAGCGCTTGAAGGCGACGGAGTAGTAGTCGCGGTTCATGCCGCGCTTCAAGTATTCCATGGCCTTCTCGTTGTCGCCCGCGGATAGGTACGCCTTGCCGATGCCGGTATTCGCCAGCTCGTTGTTCTCGTCCATCCGCAGTACTTCCTGCCACAGGGCAACCGCCTGCGTCTCGTCGCCATCGTAGCGCAGCCCAACCGCTTCGTTGATGAGCCGGCCGTACTCCGTTTCGCCGAAGACGGCAATCACGCCCTGCTTGGAATCCAGCGCGAGCATCTTGTCCCCTGCGCACTCAATCGCGACAGGCGCTTCCATCGTGCCCGCCTGCGTGCCGAGGCCGCCGAAGATATAAAGCAGGTTGCCTTCGTGGTCGTAAGTGATAATGCGGCCGCGCTTGGAGTCCAGCAGCGAGTAGATGCCTTTTTCGCGGTACACCACGTCCACAATCGTGCTGGCGCCCGCGTACTGCGACGTGCCGCTGATCTGCATATCGCCGCCGAGGTTCTTGGTCTGACCCATGCGGATGACGTCCTCGCCCTTGGGGTTCAGGCGGCGAACCGCCTGCGTGCCCGCGGTATCCTTGTTCGAGGCGTACACAAAACCTTCGTCGTCGATGTCAATGCCGGTAAATTCCGTCGGAATGAACAGCTGCTGCTTGGAGCGTTCTTCCTTCGTCGCCAGCTTGCGCCAGAACTTCTCCCACGCCGTAATTTCAACGGAAATCGTGCCGAAGAAGCCGGTGAAGTCGCCGTTCGTCTCAAAGACCATGATGCCTTCAAACATGTTCTGCGCAATGCAGTAGACACGTCCGGCGTAGTCCACCGAGACTTTCAGGGGCGTAAAGAGGAAGTTGGCATCCAGCACCTCGCTGTTCGGGTTGACGGTCACGCGCGCGACGTTTTTGTCGCCGTCCAGCACAATCAGGCGGTTGTCGCTGTCCGCGATGCAGAGCTGGCTTGCGCTGTTGAGCGCCACGCCCTCCACGCCGCTGACTTCCGCGAACGCCTGATAGCCGCTGCCCACATCCACGCCGAGGATGCGCTCCGTCACCGTGCCGTTTCTGTCCTGCACCTCCACGCAGTTGTTCTGCGCCGTGTGCAGCACCGTCCAGTTGTCATCCAGCACCAGCACGCGCCCCGTGCTTTCCTTCACGCACAGGCGCTGCGTACCGTTCCAATCCACCATCGCCGTTGCGGAAACTTCCGTCAGGCGCTCGTCCTGCTTGCCGTTTTTCACCGTCGTCACGGCAGATACGCTGTCCGTTTTGGTGTCCAGCAGCAGCAGCGAATTATTCTCGACCGTGCCCAGCAGCTTGCCGGTGGTCTTCATGACGTTGATTTCGCCGTTTTTCTCGCCCACAATCAGGTAATCGCCCGTCAGCTCAATGCCCAGAATGTTCTGGAACGCCGTCTCTTCATCCTCTGAAGCGGCCGCTGCTGCTCCGGTCATGCCCGTCATGCGGGTGATGTTGCCGTCCGCGTCCGTCTTGCGGATGCAGTTGCTTTCGATCACGCGGCGCGTGCTGCCCGTGCGGTCGAGTTCGACAATATGGTTGTCCGCGTCGCGGATGAACACGCTGTCGCCATCCAGCGCGAATTCCGAAATCGTCGCGAAGGAGGTCAGCGCATCGTCCGCATTGCGGTAGTTGCCGTATGTTGTGACCATATTGCCCTTCTGGTCAAGCACAACCACTGTCTTGGCGCTAATGCAGTAGAGGTTGTCCTGCTCGTCCAGCGCCAGACCAATCAAACCGGACATGCCGGTGATGTTCTGGTTGCCCTTAATCAGGCGGCCAATCAGGATGAACAGGTCGAGGTTCGTCGTCGCGTCATAGCGGGCGTAAGTGAAAGTCGAGCCGTCCGCGTTCGTGCGGATGACGGACTTGCCGTTCTCCGCAATCGCGTAGGTTGCGCCCTTGCTGTCTGTGACCGTCTTCACCAGCGGCTGCAAGGTGCTCTCGTAGGCGCTGACCTGATAGGTCGTACCCTGCTCGTCCGCCAGTTCCGTGGCGCTGCCGGACGTGAAGCGCTCCGTGCGGTACTTCATGCCGTCCACATCGGTTTCCTGATTGAGGTTGCCCATGCCCTCGACGTGCGTCCCGACAGCGTAGGTCACGCCGCCCAGCGCCTTCACGCTGCCCGACAATTGCGGAATCTCGATGATGCGGTTGAGCGTATCATCCGGATTCAGCACAACCACGCGGCGGTTGAGGCTGTCGGCAATGTAGAGCGTATCGTCGCTGGCGACTGCCACGCCCGTGGGCGTCTGGAAGGTGTCCGCCACGCCGTGATTCTCAAATCCGGTGATGACGCGCACGACCTTCGTCATGTCGCTGCTGAGCAGGACGATGCGGTTATTGCCGCTGTCCGCCAGATACACCGTGCCGTCCTGCGCCACGCACAAGTCCTGCGGATTCTTGAACGCCCCCAGCGACTGCCCATTATATTGGAAGGAAGCGCCTGTAATTGACCCTGCCGGCACATACGCCGCGGGCGTGTACACGATGTCACCCCAGTAGTCGTAATTGTACGTCGTGTAAGGCAGCTCGGCGTCCGCCAAGGCTCCTCCGCAGGAGGAGAAAGTGACCAGCGCCGCCAGCGCCGTCAGGAGGAACTTCTTCATTTTTTTCATGCGTTTTTCCTCCCTCTCTTAGTCCTTCATGCCCGAAGTTGTCATGGTTTCCAGAATGCTGCTCTGGCACAGCAGGAAGAACAGCACCGGCACCGCCATGATAATGAACGTAACCGCCGCCGCCGCGCCCGCGCGGGACACGCCGCCAGCCGTAATCTGCTGGAGCGCGTACTGCATGGGCTTCAATTGTTCGTCACGCAGGAACAGCGAACCGGTATTGCCCCACATCTGCTGGAACTGGAAGATTGCCAGCGTCAGCCAAGCGGGTTTGACGTTCGGCATGACGATTTTCCAGAAAATCTGCCATTCGTTGGCGCCCTGCACGCGCGCCGACTCCATCAGCGAATCCGGCAGCTGCTCCATGAACTGCTTCATCAGGTACAAACCCATGCCGAACGACCACGCGGGCAGAATCAGCGCCAGATAGGTGTTGTTGATGTGCAGCCACGAAATGATGGCGTACTGCGGAATCTGCGTGACTGTCCAGTTGAACATCATCGACAGCACGACCATGCCGAACAGCAGCGCCTTGCCGGGGAATTTGTCCTTCGCCAGCGGATATGCCGCCCATGACGCCACGATGACGTGACCCACCATGCCCGCCACCGTGATGATGATGGTGTTCATGATGTAGCGGCTGAAAGGCACCCACGAGTCGTTCATCAGGATGAACAAATCCGAGAAGTTGCGCAGATTCGGGTTGCGCACAAAAATCTTCGGCGGGAACTGGTACAATTCGTCCAGCGGCTTCAAGGCGTTGTTGATAATCATGACCAGTGGCAGCGCCATGAAGATGCCGCAGATGAACATGAGTGTGAACAGCAGCGCGTTGCCCGCCATCGAGCGGTTGAGCTTGCGGGCTTTCTTGGGCATAATCTTCTGCCGGCGCAGCTTCTTTTGCAGCTTCGGCGGCAAATCCTTGACTGCCACCTGACCTCTCCGTTCTGCCATGCTTACTCACCCACCCTTCTCAGTACTCGCTGAACGAGCTTATTCGTGCCGACCATCAGCAGGAACAGGATGGTCGCGATGGCGCAGGCGTAACCCATCTCCATACGGGTTGAACCGTAGTCAAGCAAGTGGGTGACAATGGTTGCGCCAGCATAGTTGACCGACGGGTTGCCCGCCAGATTGATGGAAATGTCCGCCACGGCGAAGGACTGCGTAATCTGCATGACCGCGCCGAACATCAGCTGCGGCTTCATCGCCGGAAGGGTGACATACCACAGCTCCTGCCAGCGATTCTTGATGCCGTCAATGGCGGCGGCTTCGTACATACTCTTGTCCACCGTCTGCAAGCCTGCGATGAAGGACAGGAAGCCTGTGCCCAGGCTCAGCCACAGCTGAACGATAATCAGCATCGGCATGACGTACTGCTCTGTCTTCATCCACAGAATCGGCTCGTTGATGATATCGAGGTTCAGCAGGATACCGTTCAAATAGCCATAGCGGTCGCCGGTCAGAATCAGGTTCCAGACCATGTAGGCGTTGCCGCAGATGGACGGCGCGTAGAAAATCAGCGTCAGGAGCGTGCGCATCCCGCGGTTGAACTCGTTGATAATCCACGCGAACAGCAGGCACAGCATATAGCTGACCGGGCCGGTAATGACAGCGAAAATCAGCGTGTTTTTAAGCGAAATGATGAAGATTTCGTCATCCAGCAGGAGCTTGACGTAGTTCTGCCAGCCGACGAACTCCGGCTTCTCCAGCATGTTCCAGTCCGTGAAGGAAACGCCGATAGCCATCAGCACCGGCAGCACAGTGAAGAAGAAGAACAGGATGAAGTACGGCGCCATCAGCAGGTAGGACGCGCGGTGCTTCCAGATGGTTTTGCCAAGCGACTGACGCTTGCCATGCACCAAGGTCGGATTGCTCATCTTACTCCTCCTTCGTCGTGTCTTCCGTCTGATGGAGCGGCAGACCGAATTCCGTGCGCTTGTAGTTGATTTCGGCGTTGATGTAGTACACCTTGTCCATCAGCGCCTCGCGCGGGGTGGTGTTGTTCGTTGCGGTATCCGTGGTGATGGTATAGAACGCGTTGTTGATGTTGCGCCAAGTGTAGTATCCGCCCGGCACCTGCGGGATGCCGCGCACATACTGCATCTGCTCCACCAGCGCGCGGTAGTCGCGCATGGGCCACGACAGGTTCGCCAGCGCCTCGGTGTTCGCCGTCGCGACGCGCGCGGATGCCCCCATCAGCGATTCCATCTCGCGCCCGTAAAGCGTCTGCGTCTCGGTGCTCGTCCACCATTTGAGGAACTCCCAGCTTTCGTCGGGATGCTGCGTCGCGCTCATGATGATATCCGCCAGACCCGTCGTACCCGTCGAGCGGTCAATGCTGCCGTCCGCCTGCACCGTACCGGGAACGGTCGTGAAGTCCCACAGACCCAGGATGTCCGGCGCGGAAACCTGCAGGTTGTTGTACGTCGTGTAGTCGGAAATGATAATCGGGCATTCGCCGGTACGGAAGCGTTCTTCGGCGGACGTTTCCTTGTCCAGCTTGTAATCCGTGTAGTATTCGCAGTATTTCTTGAACACGTTGATGGCGACGTCCTCATCCAGCGCGGACGCGGCGTTGTCATCGGTGTAGTAGCGGCCGCCGTTCTGGAACAAAAGCATCGCGAACACCTGCTCGGACGGCAGCATGCCGAATTCCATCTGGTTCTTGCTCAGGATGGACATGGCGACCTTCACTTCGTCCCATGTCTGCGGCACTTCCAACCCAATTTCCGCCAGAATGTCCTTGCGGTAGAACATCATCAGCCATGTTTGCGTATCCGGCAGGGCGTACGTCGCACCGTCAAAGGAGAACGGGATGATGGCGCTCTCGTTGAAGCGCTTGGCGATCTCCGGGAAATCCTCGAACTGCGTCAAGTCCAGCACGGCGTTGCGCAGGCCGTAGTTGACGGGCGTGTCGTTGCCCGTGTTCAGCACCGCGCCCGCAATGCCGTTGGTGTTCGCCACCTGAATAGCGACGTCCGGACCCTCGCCCGCCAGCGTCGCGCGCAGGAGCGTGTTCATGTCAACCAGCTGCACGTTGACGGAAATGCCCGTCGCGGGCGTGAACTTCTCGTCAATCAGCGACTTGATGACGTTCGCCTGGTCACGGCCCGTGCCGATCCACAGCGTCAGCACGACATTCTCCGTGTCGCCCTCCGCCACGTTGCCGACCTTGTTGTAGTCGATGATGAAGGAGTAATACAGGCGCTCCGTTTCATGCGCAAGGCTCTCCCACCAGCTGCTGTTATCCAGCTTCGGCTGCGTGTCGGCAGCATGAATATAGAAGCGGTCTACCTGAAGCGGCTGTGCCAGCACCTGCGTGATCCAGTTGCCGCACGCGCGGACGTTGGTCTTGAAGGATGAAAGCACCTCGGTGAAGCGCTCCTGATCCTCGATCAGCTCGTCCAGCTGGTCGCTCATCGTGCGCAGGACGGTCAGCTTATCGGAATCATTGCCCGCCGTCTTTTCCAGCGCGGCGATGGCGCTGTCAATGTCCGCCTGTACCGCGCGCAGTTCACCCTCCAGCTTCGGCAGGGACGCCGTCAGCTGATAGTCGCGGTACTGGTCAGGCGCGACGCCAGTGATGTAGATGACCTGACGGTAGATGTTGTTCAGCTGCTGCACGCAGTCCTGCACCTGCGCGATGATGTTTGCCATATCGCCCAGTACAACTTCCATGCGCAGGGTATGCTTGCCCGCGGTCAAGTACACGCGGTAGGCGTTTCCGTCCTCGTCGGAGAGCGTTTCTATCCGCCACGTCTGCGTGTAGGAGAAGGGCTGCGCGTTGAACTCCGCGAACGGCACTTCGCCGTCAATCATGATTTTGCGGTACACGTCGATGCCGCGGACGAAGTTCTGCTTGTCCACCATCGAGATTTCGTAGTAACCGTCCTGCGGCACTTCAAATGCCCACTCAATCCACTGGCCCGCGTTCTTCCAGCTGCTGCCGATGGAGTTATTGAGCAGATACCGCGCCGACATGGGGTACACAACCGCGCTGGACTGATCCTGCACGGGGTAAAGCATCTGAGAAGAGGTCTTGACGGCGTTTTCTGCCTCAAAGCGCACGGACACGCCCGTCGCGTCCTGATGACCCGCCGCGTCGCCCGCCGCCTTCACATCCGCATAAGCGACAGGGCGGGAGTGGTTGGACAGCGTAATCGACCGCAGGAGCATCGGCTCGCGCATGGACAAAAGCGTCAGCGTGTGCTGCCCCGCTTCGAGGTAGATGCTCATTTCGTCAGAAATGTAGCCGTTGGTGTCGTACAGCCCGTGGGTACACCACTCCGGCTGTTCAATGGGCGAAGGCTTCAGGTCGTTGCCCTGATTATCCTTGTCCCACTTGCGGACAACGATGCCGTTCTCATCGGTGTACTCCTCGTAGGTGCCGTTGACCCACACGCGGTTGAAGTCCACCATCGCCAGCTCACTGTACGGCAGCTTGCCGTCCACAAAGAACGCGCGCTGGATGGCGCTGTTCTTGCCCGCGTAGGGGTAATAGAGCAGCGTCAGGTCATACAGACCCGATTCCGGCACATCCACAACCCACTCGGTCAGCGACTCTTCGCCCGTCAGGATGCTCTTGCCCGCCATGCCCTCGTAGTCCTCAAAGACCTGCGGCTGGGCGGCAATGCCCGCATCCTCGTAGCGCACGAACGTGTCCGCGTCCACCGTCACGGTCACGTTCGGGTACGCCGCGTCCTCGTAGCGCTGCAGATAGTCCGCGTACCCCGGAATTGACGCATCAATGGAGTATGTACTCACAATCTGCTGGTAGTCCGCGTTCGTCAGCGCCGTTGCGCCGCTTGTGCTCTCCTCCGCCAGCGCGGCGCCGCAAAGCAGCAGCAATGCCAGCACCATGCTCATCAGCGACTTCTTTCCGCTCAACACCGTTCACCTTCCTCTTGATTGTTAGGGGAAACCCCAGAGGCTCTGCCTCTGGACTCCGGCAGGGGCGCTGCCCCTGCACCCTGCAAGGGAGTTCCTCCCTTGACCCTTTTTCGCGATTGAGTTGACTTTTCTTCCTTATATATGCGCGTGCTGCGCTTCGAGCCTTAGTCGCCCAGCGGATAATTCCGCAAATCCGGCAATTCCTTGCGCGTAATCACCGTATCGCTCTTATACGCCTTTTTGAGCATGTTCTTTTCGGTGTACTGTTCGCTGTAATTGTTGAAGCCCGCCGCTTTCAGCACGAACTCCCCTTCCCACACGCACCAGTAACTCCACATGATGTTGTCCCGCACCAGCTGCTCCGGGTCTGGAATGCATCCATTCTCCGAGAGGGTAATCAGCTTGCGCGTGTCCGTGTAGCTCAGCGCCTTGATGAACCGCGCCGCCTGCGACGTGTACACATGCTTGCCGGGGTAAATGTCCTCGCCGATGATATCCACATACTCGTCGCCCGGATACCACGCGGCATCCTGACCGTTCCAGACCCAAATCAGGTTGTTCAGCCCGTGGACGTTCGTCAGGCGGTCGTACATGAGTTTGTACAGCTGCAAGTACGCATCCGCGCCGGATGCGCCCCACCAGAACCAGCCGCCGCTTGCCTCGTGCAGCGGACGCCACAGCACCGGCACATCCGCATCCTGCAGGCGCTTGAGCTGCACGGCAATCGCGTCGATATCGTCCAGCAGCATCTGGTAGCCGTCCGGGTCTCTGCCGTTCATCGCACGGGCAAGGTTGAATTTCGTCTTGTCAGTGTAGAACGTGCCCCACGGATCGCTCTTGCTCTTGTCATAGCGGGCGGCAGGGCACCAGTGCCAGCACAGCGTGACGATGCCTCGCTTGCCCTCGTCGCCGTTCCAATACTCAATCGCTCGTTCGACGACGTTGGAGCTGTTGTCGCCTTTCGCCACGCGCGCGGGAGAATAGGAAATCAAGTCCATGCCAAGCACCGCGGGATAATCGCCGCCCGTACCGCGCCAGACCGCCGCGTTTGTCAGTCCGAACGCCCCGTCCTGTGACTGCTGCCCGGACAGCACGGTCTTGCCGTACTGATCGCACAGGTAGGTCATCAGGCGCTTGGCGCTGTCCGTGGCGTTAGGGTTGATGAGCGTCGGCTTGACTTCGTACACATCAGCCGGCAAGGGTGCTGCCCTGCGGATGCTGAACGAATCAACCGCAATCCAGCCGTAGCTGGTCGTGACAGATACGGTATTATCGCCTGCCTCCAGCCACACATACGGCACAACCTCATCCGACCAGCTGCCGCTATTGGTGATATCCCCAACGTGCTGCCCGTTGGCGTTGACCTCGTTGACTTTCGTTCCGCCGCCGATGACCGCCGTCCGCACGATGATGTCGTACAGTCCATCTTCCGGCACGGTCACGGTCACTTCCACCCCGTCGCCGGTATGCTCCAGTCCCGACACGCACGTTCCCGTCGCGGCGATTTTCGCCTTGCCCAGCAGCGTTCCGCTCTCCGCTTCGACCGTCTGCAGTACGTTTGGCGTTTCCTCCGCCCGCACCGCGTCGCCCATTCCTGTCATCAGGATGCTCGCTGCCAGCACTGACAGCGCCGTTTTCCGCAGAATTTTCCGGCATGTAGCACGCTTGTCCATTACCCGTTGCTCCCTTTTGTTAGTCTATTATTAGCTAATAGCACTTTGCTCTTTTTGATTATACTACACTTACGCGGTTTACGCAACCCCATTTTGGTTAATTTGGGCGATTTTCAACAAATTCCTTTCATTGTTTCTGCGTAACCTTTGTTCTTTTCCTGTATCATTTGTTCGTTTTTCAACCATTCCGTTGCCTTAACATGAATTTCCGCCCCCGTTGTTAAGTGATTCGCGCTGATGCTCTTGCATTCTGTTAGGCTAACACGTTAGCTGTCCGCACCGAAAAAAGCGACTGCACGAATGCAATCGCTTCTTTGATACTATTTTCAAATGAGAATTCGCCTAAATTCGCAAACAAGCGGCGCAGACGAATGCAGGAAATCGTATTACATATGTCATTCTTCCGGCAGAGCCAGATGTCCGTTCGCCGCCAGCGTTCCCTGCCCCTGCATCGCGTCGAACTGGCTTGACAGATAGATGATGTGCGTTACCGCGATAATCGTCGCGCGCAGCATCATTCGCTCCGGCATATCCGCGGGGTTGAAGCGCTCCATCGTATCCGTCAGCCCGAACGTGTACTGCAGTGTCGATTCCAGCGAATCACAGAAGTAATCATATGCTTGCTGCACCGTATACATCTTTCTCTGCATTTGAAACAACCGCGTAATGTTATCCATCGACAGTGCCGACTTGGCCACGGCAATAAACAGCAGGTACGCAATCTGCTCCGCGCTGTACTGCTTGCGCACCGGATTGCTGATATACCCCTTCTTGACGTAGTTGCTCACCATCGACGTGGTAATTTCCATGCAGCCCAATGGCGCCAAATAGCGGTTCATATACTTCACTGTCTGGTCGAGATACAGCCCCACATCCGGAATTTCCCGGTAACGCGGCATCCGGAACTCACTAATCTGCGCAATCATATTCTCATCCCCTTCCGCTTTATCATATCACAAGTTATTCAAGACGTCAAGAAAAAGTTTCAGACCTCTTGACAAGTTTCTAAAAAACTGCTAATATGCATATTGGAATCCTAATGCGGCTGATTTTCTTGATAGAGGGTATTGATGATGATGACGAAGATTGTCGCGGACTCCTCCGCGGATTTGTTGACCTTGGGCGATTTGCCCTTCGCCTCCGTCCCGCTGACGATTCATGCGGGCGACCGTGTTTTTGTGGACGATGAGCACTGCGATATTGACGGCATGATTGCCTTTCTGCGCACTTATAAGGGAAAGACGACGACCTCCTGCCCGAACACGGAATGCTGGCTGAAGGCGTTTGGCGACGCGGATACGGTGTATTGCGTCACGATTTCCAGCGCCATGTCTGGCACTTACAACGCGGCGATGCTGGCGGCGAAGGAATACATGGAGCTGCATCCGGAGCGCCGGGTGCATGTGTTTGACAGCCTGAGCGCCGGGCCGGGCTGCACGCAAATGGTGGAGAAGGTGGCGGACTGCGTGCGCAAAGGCTTGTCCTTCGAGGACACAGTTGCCGCTGTGACCGCCTTCCGTGACCGTGCGAATTTGATTTTTTCGCTCGCGTCGGTGCACAATTTCGTCGCGAACGGTCGCGTAAGTGCGGCAGTAGGCGCGATTGTCGGCATTCTGGGCATCCGCGTGATTGGCAAAGCAGGCGTCAAGGGTGAATTGGTCATTGCGTCAAAGTCGCGCGGCGACCACAAGGCGATGCAGAACATGCTGAACACGATGATGAAACAGGGCTGGAACGGCTCGAAGGTGTACATCCACCACTGCATGAACCAGAGTGCGGCAGAAGAGCTGAAAGCGGCGCTGCTGGAGAAATTTCCGAACGCGGAGATTGAAATCGGCGTACTGCGCGGGCTTTGCTCGTACTACGCGGAAGTCGGCGGCGTGTTGGCGGCGTATGAAGGGAATTCGCGCGCGTAATTTGCTAATCAAAAACAGGGGCATGGGCGTTTTGCATCCATGCTCCTGTTTTCTATTTACTCTTCCGTTTCTTCCTCGCTGTCCTCGTCGATTTCCGGGAAAATCGGCTGATGGCAGTTCGGGCAGAGGGTGTTCTCGTCAAAGTCAACGTCGTTGGCGTGGAAAGTCAGCTCAGCGCCGCAGTTCGGGCAGGCGTAGGCAATCAGGTCGTCGTCGGGATTTTCCTCCTCGGCGGCGTCATCCTCATCGTCTGTGTCGTCCGCGCAGTCCTCGCAGTCGCATTCGTCCCCGTCATCGGCATCTTCGTCGTCCTCTTCCTCGTCGCTGAAGAGCGTTTCCGTCAGGTCGGACAAATCATCGTCGATGGACTCAACGTAGTCCTGCAGCTCCCTGTGTGCCTCGTCCATGCGCTGCATCTCCTCCGCCATGTCGCCCATCGCGCCGAGGATTTCCAGCAGCAGCTTGTTGCTGTCCTTCTCCATGTTGAGCTTCATGCCCGCCGCAAGGCCCTTCAGGTAGCTCACTTTGTCCGTCAGTTTGCTCATGTCCAACCCTCCTAATGATGGTTTTGTTTGTATCACAATCGGCTCGGAGGAAGTCTGTCCACCGAGCCGGTTTGAACTTATAGTCAGATAATTACGCGCGCTCCATGTACTCGCCGGTGCGGGTGTCAATACGAATCTTGTCGCCCGTGTTGACGAACAGCGGCACCTGCAGGGAGTAGCCGGTTTCCAGCGTCGCGGGCTTGTAGGTGTTGGAAGCCGTATCGCCCTTGAAGCCGGGTTCGGTATCGGTCACTTCCAGCACAACGAAGTTCGGCGCTTCCACGGAGAAGGGCTGACCCTTGAAGAAGCGGACGGTCACATTCGTGCCTTCCTTGACATAGGGGATGGCGTCTTCCACCTTGTCCAAAGACATCGGGATCTGGTCGTATGTTTCCACGTCCATGAAGTAGTACAGTTCGCCGTCATTGTAGACGTACTGCATTTCCTTCGTCTCGATGATAGCCTTGGGCATCTTGTCGGTGGGGTTGAAGGAGCGCTCAACCACCGCGCCGGTCATCACGTTCTTAATCTTGGTGCGGACAAAAGCCGCGCCCTTGCCGGGCTTGACGTGCTGGAAGTCAACGATGGTCCAGACGCCGCCGTCCCATTCCACGGTAATGCCCTTTTTGAAATCGCCAGCAGTAATCATGAATCAATTCCTCCAATTGTTTCGGTGTCTGTGGGTTCTCTATTTCCAAATCCGCGGCACGGATTCAGTCAAAACACACCTGCCATTTTCAGCAAACGGCAAAGCAGGCTCATGCGCGTGCATAGCCATCTTCATTGTATCACAAATTTGTGCGGATGAAAAGCCTTTTTTGCGCCCGAAGCGAAAGAAATGCGGATTTTTTCATCCGCCAAATAGAATTCTTCTGCCGATAGCCCCCGCCCGCGCGATTCAGCAGGAATTTCCGTCTTCCGCGTCGAATCCTTCTGGCAATTCAGCGACTAATAGAAGGGGGATTTTCCCGCATGACGCTCTTTTTGACCAGCAGTCCCTGCGACAATAACGTTCCCGAAGGGCTTGATCTTCCCTGTATTTTCGACGCGCGCAACGGCTTTGTCGAGAACCTCCGCGCCAGCGTTGAGCCGGGCGCGCAGCTGCTCATTATCGCCAGCGACCCGGATGCTTTCGCGGGCAATGACGAAATGGCGGCGACGTTCGAGGGCTGTTTCGCGGCGGCGGAAATCGAATTGGAGGATGTCTGCGTACTGGACAGCCGGAACGCCGGTGATGCGGCGGAGCTTGTCGCGCAAAGCGGCGTAATCCTGCTCTCCGGCGGGCATGTACCGACCGAAAACGCCTTTTTCGCGTCGATGGACTTGCGTGATCTGTTGGCAGACTTCGACGGCGTCATCATCGGCATCAGCGCGGGCAGTATGAACTGCGCCGACACCGTGTATGCCCAGCCGGAAGAACCCGGCGAAGCGGTTGACCCGGATTATCAGCGCTTCATCCCCGGCTTGGGGCTGACGACGCGGAACATCCTGCCGCACTACAATCAGGTGAAGGACAATGTGCTGGACGGCTTGCGGCTCTTTGAGGACATCACCGCCGCTGACAGCGTTGGGCATACGTTCTATATTCTGCCCGACGGCAGCTATATCCTTGCGCGGGACGGCGACGAAATGCTGTGCGGCGAAGCGTGGCTGATGCACAACGGCGTGCTGGAAAAGCTGACGGAAGACGGCGAAGAATTGGCATTATAAATAGGAAGCATTGCGGCGCACCGCTCCGAACAAGAGGATGCGCCGTTTGCGTTTATTCCATTTTTTCGCGGATTAACCCGTTCCCATACGCTTCCGTCAGCGCCTCCAAATCGTCGATTTCCGTGCGCTTGCGCTGCCCTTCGTCCGTGTCGCCAATCAGAATCCGGCGCGGCGCGGTGTAGATGCGTTCGCTTGATGATTCAATGTCCTCATCCTCGTGAATCGCCTTTTCGATGCTCTCGAACGGCTGATGCGTCCGCAGCGTCATGCCGTGGCTGTTGTAGACCAGCGTGTAGCCCGCAATGCCTGTCTTCTGGTGATACGCGCTGCAAAATCCGCCGTCGATGACAATCAGTTTGCCGCCGCCCTTGACCGGTTTCTCGCCTTCAATCGCCCGAACCGGCACATGCCCATTGACGATGTGGCTGTTCGGCGCAGTCAGCCCAAATTCCGCCAGAATGCGCTCGACATTCGCCGGGTCGTTAATCAGCCGATAATACGGATTTTTGATTTCCGCATGTGTCGCCGGGTCAGCGATATACAGCCGCTCGAAGGTCGTCATGGCGCTCCGCCCGTAGATAGGCGACACCGCGCCGCACCACAAATACCACAGGAAATCCTGCCCGACCTGCCGCTGCCAGCTGCCCTCCGGCGCAAAGTACCCCATGCGCGCACAGCGGTCACAGCAGTCGAACCACCGCTTGCCGCTGTACTCCGCGTCCCAGAAACGCACGGCGGTGAACTGCCCGTCCTCATCCATCGGCACAGCGCCGTGGTAGAGCAGATTGCCGTTCACACAGCTGTACACCGACCCTTGTGAAAAGAGAAATTCGACGTGTTTTTGCAGCTTTTCGCTGCCCTTAAAATCACGCACAAGCCGGGCGATAATGTCCTCCTCGCGCGGCAGCAGGCGCTCCGGCGCAGTCGGGTCAACGGTCGGGAAATCGCAGTCCAGCAGCGGATATACCTTGCCCCCGCAGCGCACCGTTCCGGCGTCATAGTCGATTTGGCGCAGATAGTCGCGCCCCTGCATCTCAAAATCGGGGTTGCGGGCAATCACCTCCGCTTCGAGTTTCAGCATCAGCACCGTGACCGCCTTATGCATCCGGGCGACGCGCGCGAGGTTCGCTGGGCGGACGTCGGTCGCGTTCGGGTCGGCGTGCGGCATCCAGCGGGTCAGGTCACTCTGGGCGTAGTATTCCTCCGCGTAATGCTCCAGACAGCGCAGCGGAATGCCGTAGCCGCGCTCCAGCGTATCCACATTGTTGTACGCCAGCGTCGTTTTCAGCACCGTCAGGATGCACAGCGGGCTGCCCGCCGCCGCGCCCATCCACACCACATCGTGATTTCCCCACTGGAAGTCCACATCGTGGTACTGGTACAGGCGTTCGAGAATCATGTCCGAACGCGGGCCGCGGTCGAACAGGTCGCCCACAATGTGCAGCCGGTCAACCGCCAGCCGCTTCACCACCTCGCACAGGGCGATGATGTACTGATCCGCCAGCCCGTAGCGCAGCATACTCGCAATGATTTCGCCATAATACTGTTCCTTGTCGTGATCCTCGAAATGCGCGTGGAGCAGCTCGTCGAGAATGTGACCGCACTCCTTGGGCATCACGGCGCGCACATGCCGCCGCGTGTGCTTACTGGACACCAGCCGGCAGAGGTCAATCAGCTGCAGCAGCACCCGCTGATACCAGCCGTCGAGGTCGTTTTGACGCGCTTTCAATTCCGGCAGCTTCTCCCGCGGATAGTAGATAAGGGTTGCCAAATCCGCGCGCTCCTCCGGCGGGGTCGTATCGCCCAGCAGACGGTCGATTTTCTCCCGGATGACCCCCGACGCGCTGTTGAGAATATGGATGAAGGCTTCATGCTCGCCGTGCAGGTCGCTCATAAAATGCTCTGTGCCCTTGGGCAAACGGAGCAGCGCCTCCAAGCGGATGATTTCGCTGTACGCGGACAAGGCAGTAGGATATTTTTCCGCCAGCAGGGTCAGGTGGCGCAGCCGTTCGGGGGTGTATTCACGCATAGGATACTCCTTCTTTGTTGTGAGCAGCATTGCTGGTTCTACATACTATTTCCAGATAAGAATGTGCTGAGATGCGAAGCGAGTTTTTCATTCTGGCTAACGTGAATAAAACGCAGTGCTGCGCTCGCACGCCAGAAGAGAAACAGCGCGGGCGAATCCGGAAACAGCATCAATCGCTTGATTGATTGCGCAGAGGTTGCCGCCCGTGACGGGCAGCTTTTTCAGCACGATAATGGGAGGCTGGACATCTGACAAAATAGTAGCACAACTCGGTCGGATTTGCAAGTCAGCCGCCACGAAATCATCGGTAATCGAGTAGGAGGGGGTGATGAACCCCCGTCCTCTCACCGCACCGTGCGTACCGTTCGGTACACGGCGCGTCCAATACAAGCAGTCTGAATCGACTCATACGCCGGGGAAAGTTCAAAGAATCCCGCGCGTGTGAGTCTTTCGTTTGTTATGCCTCTTGTCACGGCTCCCGTGTTCACCGTAAACCAATATCCTCTGCGGCTGTTGGCGGCCATATATGCGTAGTATTCCGGCACACCGAGCTTCATGAGGTTCTTGAGTTTGGTCTTCGGTTTCTTCCATTGCTTCCAGATGTATGCACGGATTCGGTGCCGCAGCCATTCGTCCCATTCCCGCATTTTCGTCTTTAGGAACGCTATCCCGTAGTAGTTCAGCCATCCTGTCATGTAGACCTTTATTTCCTGCATGACCTTTCGGACGTTGACTCCGCGGTTTCGCTTCGTGATTGCGCGCAGCCTGTTCTTCGCTTTCAGCAGGGCTTTGGGATGGGCACGAATGAACAGTCCATCCTTTCCTTTGCCGTATGCGAAGCCCAGAAACTTGAAGTTCTTCGTCGCATTCACCCTGGCGATATGGCTTTTGTCCCGGTTCACCCTCAGTTTCAGCTTCCCTTCCAGATAGCGGATGCTGCTTTCCAGCAGCCTTTCCGCCGCTCTCTGACTTTTGCACAGTAATACGATGTCGTCCGCATACCGAATCACCGGCACGCCGCGCCTTTCGTATTCCCAGTCAAATTCGTTCAGGTACACATTCGCCAATAAAGGTGACATTTGGGCCACCCTGCGGGCTTCCTTCCGTCGTGGCAATCTTTACGCCGTTTTCCATCACTCTGCTTTTCAGGAATTTCTTAATCAGCTGAATGACCCGTTCATCTTTTATGGTTTCCCGCAGAAGGTTCAGCAGCTTTTCATGGTTCAGCGTATCAAAGTACTTGCTCAAATCGAGCTGTACTGCCCATTCATACCCTTCATCCGCATATCCCCGAATCTTGAAGATGGCATCCTGCGCACTTCTTCCTGGCCGGTAGCCATAGCTCCCTTCCGAAAACTTCGGTTCATACAGTGGTATGAGCTGCTGAGCGATTGCCTGTTGCACAATCCGGTCTTTGACCGTGGTAATCCCCAGCTTGCGCACTCCTCCATCCGGCTTCGGAATCTCCTTCCGTCTCACCGCCGTTGGCTTGTATTTTCCCCTTCGGATTGCTTCGGTCATTTCTTTGCCGTGTTCCTTGAGCCATGGAAGCGCTTCTTCTACGGTCATCCCGTCCACTCCCGGCGCTCCCTTGTTTGCCTTTACCCGCTTGTAAGCCCTGTTCATGTTATCTCTATACAGAATTGCTTCAAGCAGTTTCTGGCTTCTGCCTGCCGTTTCTTCGTTCCCCGGCTGAACGGCACTCTGCGCTCCCGCATACCCTTCGCATTCCGTGCTGTCTCTTTGCGGGCAGCTTCTGACGTTTTCTGCCTTCTTCATGCCGTCCTCCTTCCCTCGATTACTCCGGCGCGTATTGGTTCCGCCCTTCCCTTGAGTTTCCCCAAGGTACTATGGCTTCGGCTGACTTCTGCGTGTTCAGCACAGCCTCGCGACTGTGGTTACGCCTTTCGGCGCGTTCCGCGCAGACCTCCCCGGGTACCACACGTTTCTTTCCCTCCATCTACCTGCCGCATTTACCACATGCGATTCCGTGTAGCTATTGGGCTTCGACTTGTTGAGCAGCCTTACCCTCGCATATAGCCTTCTATGCGGTTTCTGTTCGTCAGGCCAGAGGTTTGCCCGTGGTTAGTCTGTTCCCACATCCGGCTTCCTTCAGATTCCGCCTCACGACGGACACCCTTGCCTTCGGCTTTCTCCTTCCCGCTACCGGGCGGATTCGGGTCTTTCACCCTTTAGAAACGTGAGACGCCGGGCGCACGCACAAAAGGCTCTGCCGTTCTTCCTTCACGGAAGTCAGCAGAGCCTTTTTCATCCTATAAAGTTATATTCCAGCACCCGCAAGCCATTCGCGCCATCCGACACATCAGAATAGCACGAACGCTGCGGCTGCTATCATCTTGCTACCAAACAGGCAATCCTGTTTTGAAAAAGTGCGTGTTTTCAAGGTTTTGCAGCCCTTCACATCCACTTTTTCATTATTCCCACTCAAGTCTTGGGCTTTGATTTAGGGTTATAAAATGCACTCTCGATACGCTTTTTGTCCAAATAATCCACGTATTTCGGGCTGTACATAGGTTCCTTACGAATTTTGTAGCCGTTTTGTAGCCAGCTATTTTATACGTACTAACCGTTCGCAACGACTTATTTTGAATGATTTGCAGCGGGTTTCGGTATGATTCCCGCCAATAATCACCCGGAATTGACCGCCTGACTCACCTCAAAAAACATCTTGGAGGTATGACCATGAGCAAATTTATATCCTGTCAATTCAACATAGACACAGCCTGCGTAGAATTGGTTTTTGATGATGGAAGCCAGCTTTCCATTGACTGCACCGCCGTTGAAAACGAAGTTGCCGATAACCGCTTCCAGCGGTCAGAGCTGGATTATCTGATCTACAATGACCCGCTTGCTTATGCAGACTTTGTTCTGAACGGCGATCCCGAAGCATACCTGAAAGCAGTGACGGAATATAAGCCTTTCGATAGCTGACGGAAAGGCTATAGCGCAGCAGCCGACCGCCGTCAATGGTCAAGATGAACGCTTTGCGCCATTGACTGCCGTCGCCTGCCGCGCTTTTTGGGCAGACAAGGCGGGCAGGCGCAGATTGTGCCTGCCCGCCAACATCCAGTATTAAATAGGTCTAATGTTAGGTGCTTGGGTGTGGTTTGTATGCGTGAGTATTCCGCGCGAGATTGCGCAGCACGGCCGCTCAAATTGAGCATCCATTCCGGCGGAATTGAGCACGCTTGCCGCCGTCGTTGAGCACTGCGGTAAAATGTAGATATGCATCGCATTTTGCGGTGTAAATATCTACAAGGAGGTCACCTGTATGACCAATTACCGTGAGATTCTCAGACTCCATAGTCTGGGACTCAACAAGACCGAGATCGCGTCAAGCTGCCAGTGCGCTCGGAACACTGTGGCAGCAACCCTGCAACGGGCAGCAAACTGCGGCCTGCAATGGCCACTGCCGGAGGAAATGTCGGATAAGCAGCTCTCAGAGCGTCTGTTTCCGACCAGCCCCTCGAAGCCTGTCTACAAGATGCCGGACTACGCCTATGTCCACAAGGAACTCCAGCGCAGCGGTATCACCCTGAATCTGCTGTGGCTGGAATACTGCGACCAGTCTCGGGCGGCGGGTGAGATTCCATACCAGTCCACCCAGTTCAACAAGTACTATGCGGACTATCTGACAAAGGTAAACGCCACCATGCACCTGAACCACAAGCCCGGCGAGGTTATGCAGGTGGACTGGGCCGGCGATACTGCCGCTGTTATTGACACAGACA
>OGFG01001054.1_pt1 | contig 29746 bp, 20 predicted proteins | sample 1570761 | NCBI WGS metagenome assembly OGFG01 (sample SAMEA2581938, study PRJEB24529) | metagenome | biome: Human gut stool | place: China | collected 2011
AAACCGGAGCCGATATCCACTCTGACAACAGTCAAGAATCTGATCTTTGGTCAGCCGGTACCGATCAACATGGCAGTTATCTCTTCTTATTCCACAATAAATGCAGTTATTTTTACAATAATTTGTGAACTCGATCAGTCCACGCATATAGACTTTATTTCCATATACCTTCTGCGCTTCCGTTCTGGCACATACCATCAATTCTTCGATCATTTCCTGATCGTCTGTTCCCAGCAGAAGCTGAAGCTGTTCTTTTGTAATATTCTGTTTATCGCGAATCTCTGTTATCAGTGTATGCATAAACGGTTTCCATCCTGTTTTTACTTATAAATAGTTTATCACATTTTTCTCTTATACAACATCCACTTTTCCGGATTGCATACAAACGATGCAAAAAAAGTTCAAAGATATTGCATTTCTGTGTCGGTTTATATACAAAAATGATGCATTTCAAATATATGCTAGATACATCAAATAAATGAACAACCGCTCATGCCCGGGCAGCGAGTTTCGACAACAGACCATATGTCTGTAGATGACCAATAATATAAATACTTACATGAAACCGGAGGAACTTGAGGACATGACAACTCTTACAATCAAAACAAATGCACTGGATAACAATATACGGATCATCAAACGTCTGGCAAACGGCGCAAAGGTCATAGCAGTATTAAAGGGGAACGCTTATGGGCTTGGACTTACAAAATTTGCATCGTTCTTACAATCAAAGGGTATTGATAACTATGGTGTAACCGAACTGTCAGATGCTGTCACCTTACGCAGAAACGGAATCACGGGAAATATCCTGCTGATGACTCCATTATATAACTCAGAAGATATCACGACTGCGATCGATCACGATATCACGCTCAGCATCACCAGTACCGACTGTGCGCATGTGATCGATGAAACGGCCGCCTACATGAACCATCCGACAGTCCATGCACATCTCTGCATTGACACCGGATTTGGCAGATACGGTTTCTTATGTTCAGATGAAAAACAGATTGCCAATACAATTCAATCACTGAGGCATATAAAAATCACCGGCATCTTCTCTCATTTTCATGCGGCAGCCTGCAGAAATGAATACTATGTGAAGAAACAGTTTCAGGATTTTACCCATCTCTGTGATGCTCTCCGGAAAGATGGTGTCCCGGTAGGCATCCGTCATATCTCATCTTCAACTTCGATGATAAAATATCCTTCCATGAACTTAGATGCCATCCGCATCGGTTCTGCTTTTCTTGGCAGACTTGCGGTTCCAAATGATTATGGTTTTCGTGAGGTCTGTAATCTGTCCGCCTATGTGGACGATATCTATGAACTGCCGGCCGGTCACAACATTGGCTATGGTCACAGCTTTAAACTGTCACGCAATGCAAAGACAGCCGTTATCTCCGCCGGATATTATCATGGGCTTGGAATGGAACGCCACACCGATTCCCGAACAAATTTCTTCTCTCCGATCCGTATTTATTATAAATTAAAAGGCACTTTCCATAAAAAGACACCGGCTGCCAGCTTTAAAGACTACCGGCTGCCGGTGTTAGGTCAGATCAGTATGAACTCCGTTATCGTGGATACAACAGGATGTAATATCTCGGTAGGTGATACGGTTACATTTCCGATCAATCCAATCTTCGTCAACAGCGCTGTTCCGCGGGTGTATATGTAACCTGTCTCATGTTGTCCGGGCGACTGCCGGTACGCGGGTGTATATGTATCCTGTCTCATGTTGTTTGAGCTACTGCCGGTACGCGGGTGTATATGTATCCTGTCTCATGTTGTCCGGGCGACTGCCGGTACACTTTGTACTGTCGTTTGCTTTTTTTCGTTATGAGATGCAAATTGTCAGCGAATGCGGGTGCCTGTTTGAGCCTGAAAGGCGAGTTGGCACAGGAGCATGAGCGAATCAGACATTTGCAACGAATAGAAAAAAACAAGACATACAAAGTATACCGGCAGTATCCCGGACAACATGAGATAGGATACATATACACCCGCAGAATAACAGTAGCCCGGACAACATAAGGCAGCCAAACTTTATATCACATGGATGCGACAGGTGTTACTATCATATACTTTGCATCCCCGGTCAGCGGATCACGGCGTTTGTAATCGAATAATATATAGCATACTTCAGACAGACGATTTCCCGTCTCTCTGTTGTAATAAATCTTTTCTATGTGTGTCATTCTGGACATAGATTTCCAGTCACAGCCATGATAGTCTTCTTCCCGAAGGTATCTGTGGTCGTTGGCCTCACGGATGTAGAAGTCCCGGAACAAATCTCTCACACCCTCCTGTTCCGGGGCGAAATCCGGTCGGGTCTTCATATTCTCACGAAGATATAAGTCAAATACCAGCATTTCCCGAATCAGTTCTGTCTTCTCAGGGAAGTGTTCTTCTGCAAAATGAAGCAGCACATGATACCGGTAGATTCTCGCCGGTGTCTGGATAAAATACCCCTTTTCATCATAATAAGCTGCAAGGCTCGCATAAAAATCAAACGGCGAATCAAATTCTTCCACCAGGAATGGCAGCGTGCTCTCAAACTGACAGCTGTTATAATAAATCTCTACCATTTCTTCGATCTGCTTTAATCGCAGGATCTCATCATAAGATATCCACTTTGTAAATAAGACTTCATACGGCGGACAGCTCGTATACTGTAAGCCATACCGTTCTGCATTATCATGCATCTTCGAACCCTTTAGTACCTTTAAAAAACCTAACTGAAGTTGCTCCGGCTTCATCGCATATACATCATTAAAGGAATGTGCAAATGATTCATAATCCTCATACGGAAGCCCCGCGATCAGATCCAGATGCACATGCACATTATGTCCCTGATGGATCCGGGCAACGATCTTTGCCAGCTTATCAACATCCATTACACGATCGATCTCCCGTATCGTCTGCAGATTTGTCGACTGTACTCCGATCTCCATCTGTATTGCCCCCGGCCGCAGACTGTTGACCAGCTCCAATTCTTCCTCATTTAAAATGTCTGCTGCGATCTCAAAATGAAAATTTGTGATCCCATTGTCATGTTCATTGATATACCTCCAGATCTCCATTGCATGTTCATGGGAACAGTTAAATGTCCGGTCTACAAACTTTACCTGTTTTACCTGATGATTCAGGAAAAACTGCAGCTCCTTCTTCACCAGATCAAAACTGCGGAAACGAACCCGTTTGTCAATCGACGACAGACAATAACTGCACCGGAACGGACAGCCTCTGCTGCTCTCATAATAAATGATTTTATTTTTAAAAGTGTCCAAGTCATAATACAGAAACGGAAGCTCCGACAGATCGGTAAGTCCTCTTGGCTTCGTACAAATAATATCTTCTCCTTCCCGAAGCACCAGTCCGTCAATATCTCGAAAATTTTCGGTATCACGGAAATTTTCAATACCACAGGAATTCCCAGTATTACAGGCATTCCCAATATCATAGGGCTTCCCAGTATTATGAATATTTCCAATATCAAGATATCTTCTCAACACATCATAAAAGGTTGCCTCTCCTTCTCCAACCATAACTCCTGTAAGCTCCGGCATCTCCGCAAGAAGCTTATCAGCATCATAGGTTACTTCCGGACCACCGACCCAGATATCTGTATCCGGAAGGAGCTTCTTCAATTCTTTTATGATCTCACGGATCATCTCGATATTCCATATATAACAGGAAAATCCAACTGCATCCGGTCTTCTCTTATAGATATCTGCAAGAATCTCTCCCTTTTGATTGTTGATCGTATATTCTGCGATCCCGATATATTCTGCAAGAGACGGCTGTCTCTTTACCGAATAAGAATACAGGGAATAAATACCCGGATTTGAATGAATATATTTTGTGTTTAATGCTGCCAGTAAGAACTTCAAGGAATTCACGACCTCCTACTATATGATTTTCTGTATCTTTGCAGGCTCATTCATAATAATCTCTTTTTTCATATTTCCGATATATGAAATTATTTATCTATTTCAAGGATTATACCACAGATAAGATTTATTAAGCTACAAAATCCGGAATTTGCCTTTACTTTAGAAATCGCGGATGATAGACTAAGGCTGTAGACAAAATTATATTATAGGAGGGTATCTATGAACAAAAAAATGAAACACTTATTACTGGCTTTATGTGTCTGTATCTTTGGTCTTATGATGACAGGTTGTGCATCAGAAACTACAACTACCATAAAAGTCAAATCGGCAACTAAGGCTGACTTCTCTATTCAGGTTGGCTATGACGATGAACTGTTATCCGCTATTGCAACCATGAGTGAAACCACAACAGAAGATCTCATCAAAGAACTGAAAGGATCAGGAGCTGTATATGCCAAAAAGACAATCAACGGCATCACCTACCACACCTTTACAGCATCTGCAAAAAATGCAAAAATGACAGATATTGAGAAGCTGTTAGAAGAAGCCGGATATACAAATGTATGTCTTACCAAAGATTTCTTCTATGCAACCTTTGATCCTGATAACGCCGCAAAGAACATGTCTTGTATCGCAGGGCTTACCAGCAAAGCAGCAGAGCTTCAGGCTAACGACAATTATGATCTGTCAAACATCCAGTTCTTTATGAAGACCAATGTTACCATGAAGTCTAAGATCAAGACAACAAACGGTAAACTGTCCAACAAGTCAAAGACAGTAAAATGGACGATCAAGGATGCTTCAAAGAAAAAGAATCTTTACGCTTCTACAGCTAAGACAACCAAGACAGCAAAGACAACAGCCGTTAAGAACAACAAGTCCTACAAAGCCGGCAAGAAGATCACAGTATCAAACAGCAAGAGCCTTGTAAAGATGAAACTGGACGGCAAAGCAGTTAAGAAGAACACAGTCGTTAAGAAAAAGGGTACACATACCCTGACCATCTGGTCAAAGAACGGCAAGGTTCAGAACGTGACCTTTACAATTAAATAAGACTATTTATCACATAAAAAAACATCCATATCTTTATTTACAGCATTTATCTGTATTATAAAATATGGATGTTTTAATTTTATAATTTTATCTTTTATCATAGACAAGAATCCATCTGCTCTATATTGTTGTGAAGCAGATGGATTCTGTACTATAACCACATTATTAAAGTTCTTTATTTCATCCAGACATCGATATCCACCGAGCCGGAGATTCCCGGCACACTTCCCTCGCTGGTGTACTGCCAGCCGGTAAACAAATATGGGAAATCGGGTACATTGGAATATTGTGCCAGCCACAGCTGATAATCTCCCAGCCGATCCATATCCAGATTCTGTGCATACCAGTTCCTGTTTGCATAGATCATCGGTGTATATCCTGCATCCTTGATCGTATCGCAGAATCCAACGATTGCATCCGTCCGTTCCTCATTTGAGATATCATTGGCACGGGCGCCGTCCGCTTCCATCTTCTCCGTATCGATCACTACCGGATAACTGATCTTATAATCAGCAATGTTCTTGAGCACATACTGTGCCTCTTCCACGCCTTCCTCGTAGCTTACCGCCTGTGTATAGAAATATACACCGACCGGCATCTTGCTTTCGAGTGCAGTCTCTATATTCGTTACATAATTATCATCCAATGCCAATCCACCCTGAGTGTATCCACGATAACCAAGACGGATCATTGCAAACTGGATACCGGCTTCTTTTACCTGATCCCAGTCGATCGTTCCCTGATGACCGGATACATCGATTCCCAGCTTTGCATTCTTGATATTATCATCTGAATAACGCATATACCCATCATCATCCAGCTGAAATCGTTCCAGATCATAATTATGTCTGGCTACCTTGCTACTGATCTTATAGAGCTGGCAGGTCTCACGATCATCACCGACGATGATATAACTCTGCTTGATATAATTCCAGTAATTCTCGTAGATCAGATTTGCGAGTTCGCCCGGTGGAAGCTCCACTCCATAAGTTACTTCTGTATATAACGTAGGCTTCGACCTTGTCGTCTTATTATGCTCCACTCCTATACAGATACCCGCTATAATACCGATCATAATACCAATTATAATGCATACCGCATATTTCATACGTTTTTCTAGTTGTTTTTTTCTGTCTATTTCTCTCATGTCTGCCACAAGCCGTTTAAAATTGGATTCGCTCTGTACCAAGTCTCAATTGAATAATTTTATCATATTTTCGTCTGATCGCATGGCGATATCGTCTTGCCACATCATCCGAAAACATATCTGTAATATCTTCTTTATTCAGAATCGCTCTGTCATATAACACTCTGTATTTGATATTCCAGTCATACATCAGACTTGTACAGTTATCGATACTTACCTTTATAAACGAGCCTTTCTTCTTTCCTGTTAATACTTTCAGATTTGCCTGCTTTCTGCCAACAGAATTCTTGACATCAAACAAAACCTCAGCCCCCGGAAACCGCTGCCATATAGCATCAAGAAACGCCTGTAGTTTCTTTGTTGTAAAATACTTCGTAACATCACAGCATACAAATAATATCGCTTCTCCCTGATTCTTCTTAACACTGTCAAGCCAAGTAAAATCCAAAATAGATTTTCCAATGTTCTGCTCCCTATCCTTGCTCTCCAGCATTCTGCGGCGAAGTTCCATTGTCTCAGGCATATCAACATTATACCATCGGATCCTTCCGTTATCCATCCGCGAAAACATGGTATCAAGTTCCGCCCCGACATTTACAATGATCCCATCTGCATACCTCATAATAAACTGTTTTACCCGTTTGTCAATCTCTACGATTCTTCCCATCTTAACCAGACGATCATATTCCGAATACATCGCATTCAGATCCTTATGGGAAACATTCAATTTGGTTGCAAGCTTAATAGATTCATCATCCTGATAAATCTTTGGATAGCGTTCCGCCACCATGGATCTTGCCCACACTGCCCGCTTGATCTCCGGGTTTACGAGTTTTGCTTCATCCTTAATACTGTCACTGATACGATTGATGATCATACGGCACTCAGGAATATGAGGATGCTCGATATAATCATGAGGCATCCCGAAATATTCAAAATAATGGATTCGAATCTGCTGTTTCTTTAGTCGATCATACAGATATCTTGCATATCCGTTTAACAGATCATCTTCTACCGTAAAAATGGCAATCTCATCACAGATATCAGTCAGATCTGCGTATACCGGACAGGTATATTCATTTTGATGATACAAATCCCTAATCCAGTATTTTCTCAAAAATTCTTTTATTCCTGGACGATAATAATACTTCCGCATCTCCTTCTTTCGATCCATCATTAGGTTCGCCATATTACCATCCATAAATTCAGTATCCATCGCCGGAGATAACAGAATCAGTTTATCCGGTCTCCTGATACCTTCTTTCCATGAAAGAACTGCCAGTGATAACGCAAGTCCGCCACCGGTCGAATCTCCGACTACTACCAGTCGGTCGATTGACATTTTCTTTGTCAGATGACGATATGCTCCGATCAGCATATCAAATGTATCCTGTGCACAGAACTCCGGTGTCAATGGATAGATCGGAACAATCGCACCGTAACCATTTTTCTCGATGACGGATGCAACAAATTCCCACTGATTTCTATTGATCTCCATGCAATGCCCGCCGCCGTGAATATAGAAAAAGAAATTTCTAACCTCTTTTCCTTTTGGCTTCACATAATAACATACACCAAGCTTTTCTTCGACCTTTGTGATCTCAAACTCATCCTGCATCCACTTTGGAGGAGTGCTGCATTCGTATTTTCTGCCCTTCAAGACCTTTTTTGCAATGTCATCTGCTTTCATACGTTTATCATCGAGCATGATACCTTCTATTTTCTCTTTTATGATAACAAGACTGTTTTGTGTACTCATATACTTTCTTCCTTAATATACACGTAACCCATTTTTACCTGTTACCATTTTCACATAACCATGGGTGAATATCAAGTAAAATTTAATTCTCAGCTATAAATCCCCAGTCTTCATCTGCCGTAATATTAAGGCTCTCAGACAGTAGCACAGGATCTATGAGATCACCCGTTACAGCATCTAAAATTACCAGCTGTGACGTATATGGATCATCATGATCATTATCTGCTTCCTCATGCCTGCTGAATATCCATGCAGGCACAAAACAGTATGTATCCTGATCCTCAGTCTGCCTCAGACAATATCCAAGCTCCAGATGATCAAATATTACTTCTCTGTATCCGGTCTTATATTTCTTATAGAATTCAGGTATTGCTTTCTCTGCCTTCTGTATCATTTCATCAAATGAAAGTAATGTGACCGAGTCTGTCTGTCCTGTCGGTTCCAGATAATCTTTCCAGCCGGCATTGATAACTCCATTTTCATCTACATATATCGTGTAGGATTCATGCGGAAGATCAAGTTCTATATCACCATCTTCCCCTGACAGATAATCAGTATCATAATATGCATAATCAGCAACCATCTGTGTACCCGCTGCCCGTCCATACAGGAAAATATAACCATCCCATTCACTTGCACCGACAGGGTTGCCGCTGTCATCATAATATGCCCACATCAGATCACTGACACCTTTAACCTGAACATCACTGATTCCCAGATCCAAAAGAAAATCATCAGCGATCGTCTTTGCTTCATCGACTGAATAGATACACTTGTTATCATGCACCATGGCTTCCGTTTCTTCCTCTGTCGTTCCGTCCTGTCCATTTCCTTGTGATGATTCGGTTCCCGTTTCCATGGACGCCGACTGCTCCTTATATTCTTCTACAGACATCATCGGGAGCTGGATCATATCCACCTCGGAGGCTCCATCCTGCGGACGATACTGTATCAAACTCTGTGTCATCTTAAAATGCGCCATCGGATATTCTGCACATGGAAAACCAAGCTCGAATTCTATATCATTACAGATGCCCTTATACAGATCAGCGGAATAATCAATAGCTGCTGCTCCATCCTCCGATGCTGCATCAAGCATTTTTTCCAGTCTCTTTATCTCATCTGTATACTGCTCCTCAAAGATTGCTTCTCCGTTTTCTTTTCTTGCTTTTGCATCTTCGTATTCCTGTTTTGCCGCATCCAGTTCATTTTCTATATCAGCTTTTGTCTTTGCTTTCTCACCACTCAGCTGAATATCCCGGTCAAATACTGCATTTACCACCTTTTCTTTATATTCCGGCGTCCTCTTCCTCTTTTTCACATATTCACGGATCGTACCTGACGTATCAAATGTCTGAATCCGGTCTGCTGCGATCTCGATAGATTCCAGCTCACTGTCTGCCGGATCTATCATCTGATGACAGGATTCCGGTATATCATAACCGGCAGAAACCGTTCCACTGTCGCCATTTGCATCCAGCCCTGTCTGTGTCGTTTCCTCCTGCTGCACGGAATCATAATCGATATCCTTCTTCCCACAGCCGGAAGTTATGGCTGTAAACATTAATGTGCCTGCAAATAACAACGCCATTCCCTTTCTTTGTTTCATACCTGATTTTTTCATATTGATATTGATCTTCATCCTTTCCTGTCATAGAATTTCCCGTTTTCCCTCTTATTTCAGATAAAATTCTGATACTGTTTATTATTTGCTATTCTGATTCTACATTCATAGTTCGATATGTACCAAGTGCCTTTGATACTTTCACGATATCAATAACGGAACCGTCTGTCGCATCAAGCACCACCATCTGATCCGGATTTGATTCATCCTCAACATTTCCATTATCGTCTGTATATTCTTCAACCTGTGTAAATATCCATGCCGGTACATATTCAAATTCTCCCTCCTGCTCGCCCTGTCTCAGGCAATAGCAAAGCTGCAGGCGGTTATATTCAATCGTTTTATACTGTGTACTGTATTTGGCATAATATTCAGGGATTGAAGAATCTGCACGTTTCATCAATTCTTTAAACGAGAGCATCTCTGCCGCTTCCGGTTCTTCCTCAGAAGAAAGATTATTTGTCCAATCCGCTCCGATGACACCATTATCATCGACTACGATCGTGCAGGAATCCGTAGGAATGGTTACTTCAGCATGTATCTGTGTAAAATTATCAACATTCCACGCATATAGTCCCTCTCCGATCGACTGATCCTTTATCATATGGTTGAATGTAAAATAATATCCATCGACATTTATCTCTACCGTACTGTAAAAATCATTATAATCCCATGCGAGCGCCGATGTCGAACTGAGCGACATATCATTACATCCGACATTCTTTAGAAAAGCTTCTGCTATTTCAAGTGCCTCCTGTTCTGAATACTTACATTCATTTACCGCCTTCTGTGCTTCTTCTGCTCCTGCATTACCATTTTCTACGCTTCTGTTTAATTCTATATACTGTCCACTCCTTATCGAATCCATCGGTTCATCCGGTGACCGGTACGATATTATATCCTCTTTTAATTCAAGACTGTAATCTGTATCTTCATCATTTGGTGGTGTAAAAATAAACTCATGATCTCCGATCGTTCCCAGATAACGGAGTGCAGAATAATCACCTGCCGCAGGATAAGTATCCGGTGCTTTCTCCAGTTTATCCTGAAGCTCTGCGATCGCATCATTTGCCTCCTTGATATGGTCTGCATCCGTTCCCAGATTCTTCTTATATGCCTCCCAGGAATCAATCTGAGCTTCTATATCTGCCTTTGTCATATTATCCTCATCGTAAGCATAGATCCCCTTGCTCTTATCAAATATAGCTTCGGCTGCCTTTTTCCGCCCTTCCTGTCCTGTATTATTCTTGGATAATTTCTCTGTATACATTATCGCTGTGTCCGGTATTGAGATGTCACTGACCTTCACGGTGATCTCTCTAAGTCCTGAATCTCCGACCGCAATACTTCCATCATATGACTGCGGGATATCATATTTATCCTGAAGGCTTCCACTGTCCTTATTTCCGCTGCTGCCATCGATATTATAATCTACATTTTTCTTGCTACAGCCGGCAAGCATCGTCGATACCGTCAGCGTACCAACCACCAGCCATGCTGTCTCTCTTTTAAATCTTTTATTTTTCATAGCCTTTCCCTCTTTCATCTCTGTCAGTTTACTCTCCACTGTAAAAACTTCCTGCCGTCTTGGATAATTCAAGCAGCTCGAGCCCCGAGCCATCCGTGGCATCTTATGACTTTCTAATTAAAACACACTATGCAATCATTTTTGCATCATATCTGTACATTTTCTGAATAATCAAAAAGGCACACCCATCGCCTTCTCTATATAATTAACATCGACATTTGTGTAGTTTCGTTATGAGACTTGCACTAGCTATCAGCACCAAGCCCATGTCTGAACCCGTCAGGGTGAGTTTGGGCGACTGCTGATAAATAAGCGTGCGAGTCGAATAGAAACGCAACAAGTCGTGTAATTATATAGAGAAGGCGATGGGTGTGCCTTTTTAATCTACAGTTTTAATTTATAGTTTTATTCCTCAGAAGTATCTTCTGCACTGTTGTCCTCAGCGGAAGTATCTTCTGTACTGTTATCCTCGGAGGAAGTATCATCAGTATCATCGATATCTTCTCCGTCTTCTGTCGGTGTGTCATCATATGTATTATATGTGCCAAGTGACTTGGACAGTTCCAGAAGATCGATCACTGATCCGTCTCTTGCATCTATGACTACCAGCTGTGTAGGATTGTCTTTTTCTGAATAATCCTGATATTCATCATACTGGGACAGAATCCATGCAGGTACATAATCGAACTCACCATCTTTCTCGCCTTTTTTCAGGTAGTATGTAAGTTCCATGCCGTTAAACTCAATCTTCTTATAATTAGATGGATATTTGCTGTAATACTCAGGAACCGTTTCATCCAGCTTTGCAAGCAGATCTTTATAGGAGAGAATCTCTGTTGCCTGTGGTTCTCCGTCTGTCTCCAGATATTCGCACCAGTTTGCTCCATTAATACCGTTAGAATCTATGCTAACCGAACATTCTTCCGTCGGAATATCAATAGAAGCATTATCCTGCTGAAGATTTTCAACATTCCATGCATTTACAGTAGCAGTCGGCTGATTGTTGATCGCTCTTGAATATGTAAATGTATAACCATCAACCTCTGTATCTAAGTTATTACCATCATTATCATAGTAAACCCAACAAAGTGCTGATGTCTTCTTTAATGATGCATCTGTGCATCCAACCTTTGCCAGAAAATCATCTGCCATCTGTCTGGCTTCATCTTCTGAGAATGTACACTTATTCATGTCTGCATCTACAGCGCTTGCATCGTCACTTTCATACTGCATATAATCATCAAGAGTTGTGGAATAGCAGCCATTTGCTCCATCCTTTGGACGATAGGTTAAGGTATCTCCGGTAAAATATAATGAATATCCGGTAGAACCATTATCTTCATCCGGTGTTGAAATTGTAAATTTCTGATCTCCGATCGATCCGATAAATGCATCACCTGAATAATCGCCGGCTGCCGGATATTCATCCGGTGCAGTCTGCATTTCCGTCTTCAGATCCTCAATCCATGTATCATAGTATGATACCATATCTGTATCAGAACTATTTTTCTTCTTTTCATTCTCATACATGTCGATTTCTTCCTGAATATCTGATTTGGTACGTTTCTCATAATCATACTCATAGATACCCTTATCTTTATCAAATACAGCCTCCACTGTCTGCTTCTTATCATCATTTGTCGTGGTTTTCTTCTTGCAAGGTGCAACATACAGATCTCCTGTATCCGGTACGATCACCTCTTCTGCATCAATGGCAATCTTCTGGATACCGGAATCACCTGTTGCGATCTGTGTATCACAGCTCTCAGGAATACCATATTTACCCTGAAGACTTCCGCTGTCTGCGTTGCTTCCACTTCCAGATCCTCCATTTCCGTCTACATCATAATCCACATCTTTCTTTCCGCATCCGGTTGCTGCTGTGCTGACTGCCAGCATACCGACCAAGAGCATAGCTGCCATTTTCTTACGATATGTACGAAATCCCACTTTATTATTTTTTTTGTTCTGCATATAAGAACCTCCTCTTTTCTTCTCTCATTATTATAGCTTCTGGATCATATCCAGTAAATGATTAATTTATAAATGTATTTACCGGGTCATTTCATTACTTTTCAGCTGTGTCCCTGGTTGTGTCATCTGTTGTATCGGAAGAAGCATCTGTTGTATTCTCTGATGAATCTGTATCTCCGACAGAGGTTATCGATGATTCTCCTTCATCGGAGACATCTCTTGCAATCGTATCAGTATCATAATTCTGATATGTTCCAAGTGACTTAGACAGTTCCAGAAGGTCGATCACTGATCCGTCGGTAGCATCTAACACTACCATCTGTGTCGGATAATTGGCATTATTCGAATCTTCCATATCCTCATACTGAGACAATATCCATGCCGGTACATATTTGAATACTCCGTCTTCATCAGTCTTCTCCAGATAATAAGCAAGCTTCATGTCATTGAATTCAACCTTCTTATATCTGGTTGGATAAGTTGTATAATATTCCGCAATATTCGTATTTGCTTTCTCCATCAGATCATTAAATGATAACAGATCCTTGCTCTCCGTCTTATCTGTAATCTCAAGGTAATTTACCCAGTTTGCCGATATAACACCATTTGAGTCAACATATACTTCGCATTGTTCAGCCGGAACACTTACAGAGGCATCATCCTGCATGATATTATCAACGTTATATATGTCCACAGATGCTGTCGGCTGATTATTGATCGATCTTGTATAAGAAAATACATATCCATCGACATCCACCGACTCTGTAGTACCATCTGTTCCATAATAATACCAGTAAAGATCCTGTGCCTTATTCAAAGTTACATCTGCCATACCGATCTTATTTACAAATTCATCTGCGATCGACTGTGCTTCATCTTTTGAGAATGTACATACATTTGTGGATGACATATCAACATCCGTCAGATCATCACCGGTATCCGGTGTGGAAAAATATACACCGCTGGCTCCATCCTTTGGACGGTAGGTGATCAACTGATCTTTCAGACCCACGAAGCCGCTTACTCCCACCTGATCATCTACATTAACAAGGAATTTTCTTCCATTAATCTCTCCAAGAAGTTCTTTACCGGAATAATCTTTAGCTGCCGGATATTCATCCGGTGCCTTCTGAAGCTGATCTTTTAAACCATCGATCATAGAATCATACCAAGATGCACCGGATGTATCTCCATTGGCTATGGAATTCTTCTTTTCCTTCTCATACTGATCGATCTGCTCCTGAATATCAGATTTTGTCATATTGTCATAATCAAATGCATAAATGCCTTTATCTTTTTCAAGAAGCGATTCTACAAGCTGCTTTTTTGCATCATTTGAAATTTCTTTTTTCTTTGCATATACGATTGGAAGATCCACTGTACTTGGAACTGATACCTCATCTGCTTCGATCGCAAGCTTGCTCAAGCCACTGCTTCCTGTATCAAGTGTTGTATCACAGGATTCCGGAATTCCGTATTTACCCTGAAGACTTCCACTGTCTGCGCTTCCTCCATTTCCTGATCCACCGTCTACACTGTAATCTATATTCTTCTTTCCACAGCCTGTAAGTGCCGTTCCTGCCACCAGAACTCCTGCTACGGCAAGTGCTGCCATCTTTTTATAATGCAGCTTTCTATTTACCTGTGTTTTCTTAATACCTGCTGTGTCTTTTCTTATTTTTCTCAAAATAATTACCTCCTGCTGTGATCCTGCATTCTAACAAACAAAATTATTATATTTTTTCAGCGCTGTAAAAATATTAACACAAACCATTGATTTTGTTCATTAATACGGGTCTATTTTTTTATTAAACTTTCTTAAGCTTTCTTTTCATTTTCCCCGACATATTAAATGTACATGACCACTACATATTTTATGCAATATAGTTGCATCCTTTTTGCATCCTTTTTCTACAATTTCTTGTATTTCTATATTGCATTTTTTCTTTTTATGTTATAGTATGTGCGGTGAGAAAGAATAAAGAGGTGTCATTCCAATGAATATTACCATGTTAAAAAGTAAGATCCACAGAGCCGTTGTTACACAGGCTGAACTGAATTATGTCGGCAGTATCACCGTAGACTCTGAGCTTTTAAAGAAAGCAGGAATTCTTGAATATGAAATGGTGCAGATTGTTGATATTGAAAATGGAAATCGTTTTGAGACATACACGATCGCAGGAGAACCGGGATCAGGTGTTATGTGTTTAAATGGTGCAGCTGCCAGACAGGTTCAGGTAGGCGACCATATCATTCTGATGTGTTATGCTTCTATGACACCTGAAGAAGCCAAAGAATACAGACCAACGGTAGTCTTTGTAAATGAAGACAATTCCATCTCCCGTATCACCAGCTATGAAAAGCATGGCGAGATAGGCTAGAGAATAAAGCAAAAAGAAAGAGATAGTACCTAACGGCAATGTCTCTTTCTTTTTAATTTACGATATGAACAATCGCTTTTCTATTTTTCTTCTTTATTTACTATCCGCAGGACTCTGGCCGGGTTGCTGACTACGACTGCATTTGGTAATACATTCTTGGTTACAACTCTTTCCCATTCCATTCCTGTTTCATCTCTTGAGAATCTGCTTTATCTGATGATATATCTTGACTATTAGCCTTCTGATCATATATCTTTGTATTTACGTCATAGGCATGTGATGCATAGCCCTGTTCATCCGCATTATATCCATTCGAATAATAGTCCTGCCCATTTGCCTCGTAGCCATTCGGATAATAACCTTGCGTATTTGCTTCGTAACCGCTCGGATAATAGCCCTGCTCATTCGTTTCGTAGCCATTTGGGTAATAACTTTGCGCATTTCCCGCATAGCCATCCGGGTAATAGTTTTGCTCATTCGGATAATAGCCTTGTGTATATGGCTGCTGCATGTTCTGAGCATTTACAGGCTGTATATATTCTCCGCTTTCCGACTGCTGATTTTCTGATGTAGTTTTTTTCTGCTGCTTCTTCTGTTCTCTGGCAAGCTTCTTCTCATTTTTCTTCTCAGCTTTCTTCGCCAGACGTTCTTCTCTGTGTTTTACCCTGTATGCCCGAACGATCATGATATATACGATCCACAAGATAAGCAGTGAAACGATCGCGATTCCGGCATATAACTGCCAACGATGATAAGATGTCGCATAACGATAACCAAGCTCACTGTCAAGTGTCAGCAGTTTATCTCCTGATACCTGTATTGTCAGATAGATGCTGTAACCGATCACACCCGCACCTGCAAATGTAAGAAGGATCTGAATAATAGTATATACGATCATGACTGCTTCCTCCTTTTCCTACCCTTTACGAATACAACAATATAAAGGATCAACAATACGAGAAACAAGCCGCCAAGTGCGATATATTCAAATATCCGCTTCACTGTTTTTCCTGATTCATAGGTAACTGTCGCTGAATATACCGACTGATTTTCCACAGCATCTTCGGCAATTAATGTTATCGTATTCTCACCGCCTGACAGCGTTATCTTCTTGTTAAAATAGTTCTGTGTCAGTTCAACAGGTTCTCCGTTTAATGTAAGAACTGCGCCGGCTTCCGTATATCCATTCAGATAGATGCTGCCTTCTGTTACTACTTTTCCGTTTATGTCTTCGGATACAGATAATTGCGGTGGAACCGTATCTACATAGATATCTTTTGAAAATTCGGCTGCATTTCCTGTTCCATCTGTTACTACAAATGAAACTGTGTTATCACCATCTTCCAGATTCACACGATACATGCCGGATTCTTTTTCTCCCTCCAGAATTTTCTGTTCTCCCAGATATGCATCAAATGTGCTGTTAGTATCTAATGTCACCGTTGCATTTATGAAACTGTTTTTTGTCATATCCGAATCCGTATCAAAGGCTACATCTGCCGATACTTTTACTGCAGAATCTGCAGCGATCAGATCATACATACAGCTCTCATTTGTTCTCACAACTGCCAGATATACTTTGGATGCATCTTCTGCATAATCTCCATAAAACGCTTCTGCTGTTCCAACATCTTCTTCCTTTATCAGGTTATGGTTCTCATCCCAGACAAGCACTGTATAAGCTTCATCCTCTGCTGCATTCCATGAAATATAATAACCATCGTTATAGGTTCCGCCTTTTGCACCGTCTACCTTCTGTGAATCATTCGGATTCTGATAACTGACAACTCCGTCACTGTACGCCCGCTGATAGATTCCATCCACAGATACACGGATATAAAAATGATACTCACCACTTGAAAGGCTGTCCAGATCAAAAGAAGCAGTCCCCTTCTTATCCATATATTCACTGTAAACACAGGTTCCGTCAAATCCCTCAGAATCTGTATCGGCGAATATTTCTACATAGATCTCATCCGGACTGTCCGTGATCTTATAGTCTGCGGTAACGCTTCCATCTGCATTCTGTGTTACTGCAAATTTGCTGATCACTAAAGAATTCGGAAGTTCACCGACTGTTACATCTACAGTTCCTATATTGTCGCCGCTCACCACAACCGTCCAGGTTCCTTCTTCTCCTTTTCCTACATTAACGATTGCTTCACCATTTGACTCGTATACCTGATCCGGTGTCTTATTCTTACTGTAGACTTTACCGGATGGTGACGTCAGCGTTACAGTTCCTGCCTGTTCATAATTTTCCCACGTCACATAAAAGACTGCTTCTGTATATTCATGATCCAGATCGATCGTTACCTCTGTCTCCGCTGCATGAACCGGAAGTATCAGACAGCCAACTGCAATAGTCACCATTAACAGCCATATACATATTTTACTTACTATTCTTGTCTCTCTTTTCATATGCTTCTGTTACCCCCTTAATTGGATGATGCATGAACTTTATCCCACAGGAAGAGTTCTCCATTATCTTCATACCAGATAGATGCTTCTTTCTCTTTGCCGTTATTCCCACTGTAATTCAATGTTACCTTGGCTTTATTAAAATCCCAATCCCAGTCAACCGCAAGCTTCGATGCTCCCTTTGCATGTACATTAGCTGGTGCCATATCCACGTTACCATTTACACCAAGCTTGATATATCCACCGGTCAGATTGCCACCAAGATTTGCATCAGCACTTCCGTTTACCTCACAGCCAAAGCCTGAGATTCCAAGTTCTACAGAAGCAGATACATCCAGACCATCTTTATTTATCTTTGCTGCTGCCTTCGCCTTTTCTGAACCAAGCAATGACAGATCAGCCGAGATTGCAAATTCTGGATCACTGAAATTAATCTCTACCTTACCATTTGCTTCACCGATCTCACCCCATGACTTGAACTTCTTCATCAGAGCATTATTGCCGTTAAATGAAGCAAACAGGTTGATATCTGCACCCGCAGTTCCTGCAAGTATAATGTCCTGCTTATTATATAAAGTATTATCAAGACCGGTACCGATAATATTATATGTTTTCTCCGGAATCACTGATTCGTACAGATTTAAGGCGATCGTACTCATACCCTGCAATTCTCCGCCAACCTGATTGATGTCAATCACTTTATAAACCGTTATTCCCGGATCTAATGCTGCTCCGATCGTTACTTTATCCGGCAGCCAGTAATAGGAAGAAAACGAGCCGTCAAATCCGGCAATCCGACTGTCAAAGAATCCCGGTATGGATGTTGCCAGATCAATCTTTCCACCAATCTTCCAATACTCGTAATCAGGATCCAGGGAATTTAATTTTAATGATAATTCATTGATCCCAAAAGTTCCAAAACTAATCTTATCATCTGTGGAGAATGTCACCTCGCCGCCAAACTGAATACCATTCGGTGTGATCGCCATTGATAAGGATCCATCTAAGTCTCCAAAGAATTCTTTTGCTCCAAACTGCTTTAAGCTGCTCCGCTTCGTAGTAGACTCTTTTTTATTCGCTCCGGTCTTATGTTGAAGTGATTTCTTTGTTGAATCAATTATTTCATCCAGCCGGAATGATGAGATATCCACCTGTAACCGGTTGCTGTGCAGATTTACATCGGCAACATCGATATCCATGATAAACGGCACGGAAAGATTCAGACTGGCAATTGACTGATCAAATGATGTATCTGACCCATCGACAGTTGCATAATATCCATTTTTGCCAATTACATAATCTTTGTTTCCCATAACAAGGCTGGCAAAGCTGCCATTTGCCTGTTCCATCTCTGCATAACTGACATAGAGTTTTCCATCTCCCTGAACCTTACCGGAATCACCGACCTTGATCGTCTTATTTGCCACAAGGGAAAGATCCGGATCCATGTCGTCCACAATGATCTCCATATCACCTGAGCTGTGAACAAATCCGTTAATCATGACATTTCCACTGGCCGCCAGGCGATCATCTGCTGTCTGACCAATGGCATCTGCCGTGATCGTCATATCACCAAGTCGGATCAAGGTTGTTGTTCCTGCTTTGAATACCTTAAACAGAGATTTTCCTACAACAAGACGACCATCTGTTGTCTTTACTTTGACATCATAGATACCGGCAGTCAGTTCGCCATTTAATTTGCCTGTAAGACTTGTTTTATCTGCTACCTGTATATCTGTTAATACCAGATTGCCAACCGTCACACTCGCAATATCAGAAAATCCTCCGCCATTTACAGTCAAGGTAATACCATTCTGTACATCCTTTACAGATACATTTCCCGGCGTTACCGAAGATACTCCGAGTGTATTCTCATCAACCTTCCGGATAAATCCTGCATCATCTGAATCCTCCGGTTTATTCTCTTCTTTCAAATAATAATTCTTTGTCGCTGTTGCATTATATTCTGCGATATCAACAGTAAGGAATCTAGGATCTACATCCGGATTCTTTGTTACCGTATATGATATACTGTAATTATTTACGATATATTTCTGAAGATACAGATAGATATCCGATAGCTCCGTAGATGCAGATGCCTTTACGAATTTACCACCGGTTACTTCTGCGATTGCCTGCATATATGCGTCATCACATTCGCCAAATCCAACCGTATATACACTGATTCCAAGTTTTGCTGCTCGGTCAGTTGCAGCCTGCATATCTTCTTCCGAACCTCCGTCCTGTCCGTCAGACATCAGGATAACTGCTCTGCTGCCTTTTTCCGCTTCCAGATTATCAAGTGCAAGATTTAGACCGGCAGATATGTTGGTTCCACCACCATCTGAAATAGCTGCTATAGAGTTCTTCAGCGTTCCGCTTCTGGATGTCAACGATTGCTCCAGATATGCCTCATTATCATATGAAACAATCATCATTTTCTCTGAGGTTATATGCTCTACCGCTTCTGTTGCGGCCTGCTTTGCATTTGCGATCGCCGCACCTTCCATACTGCCGCTCTTATCCATTACGATACCGATACTGACAGCTTCACTCTCTGCCCCGCTGTTCAGTGTAAAATCCGTGATCTCATACTGCGTATCGATCACCGTAAAATCTTCCTTTGTAAACTGATCTGCCAGTTCTTCTTTGGAGTCCTTTGTTCCATTGATATTAATGTATGCCTGAATGGATGGATATGCCGAAGTATCGATACGGCTGATATGAATGTTGATCCTGTCGTATTTTAATGTGGTTGCAACGTACGAATTAAATGAACCATTTATGGTTTCTTCCGATACAGGAACAACCTGACTGCTCTGTTTATCTACCATATCGTTAACGGCAGCATTCAGCTCTGCATTATAACTGTCATCGGAGATCTGATTGTACTGTGTCACCACTTCATCAATTGCATCTTTTAATAATGATGAATCACTGATCTTGGCACTGTTATCAATGACATTATGCAGATGCTCGTTTGCCGTATCTCTGTCATCCATTGCCAGATACAATTTGGACAACTGCAGTTCGTAAAATCCCGTATCGTCTCCACGATATGGCTCCTGTACAAGAACATAATTAACTGCACGCTTGATCGGTACATAACTTGCATCCTTATAATAGGAATCCGCTTCCTCCAGCAATTCATTTATCTCATCTGCATGTGCTCCGTCATAACCTTCATCATCTATCAGCTTCTGTGCCTTCTCTTTCGCGCGCTCCGCCTTCTTCACCAGACTCTTGATCTCATCATCCTTCATATCGAATGAGTCTTCCGTATAGTTCTGATCTCTGGTATTTCGATATACTTCTTCGACAATTACATCCGTATATATAACCGTATTCTCCGGGCTTTTAAAATTCTTGTTCAGCTCGGAGGCTATATCCTTTGCCTTATCAAAATCATTCTGATATACATAATAACCGATCTCCCGCCGGAGTACTTCTTCTGTCTCACCATATGTATGCTTCAGATCCCTGATATCATCCTCTGTAAGATCAGCAACTGCCACGCCATGGATCTTATTGTCAAGCTCATACGCTTCTTCAAACTCCCGCTGTTCTTTTCTGGTAAAATCAAGATCTTTGATATAGGCAGTCAGTGAATCTGTCAGTGTTTCATTTGATGCATTACCCGTGTCATCTGACTCCCCACTCCATGCAGTCTCCTGCACGCCATCTTCTTTTTCCAGATCAGACAGATAAGATTCATAATCTGTATATGCCTTTTCTCCTCCGGAGATCATTCCTAGTTTCCCGGAGCAATAGTCATCAAGAGCCGTCAGATATGCCTTTCCTGCCTTACTGATCCCGTTTTGTTCTGATAACTCCTGAAGTTTAAAATGGCCGTTAATATAATCTCCGTTCATGACATCACATGCCACACTGAGCAGCTCTTTTTCTTCAAAAGAACCTGCAATGTCGTCAAGAAGGATTGCCGCCTGATCGATATTGCCCTCTTTCATATAACAATACGCCATATAGATATTCTGATCATTTGTATCTGCGTCCGTAAAATATGCCCGGACGCCAAGAAAGGTAGTCCCGGCAAAAGCCAGAACTACCCCTATCGTGAGCAGCCATTCCGGGACATTTCTCTTTGTCTTAAAGATGAAATGTCCGCATATATCAACGACTGTAAAAAACAGAAAGATAATTGCTATCTTCAGTAAAATATTTAATTCCAAATTTTGCCCTCCCTTAAATATCTGAATCGGATCTGTTTTAAATGAAGACCATTTTTACCGACATTCAGACGCATAACTGAAAATCTGGTATGCAGATCAAATTCTTTTTTGATAACCATGTCTTCCCCATTTGTTCCATGGAATGTGAAACTGAGGCTCGGTATATTGGTATAATACAACGTACATGGCATTTGGGCAAGTTCTGAGAGATCGGAACTTCCGATCAGTTCGATCTCATAAATTCCTTTTTTTTGTACATCAAACGGAAGTACATAATTTACACCGGCTTTCGACTCCTTGGTATCAAGTCGTAATTCATAGTCGCCATCTAATCTGACAAATTCAACCTCTGACAGATCCACATCGTCAGGCTCTGCCGGACGATTGATGATCGATACCTCTGTCGGACATCCCAGGGCTCTGCGCATTGCTTCTGTATGAAGTACAAAGCCACAGATATTTGCCGCATTTCTCTGAAGCTCAGAGCGTTTCAGTCTTCCGTCTACAAGTGCTGCGGCTGTATTGTCTCCGCTGGCATTTGTTGAGCCATCCGGACATACCATATAGATATCATTCTGCGCACGCGCCATTGCTGCAAAATTCGTCTTATCCGGTTCCTGACCACGTTCATTGATGGACGCCCACCAGTCAGTCATGACGATACCTTTAAATCCCCATTCTTCTCTGAGGATTGTCGTACAGAGATCATAATTTCCGGCTGTCCATACTCCGTTTACCGGCCCGTATGTCGTCATAATTGCATCGCAGACACCACTTTTTACGATCATCTCAAAGCCTTTCAGATAGATCTCCCGAAGTGCACGTTCTGATACAACAGGATCTGCAAAATGTCGTCTCATCTCCTGATTATTTGCGCAGAAATGCTTCGCTGCCCCTGTTACACCTGCTGCATGCAGACCTTCTAACATCGCACCGGCAAAGCATCCTGTCACATATGGGTCTTCCGAGAAATATTCAAAGTTTCTTCCATTTAACGGATGACGATGAATATTCATTCCCGGTCCAAGTAAACAATCCACCTTCTGTGCGATCATCTCATAACCGGTACAGGTATAAAGCTCTTTTACAAGCTCCGTGTTAAATGTACATCCGATGATCGTTCCGTTTGGCAGACTGAATGCTTTTACACCACAGTCCAGACGCATTCCGGATGGTCCATCACTACAGCACACGGAAGGAATGCCATGACGATTGATCAGTGATCTGGATACGCCTCCAAATGCTGCCGCCGTTCCCGGTGTTACAAGAGAACTTCCCATGCCTTCTCCTCGAATGATACAAGTAAGGTCATCGTCTGTCAATTCTGAAATAAATTTATCCATTCCGATCGAACCATCTGCCACATCAGATAATGTATGAGTACCCATCGTCTGACGGATCTCCTGTGGAAGATGATCCTGTCTTCTCTGCTTCTCGTTTGATGCATGATGTGGTGCTGCTTCCATCATGACCTGATATCCGTTCTCTGTCTCTGCTGCCTTCATTCTGTCAAATGCTTCTACCGGAGCAAGTGCAGAGCAAAGCTGTTCGATCACAAGATCTCCTGTAAGCTCAAATGTGCCTGCACATTCCGCACTTCTGACATCTGCACCTGCAAATACATGATATGTGCCTGCCTCTAATACAAATGCATACGCATGTCCTGTAATACCGAAGTCATCATAGGATGCAAAGCGGCTGTATGGAACAATGATCTCTACTTCTTCGGATTCACCCGGTGCAAGCTCCGTTGTTTTTGCAAATCCAGTAAGAACCTTATCTGCCTTTCCAAGCTTACCCTGTGGAGCTTCCACATAGACCTGAACAACATCTTTTCCTTTCTTTAAACCGACATTTGAAACAGTTACATGAAGTGTAAACTGCTGTTTCTCCGGCTCATTTGCAAATACAACGACTGACTTTTCAAATGTTGTGTAGGACAGACCATATCCAAACGGATATCTGACGCTGTCCTTTGCGAAAGTCTCAAAATAACGATATCCGACATAGATATCTTCACTGTAATAATTCTTATCCGGATCACCAAAATATGGTGTAGAAGGATAATCAGCAACTTTATATGCGATCGTGTCTGTCAGATGACCGGATGGTGAAACAGCTCCTGTTAATACATCTGCCGTTCCAAGTCCGCCGACCATGCCGCCCTGCCATACATACATAACGGCTTCCGGCTGGTAACGGTCTGTAAAACTCATATCGAGCAGGCCGCCGACATTTAATAAAACTATCATCTTATCAAAGTTCTTTCTTACTTTTGTGAGCAGATCTTCTTCCACATCTGTAAGCTGATAAGAGCCCTTGGTATCACTTGCATCCTTATCCTCGCCTGCTGTACGTCCGATGATCACGATAGCTGTCTCTGATCGCTTGCCGGCTGCTTCCACAACCTCATCGGTCAGCTCCATTTCTTCCTGACACCACGGTTCATTTCCCCAGCCTTCGCCTTCATTAAATGGATGTGTCTTTTCCCAGTCCTGATAGATCCTGATCAGCTCCTCATCCAGGATGACCTGACCACTCTCACGCAGACCATCTACGATTCCATAGACCTTTGATACATTTACCATTCCTCCTGAACCGGTTCCGCTCTTATAATAGTGGTTCTGGATTCTTCCAAATACTGCCACCTTCTCATCTTTTACAAGCGGAAGTGCCTGATCTTTATTCTCAAGCAGAACACAACCTTCTGCTACTGTCTGTTTTGCAAGTGCTACATACTGATTCCAATCCAATACTACCTGATTCTTCATATCCATCATACTCCTTTTCCTGATTTTATCCGTTTATTTTATCTCATTTATATAGTTACGTCCTTGTTTAATTTATAAATATAATAATATTTTTTTATTTATAGAAATATAATAAAAACGATATTTTTATCATTTTTTCGACTATTTTAAAAACAAAAAAACTGCTGTTTGAATTATTCAAACAACAGTCTTTTCCCATATTTTATTTGATTCATTCTTACAATATTAAATGATTTTATTAATCTGTTCTTTTAAATATGGTATATCTTCAACTAATGTATTCCACACAATCTCTAAATCTACATTTTTCTTTCAGCAGTTCTATATCATCGCAATATCCAATTATTTTCTTAAGAATCTCTACATCATTATTCTTCATAAAGAACCACCCCCTCATTTTGAATATTGTCTAAAAATATCTTGTCTTTTATACCCGTCGTAACGACATCAACATGACACTGTAATTCATCTTCTAAATCATACACGAACGCCATGTACTTTATTAAACTCGTCATCTTTCCTTTATCCACATAAAGATCTACATCACTGTCATCATTTGCTTCTCCTCTTGCATAAGAACCAAACAAACACATACGAGATATGCCATGTTTTTTTGCAATTGGTATTGTTTTATCTTTGATTTCTTCAATTGTATAACACATCATACATACCTCCCTCTCAAAATATGCAAGCAAGTAATTTTATGTTTATTATACCACAAGAATCCCGCCTAGCATACACCAAACGGGATTCTTATATTTTTCTGTATGACTGACACTTACTGTTTATTCTTTCTGCTCTTTGCGAACACACAGCCAGCTCCAAGGGAAGATACCAGAACGCCTGCTGCAGCCATTTAACAACAACAGGCTGACTGCTGTTCCTGTTAATATGGTCAGGATTGAGACAATTACAGGAGGAAATCCGTGGTAGATCGCCTGAACCATAAACAGTACTACCAGAAGAAGTGTAAAAACGACACCGGCTAATGCCCGTAAGCCTTTTTCTTTTCCCACAAACAACATTACCGCGGCTAATACCACCACAAGGATGCCAAGTGGCAGGCACCTGTCATAATTGAATACTGTGTAGTAGGGAGCTACTCCCTCCGGCATATCTGCACATACGATTATTTTCTGATTAGCGTTTACATAGATGTTATGTGTCTGCGACAAATAATTATCAATCGATACTTTGTCGCCTTTCTGATCTCCTTCCAAAATCAGAACTGTAAGTTCCTGTTCTCCAAAATATCTGGAATGATCATATGGATCTGTCTCCAGCCGCTCATTATCGACAGATACTACCCGCCCTCTTACGAATGTCCTGCTGTCGTTGTTGTACATTGTATGGCTGTTGATCCGATTCCAGTCAAATAAACCTGCCGCCAGAAGAAAGGCTGCTCCTTATACATATGAAGCGGTCTCACCTGCTCCTTGAGGTAATCTCACTTCATTTCTATATTTATTATAGATATGCCTACATGTGCCTGCTATCACACTTCGGTAAAGATTGCAAGGGTTGTATATTTCTTTTGTAAAATTTAAGAAAAAAACAGGCAGTCTCGTTATAAGACTGCCTGCCTGATAATTATTTTTATATTGTATTGTTTTCTATATCTCATATATCACATAGGATATACCTGTATCTTCATGAGAAAATCAGTTCTCCAATAACTGTTTCTGCTGATGACTTACTCTATCTGGAAAAGCCATCATAAAAAGATTCAATCAAAGCACAGTCCATGATAAGAACATAGAACACATTTCCATAGTAACGGCTTTCTACAATTCTTCCATGATCAAGAACAGGGCGGTAGGATCCATCTTTTTTTGCAAAATGGAATCTTACATAATCATTATTTCCACTGGTCTTTGCATCAATCTGTTTCCAGATACTGGTCTCCACAGAATCCCGTTCATCCGGGTGAATAAGATTTCTGAATCGCTGCCCGGTATAATCCAGGAAATCATCGAAATCCTTGCAGCCTGCAAACTCAATCAATTCACGATTTGCAAATAAAATACGATCATCCTCCGGATCAGCTATATATATCAGGAAAGCTCCCGGAAGATTTTTTGACACATCCTGAAGTGCAAACCCAAGCTGACTTCTGTGCTGTATCTTATAATCACTGCGATAAGGACTGCAACTATGCTTCCCATGTAGTTTTACCGCATAAAGTGCCATATCTGCGCATCTGATAAGCTCCGAAACATCGTCACAGTCCTTCGGATATTCTGCGTACCCAAGAGAAATATAAAAAGGATGCTCTTCACCATTATATGTTATATGCCTTGGCTTAAGGGTAAAACTCTCTATTATACTCTTTGCCTCTTCCTCTGTTGTTCCGATCAAGATAACAGAAAACTCATCGCCGCCATTTCTGCATAGAATGGCATTTACACCAAAATTATCTTTCATGTCCTGTGCAAGACTTTTCAGTGCGGTATCACCAACGACGTGTCCATACATGTCATTTATAAATTTAAAATCATCAATATCCATCTGTGCACCCACACAATGAATACAATGACCGTCCTGTATCACCTTTTCAAGCTGCTCATCAAAACCTTTGCGGTTCAAAAGACCGGTTAACGGATCTGTTATCGCCATTTTTTTTAATATCTCACGATGTCTCTCAACCACAAGAACGATCACCGTTAATCCCGTTAAAAGCAAAATAATACAAATTCCAAAAACGAGCTGCGGAAGTATATTCCATTCGTGGTTCCAACCATCAGTTGGCATTACCTCTAAGCCAAATGTGCTGCCACAAAATTCAAACTCAAATGTAATCGGCTCCTTCAAAATATTACCTGATGCCGATACCACCTCTGTATCATCCGACAAAGGAGAAATTGTCTTTGTCAGACAGTAATCATAACCAAATTGGGTAAGTGCCTGAACCGATTTCTCGAATATCTCCGGAATACGGATAATTACAATAGTGAATCCCCAGAACGCAGAGGTTCCATCCGGGCACTCCAGATATACGGGATTTCTGATTGCAATGCCCCGGCCTCCTTGTTTTAAGTCAAACGGTCCCTGCATAGTAACTATATTTTTATCTCTCCCGTAACAGCATATCTCTCCACGGCTTTCGTCGTGGATCAAATCTATCTTTCCCGCTTCATTTCCCGCCTCCGGATATATATCTGTAACAACACCATTAGGTGCAATCTGTATGCTCTGAACAAAATCTGTCATCAGATTTCCTGCAACTTTTTGAAAATTATCAATTTTTCCATTTTCACTGATTACTATTTCCTCAAGTGTATCTGTAATCGCAACGCCACGGTTCATATCATTCTGCAACCGTTCTGCATAGGTTGTGGCATTAAGTTCTGTGACAGCCCGCATCTGTTTTAAATTTGTTCTGTATGAATAATATAAAACTATCGCCAAGGCCAGACAACCGATCAGGAAAATGAGAACCGGCAATATGAGTTTTTTGTTATGGATTTTCTGTGAATGCATAGCTTGTCATCTCTCCTTATTCTAAATCCAACTAAACAAATTCCTGTAAATTGCACATATTCTATCGCATTCTTTTATTTTTGACAAGCCACCCATTGTGGGATATTCCTTTTTTTGTAAAACGGGATTATAATACAGGAGCGAAAAGAGGTAATCAATATGCAGATAAGTATAATTTTGCTCGGAAAACTTGTTAACTTTTTTATTATGATCCTGCTTGGTTTTATTCTTGTCAACAAACATATATTAAATGCTTCTGACAGCAGGATCCTGTCTATCATTGTGGTATATCTGGTGATGCCCTGCGCCATAATAAATTCATTTGAAATTGGCTTTACAAAAGAAAAACTGCAGGGACTATTATTTTCCGCTGTTCTTGCAACCATTATACATATTCTTCTATTGATTTTTATAAATATCGGAAGGAAACTCTGGCACTGGAATACAGTTGAATGTGCCACTGTCATGTATTCCAACTCGGGAAATATGATAATCCCACTTGTAAATGCTATGCTGGGTACCGACTATGTACTGTATTCATGTGCATTTATGTCTGTACAGCTGGTATTTCTCTGGACACACTGCAGCACCATGCTCGCCGAAAAGCCACACATGGAATGGAAAAAGATAATAACCAATATAAATGTAATAGCCATAATAGCCGGACTCCTGCTCTTTTTCTGTCAGATAAAACTGCCATCTGTCATACTCACACCGGTAAAAGACATAGGAAATATGCTTGCACCTCTCAGCATGATAGTAACTGGCATGCTGATGGCTGATTCGCCGATCCGCGACAGCCTGAAAAACGCAAAACTATACATTTTCTCTGCCATCAGGCTCGTCATCTGGCCTGCTGTTTTACTGCTTATAATGTATGTAAGTCATGTATATGCCCTTATTCCAGAAGGAAGAACTTTACTCCTCATAGTATTTCTTGCCTCCATCACACCATCCGCTTCAACAATCACCCAGATGGCTCAGGTATATAACAAAGATGCTGCATACTCCGGTCTTTTAAATGTATTTACTACCTTGTTCTGTATCATAACCATGCCTTTGGCTGTCATATTGTTTTCACGGCTTGTGATATAATGGAGTTGCTCAAAAACCAATTAACCACGCCCCGACCATCATCTCTTTAGTCTTTCCATACGCCGGACATTCACCATATTTAATATAATCACTATAAAATGCAAAATTATAAATATCTATTAGCAATTCTGCATCCGTAATATCTGCTTTTCTATATTCAATCTTCATAAACAATACCTCTCCAAATTCCGATTTTTCTTTCCCGTATTAATTGCTATATGTTTTCACTTGAATAATTAAGCATTTTTCCAAACAAAAATTTAAGAAATCTTATACATATCATTCTTGTAGAACATTATTAAATCGCTTCTTTCAGAATTTCTTAGAACGACAAGGACATTAAACACATCTGGGAATGGCGAAATCATCCCCATACATGCCATGCCAAAATTCAATCCATTAAATACTCTAAATTCAGCAGGAC